>Ga0179593_1673617_pt1 | contig 17532 bp, 22 predicted proteins | sample CZODoug2_1_08_16_FD_185931 | JGI IMG/M metagenome (GOLD analysis project Ga0179593, IMG submission 185931) | Vadose zone soil fungal communities from Angelo Coast Range Reserve, California, USA - CZODoug2_1_08_16fungal (PacBio error correction) | ecosystem: Environmental > Terrestrial > Soil >... | reverse complement strand
TTTTCCTAGCGATTGAAAGGCGCCAAATAATTTCATGTCAATTTCATCCGACGGGGTTTTCGTTTTTCAGTTCTTTTTTTTTCTCCAAACATAGATCCCAGGCAATCTTATCCCCTTTTCCCCCTTCCTCTCAGCGTGGATCGCGATGTGTTCATTAGGAGGAGCTGATTAGTACAGCGTTTCCTTCTGCGCATAGAAGTTATTCCCTCCCTCCCCCCTCTGATGAGCCAGAGATATAGCCAATCCTCCTTCCCTACCACTCCCTTCTCATAGAAAGCCTCGACCATCCTTTCCCCTTTTCCGAAGATTTGAAGAATCCAGTGGACTTCCCCACCCCACCCCCCTTTGACTTCAGTCCTCTCTCTCCTCCTTTCCCCCTCTCCCTCCTTTCCCCCCTCCGCCAAGGAGCACAAAAGAAGTAGGCACCTAATCACCACGCCCTTCCTGCCTTCCTTCCCTTCCCAAATCCGGCGCGGTGGCTACCCTCTTTTCCTCCCCCACAGACAATCGAGGCCTACAAAACCTTTTTTTTACCAAACGAAAATCGAGCGCCCCCGCTTGGGCGACAGTGACCTTTTCATTCTTTTTTTTTGCCACAATACCTCGTGACTGGAGATCTCCATTCTCCCTTGCCCTCTTTCCCCCCCTCTTTACCCCGAGTTCTCCCTAGGCCAAACCCCCTTTTCCTTTTCCCCGAGTGAAAGCAGGTATCTTCACAGAAACCGATTTCTTCCCCTCCTTTCCCGTGACCGTAATTCTCTTTTACACGACATCGAAAAAGACCTTCCCCCCTCCCCTGTTAAGATTATATAGTGAAGGGAAGCCTCCTTTCCTGTTCCCCATACTATCGTTGATCCTTTTCTTTTTTTTCTTTTCTCCACCAGGACTATCTCGCCGACGAAACCCAAGGAAGTCGAAGCCGCTGCTCCCCCCTTTCCGGCCTAAGGGAGCCTCAGAAACATTCCTTCCACACCAGAGAAGACTTTCCATACCCCCTCCTCCCTTTCAACTCCATTCGCTTTGGGCTGACGAAACCCGCATTCCATTTTTCTTTCCGATATTTCGTATCCTGAAAAACTCAGTTTCTCTTTCGACGAAGATAACTGTCTCTTTTTTCTTTAAACTCGTTTTCTTTTTTTTCCCTGTTTCACTTCCGACCGACGCGTCCTATCATAAAATTTTTCTCCCGTTCCCCTTTTTCCTTTGGAGCAATCCGAAATGAGAGCCCTTCCCTAATATTGGACACGATCCCCCCCTCTTCTAATATACCGTTCCCCCCCGTTTTTTTGCGCGCTCGCGCAAGACCCCGCTCGTCACCCCCCCTTTATTTCTCCCCTCGCAATGCGTTCTACTTGGTCCTGAGTGTAAATGCCCCCGCGCCCCGCCCTTCAAGTCTCTCCCACTCCTTTCCTCAGACGAATCTTTTCCGATTTCTTTTTTTTTTTTCCCCCCCTTGCGTTCGGCGATTTTCGAATCGAAGAATCCGTTTTCCCACCCCCCTTCCCCCCTTCCAAATAACCAAAAGAAACACCTTTTCTGAACTAGCTGTTCAAGAATCTTCCCGTCTCCCCCTTTTTTCCCTTTCCTTTTTTATCTGAGCGATCTTTCTTCCTCCTTTTCTGAATGAGCGCATTCCCCATTGGCTTCCCCTGAAATTTCCTGTGTCCTTCTTTTCTACGACGGAAGTTCTGATGACGTCCAGCCCTTTCTCCCCTTTTCTTGTCAATAGAAGCGCATATCCTTTTTCTTAAGCGTTCAAGTCCTCAGGGCTTCTTTCCAAGAGCTTGTCTCTTTCGCGCATGGCATAGTACGCCGGTGCTCTCCCTCCCCTCCTGCTGATGCCGAAGGAAATACTCTTTTTTCCAAAGTTTAACGGACCATTTCTTTTCCCTCCCTTCCGCGTATCCAGGAAGCGCAAACTCACCCTCCTCTTTCTCCTTCTTTATGCGTATTCCCCCCTTTTCCTTCCCCCGCGAACATTACGAACGTCAGGAAATTCCCCCAAATTTTCTTCCGCCTCCTCCAGAATCGACGCTGACCCTTCTCCCCCCTTTCCCCCACGTTAGAAGGCGCAAAGACACACTCCTTTTCCCGCCTACTCAGCGAGTATGCCTCCCCCTTTCCCGCTTGACCTTTATTCCTCCCCTGAGTTCGCGGATGCATTTTTTCCCTCTTACGGGCCGATTGTCCTCCTTTTCAAGGAGGATGCGTATAATCCTTCCCTTGAAGGGATTTCCCCCCCTGCCCCCGATTAATAATCTCATGCTCCCTCCTCTGTGGCAGCCGAGAGGGCAACCACTCCTTTTGAAGTGCGCCGCCCTAGCGTTATGTTACCCCTTTCTTTTTGCTGAGCGGGCGAAGGAGAGGGCCTCCCCTCCCCCCCTCCCCCCCAAAACCCCACCCTCCCCCCAAAAAAACCCAACACCCCCCCCCCCCCCCAAACCCCCCCCCCCCCACATAAAAACCCCCCCCCAAAAAAAACCCCAAACCCACCCCCCCCCCCCCAAAACCCCCCCCCCCCCCCCCCCCCCCCACCCACAACCCCCTCCAACACCAATTTTTTATAGGACATTTTCCTCTTTCCCGCATTGAGTGTTTTTCCAATTGAAAGTTAAGGCTGGTTCTTCTATCGTTGATTAATTTCTTTTTGCCTCCCGTCGGAAGGCACGTTTTTCCGCTTTCCCTTTTTTACATACACAGACGCCCGTGATCTTCCTTCTTCTTTCTCGATAGGAATGCAGGATTTAGTCCCTTCCAGGACGTTTGACAGTTCTTTTTTACCTCAAGCAGAGCTCCCCCCCAGCTCCCTGCCCGAGTGTGTTTTTTTTTTTTTCTTTTTTCATAGTTGAATCGTGAGAGGGCCTCCTTTTTTCTTTCCTCGGGCTGCGGGGCACAGATCTTTTTTTCCCTGGCGCACCAAAATGATGCATCGAATGTTCCTCTTTTTTTTCAACCTTGGCCCGCAGGTGACGAGATGCTTTTTTTCCTTTTTCGTTTTCCAGAAAGGGAAGCCTGTTTTTTTTTTTTTAGGAGGAAAGTTGCCCTTCCCTGTGGCTACTTGCTTTCCTTCTTTTTTTTTCCTTTTTTAATGGGAAGGATTGCTGCCCCTCTTTTTTTCTCCTTGTCCCCTGCGTTTGACGCCTGCACGTGCCTTTTTTCCCCCCTGGGACGGAAGAATCAAGCATATGCGAACTTTCTCACGGCGTTGCTTCTTTTTTTTCGGGAGGTAAGCGGCGCTCTCCCCCCCTTTTTCCGCTTCTGACGGCGGAAAGCGGTCTCTTTTGAAAGAATGAAGGAGCTGGCGTTTTTTTTTCCTTGTCATCCCCCCCCCCTTTCCCGTTGAGCCCGGGCGTGTGATTCTTCTTTTTTTCATTCAACATATGCCGAGGCTCCCCCGACCGAGCAGAATATTTGAATCCTCGAAACATCCCACAACCTCCCTTTTTTTTTTTTTTTCACGCTCCGAGCCAGGTGGCTTCGCTGATTCCTTTTTGCTCTTTCCGCACGAGTACATCCTTTTTTTTTTTTTCTTCGGTGGCATGGTGGGGTTGACAGATGCGCAGATTTTGATTTTCTTCTTTTTCCCCACCTACGACCATGGATCTCCCTCCTTCCCTCCCCCCCTCCCTTTAACAACTACTTTTCTTCCTTCTCGTAAATGAGCAGGTGGAGGGGCGTTTTTAGCCGGTCCCCTAGGAAAGGGCGGCCGGCCCGATTCTCTCTTTCCTTCTGTTGTTTGCAGTGAGCCTTTTTCTTTTTTTTGGAATGCCACGCAGAGCCGGTCTGCTTTGGTCGTGAGCGGTTCTTTTTTCCTTTTTTTTTTTTTTTGCGATGACGCAATGTTTTCTTGACTGGCCGACCTTTTTTTTTCTCCCCACATGATGACATAATGCAATCGCCCCTCCTTCTCCCTGACCGAGTTTTCTTGGCCGTTTTCCCTTTTCGAAGCGGACGCGGGGGATGACTTTCCTCTTTCTCTCCCCTTCCGTCTTCATCTTAGCAAGGACGCCAGAATGTCCCTCTTTTTTGAAGAAAGAAGACGATTGACTAGGGCAAACCTCCCTTTTTTCCTGACCATAATTACTGCGCTCTCCTTCCCCTTATTACATCGAGTCTGGTCAAGGAATAGCCAGCCCCCCCCTTTTTTCCTCATGCGTTGATCAAGGAAATAAGGCCGACGACACACGTCTTCCTTTTTTCCTTTTTCTTCTTCCAGAACCTAGGACACACTGCCTCATATCCCTCTCTTTTTCTACCCTTCTGTTTTTTTTTCTCCTTTTGGTGGTGCGTCTCTTGCTGCCTCTCCTCCTTTTTCTCGTGGTCGCTGAAGCATTCGCCGTTTCTTCCCGGTCAATAGAAAGATGGAGTCCTTGAACATCTCTTTCCTTGGATTAGGTTTCATTTTCTCTCTCTTTTCGCCCTTGCTTTTAGCAGCAGCGTAAATCGTGATTCTTTCTCACATCCCCCTTCTCCTTTCCCCTTCTACGACGTTTTTCTCTTTAGTTGAGTCTCTTCCCCCCCCGAGTAAAGATTCGATCCCCCGTTCTCATTGGGACTCAGTCAAACTCTTCTCTTTTTTTCCTGATGGCGCGTGCGATTGATTGCGAGGATAGTCACCCTCTTTTTTTTTTCTTCCGTCTGTTTAGCGACCAGTACTTTCTAGTGAGTAGACAGCTCCCCCCTTCAATGAAACTTCCCCCAACAAATCCAACGAGCATCTGCGCATTTCCCCCCTTTTCGTCCACTGAAACAAACAGCACCCCCTTCCCCCCTCGGGTCCCAAGCAAGCGGGACTACGCGTCTTTCCTCTCCCACCGCCAACCGTTCTCTGTCGCGATAATAATTTTTTTTTTTTTTCCCGCCGACCCAGTGTTCTCTTATACGACCATTCGTTCCTTCCCCCCCTCACCACAATCAACAACTCCGCCCCCCACCCAACCAACATCCACCTCTGTATAAAAGGATGAATGTACTCTCTTCGACCTTCTCCTCCTTTCCTCACTGCTAGATCTTCCCCTTTCCTTTCCCCCTCTTCCGGCCTGAGATTATTAAATATATAGCTGCTTCCCCTTCCCCCTTCCTTCTAGAAAATGCCGTCCTCCACAACTCTTTCCTTTTTCCCCCCCACGAAGCATTTACCTCTTTTTTTTTTTTTCTTCCCCCTAAAACTCAAAAGCCAGCGCCCTTCCCCGGCGGAAGCGCCCCCTTCCACCGCTCTTCCCTGGGTTTGCTGATCTTCCTCCGAGAAGAAAAAGCACTCTCTCCCCTAGTTTCTCTGCTCTTGCATCGCCGACAGGCCCACCGTCCCCCATGCACTTGCAAAGTAAAACGCGTTTTTACCCAGTAGATATAAGATAATTGAAAGTCCCTTTCCACTTCTTTCCCCCCTCTATATTGCCACCAGACACATCCCCCCCCTGCATCCCCCCCCTCTTGCAACGGGCTCATCCTCACGCATCGCTTTTTTCCTTTTTATAGAGATGTCCCCCCCCCCCCCATCAAACGCCCTTTTTGTAACACGCAATCTCCTTCCCCTTTCTCTCCTTCCCTTTTATGTGCCGCCCAATCGTGCTTTTCCCCCCAGCAGAGACAATTTCCCCCCCTCACGTCCCCTTTTCCCTTGCTTTCCACCGAGATGATTTCCCCCCCTTTTCCTCTTTTCCCCGGGTTTCCTCCTATTGATGTTTGATCAGACCTTTTTTTTTTCTGCGAAGAGTCAAAGCGGCAGGAGTACTCTCTTCTAGTCCTGCCCTTTTTTCGCCTATTTCCAACAATGTCGCACCCGTCCTTCCTTCCCCCCCCTGTCCTAGCCAGCAGGCGCACATCCCTTCCTTCACTAAAAGTAACACTTTTCCCCCCCGGAGGCCCTTTTCACACACCTCATACAAATTCCTTCTCCGGGCTCCCATCCATCCGCCCAGGGCCTCATATGCTCCAACTTCTTTCTGCCGCTGTTCACATGGCGCTCTTCTTCCTCCTTCCGGATTCGGTTCTGTTTGCCGCCGGCTTCTTTTTTTCTGTGAGATATATAATCGTGTCTCGGTTGTATCTCTTCTGGTCTTTCCTGCAAAGACAAGTGAAGTTCCCTCCTTACAAATAGCTACGTCCATCCCCAAGTGAAAAATAATCGCCCCCTTTTCATTTCCCGGAGCAGTTCAAGGATCCCTCCCTCTTCTCTCTCGACATCGGGAACCATTCATTTTTTTTCTTGAAGAAATTAGACGTGATTTTGACCCCTGAGAGTGCTCGTCGAAAGTTCGATTATTCCTTCCCCTAGTATATCTGGGTTGGGGGGAGGCTTTATTTTTCTTTTGAATATTCTGGGGGAGGTTCGAAAGGACTCGGGGTCTTTGGAGGTTTTTCTCTCTTCCATGCTTGTGACTCGGGAGCAGATCTCATCTTCATACGCACTGAAATGAATTCGAGCGACCAGCTCCCTCTCTCTTTTTCTTCTTTCCTGATAAGGAGAATCTCTCCCCGAGATCTCTGCCCCCCTTTCCAACTTTGCAATCGAGGCAGGCCCCTTTTTTTCCTCCCCGACAGTCGCTTCACCTCTCTTTTGACAATCGTACTTTGCCCTTGAAAGATGTCGTGACTTCTCCTTTGCCTCCGCCCCTGCAGGACTTTACTCTCTTTTTTTCCCTGCCGAAAGAGCATGAGGCGCATTTTTTTCCCTCTAGAGAACGAATTGCCCATTTTCTCGCCAGAAGACTCTTCCCCTGCACAAAAAACTAGCCCGTTCCAGGCAGCGATTTCCCTCCTTTTCCCCCCCTTTCCCTCTCATCTTTCGAACGTTCAGAATTGCAGGCCCCCGCTCCCAAGAGTAAAGGAATTTACCCTTAGCGCCCCGAAATTCGTGCCTTCTTCTCTTTTAGTTTCTTTTGTGATTCTGGTTTCCCCGAATAAGATTCGAAGCGCTTTTCCCCCCCTGCGAGACAAACCTCAGCATCTCCGCCTTTTTTTTCTTGAGAGTTATGTTTTTAATCGATTCGGGCCGAGGTTCCCTCTCCCTGCCCAGTCAGGAACGCATTTCTTTCCCATTGAGGTGGGTCTTTCCCCCTGATTGTGATCTTTCCTACCTTCCCGCAAGTCCGGACACGTTCTCCCCTCGGAGTATGCCGCGCATACTTCTTCTTCCTTCGTAAGGATAAGTGCTATAATCGGTCTTTCTACAACTTCAATTCTTCCCATAACTTTTTGTAATGCATAGCGCTGCGCGGCCGTCCTCCTCCCCTATCCCCCGCGCTGAGTTTCCAGAAGCGAGACAGATTTTTTTCCCCTCCCGAAAATCAAAGAACGAAATGCCGCTAACTTTTTTTTTTCTCCCCCGGAACCCAAGCCTTTCCTTTTTCTACCCCAAAATGCTTCTTACTAACTAGTTATCCTATTTTATTTTCCCCCTTCGTGTATTTTCTGCAGGAGGGACGGAGCGCCTGTTGCCTTTTTTTTTTTTTTCTCGGCGCCAGCATTCATTGAAGGAGCCTCGCGAGTTCTTTTCGCCGAGGGATTCTTTAGCATTTTAGTCGCGCATGCGAGAGCTGCCCTTCCCCCTTTCACCATTTTACCCGCGAAGTTTTATCCTTAGATCTGATGAGTCTGCTCCTTTCCCCTCTTTTTTCCTTTATGCGACTTTAAGCTTTTTATTCGGATCGTTTTTTTTTTTTTGTTTAAGAATATCTGCCCCCTTTTCTCCCTCTTTTGTCCCATGCGAAACTCCTCTTTCCTTTTATTCGCCCCCCTGCTACCTGAGATCTATCCAGGCGTCATCTCTATTTGTGCCCCGCAGATGGGTCCCTATTGAGAGCCAAAGCCCCCTGCGCGCGACTTTTTCCTTTGCTTCCCAAATCGGTTTTTGTAGCCTACTCGATCGTCTTTTTTTTCTTTCCCCTCCCTAGGGTTTCGAAAAGCGACCCGTCTTTTGAGCCACTGCTTTTCCTAGTAGTGCCAGTGAGAATGAGTTTCGTTTTTTTTTTCTTTTTTCCCTTTTGCCGGATGGATTACGGCGCTTTCTTTCCGCGACGCATTTTTTTCTTTTTGGTGGTTGAATCTCAATATTTCTCCTTCACCTTATTCTCTCTTTGCCTCGAGTCGAGCACCAACTGGCCTCTTTTCCTTTCTTTCCTGCTTGAGAAACGATACTTAATGAGGCTCTCAGAGAGCGCGTTTTTTTCACGCGCCGTCAGAGCTTCCTTTTCCTCTCCTCACGAACCACACCGGACGATAACCGGCGGCCTTAAGCTCATCCGTTTGTTATTTTTTTTTTTTTACTTCTCGGTATGTTTGGAGAAATGCTACAGGACCCCTCCTCTTCATCCCTTTTCCTCCTCCTCTTGCATTGACATGAAAAAATTATGGCCTTCCGTTTCCCCTTTCGGTCCCCAACGGCGGGGATATAATCTACTTTCCCTAATCTTGTTTGTTCTTTCCCCCTCCCCGGTGACAGACTGGGCGATTGCATTCCCTTTCCCTAGGCATCGCCGGTGGGTCGAAAGTTATTCAGCAGGAGGGGGACTTTCCCCCCCTCTCCCGCAGAATCGTAATAAGTAAGAATAACACCGAGTACTCCCCTTTTTTATCGCCGTTTTTTTTTTTTTCCGAGCCGTTCTGGGCATCGCCGGGCTATTCCGCTCCTTTCTTCCTGATTCTCTGTCCACTCAGCACCAATCCCCCCCCCCCCCCCCCCCCCCCCCCCCCCCCCCCCCCCCCCCCCCCCCCCCCCCCCCCCCCCCCCCCCCCCCCCCCCACCCCCCCCCCCCCCCCCCCCCCCACCCCTGACCCCTCTCCAAGCTAGACAAGGAGAACCGCGCCCTCTCTCTTTAGTAGAAAGATTGTTTCCCCCCCCCCGTAACGGAATGTGACGCAGTCCTGAAGCCCCCCTCCCCTCTCCGGCCCATTGAGTCTTTTTTTTCCATCGCACAACGGCAGCATACTTTCCCCACTAAACTCACAAACGCGCAGCTCACGCCCCCCCTTCCCCGAGAGAAAAAATCGGACTCCCTTTTCTACCTCCGGGGCTTTCCAGACATCGAGGCACCTAACAACAACCGCTTGTCCCCCCCCCCGGCACACTACGAGCGCGCTTTTTTTCTTCCCCCTCCCCTTCGCCCGGAATCATACGTCTCCCCCCAAACGCCCTTGTCCTTCTTTTTGGGGCGACCCCGCAACTCATCTTCCTGCCCCAACTCAAGACGCGCCCAGCGCGTCGGCCTTTTTCTTTTTTTTTTCCTTAACAAGACGAGCGCCCCGCCCCATCCCTTTTCTGACGACACGAGACCCTCTCCCAATGCAGGATAAAACTTTCCGGCGACCCGTTTTTTCCTTCCCCCTTTCTCTTCGAATGCAACCATACGAATCGTCGTATTCAGTTTGTCTTTCCCCCTTTCTTTTTCCCTCCGAGCCAAGCGAGCGGCCCCTCTTTCTCCCCCCCCCCCCTTCCGCCACGGAATCCGGTGCCTCTTTTCCCCCCCCAAAACAGAGTGACATACCCCTTCCTCTCCCTAGATTCTGTACCTTTTTTCGCAGTTACAGGGCGCTGCCTCTTTCCCCTCCCAAACTAGTTACGCAGCTGTTCGATACGAAGAAGCTCCTTTTATCTTCTGCCGAAAACTCAGCGCGTGACTGCCGGGTTCTGTCCCTTCCTCCGCTAGAATTACCAATTTATCTCCTTTTTTTACACTCCGATGAGAGCACTGATCCCCCCCCTTTGCCGATCGAAGAGAATACTCCTCGTTGCCACCGCTTTTCCTCTTTTTTTTTTTTTTTCCTCGCAAGAAGAACGCTTTAGAACCCCCCCCCCCATGTAGCCCTCTCCACTCTTTTTTCCCTTGCGCGCGAGCTGCCCCCGTCTCCTCGAGAAGAACAAACCCCTCTCTCTGGGACGAATGCTGCTATTGTTCTCCTTTCTCGGCAGATCGATTCGAATTCTCTCTGTTTCCCCGGCGGAAAACCCCAAAGAACCCCCTGACCTAGAGACTCTCTCTGCTTCTGGAAAAGTCAGTTACGCCTTTTTTTCTTCCCAACAGCTGACCCTTTTCGCCAATGAGGCGCCATCTTCTTTCATCGCCCTGAAATGAGACGCATGTTTTTTTTTTTTCTATGAGCCCCCCCCCTCTTTCCCGCCCTTTTTAGCTTAAGCCGCTGCCTCCCACCGATCCCTCTCCTTTCAGAAGGTCACCATCTTGCGGCCCCCCTTCGGGAAAGAAAGGGACAAAAGCGGCTTCTCTTTATAGTTCTGGCATGCTACCTCTGTGATCCCTTGGCCTGAAAGATAGGGGCCTTTTTTTTTTCCCCCCCAACTCCTAGAAGACAGCCTCCTCTGGAATCGGCAGCAGGCCCTCTTTTTCTCAATCAGACGCGTTCTTTCTTTCCCCCCGAACCTCACGGACAGCCTTTTCTTCGAAATTCTCTGTGGCTCCTTGAAGAATCTGGAAAAATGGATTCCCCTCACTCCCCTTTTTTCCCAGTGCCCGCCCGCATACCTCGACGCTGCCTTTTTTCCTTCCTGTTGAAGTATCTACAAGTGGTCACCTCCTTTTTTTCAGAATGGCTCCCCCCCCACGATGCAGGAACGCGACTCCTTCCCTTTTTTCCTTTTCTGAAAGATCCTGATTCCCCCCCCACCTGATGGGGGCGAAGGAGACAGGTTTTCTTCAGCAAAAATTGACGATCTTTTCTTTTTTCTGCGTGCGAATGGTAAGAGAGGTGCGTATCTATCTTTTCCCTTCGAGCCTAACCCCCCTCTCCCCAGCGAGCATCGAAGCGGCGGAGCACCCCCCCGTTTCTTCTTTCCCCTGATCTATCGGCCAATGTGAACAGCGTTTTTTTTTTTTTTTTTTTTCCGAATATAGAGCAGCCCCCTTTTGATGGATTGATCAAGTCTCTGAATTTGATGAGTTACCATCGTTTACTTAATTAAGGGGATGAGTTATGCCTCCTTTCCTCTATGTGAGAAGGGACAGCGCCCTTTGTTTTGACCTCCTTTCCACGAATGTGTTCAAATACTCGACGCCCTTTTTTTTCTTCTTTTTTTAATATATAGCAGAGTCCTGTTCCGGCTATACTCAGAAAGGCCTGACCTTTGCTAGATAAAATCCCCCCTTCGAGTCCACAATGCAGAACTTAAACTTTTCCCTCGGTATTTTGCTCCCCTCCGAACAAAGAGGAACGCTCCTTTACGCGGTGGGTTTTTCTGGAGAGCGAAAGCGATATTTTCCTCTTTTTTTTTCCCAGTGTGCAACTCTCTCAAGCGGCAAGACATAGAGGGTTTCCCCTTATATCGCAGGTCCGAAGATTGCATGGTGGGGGAACCTTTTCCTTTCCCTCCCTTTCGAAGAGGCTCCCGATGCGCTGAATGAGCGCCTTTTTTCCTTTCCCCTATAGTGCGGGTGAATTCGGCGTTTCCTTTCATGGAGCAGATGATTCGATAGAATGGTAAAAACTCTTTTAAGAAAGTTCCTCTCTCAAGTGCGGAGACAAGAAATCATGAGAAAGAAGAACCTATTTTTTGAATTTTTTATCGAGAAAAAAAAAAATAGGCGGGTATTCCCACCAAGTAGATTATAAGCGGGGGGGGATTTTAAATTGGAGAAGAAGTTATTCTCTCTGGCTTTTAGTCTTTTTTTTTTTGCGTGAGGGGGTTTTTTTTGTTGGGGGGGAGGGGGGGGTGTTTTTTGGGGGAGGGGGGTGGCTTTTTGGGGAGGGGGGGGGGGGGGGTGGTTTTTTTATTTTTTTGGGGGGGGGGATGTGGTTTTTCTGGGGGGGAAGGGGGGGGGATTGGGGGGCACTGGGTTTTTTTAAGGGTGGGGGAGGGCGGGGGGGTTTTTGTGTTTTGGGGGGTGGAGCGGGCGGGGGGGGGGGGGAGGGGGGGGTGGGTTTTTTTTGGGGGAGGGGGGGGGGGGGGGGGGGGGGGTTTTTTGTTGGTTTTTGGGCGGAGGGGGGGTCTTCTTTCTTTTTTTTTGGGGGGAGGGGGGGGGTTTTCTTTTTTTTTTGGAAGGCGGGGGAGGGGGAAGGAGGGGGCGTTTTTTGGGTTGGTTGGAGGGAGGGGGAGGGAAGGCGGGGTGGTATTTTTTGGGGGGGTGTTGGGGGATTTTTGGGGGGTGGTTTTTTTTGGAGGGGAAGGTTTCTATTTTTTGTGGGGGGGTGTCTTTTTTGGGTGGGGGCGGAGGGGGGGAGTGGGGGGTGGTTTTTGGGAGGGGGGGAGGGGGGAGGGTGTTTTTTTTTTTTCTTTGTTTGGGGGGGGGGGGGGTTTTTTTTGTGGGAGTGATTGGGGGGTGGAGGGGGGGGGGAGGTTTTTTTTTTTTCCTGGGCATGGGGGGGGAGGGGAGGGGGGGGGGGAGAGTTTTTTTTTTTTTGGAGGGGGGGTTTTCCTTGGGGGGGGGTGTGGGTCTTTTTTTTTTGAGGCGGGGTGGGGGGGGGGGGGGGGGTTTTTTTTTGTTTTTTTTTGGGGGGGTTGGTTTTTTTTTTTTTTTTTTGGTGGAGGGGGGGGGGGGGGGGGTGTTTTTTTTTTTGGGTGTTTTTTGGGTGGGGGGGGGGGGGGGGGGGGTGGGTTCTTGGTTTTTTGGGGAGGTGGGGGGGGATGGGCGCTTATGCATTTTTCCCCTTCCCCTTTGTCCTTTCGTTGAAAGACGGGCGGATGCTTTTCTTCCCTGCGTTACACCTTCCGACATAAATTTGAGAATCGACTCCCCCTCTCCCTCCTTGTTCTATCATATCCCGGTGGCCCTTCGCTGATCGGGAGATAGGCTTCCCCCTTTTACATACCGGGGAGACGTTTCTCCCCTTTTGATTTTGGTTCCGATGTTCTTTAAAAACCTACCGCAAATGTCGTAACGCTACCCCTCTTCCCCCCCCCCTCTCCCTTTCTTTTCGTCGAGGGTGAGGGGCATGGGTGCGAGTTCCAGACGCCTGCTTGACTTTTTCTTTTCTAGACTCGGCGTTTGTTTGAAGTCGAGACGACGTTTTTTCTCTGCGCCATGCTTTTCCGGGGGGAATGGGATTCGTGGGGTTTTTCCCTTTTTTTCTCGTCTGACGAGACTTTTTTTTTTTTTTGTACAATCTGCTGGCCTTTTTCTTCCGAAAACCAGATGCACTCTCCATCCTGACCAATAGACACCGCCCTTTTCCCCTACCCTCGCTAGCCGACAGTTTTCGAACGCGCGTACCCCTTTTTTTTCTGCCGGACGCTGCGAGGGATGAATTTCTCTCTTCTCCACTACTGTTTTTCTCTAAACGCTTCGTTTTGTGAGAAGAATAACGATACCCCTCTACCCCCTTCCCTTCCCCTCTCCGCCAAGAGGCAGAGCAGGAACGCCTCCCTCCCCCCCCCTCGCTGTCAAGGCAATGCAGATTTCCCCTAGACATTGCCCCTGACAGTTCCTGGACCCACAGACAAGATCAACCCGGCGATCTTTTCTCACCTCGCCCACCTGCTAATAATCTCTCCTCTTTTACTCCTCCTTTTTTTTTTTTTTTTTTCTCTCTCTATGAGAGGGTGGCGAGGTTGCTGCTCCCCTCCCCCTCATCGGTTTCTTTTTTTGATCACAGTCTGTCGGAATGCGCCCCTTTTTCCTTTTTTCCCTCAATAGCTCTATGGTAATGGCATTAGCGCGTCCTGCTCCGCCTTTTTTCCGCCCTTGCTTTGTTGCACGAACGGTTAAATTTTTTTGATTAAGTCCCACTCCGTTCGTACTATCAGAGAGCAGACTCCCCTTCTTTCTTTTTCCCATCGAATTCATACCCGCGTCCCGCTTTTCCCCCCCCCCCCTTCTCATGGAAAAAAAGTTCGAACTTTCTCTCTGATCCTGTTTTTATTGAAAGATTTAAGCATCCCCCCCTTTTTTTCTTTCGTCCCTCTGCTTCGACGCAAGTCACCACGCTGCTCCCTCCCCCCGAAAAATTAATACGAACCAAACCACGACCCTCCCCCACCGGCTCCTCGCTTTCTCCCCTGTCCACACAAACCAGGCCGAGCAATACCCCTCCTTCTACCAGTCCTCCGCGTCTGAGACAGCCACCCGCCCCCCCCTTCCTACTCCCTGTCGAGAATAATTAATTTGTTGTTTTTTTCAGCGCGTGTTTCGCTCTTCTTTAGGGTTTTCAAGATAAAAAATCACCCATTCTTCCCCCCCCCCCTCCCCCGCAGAACGTCTCCCCGCCTTTTTCTTCTTCTTTTTTTTCCTCCCCGATCAGAGAAGGACCCCCCCCCTCTCTCTGCTCCCTTTTTTTTTATGATGCGGGATTATCAAATTCTGCTTTCCCTTCTGCCCCTCTGGTTATGAACGCAGATCAGAATCACCCCCTTTTTTTCTTCCTTTGACAAGAATGTTACGATAATCGCAACCTTTCCCCCCCCCCCTCCAGAACTCGTCCCTTCCCCTTCGCCCCCTTTAAAAGTATGCAAATAATGCGACATTTTTCTTTTTTCCTTTTCCCCTCCGAGCCCTAGAAAACCAGCACGATCTCCTTCCTCCTCCTGCGAGGATCGACCGCCAGGCACTAGGAAACCCCCTCCTTCCGTGCAAGTTCACCTTTTCAGTCGCTCTCAGATAAGTGGCAGCAACTTCCCCTCCTGCACGCCTGAATAGACCACCAGCACCTCGTCTCTTTCCCGTTTCTCCTCAAGCCCATAGAACGACCGTTTCCCCCCCCTTTCTTTTTGCTCCCCCCCCCTTTTCCCCCACAGAAAAGTATCTCCCCCCCCTGCCCCTTTCTTTTTGTAAACCGCTCTCTTTTCCCCCCCCTCAAAAGCATCTCAGGTATCTTCCTCAAAAGGAGGATCGCGATACTTTTCCTTCCCCCCAGCCGGTACGACACCCCCCCCCTTTTGTGCCCGAGAATAAGAATTCCCTTTTCCCACGGTGTCTCCCCCTCCCCTTTCATGGTTTCCTCTCTTAGATGTGAATCAGCCATCCCCCCTTTCTTTTCTGCCCGGCAAGTCTCCTCCCTTCCGGCAAGAAAGCGATATATTCTCCCTTCGCCTATTCGGGCGTTTCTTTCCTCCTTCGCCCCGCCATCGTCAGCCACGCCTGCTTTTCTTCCCTCCCCTTGCGAATCACTACTTCATAGACTCACCGTCACCTTCCTCCTTTTCTCTTTTTTTCCCCCCCCTCACATCAAATTCGGGAGCCCTATTTCCCCGGCTCAAACCTCGACAGTTGGCCTTTTCACGGCTCAGCCCGGCAAATAAGCCTTGTTCACCTTTCTCCTCCTTTTTGTCCTTCTTTTTCGGCCGATATATTCGTCGAATCCGCCTTTTTCCCCTTCCTCCGATGAGGGAGGATTGAAGATATTAATCGAGTTTTTTTCCCCCCCCCCCTAGGATTTTTCCCAGTATGCTAAAGCAATACGCCGTGTTCGCCTCTCACCTTACAATCGGCTCAGTCAAGCTGGCCACCCTTTCTCCCTCCCCCCCCCCATCGAAGGGTACTGCCGCATCTGAAGCTTTACCAGTTCTCGCCGAGGATCTCTTTTTCCGTTGTGTCTTGGCCGCCTTCGAACGTGCCTCCTGCACCACGCGAGAGAATCTTTCGAAGCTGCAGTTTTCTTGGCGCAATTGGAAATTTCTGCTTTCGACTCCTTCGTCCCCCCCTGATTTGGATACGCAGGAAAGAATTCGAGCACTTTTTCCTCTTCTGATACGCGGCAGGAGTTGCGCTCTTCGATACTGCCACCCCTTTTTGGCGGGTCCCCTCTTTCCCCCCACCGATCGTTACCACCGTTCCTTAAGTACTGAATGACTCGTCCCCTCAACTGACCGCCTTTTTTAGGACTGAACGCCTTTTTTTTTTTCCCCCCTCCCTTCGAAAGGAGAGGCCGACTTTCCCTTTTTTCTTCTCCCAGAATAGATCTTTCCTTTTCAAGCCATTACCTTTTCCCCCCCAAAAACATGCGTTCTAGAGACAGGCTCTCCTTTCCCTTTCCTCCATTTGAAACGCAGTGAGCTTGCAGGCTCGCTCATTCCCCCCCCCCTCCCTCCCTTTAATTTCCAGGAAGCGCAGCCTATCCTTTCTTTTCCTCCGAAGTCGTTTTTCTTTTTTTTTTCGGCAAAACCGATCAGATTCGAATGCGCCGAAACGCACGACGTCTTTTCCCCCTCCCCCCTTTCAAAGAGCGCGATGCTGTCCGTTTGTTTTCCCTTGATCTGGGCCACCTCCCCCTTTTCACCCAGTAGAACGCATGTCATTGCGCGGCGACCTTTTTTTGGGTTCTTTGAATCGTTCCTCAAGTCCGGAACGTTTCCCTCTGATCAGGAGAGCTCTTCCTAAGAGGATGCGCCTTTCCCCAGTGTCACCTTTTCCTTTTTTCCACGACAAAACGAGGTTAAGCTACCTTCCCTCCTTTTTAATGCCTAGAGCGGCGGAGCAGGACTTCCCTTCTCCCAAGTAGAGCTTGAGTTTCCTCACTCGAGGTCAAAGAGCTTCTTCTCCTCAAAAACCGATGCGTAACTGAGTTTTTTCGTGAACTCCCCCTGCCCCCCCTCCGCCATGTAACTAGAGGTTTCGGCAAGACAACCCTTTTCCCCCCTCTCTTATCTATATTAGTTATGTCACTCGGTTTTTTTTTTTTTTTGCGGAGTGGGTCCCTGCTCCTTTTTTCCCGTGGAGGCCTTTTGTCTCAGCGGACGAAGCCTACCTTTTTTTTTTCTAGAAATAGAAAAGAGTGTGATCTGATTTTTTCCTACGTGACCTTTTCTGCGGGCGGCCATGCGAGAGCTGCCCTTCCTTGTCACCCGCGGTTCGACGAAGTTTTTTATCCTTTTTTTCCTTTTTCTTCTCGTCAGATAGGAATTTTTTACAGAGGTTCTCTCCGGATCTGTAGTTATCTTTCAGCTCCCTTGGCCCCGCCTCGCTGCGCGCAAATTATTGGATTATTGCGTTCTTCCTACTAGTGAGGTACGCAAGCTGCCGCATTTTTCCCCCTCCCAGTCACCTCGCTTTGTGCCCGCGATGCGTTTCCTCTCTTTCTGTCGCCCCCCGCCCCTGAGCTCTCGAGTTTTTCCCTCCCCTCCCTTTTAAAAAGAGAACTTCATCTTTTTCTCCTTTTCCCGATGTCTTTTTGGAAAAGCTCTCCCCCCTTCCTCCCCTCTGCCTATTTTTCCTCCGTATTATCATTAATTGAGCCTGCTTTTCCCGCTTGGTGAGTCTGCGTAGTTTTAGCCTCCTGCGGCTTAGTCTTAATCCCGATGGCACTCTCGACTGCGTCAAGCCGACTTTTTGTGTTTTTTTTTTTGTCCTTTTTAATTCCCTTTTCTTTCCCCCTGCGCGAGTTAGACGCCTGGCCCTTTTTTTTCTTGCGAATCTGGTTTGATCCTGTTAGATATGGAGAGATCCTGGCTCCTCCTTTTCTTTCTTAATAAAAGGACGATGACCAGCACGCCAATTTTTTTCCCCCTTTCACGACGCTCTGCGATACACGCCGGCGCTGCTTCTTTTTTCCTCTTACTGATACGATTTCCGGCGGCCCCTCGGTCTGTTATGGAGACCTCTTTCAATAAAGGCGACACCACGTAGATGCCCTTTCCTTTCCCTTCCTGCA
>Ga0179593_1512366_pt1 | contig 17532 bp, 19 predicted proteins | sample CZODoug2_1_08_16_FD_185931 | JGI IMG/M metagenome (GOLD analysis project Ga0179593, IMG submission 185931) | Vadose zone soil fungal communities from Angelo Coast Range Reserve, California, USA - CZODoug2_1_08_16fungal (PacBio error correction) | ecosystem: Environmental > Terrestrial > Soil >... | reverse complement strand
AGTGAACGACCGGATTTAGCAGAATGGCTCCTCGACCTGGCTGGCCGTAGCGCCGGCTCCCTAGTTGTTTTGTTTACTCTGAAGACTCGGTTTTAGTCGGCAGAGTCCTTCTGCATGGATGACCCTCTGACGGGGAAGAATACGTTGGCCTCGATTTTACTCATTTTTAATGCAGTACGGCGTTGAATAATCTCATCCGCCCCGATTTTCTTTTTTTCTGATCTCCTTTAGGCGCAGCAGTGTTTAAGGGGGTTTTTTTCCCCTTGGACTTTTCCTTCCTCCCATATAAAGTTATCTGGGTGTCTCCTTAACCGCCCCGCTTCAAGGCACGCAAGTCAGCCGAGGTTTCCAAATTTTCCGCCTCTTTGCGCCACCCGCCCCCCGCCACAAACCCCTCCCCCCCCAAAAACCCCCCCCCCCCCCACCACACACCCCCAAAAACCAAACCCCCTGCTTTGGAGGCCCCCCCGTTTAACTTCTCAGCCCAGAAACTGGACGAGTTTCTGATAGTCGGCTTGCACAGCGAGGCACCTGGGCGGCCACGAATCGAATAAGGGAACTACCCTCTCAAGGATATCCTCGAGCCCTCGGTGATCTGTCTCCCCCTCTGTTTCAAGTAAACGACCTTTCCTTGGTGTCTCTCCGAGCCGTCAGCTCGTCCGGTCGAGCTCTTTTTTGCCAACCGCGGTTTCTCCTACCTCTGTCCTCACGTCCCTTTTCTCCTCCTAAGTATTCCCCTCTGGAAAATTGCTCCCCCCCTGGGACCCTTCTCAGTTCCCCTTTGTCAGCTTTTTTCGATTAAGGAACTGGTTGACAGGGTTCCCATCATTGATCCGCCCCGCACGTAGCTCAGGCGTCGCGTTCACCCCCAACCTCCTCCACAACGTCCCCTTCTCCAGAGCACTCTCCCCCCCCTTTTTCTCTCAGTACTTTGGGTCCCTCTTTTCTAAAACCGCGATTCTAGCGGTTCGATATTACTTCAGGTTTTGAGATCTTTCTCGTTGACAGTTTCGATTATCGTAATTTGAACTTGGTTGCTTTTTTAATTCATCCGGGTTTCCCCCCTGCAATGTCCCCCCCGCCCCCGCTCCTTTGGTCAGAAGGAGGTCTGGTTTCTAGTCAGCACTCTTGAAGATTTTTAATGATTGCCTCTTTTGTTCTGGTGGCCTTCCAGGACCCCCTTTTTTGTTCCTGGACGGCCTTGCGCAGACTCTCAGGTTACAGTATGCTTACCCATTGCCGTCCATAGCGTTGCCGTCCTCTTGTTTTAGCTTTTGTTCTAACAATCGCTTGTGGGTGACATTGGCCTCCATCCGATCTGTGGCTCCCATCTTACTTACCATTCTCTTCCCTCCTGGACCTTAGGAATCCCAGACACTTTTTGAGTCATTGTTTCTCTTTGATGTCTTGATTTCAACCCGCTTTCCCGATGTTGTTTTTCGTCCTCGGTTTGTTTTTTGTTACCGCCGCTAGGGCTGCCGATACCATGTTAACCTCTCCATGGACAAGGGCTAACATTTCTCCCTTTAACCCTAACGAGTTTGCCGCTTGTTCCAACAAAGTCCCTTTCGGGTCTCGTCAGAGTGAGTTTCACCCCCCCTCAGTTGAAACTTGCTGGCTCGTCTTTTGTGCGGGCTCTGCGAAGCCTTGGGGAGTTCGATATTCAGATTCCGCAAGACCTCCGCCTTTCCCTCGACGGCCCCCGCCTCCCCCTTTCTCAAAGAGCAACCCGGTTCCTGGGTTTCCCCTCCCATGATTCTCACTTAGCATACCTAACAACGACGCAGACGGGACCATTTTAATCTTCTCCCCCATTCTCCCCCATCGTTTTTGAGACCCACCCTTCTTTCGTTCGTTGATGCTGACGGTAGCGATACCGTACAGCACTAGTCACTTTGGGCCAGGTGATATCTACTCTTCTCTCGCTGTCCCCCCTTCCCACAATTACGATCTTTTTAGTTTTCTGCCCTCATTGCATGAGATTTTTTATCTTTCGCCCTCGGCGGTGTTTTCATGCTCTGGTTCTTTTGAATTGTACAGGTTGTCTGCCGTCGGTTCGGTTTTAGATGTTCTCCGGACCATGGGCTTCGAAGCTACCCGGCCTATTCTGATTCACAGTAGATTATCCCCTCTCGGGCACCTTCCCCCTCTCCCCCACCAACCATTTTTCCAGCTTTACATTGTTTTGAGCTGACCGGATTGTGACACCTTTCCGATCATGTCGCTTCGGTATCCGCCTCAGGCGGCTGGACCTTTCTTTGATTGCGGTATCGATTTATGTTTGTTTTTTTTCCCACCTTGTATTTTTTTTTCTCCCATTGAAATCTCGCATCTGATGGCATAAAACAGAGTGATGCTCTGATCAGCTCTTAGGCATTCCGGGTGATTGAGCGTCGTCTGGATCCACCCGCGATTTTTCATATTCCTTCTCTTTGGAGCTTTTCTGCTCTTTCTCTTTTGCCTGATTTTTGATATCTGAGGGTTCTCCATAGTTCTGGATCTGTGTTGGGATTGGACGTGACTCATGGGGCCTCCATCTATGTAATCATCTTAATTCTCCTTCTTTTCCGTTTACTGGCTGACGTTCGATTGTTTTTTCTCTTGTGCATGCAGCGAGTCGGTGTAATAGCCTTGACACCATCAGGGATCGCGCCGCCTCCCCGGTTTCCCGAACTAGCGGAATTTAGGCCTTTTAATTAAGCTTCTGCTCTTTCCAGAACTGTGTGTGTTTAGACTGCCGCGTCTGAGGCACAGGCACCTTCTTCCGACCGGCTCTGGCAACTTCTTCCACTCTAGTCTTATAATCCCGGCTCCGGCCCCTGTCGAAGGTTTGCCTTCTCTATTAAGAAAAAGAGCTCCTGTAAGGTTCATTCTTAAGAGCAGCCAATTTTTTTTTCTGCATGGTCTCCTCGACACCTGCGGGTTCCCCCTGCCCGTTATATCCCACGGATGACGAGCACGCTGCGTTGTTGTCTCCTTCTTCAGCTCCACACCCTCCGGTCTGCATATGTACCACCTCTTCCATCGTCAAGACGATATGGATCTCCTTCTCATACTAATGTTTTGGGAGATAAGGGATTTCCCTTTCCCCCTAGTTTCTTCTGATGCCTCCCCTTGGAGAAACTTATTTGACTCATTGGTTTCGCCGGAATGAATCCAGAAAACTCCTCTCCCTTTCCCACATCCGTTCATCGAATCAGGAATTGTTAGCTCGGGTTCGCCGTACCGTGCGGCCACAAGTCCCGGGTACCAGGCAATCGCTGCCCACCAGATGGTAACTAGCCTCCCTCGCCCGTCGACTGACCGATCCTGATGGGTGACTAGATCTCAAACTCTACCTCGCTCGTGTCGAGCCTAACCTTTTCTAAGAGTTATGGCGTATTTCTCGGTGCCAGCTAAACCCAGCCACAGGTTCACCCGTTTGATTCTCTTTCCGCTTCGCCTATAAGAGTCATCCTCCCCTCCTCGGCGTCGGGCAAATTCTTTGCGCTTCCCTTCGTGGTTGTCCCCCATAATCGCTTCTCCTTCGCCAAACGAAGGCTCTTATCAGCACCCCCCTATACTTCTCGGCCCCATGCATGTCCTTCTTCCACGCTAAAGCGACCCACTGACATCGCCTTGAAACATTCGACGCCCCTTCAGCTCAACTTGCTGGAGATTGTTGATCCAAAAGTTTTCCCTCCGTCCTCTCAATCTCCCCTCCCCCTAAAGCGCCGACTCGAACTGTATCGGCTTAACTTTCTAGCTCCGCCTGGTGTCTGAACTTCTGACCCCCCGTATGCCCTTCGCTTCTAGAGACAATCGGTTAAACTAGTCCAGTCCCGCCTTCTCTTCCCCCTCAGGCGTCACAGATCTTAGTTGGCACCCCGACAGCCACGCCGTATCAGAGCCTACCACCCTAAGGCGCCGCGTCCTGATTTTTCCCCCCTATGCCTCTTTTCCCGCATGCTCTACCTTGATTGGTTGATCCCCTCTGCAGGTCTCCAACCCAGATGGACTGGTGCCCCGTCCGGTGGGTTCGTTTTTTTAGAGAAGACTTCCTCCTCTAGCCTCTTCTTTGAAGTGGCCGCAGTATCGCATTAAGGCAAGACTACCTGATTTTCCCCGGACGACTTTCCCCCACTATCCCGCTTCTCGATCTCTGCTCCCCCATTGTGACCCTAGCATTTCTTTTTTCTGCCATTGCCCTCGCAGGTCCTGGCGAACCGTAGTCGATTATCGCTTAGTGGTTCTCTCCTCCCGGCGCGCTCTCTTTTTTTTTCCCCCATGTGAGCAAACCCCGATAGAGAGTGATATTTATGCCTTCGAGTCCCGCCTCCATGCACACGCCCATTTCCCCCTCCCTCACACCACTTGTATTTTTTTTCCTGCCGGGCGCTGCTCAATTCGATTTTTCTACATAGATTGTATCGTTGTTTTGAGTTATTTCTGCTATTGGGAGTCCCCAGTGACGGTTTAAGGCTCCCGGTCTGTTACGGGGGCGCTGGCGAGAAACGTTAAGATTCCATTTGTTTGCGGCATTTTTTTTTCTGAAGTCGAACTCGCTTGGAGTTCGCCGTTCCCTGCCCCCCCAAATAAGCGTCACCCTTGCGTCCAAGTCTTTCTTTTTACCCTCTCCCTCCTCCTGGCCCCTCAAAGACCCGGGTCACCCCGGTTGGTGTAACACGCGCGCCCCCTCGGTCGGTTGCCAGTGGCCTACAGTTGTGTGCGGCACATTTTACCTCACTGTTTCACCCTGAGTATAGCTTCAGATAGGTGACGGTTTTGCAAGACCTATTAGCTCTCGGCCATTTGCTCGAGGCTCCCCCCTAAGTAATCAGCTGTTAAAGCAACCTTGTTTTTGCCCCCGACGTGCGAGGTACGGCTGTTAATGGAAGATTTCGAGGCAATAGCTTCGACCCAAGCTCCCCCTTTCTTGACCGTGCGACCTTTCATAGTTCACAGAAATAGAGTTCATTCCCCCCTGAATCTTTCCCGGCCACCCCCTGCCGGCTTTGTCGCAGCGATCTATGTTCAACCTGATTTTCCCGGCTGCAAGACCGGCTTGGTGCCCCCAGGCGGGATTGGGGACCAAACCCCCCACCCCGGCAAGCCGTATTCCCCGAACCCTCCTACAGGGTCTGCCCCTCTCCCCAAGACCGTCGGCGCGCCGCTCGACATAGCCAGTAGCGGCCTCCGGGGTCTAGGTGGCCCCCCCTTCGGCCTTGCTCGAAACTCCCGATGGATAAGTTTCCCTCGAAGGTTTTCGCAACCCCCTGGTCAGTCTCCGATCGAAAACTGCTACTCGTGGGTTCCGGCTCCTTCAATGAAAGATACACTTTATTTCCTTGTGTAATCCCAGGACCTTTTCTTTGGTGTTTCCGCAGACAGACTGGCTGCTGGCGTTTCAAGATGACCTGGACTTTTGCTGACTCAGGGAGGATTTTCCCATCGCGGCCGCCTCTGATCTTTTGAGTTGTAACAATGGTAGACTGCCATCGATTTTTTCCTTCTTCTCCACTTCCCTTCTCCCTTTCTCTTGACGGCGTGCGCGGTTGCGAGAGCGACGACGAATCTTCTGGTGTGGCCCCCCCCCAGGGTCCCTCCATCGGTTCTAGTTTTTGGACCTCGCATATCCCTTAGTCTAGTTTTTGTCTCTGATTCTTCCCTTGGATGCGGGTACTAAGGGTCTTCGTTTAGAGCACCTCCTGTAACCTCTTGCTTTGTCCCTCCTCCGGCCAATTCTTCAGTTTTCGCAAAACCCAGAGCTCGGTCCCTCCCGGCGGCTTTAGTAATCTGTGCCTGATGCCGAAGTGAATTGTACTTTCTCGGTTCACCCTGATAACCCTGTTGGGTTATTGAATAATTGTCTCTCCTTTCCACCACTCGCCGGTTGCCGAGGGTGACCAAGCAGGGCGGGCTTGATGCTGATTCTGATGACATTGCAACGTCCCCGTTACTCCTCTCTGGCCGCCGCTATTTGAAGAGGCCGCCTTCCTTAGGGCCCCTTTCCGCCCCTTCTTCCTCTGTTCTTTCGTTTTCGATGAGATGTCTTCGAAGCAAAAAGCGCCGCGCGATTCAGTCCTTTTCTTGTGACTCGCCCCCCTTGTATTCTCCTGTTCACCCCCTCTATGACGTTGTCCTTGAGCGGTGGGCCTCAAGTTCCCCCCTCCCTATGGTCGCGCCTTTCCAGCGACTGGCTGACTGGCTCCGAGAGTTGGTCCTTTTCATTTGACGACACCCTCGCCTCTTCCCCCCTTGCCAGCGGCCTTTCCTTCTATTCCATTTCCTAAGGTTCTTCCTATCCTGCTGTAAGCCTTACCTTTTCTCGAGTTGCCAGGCCCTTCCGTTTTCATCGCATCTCGGCAGCCCCCTTTTTCGGAGTAATCCTTTGGCCCGCTCCGCGACATGGGCTTTTCCCCTACGTTCTTTTTTACTCTGTACGCAGATGGTTCTCATAGAAAGTTTTATTCCCTCCCCCTTCCCGTCCCCTTTCTGTGTTTTGGAGACTCGCTGGAATCCTGGGCTGATGGGTCACTCACCCCTCCTTTGGGACGCGGTTCTTGCTGACGGCTCGAACCGAACCTCCTCCCCTTGATTCTGGTGAACCTCAATACCAACGGCTCTACGTCGCTTATGGCTAGGTGTAGAAATTGAGTCCGATTTTCCTGTCGTCTTTTCCCTTTTTTTTTTATCTGTCGCACCATTTTGGAGACTTTTTCCCTTTCTTGGACCTTCAGGCAATAGCCCCTGCCTTGTCAAACGCATTTGACTCCTTTCCGCAAGTCTGCATCCCGGTGATTCCGTGCTTTCAGCGGACGCTCTACTCCCTCTTCCACGTGTCCTTTCCCGGAACTGGTTGCCAGCGTTTAATACGCGTTCCAGGACGTCTTTTTTCACCCCCCCACTCACGACAAAACCGGCCCGCTTGTGCCACCCTAGAACTTGGGATAGTTGCTTTTCATTAGTTCTTTCACGACTCTCGCTCTTTCGGTTTGTAAACTTCTATAGTGGTCACCCCTCGTTGGATGTTCTTTGACCTTTTTGTTTGCCGCTGGACACCGCGCGAAGACCTTTATCGTCATGAGAGGGGCGGCGCCGACGGTCGGCGGACCCTTCCCGCCCTGTCCTTGCAGGTTCGCAAATTTGGCCGAGTTGTGTCGGGGATCCCCTCTGGTTCCGCGGTGACCTCCTCCGTCGTTGCGAAGTGTGCTATTGGGATCCCTCGCGCGGCGAAAAGTCCCTTTCCTCTTGTGGCCGTTCGGAGCAGGATCAGTTGCCTCAAGCGTTTTAACTCTTTTAGTCGCCCGTGTCCTGGTGTGTCTGCTGGGCCCCCCCTCCGACGTACACCGAGCTCTGGATGCCGCCTCAATTTCTTCCCCTCTTCGGTAAGTGCCGGAGTTTCTGTGTGACTCGTCCGTCGAAGATGCTCTTTGATACTCGTTTCTTTTACCGCCGTCTTCTTGCCGCGAACCAGTAGGATTCCTTCTGCCCCGCCCCCTGTAGCCATGGTAGAACAGATGCTTGCGCTTCCCTCTTTTTTTTGACCCGTTTTTCTTTTTAGCAGAGTGGCCGACAACGGGTCTTTTGACTCGTTCTGTTTCGGTGGTGATGAGAGCCGAGGTTGAAGTTTCGAATCAGAATGCCTCCCCCCTTGAAGGCCTCTTCCCTCTACGTCCGGCATTTCAGACCCTAGCATCACCTTGCTTTTTGACCCCTCCATTGACACTTTTTCCCGTAGACCCAATCCAACCATAACCCTCTTTCCCTTTTATCTCTTTTTTACGAACACCCACTACTTTTTTTCCTGGTCGCGACCTAAGGCATAGGGATGCTGCGGCTTTTAAGCTGAGAAAGTCCCGTAAACAATCTATCTTTCTTTCATCCCGGTCCCTCCCTATCGATTCTTTGATTAAATTCAACCAACCTGATCCCCCCTCCGACGGATGAAAAGTTACATGCAGTTCGTAGAACTTCTTACATGATCCTTTAATAGAGCTGGTTCCGTCTGCGGTTACAGGGTAGAGTGGTCCCAGATTTGGATTAGTCTACACACCAGGCGGATGGACTCCCCCACAAGTCCTTAGAGGCGAACATCCTGGTTAGGGTTTCAAAGTAGTTGCAAAACCTATTTTCAGCATTTTCCAGATGTTGGTGTGAAATGCCCCATTTGACAACCCTGCGCTCTATTCCCCCGGAATTTCCTTCCCATACTTTCAGTGGCCTAGTGTTGCTGCTGATAAGGTTAAGGTTGTGGGTTTTTGTCCCCCCCGCTTCGTTCGCCTCTTGACCCCATCTTCCGGCGAGACCGACTCCTAGTGATTGCTCTCAGCCTCGTTGTCATCCCTTGGATTCGAGCGTTCCGGGTCAGTTCGATTGAACCCCCCTTCGGTTCGCGATGTAAGGCGCTTTGTAGGTTCTTCGGCCGGGCTGTAGGCGCTGCTGCCCATCCAAGTGATCACCCCGCTTGCGCGGATCTTGTCGGCGTTCGCGGATTGGCCCGAGATGTAGGTTTTTTTCCCGCTTTCCTACTCTCCTATTCCTATGGCTTGTTTCTGGCGAATTGGTCTCGCTTCGTCGGTTTGGCGCCCCGACCAGGATCCCGCGTGATGTACACCCACTTTTTCAGCCCTTCCAGCCCCGTTTTTTCCAAGCCTCCCTTTTCGCTGGCGTACCTGATTGGATGAGGACAAGCCCGTGTTACTTTGCTGGCATAGTTCGCTGGACCAGATCCACTCACCCCACTGCATCGTCGACACCGTTTCCCCCGACCCATGATCTTGCTCCCTGACGTCACCGCAGATTTGTCAAGGTCTACTTTTTTGTCGATCGCTTACCAAGGTCACGATTTGCCTTTACCGTCGCGGTTTTTTTGACTCCGTTCGCTTTAGAACCTGCTCCCGAATCCTGATCGACTCTTTCCTCGTTCTTCGTGGTTGAGGTCTGCGTTTTGCTTAGTAGAAACGCCAGGGCCCCGGGCGGCCTTTACTTCCGGGGGAAAGAGTTTATCTTTTCTCTCTCTTTTTAACATATTTTTTTGAGAGATCTTTCAAGGTTTTTTTTTTCAATGTCAATAGTTCCTTTTATGCGGCTACGTGAACTCCTTCCAGCCAGTGGGGTGGCGAAGTCCCGGCCAGCAACCCCCCGTACCCCTTGCGTTCCCAATCTCTTTCGGTCAGCATCGGCATTGCCGTTGTCAGAAGGGTGTCTTCAATTTTTTCCCCCCTTCACAGAGCTTGCAACGGTCACAACCCTGTTTCTGTTCTTATGCGAACGTCGGATTCGTCTTTGGATCATTCTTTTCTTTTTCTCTCGCCAGCGTTTTCAAGCCACGGTCGTCTGCCTTCCGAGGACCGTGCGGATGGATCCCTACTGCGCAGGGCGTTCCGCGCCGGGAGACTTGAAGGTCGCTCCGGGATCTGTTTCCCGGCGTTTCCGCACCGGTTCTTTTTTTTTTTCTGTCCGCGTGTGGCAGCACCCTTTTTCTTCTGCGCCAAAAGCAGAGCTCTTGCAACCAGCATGACAGCATCACGCCTTTTACCTTTTTCATTAGGACAGTGACCGCGATAAGTAGCACCTTATGGCATCCAGATTCAGCGCCCTTTGGCGCTGTTTCTCCCCAGTTGGTGACGGCAGCCCCCTAAGGACGCCTCCCGCCCTTTTTCTCTCCTTTACTAACGCTGACTCTCCTCGGAATCGTCATGAGATTCGGATGACTCACTGATTCGTTCCTCTTTGCTCGCGATCTCGTTTTTTTTGATGCCATCCTTCTCCTGACCGACGGGGAAGATTTGAAGCCCTTTTCACGATCATGTGCCCAGAAATAACGAAGCTCTATCCTTCAGAAACACGAAAAGAGAAACTCCTTGAAGATCCCGATCGCTTTTTATCGGCGCTGATAACCTTTCACTTTAAGCTGCACCCCCATTCTTCTTTTCTGAACTTCTTTTTTGTGGTTCGGTGTCCAGTCCAGGTGCCCCCATAGCGCGCTTTTGTGTGCTCCTAAGATCGTCGATGCGCAGGTTTTCTTATGAAACCCATGATGTGCTGCGACGTAACCCTGACCACAGAGGTCCTCCCGCCTCGCATTCTTCCGCCGCTATTGGTCGTAGATCCTTCTGCAGTTTCTCTTTCCCTTTTTCTTGCTATTAATCGCGGGCATTTGTCCGGTGGGCATGGGAAGGACTGAGACTGAGGCCTGTCCTTTGCTCCCCCTGACGTTATTTGTTTTTGAGTGGTGTCTGCGACGCAGAATCACCGCCCGAGCACCGACTGTCGCACACCACCCAGTCGTTTGTTGGCGGGGCCGAATGTTTTCCCTTCTAAAGATTTTTCAATTCGGGCTGTGTTGTTTTGCTACGGCCAACGTGCTGGCGGGAACCCACAAGTGATCTGATTTAGGTCCGCGGCCTCTCGTTCTTTCGTCGCTTTTTTCAGGGCCCCATGATTCCGGTGTTTTTGCTATGATTTGCTCGACCTCTTCCCCCTTCCCTCGTTTCTATCAAAAAAATCGTCCCGTGACGTTCAGTGACGTTCAGCGACTCCTTTCCGAAACCAATGGGGTCCCTTCCTTTTTGACTTTTACTCTTCAGACCTTTCCCGGCCCGGCACTTTTTTCCTCCCCTTCTCTTCACCTGGATCGCACCGATAGGGGTTCCCCGCCCGTACAGAGATTCTCCCGCCAGAGGATTTTTTTCCCCTCGGTCGGGTAACCAACCTTGTACGGATCTCTTCCGGACCCGCCGGCTCTAGGTTCCTTCCATACGGTCCGATTGAATAGAGGTCACGTCTTCCATGTCCCTCCCCTTCCCTTTTTTCTTGCGACTTTGACCTTATAAACTCATTGAACACCTCTCCCTTCTCTCCACGGAATTAGGAAGGCATTTTTTTCGCGTCCTATGTTTTTTCACCCTTCGATCGTCCCCGCAGCGGGCCCCCTTCCCCTTTGCGGTTGATTTGTGGACGTCCCTCAACTCTAGCAGCACCCGTCCTTCGACTGCCTGTCGGTGCCTCTCTGATCCCGCCAATTAGCCCTTGCTGAAGGCTTGAGTCTAGGTTTTTTCTTTTTCCCCCCCCGGCCGTCTTCTCGACATTCACCCGATTCTACGGCTTTCTTCCAACCTCTCCCTAAGTTTAAAACCTGTCTCAGTCAACCGAATACGATCTGGTTGTGGGTTTACGCAGACCCCCCCTCTCCCAATGTTCTGCTAGTTCCGGTGTTTTTTCTTCTTATGGGTGGTTTCACCCCTCTACTCCGGGAATTCGAGTCTCCAAGTCTTCATTCCCCCTCAGGCAATCCTTCGGGCCTTTCCTCTACCAGCGCTTCCGCACGATGAGCGTAGCTGGCAAATGGTTATCTGTTCCCTCTCCCTCTTTTTCATCTTCCTTACACTTCTTTCGATCGACAGTTCTTTTCCCCGATTGGACGGTTTGCATCCTTCTCCATTTTCGTCTCGTGTTGCGATAACAACATGGTTTCCTTTTCCCGTCTCGAAGACTTTCTATCCCCGAGCCAGGGCGAGCGGTTCGCTTCTGTCGATTCGCTGAGGGTGCGCATAAGCGGGTGCGGGTATTCTCTCCCCTCACCTTTTGAGGGCGACCGAACCTTTACCCTCTCGGTTTCCCGAAACGCGCAGTTGGCCTCTTTTCCTTGCCAACTCCGGCGGATAGTCAGATGGTGCCGCCTCCCTTTCCCCTTTACACTTCCCCTAAATAGGCATGCCCTACCATCCAGAGTCGGTCGCCCGGCTCGCTTTTCTCTTCTATTACTGAAGACATGAATGCGGCCGAGTCCCTATTCGTGAACACCCATTGTCTTCATCCTCTCCCACTCTGAACGGAGGATTCCCGGCTTTTCCCGTCGAGAGTAATTAGCTGGCCCTTGGGGCCTCCTCTTTTCTTTCGTCTTGACTTGCTGTCTTCGAATGACCCTCGCGAGCGAAGTCCTCCCTTCGGAAGCCCAGCCTTCTCATTTGTGTCCTTGACTGCCTGTAACAAACTAGACTTCATAGTTTCCCTTTTTTTTGTTTTTTTTTCTGATCGATCGCGTTGTTTTCCAGGCAGCGTCCACCGATTCCTCTTTCTCCCTTTCTTCAACTAGAAGGGCAGTGTTGTTTTTTTTTCCCTTTTTACAGCACGACTTTGCTTTCCTTTTTTTCTGATCCTGCTTATCCCTCCTCTTTGCGGCCACTCCTTTTATGAGCCCTCGCCTTTGAAGTACGGGTCATGCTTCTGTTTTTTCACTCTTCCCTCCGGCCTATTTCTATCAGAAAAGAGAGTGTCGGTCTGGGCGTTTACCCTTACTTCCTTTATTTGAGCCCCCATCATTTCTTCCTGCATGTCATTCAAACAACGTAGTCTCGATTGAGTGGACCCCTTTAAGAATCTTCTTCTTTTTCTTGCTGCAGGACTGCCTGGCAGCTTTTTTCTTGCTCGTCACCCGCGTTTTTTCTCTTGGTGCGTGCCGACTTGTACCCTCCTTCTTACCTGGCGCGTTGCAGACTCGACGTTCCCTCCCGGGATCCCTCCCTTTTCCTTTTTTTCTGTCTCGTCCTGCATTTTTTCTGGCCAGATGTTTTTCACCGTTGGGCACCTGGCGACGCTTCCCCTTCTCCCTGATGTTCCTGGCCCCCGCGTGGAACTAGTATGGCCTCTCTTTTTCGCGCCGGTTACGACTTAGAAAGAGGTGTCTTGCGCAAAGTGTGACCCCCTGTACCCCCGCTGACGCTGCTTGGTTTGCGATGGAGGTAGGATGGTTTTCCCTCATTTCCCAGTCTTGATCGGCAATCCGCTAGCGATTCCCTCTTGCGTTTTCCCCCCCCCCCTACCCGAAAACCGTCTTTCAATACAAGCATTGGGTTAGTTTTGGTAATGACGATATACGTTTTTTTTTTCCGAGCGAGCTGTTGATAATTCGTTTCTTTTTTTGCGGAACACCCGTTCGTTGTCCAGGTGCCTCGCTTTGTTTTGTATCTCCTCTTCCCTTTTTCAAGCGTTGAGCTACTTGCATGAATCCTGAAGAGGGTCGTACGGTTATTTTTTTCTTTGCCCCGGGTCCCGCAAATCATTCCTTCAGTCAGGTTCTTTTTCCGTGTTAGTGGTGGATCACCCGGTTAGAATTCCTCCCGGACTCTCAGAAGCTCTTTGTGAGTCAGTCGAGCGCCTTTCGACCGGCCGTTCAGAGTTTGGACCTAGTTCTTCTTTTTCCCTTTTTTGCCACCATTTTCTGGTGAACCCTTGTCCCCATCCTCTTGTCCGGGTTGCCGTTTTCCCATTCGATGCCCTTCGTTCCTGGAATAGTCCCTCTCAACGTCGGCCTCTTTTTTTCGTTGATGGATGTTTAACCGCTTTGCCTTCCGATGTTACGCCTCTTCGGAGGGAGTTCTCCCCCTATTGAGTCCTCCCCGATCTTGGCGCTGTACCAGGTCCTTTCGTTCTTCGGTGACTCCCCCCCCCCGGGAGACTGCCGACGAGTTGCGCGCTGTTGTTAAACTGCGGTATTTATCCCTCTTTTGTAGGTTCCCTCCAGCCATCCGGGAACGATACGTTTGTTCTCTTCTGCCCCGGTTGCCCTCCGGGTGGTTCTTATTTCCTCATGCCGCAAACCCGAATCATTTGCTCGGCCCTTCCCTCCCCCCCCCGCCCCCCCGACACGACCTTCTTTGGCTGGTTGTTCACGCATGGCAACTTTCTCGTCTCCCCCCCCGAGACCACGCCCTTCTCGAATCTCTTGCCCTGGTCAAAAAAAGACTTTTTTTCTCACAGAATTGCTTGCTCTTGGTTTTTGTGCGGCCCGTACCCCCTCTCTCCCCACTAGTCTTGCGGTTCCTCCAGGTGCTTCCCTCCACAGCTGTTTTTTTTTACCGCCGCCCCCTAGTGCGTCGCCCCAAGCCCCCTCGACCTGGTCGGTAATGATCGGGGTTCCCTTCAGGGGTTGTCCGACGGAGGTTTCCGGTTGTACTTGGGTGTAGGGGGTCGTCAAACGCAGGTCGTGGCTCAACCAGAACAAGATTCTCGTGAAAGCAGATCCCTGGTTCAGTTCCAGTCTTCCTTCCCCAAGTCCCACCCCCTTTGTCCCCTTTCCCCTTTTTCTGCCGAGTTTATCACCTCCTCCTATTTCATTTCCTAGTTTTTTCTCCTTAATGATTTTCCTTCTGGTGCTTTATCTGGTTTCATGTTCAGCGTGCCTGTTTCGTTGGAACCATAGGTGCGACCCCCATGCATTCCCTCCTTTTTCTGGTTTAGCGGAAACTTTTTTTAAAACTCTTGATTTCGCATCTCTGTCCTCGGGTCTTTAGCCGCTCGGTCGCCCGACTTCGGAGCGGATGTATTATTCGGCCTAGGCCTGGTTTCTTTTTATCTGCTTTCCATAGGGTATCCCCCCCCATCCTCATTTCTTTGGATTTTCGGCGCTTCTTTCTGCTAGATCCGGAGAGAAGAGCTGATGAGTTCTGTCCTCCTTATCCGCCTCTTCTGTGGAGTTATCTTTTCTTCTTTCCTAGAGAGTAGTGCAGCAGAAAGGATCAGCGAGGTTTCGTCCACCACGCCTTGGATTCAGGCACCCTTTTTTCCCGTCCTCTTCGCGAGGTTCTTGGATAGTGAGCATTCCTTATCCCGTCTCTTCCTCCCTTTTCTTTTTTGTTCGATGGCAGTTTTTAGCACAAATGCCTTTGTTTGTTTGCAAATGAAAAAGAGCGTTTTTTCTCCTCCTTTCCGAGTGGTTAAGAAGTTGCGGTACGACACCTCCAGTTCTCAGACTTTGGTACTCTCTCCATGGTTACCTTTTTCCGGCACTTTCTGCCTTTGCCTCGCTCCTCTAGTTGATTTCGTGGACCGCCCCCTTCTTGGGCTTTCCTCTTCAATGTTACGGTTCGGTCCTTCTCTCCCCGGGCGGAATAACTCTCCGTTCTCCCTTATCGCCTGCTTTCCTCTATTTCGTTGTTTTTGTGAGATCTTTTTCGAGTCCGGAGATGATCCCCGAAGTTGCTCCGTCCCTTGCGACCTTCTCTTTCATCTGTCTGTGCCATACAGTATCTTCCCAGCCGAAATTCTCGTCCCCACATTCCTCAATCATAGCTGCTCTTCTCCCAGTTATAGGCGGACCTCCGGAAACCCCTTCCCCGCTCTCCGGTACAGTCTCCTCGCTGACCACACCTTTCGGTCTTTCCTTCTGGAGACTATCGTCTCCCTGACTCTTTCTTTTGACGTCGTTTTTTCTCGCCGATCATCGTGATATCATCTCTTTAGTATTTGCCCTCACCGTTTTCCTTTTCCTTGGTGGCTGGCGCTTGTAGTTCTTCCCGCGAAACCTCCGCAGCCCAGGGGTTGGGGTCCTTTTCGCTCGTTGATAGGGAAATTTCTGACTACCTCTTCTTAGACGTTCGTCTTTCCGAACTTTTTTTTCTTCTGTGGTCCCTGGGGAACCTCTCTATCCCCTGCCCCGAACGCGCGATGCCTCCGCCATGACCGTTTTCCCCCTCCCCGACGTCCTTTTTTTCAGGTCATGCTTCCTTATTCCTTAACTCTATCGAGCCCTGCCCCCCCTGCCTTCCCCAAAGACGGACCAGATCAGAGTCCATGCTGTCTCTTTTGTCCCCCCGAGTAACGGCGATCAGGCTTCGTCCTTCCCTCTTGCGTCTCGAAACGATTCCTCCCTCCGCTGGGCGTCTACGAGAGATTTTAGCCACCCGGTGCCGCGAGTTCCTCTTCGCGCATCCCCCTGTTATTCCTAACGCTGCAGCCGCCGGAAGTATTTCCTGTTGAGACCTCTATGGGCCAACCCGCCATGAACCTGTCCTACCCCCTAAAGCCGATTTTTCCCCGCCATGAAGATGCCTCCCTCCCTCCTGTTCGATGTTCCCCGTGCAGGTTGCACACAAAGGGGACTTGCATGAACTGGTTTTTTCGCGGCACGACTTTGACCCTCCCTTCTGTTCTCTTCTTGAAAGCGGGACGTTGCGAAGATCGCCCTCGATGTCGAATCCCCTTGCTTTGGTCCGCCAGCCGTCCACCGCACGACGTAGTACCACTTTTTTTTTTGCGCTACATGAGATGAGCTCTAGGGCGGACGATCGGGCCCTTTGCCTTTTTTTGCGACGCCGTCGTCGATGATCGGCCGTTGGTGGTCAGGACCGATTTCGCGTGCTTCATTCGCCCGACACACGTCCTCTCGTGGTGATTTACTGTGAGGATGCCTCAGCCCTCCCATGACTTGAATCTATAGAAAACACCGACGTCTTTTTTTTTCCCTTTTTTCCTGAGAATTCGCTCAAGAGTGGTCAATCAGGCCTGGGCTTGGGTGATGGGGATGGGTAGGGTAACCCCCCTTCTTTCCGTGCACAGCAAGTTGGAAAGTGAAGGTCTGAGAAGCTCTCCGTCGCCGAAGTTTCATTTTTTTCTTTTTTTTTGTCTGATCCCTTACCTAGAACATTCGCCACGCCCCCCATCCACGCTCTTTCTTGGTTTACAGGAGGGTCTCATTCCAGTGCCGCAGCCCAGGCTCCGTCTTTGAAGCGTGCAAGGTTCGGCTTCCCTTCTTTTCCCCTCTTCTCTTGTTATAGCGGAAGCCATCTTTGCGGAACGCCTACTGAGTCCTGCATGCGTCGAGCGTAAGGGACAGCGGTTTTGCCCCTCCTCTTTTCCTCCTTTCTCCTCTTCCTTCTCAATACAGGACGATTAATCGAACGGTTCTTCCTCTTTTGCAGCTGCCCGGCCGTGTGCAATTCCCCATCATTTTATTTTGCCCCCCCTCTCAGCTCTCCAGGCCCCCGGCTGGGAGGCCCGTCATTTCGGAGCCCCTTCTGTCTGACGTCAATTTACCCTGAGGGGGCTGCCAAAGTCTTTCTTTTTTTCTCGCAACGCCACCGGACCACAGACCCGCCCTCGGCCTTCCTGCTAGGTGCTTTCAGGACTATGACTTCTTTCCCGCTGGAATTAGAGAGTTCGTCCGGCGCCCTTTTTTTGCGTTGCCTGCCTGACAACCCACCTTTGCTTGCTTACATCACCCGATTAGATTCGAAGGGGAAGGACGTTTTCCCCCACTCTTAATCCTTTTTTCCAAAATCATGATAGACCCCGCTAGACTTTGTCCCTGTAGACGTCCATGTCAATGGTTTCCAATGGCTCGTTTTTGATTTCCATGAGGACGGTGGTGTCGTCGGGGTTTTGAACCCCCCTACGCTTCCCTCGTGAGGTATGATGGCCCTGACGGTCCCCAACTTTCACTAGCGGGACCTTGTGTCAGCGCGGCGCCGTGCTTTTTAAGATGGTCCTGGTTAGCAGGTGCGCTACTCTCTTTCTTCAGTCGTAAACTTTTATGCGACCCACCCCCCCCCCAAGGTTCTCTTGTGCGTCGTGTTGGCAGGCAGATGCGACCGCTCGTCGGCTCTTTGGCGTCTTCCCCTTTTCGACATCGGGGTGACTCCTGCAGTTGCGAGATGCAGATGATCGACCGATGATTACTGAGTACTCTCGCTGTCCTTTCAGTTTCCGTTTTCTTTTGGCCACCGTGTGTGTTCCGAGCCGGTGACATCTGTGATCTCGCGGTTGTCTGCG
>Ga0179593_1475320_pt1 | contig 17532 bp, 17 predicted proteins | sample CZODoug2_1_08_16_FD_185931 | JGI IMG/M metagenome (GOLD analysis project Ga0179593, IMG submission 185931) | Vadose zone soil fungal communities from Angelo Coast Range Reserve, California, USA - CZODoug2_1_08_16fungal (PacBio error correction) | ecosystem: Environmental > Terrestrial > Soil >... | reverse complement strand
TTCTGAGAGCGCAAGCCTGTCCCTCCCCTTAGTGAATAGCGTATGCCCCCCCCCCTTCTTTTGCGTGCGTTTGGAGCTGACTTCCGAAGAGGAGATGAGATTCCTCTCAACACATGTACCACGCTTCTCACGGTTGCTTGGGATTGCTGATACGGGCTGCAGGAGACGTTGGGATTGAGGGTTTTTTGCCTAGACGTTGGATGTCCGCATTGATTTCCCCATTTCTCATTTGAACTTTACAGAATTTTTTCTCACCAAACCACTTCTGTGATTCTGATTTGCTATGTTTTAACAACGATGTTCTTTCATTTGACTACTTTTTCCTATAAAGACCTTGGCCTCGCCTCAGAGGCCCTCTGCGTACGATTTTAACCCTTCAAGTTTTTACCTTCGCTTTCTTTTCGGCTTTTCCCTGATAATCTTAAGAGCCTAGGGTGCACCATCGCCCCTGACCTAGCACACATCTTTACCCTGACATGATCAGTGACTTCTCACATTTTAGTCGGACTGTGTCGCTGGCTTATGCTTTTTCAGAGGGGCTTTCGGCTTTTGGACATTTCGTTCTCCTTCCAGACGACGTGATGTGATCAACCCAACTGTGTTAGGAAAAATTAACCCATGCTCCCCTCAGATTGCACGCCGGCTCGAAGGAAAAGGGCGGAGGTTCCGCTCGAGTGAGTACTGTTCGATAGCTCCTGTTGCTCCCAAGACCCCCTCCTTTCCTGACCGGCCCATCACCAGCCTACTCTTCCCTCTTGTAGACGTCTGCACGTCATTTTCACCTGTTCCCTTAAAATGCGGATACTAGAGCGCTTTTCCTTACCTAAAATTCATCTGTTTTCCAACCCTGTGAAATAGACCTAGTTCATGTTTCTGAACATGATTTTCTCGTTCATGGCCTGATCCTTGTGGTCTACTGATCCGGAGATGAATCTCCAGGCTGATGTTCCGTCAGGCTGCTAGCTTTATTTTGTCGATGGTTAGGCGACGTGAACAGAAATGATGGCCATGCTGTATTTTCTCTAGTACTCCAAAACCTCTTTCGAGGAGTCAATATCGCCCGCCATTTCTTTGTTCTGGGGGAAGCAAATGCCGGTCCCAGTGCCGACGCAATGACCTTTTCTTGCATTCCTGGGCAGTTATATCTGTTATTTGCCCTTCCTATACGTTCCCAACTTCGATCCCGTACGCTACCTGCAAACGGCTCCTTCTTATCCCGCCCTTTACGTCAGGGAGGTATAAACTTTTTTCCCTCCCATGCAGAAGAACCCCATCCAGAGAATCATTTCTGCGGGTCGAGTTCATTTCCAGTACCTTTGCTCAGTTCTCTAGATTAGGCAGTTTTCTGATAACAGCTTGTTTTTTCGATTTCTTTGACTCTAACCGTACACCGAAGTCATCTATTAGTCCGCAGGCCCATTCGATCTCACTTTTGTTCCGCTCGTCTTCTGCGTTGCAGCCCCTTCCCACCTCTTTTTCTTACGCAGCCAATTGCACTAATCCACGACTCCCTGAATATGTTTTTTTCCCCTCTTTTTTGCTCGCTGTATGCGGTCCTAGCCTCTGTGATCAACAATCTCCCAAGCTCTCTTCCCCCCTCTTTGCACCCCCAAGACCTTTAGTGCAACTTCCCCCCCTTACCGATTAGACCTGCCGAGCCTTTATGCTCAGTCTGCTCCTAAAATTTGTTCTTTCTTTGAGTTTAAGCCCCGTCGTTCCCTTCCCACCGTAATTCCCGTGACGATACCTAATCGATTGCTTCCCAAGGATGACAAGCTTCTTAAGTCTACGTGAAAAAAGCCATGGTCGTAGTACCTCATCTCCTTTCTCTCCTAAGTGTTTGTTGTTATCCCTATTACATTGTACGACTACAACCTTCTGTGGATTTTTCCCCCCTGCCTTCCCCCCCCCCTTTTACATAAGCTTTTCGCTGCAGTGATTTTTTGAACTTCTCTTTCGTTGTTATCTCCTTGTGAGACTTCTGGGACGGGGTCCTCTGAATTCCCTAATAAATAAACAGATGAAGAGTTCGCTTGCGCCTGGATAGGCGACGTTCTCTCAATCTACAGGGTCTATCATTTGTGAATTGATCCAGACCGTCTTCTTTTCCACGGCATTGAGGGACGCTCTCCTTGCTCTCACTTTTTTAGATCTTTTGGATCCGGCTCTCGATGTCTCATACTCTTCTCCAATCTATCTGGTTCTTGAACTTTTATAGTCAGCTCGGACTTCCCCATTTGGATCCAGATTAACGATCAGCTTTTTGCGTTGAACCCTTTTGCTATAGGTATATTGCGGAAGTTCCTTTTTCCCCCTCTAGGAACCCCCCTTTTGCCTCTCATGCCTCTGCACTGCCACCCTTTTTTTAGACCTTTAGCAACCCTACATCTCTTCGCCTCTTTTCAAAGGGCCTGGAAGATACTACCTTCGAACTGCGAGGCGTATCTGCTGAATGGACGACCCAGTGGAAGGCCGACGGAAAAGTGTAACGGCGCAGGGCTAGTGGTGGGGCTGAACTAGATGATTCCTGAAGTCTACGTCGGACGTATTTTCCTTATAGTCCGCCATCCAGCTGAATTAAGTGTTCCCCATAGTTTCGTAACCGTACGAAATGGAACATTCTTTAATTGGCGGCTCCTTCTAGCTTGTCTAAAACAGCACCAGTTACTCTTGGCCAGAATTAGTCCCCTAGCTTTGTTGCGTGAACTCAGAGCACCGGCAAAGTATGCCAATTTGTGAAAGCAAGCATCAGACTACCGAACACCCGACAGCTACAAGAGAGAGCCTTTACACCCTGATCGTATGACGGATTCGTCCCGAAAACTCTGTCTGCCCCCACGAGATCCCGGGTCACGACACGCTGTTAGATTCAGGCTCGCCGACCTTCGTCACTTTGTCGGTCAAGCTTTTTTCTTTATTTCAAAAGCGATCTCGGTCCCTCAATTCTGTACTGCTTGAATTTGCTACGTACATAAGTAGTTCAGTTCATCGCTGCGCCCGTGACTCTGTAGTACTTTGGAGAGAAGGATTTGAAGTTGAGTTTTTTTTTCTTGGTGGAGACTCGCCCTGGAACTCCGTCCCATGACTCAGCATGTTAAGCTGACCGCGCCTTGATTCCCCCCTCGGATAGCTTCTTGATATTCTGCGGTTCTCAAAATCTTTTCTTTCTTCAGAGTTGGAAACCGGACCCCTCGAAGCCGACTATGCAGCCGACCACCTCGACCTCTGAACATCGTCTTCGGCCAGCCTGCCAGAGGCCCAATCCCCCGACGAATGGTCTGCCTACTTTCCGGTATTGTTTTCGGTCAAGATGTTAGAGGTCTAGACAGGCTCTTTGTCCCCTTTTTCCTTTTGGCAAATTTAGGAGAAGTGTTCCCCTGCCAGCCAGACCTCCCATGTGAGTCGAGAGGAGGGACTCAAACCAGACTGCCCCTCACCCCCCTGGCCCCCCCCCCCCCCCCCCCCCCCCCCCCCCCCCCCCCCCTCCCCCCCCCCTACCCCCCCGCCCCCCCTCTCCCTCCCCCCCCCCCCAGCCCCCCCCCCCACCCGCACCCCCCCCCCCCCCCCCCCCCCCACCCCCCCCCCCCCCCCCCCCCCCCCCCCCCCACGCCCCCCACCCCCCCCCCCCCCCCCCCCCCTTCCCCAGAGGGGCCCTTGAGCCCTTTAAACAGGCTCGTTTTGGGCTTGATCGGAACTGCTCGTGTTTCTGGAATTCCCAGCTTTTTTTTTTAAGAAAACAAACTGAATGACCGACCCTTTTTGTATATCCGACCCAAATTTCCTGTGGGTTCCAGGGTTAGAGCCATTGCCTTACGAGGGGGACAGCAGCCAACTCTTGTACAGAAGGCGGAACCACCTAGCCGACTTCTTCAGGCATCTTCCCTGATCCGAAGAACTAAGCACCGTCAAACGTGTTTGATCCAGGGTTCGCTTTTTAGTTAACTCTCACCATCCCTCCTCCATCTGCCGTACCTTCCTCTCCCAAAACCGCACGACTCTTTTCCCTATTGCCTTCCGTACCTCCTTGTCGAGGTCAAATGGGACGACTCTTTAGGAGAGACAAGCCTCAGCAAGAAAATAAGAGCAGTTTTTCCCTCGTTGTCGGGGATCCTCACAGACCGAGTTTTCCCTGCAGGCCTCTTGACAACTATCCGTTTTTTTACTTAAGCCTTCACGTAAGGGGTGTCCTGTCGTCTGAAACAGGTGATATCTGCCCCTGGTGACCCGCGGGCGTTGTGGTCCGCTTCCTCACCCCAAAGCGGGCGGATTCGTTCCAGAGATGCGTTGGTGTTGTTGGTTTTTTTAAATCCCGAAGACAGCATCAACGAGATGAGAAGGAAGGAAGACACAAAGAAGGAGTGGGCCGGAATAGTAATGCTCGGCCGGTTGGTAGACGCGAGAGTTTTCCGACAGGCGGCGCGATTTTGCTTTTTTTTTTGTTGTCGAGACACATTGCGGTCGCGTACCAGCGTTCAAAAGTGGATCGTCCGGTTCATTGATGACCAGTGGTTTGCCTTTGTCGTGCCGCGCCCCCCTTTTAACCCCCCTCCTTTTCCCCCGTTTTTTTTTGAGAGATCAGTACCTGTGGCGCGGACTAGATTCAACATCAACGGCTTTTGGACCTGTTTTTATGACAGAAAAATGTACGATGTTCGAGACGAAATTGTGTCCAAAGCCACTCAGCATGAAGTTCTCTGATAGAATGCACACTCTTCTATTGCATTCCACCATCCGGCGGGGTTCCCGGAAGCACTGTGGGGTTTAGTATGTAGGTTCGTGGAACCCCCCGCCCTCCCATCCACCGGACATAGGCTTGGCTTACGGCTGGTGGTTTGCCCAGGTAGCGGACCCCCCCAGCTTAAGTTCCACACTCTACTGACAGCTTTAATTCGGCACGACCCCCACTTGAAGTCCCGTTCCCTTGCTCGGAACGATGACGGAAGAGTACCCCCCTACCCGGTCCCCCTATGAATACCTTCTTTGCGTTTGATATTAGGGATCTCACTGTTGGCCCGAAAAGTCTTCGTATGATCCCTTCCTTAACACACGATTTTGCCTGGTTGGCTTGGAACTTACTTTCCCTTAAGGTCTGTATGCCGATGGGCCGCTTCCTCCAAAAACACCTCTGATTCCCCCTCTGAACTGTGAGGCTATTTTCTTGCCTCTTCCCCCTTCAGATAATAGCCGGTTTTTTTTATTGGTGAGAAAGGGATCCAGGTGGCCGCTTTCCAAAGCGGTGTATTCTTCCTGTACTCATGCCGTCTGACCCAACCATTTCCCAGTATCTGCGCATTGTCAAACCCCTATGTTATTATAACTCTTTTCCCGTCACCCGATAATTCCGGAAAGATCTCCGCAGGACTTTTCCCGGCTTTTGCTAGGACCTCGTCGCCATGTCCCGTGCCTCGTATGGGAAGTTCTTTCGCCTTTTTCAGCGCAGACGGGCCCACCCTCAGCCGTCTCTCTGAGAACACCTTCATCCCCTCAACTCTCTTAGAACCCCTGCTCACATATAGTCGGCTTTTGTTCCTCGTCTGCTGACTCATTGGTCCGGTGTCCCCTCTTGAGTGTCCTCTGTCCCTAACTTCTTTCCCCACTGTTTTTTGTTTTCCAGCTAAGTTATGTGCCCCCACCCTGCTTTTCGGCACCCCCGATACCCCATGATCCACATTATTGGGCCACGATTGACTGCGGAACAGTTTTTTTTCCCGGGTGCAGCCTTTTCTTCTTGCGTTCGCCTTTTCTGGTTCTCCCCACAGTCCGGACAGCCTTTAATTCCCCCCTCCACTCCCTCTTCTGCTTCGCACGGTCTCGCTCCACTCACAGAAGTTGCTCTTATTCGGACACCTGAGGTGAGTCGCATTTCATTTTACTACACGGAGTTGCCTACCATGTGCACAGATCGTTTCGAGACTGATAGCTCTGGTTAGACCTGACCATCGTTTCTGCCCCCCGTCCATGTGGATGTCCTGTTCTCACTTTTCAGGATTTCCTTTAGTGCGGTGTTGCCGCCCATGGAGCTCGTCTTGTAGGTCCATGGCGGCGCCAGGCCGTCCATGCTTCCCTCCGGCTGCCTTTGGCCGGATTTCCCCCTACACCAAGAGAGAGAGGGCGTGTTTTTTTCTCCTTAAAATTTTTCGGTTTACGCCCTGCCAGACGATCGAGGACTGACCTCCTGTCGTTCAGTCAGGGAGTCCCCACCCCCTCGCTTTGCCCCCCACCATACTCCCCGTAGTCCCCGTTACGAAACTGCTTTGCTTCCCCCTCTTCCCACACATCGTAACCGTGACTACGTAAATCGTGTGGCATCAAATGTGTCATGAGCGAGCTATCTTCCCGTGGAGGGATGGATATTTTCCAGTACTGCTTTTTTTTTTCACTTTTTCCGAGATTTCCGTTCCGTTTGATGTCTACCCCCTGGTCTTTCTCCCGTTCGGCCTTAATGCGGTCAGAGCCGAGGCTCCTGAGGTACAATCGCCCGTCCCAGTTTAACCGCCGCACCGCAGTGTTTCCGGATTGTAAAAATCGCGGACTTGCCCCATCCCCCTGGTGTTTGCTTTTGCTTGCCCATTCCCTCCCCGCTTCCCAAGTCTTTCGCTTCTTTTATTGGTACTTGCAGAGAGGTCATCGCGTCTTCGCGGATCACAAGTAGCCGAGAACTGATTCTTCGCAATGGGCACCTCCCCTTCGCAAGCCCCCACCCTTTCTACGCTAGCCCCTTTTTATGGCTTTGAAAGTTTTGACGATATCGGCGCAGCGCCCCTCCCTTTCTTCTTGAGCCGGTCTCTCCGCCACCTGCAGGAGACCCCTTAGGCATCGCCCCCCAGATCGAGGTGTAAAATGACATCCCTTTTTCTTCCCATTTGCCTGCTGACAGTTCCCAACCGACGTGACTTTTTTCGTTTACTGGTCATCAAGATTCCTCTCCCCTGAGTTGGTGTTTGTTGATCGAAGCAGGTCAGAAGAGAGGGTGTTTTTTACCCTGTCAGCTACCCTGGTGTCAGAATGTCCCTTCTATGTGGGTTTAGGCCCTCTTTCAGCGTGTTTTTCACTATACTTGGTTTCGCCCGGGGGTCGCGTTTCTATCCCTTCATGACCCTTGTCTTTCGGATGCGAATGAGTTCACAGACCTTCCCCCCCTCTTTTCTACGTCATGCTCTAGTATTAATGTTCCCAGTGCGAAAAGGGCTTTCCGTTAGGGCGGCCTCTTCAGAAACTCTGCCTTGGTGCACAAGCTTAGCTCTCGTATGCTCTTCCCTTCGACTCGTGCCAGTCAGTTGAAAGGATGTCGGCGGGATCGCCTGAGCCTGACCGCCCGCCCAGGGTTCTTGGGCCTCAGCGATTTCCTGGAACGCCTCGTTGAAGGGTTAACACATTTGTGTCCCCTCGCTTTCTAATGTTTGCCGGATCGGTCCTTCGACCTCTTCCCTCCAGGGGAATCGTCGCTCCCCCCTGCCTCGCTTTTCATCACGCTTTTAGTCGGTCCGCGAGTTCTTTACCCCCTATTTTCCCCCGTTTCTGGCCCATTTCCACGAAAGTCCCCCCGAGGGCAGATCTTCTCACTTGTCCGCCTTGTTGGTCCTTTCGCCTCCAACCCGATGTACCGGCCCCGTTTTCGGGTATTCGAGAGGCTCCGGTTGCCCCTCCCCGTCCCTACGTTGGAAGTAGCTGGCCAGTTCAATACAGGTTGACTTCTTCCTAAAGTACCGGCAAATTGAACAGTCTTTCAGTCATTCTCCTGGCTAGGTCGGCATTGTCTTAACCAGAACCCCCCTGTCATTCTCTTCTTTTCCGACTCGCCAGCTGTCGGTTGTTCCCTGCCCGTAGAAAAGGCCTTTCTTTTATTTGCCCAGCCATTGGAGCATGGCATGGTTTCCTCCCTCAACGCCTCATGTAACGCCGCACCAAAAGACGTCTGAATGGACCCCAATAGAAGATGTCTGAGATTCCCGTCCTCTTGACATGACCCCCCCCCCAATGCACGGAAGGACGAGCCATGGTCATCACGCCCTCGGCTCGCCCCCGAGCTGTTTCCCGGGTATGGCAACCACCCTCTGCTTTGGGGATCGAATCCGAATTTTTCCCCCCCTCAATTGAGCGTTCCCATTTGCCAGTTTTCGCCTTCGTAGTCCGTTTCCATGTGTTGCCGACCCCCCTCTGATATGTCGTGGTTCTTTTTTGATGATTGCCGTCTTAGTTGTTATGGACACAGGCGACCCTGGCGAACTCATCCGCCTTTAGCCTCCCCCCGCCGCGGACATTCTGGTTGTCGACCTTTTTAACTTTCTTTACCCCAGAGTTCTGTGGAGTTTTCTGACGGTGCCCCCGAACACCAGGTTGCCCTCACTTTTGTCCTGTAAAAGGCCCACCCTATCCGTGAGATGACCTCCGCCCCCGCAGACTTTCCCCCCAGCGTAAACATCAGACTCCTACCGAAGGCGTTCTTTTACCAATCTTTACGCAGCTTTCCCGCCTTCCCCTTTTTTCGAATTTTTGGTGTCTGATTTTTTCCCGCTAGGTTTTCTCGACTGCGTGATCGATGTTGGCCCCCGTCGGCTTTGTCCACCGGCGGGACCTTAAAGAAGACCAGCAGCCGAGCGTATGCTGAGCCGGGACCTCAGTTAGTGTATGAGAAACAAAGCCGTCCCCCTCTTGCCATTTCTTGCTCGCGGTCACCTTTTTTTAGTTTTAGTGAGGACCCCAGTCTAGGTTGCGCCCCGGCACTGGACTACACCCTTTTTAAATTCGATCCCCCATCAGACTTTTTCCCAGGATTACTGTGGTCTCCAGCTTAGGCCCTTTTTCCCCAGACATGTCTAGGTGCCGTCAACATGCGTTTTCCATCCCCTTTGGCCCGGCAAAACCCTCCCCCGCGCTGCACTAAGTTTTCGAGGCTTATATCGCCATTCACCGTCCCACGTTTAGCCTCCTCCTCGTTTCCATTTTTTTTTGAGGACAAGCTAAACCGAGTCTCCGGCTTCTTTTCAGCTCCAACCCCTACCCACCCCCCTAATAGTTTTTTAATTGATCTCCTCCTCCTGGGGACAAACAGTTGCTTTATACTATCCTCGCCCGCCCCTGCGCGAGCATTCTTTCTGTCGCGGTTTGGAACTCCCAATTCAGTTCCGTCTTTTCCTTCAGGTTCTTGCATAGCCCCCATCGTAACGTACGACCCCCTTCACCCGAACTTTTCTCGTGTGCCTCCTCTTAAACATTGCGTCCCAGAGTTGACCAATGAAATCTGTTTTTGTCAAGCTCGTCCCCCCCAGAAGAGGGTATCCCGCCTGATTGGGTTTCTATCCCTTTCCAGTCCGCCACCGACCCGGCTTCCCCTAATCCCAACCCCGAGTCTTCTTAAGGATCCCAGGCCTGATTGGATCCTATCCAGAGGGAAAGTTTGTACTTTTTTCCAGCATTGAACGGCCAGGCGGCTTCTTGGAGGGGCGTCCCTTTCCCCCTTTTTGTTCCCCGAGAAAAATTTTTTTCTTTTCCCCTTTTCTCTTCGCATGGTCCGCCCCTCGAGATACCCTTGTTGCCCCCTGCGTTTTTTATTCCTTGCCTCTGAAAAAGGTCTCCTCTTTCTCCCCGGTGTGGTACGACGCTGATTCCTTGTTCCTCTGAAAGGCGCGCCTTCACCCCCCTCGGCCGTGGACCTGGCGCCCGACCACTTTTTCCCCGCGTTGGATCATTTTGCCATGTTGCAATGTCGTAAAAGCAGCCGTTAGTATTCCCGTTTTCTCCTATGCTGTACCCAGGACCAGTTCCCGTCCTTTCCTCCGCCAACCTTTATGGTCTTAACCTCCTACCTTGACCCTTGTTTTTCGTCTTTTCTGGGCTACCCCCCTATCCCCTTGCCCCACCATGGCTCGGGCACCTCTCTTTTTTTTGAAAGTGGAGGCCCCCCAAGCACCTGTGCCTTCTCCCTGAATATGAACTCCCCCCCCCCTAAACCCCCCACCCACAAAAAACACACACACACCCCCCCCCCCCCACCCCCCAAACAACATTTCCATATCAACCCGCAACACCCCACCCCAACCCCAACCACCCCACAACAACCCCCAAGCCCCCAAACACAACCCCCAACACCCACCACCCCCCCCCACAACCCACCCCCACCACACAGCAGTTTTCAGCAACCCACTTTCCCCTGTTGGCCCTAGGTCCCGACCCCAAATTCTTTCATGTGCTTCTTACCCGTTCAACAAGGCTATTTCAATTCTCTCAAGGCCACCTCGTGTCATTCTATACCCAACCGGTAACCCCTCTTCCTCGCTTCTTTTCCATCTGTGGGATAGAACGACTGTTTCCACGCACCGGATTCTTCTTAGCCCCTATCCCAAAAACATTCGTTTCGGTCGCCTGAACCGTCGTGCAGATGAGTCTGAGATGTAACTTCCTAAACCATTGTTAAGGACTAAAGTTATCCATTAATTCTTGATTGTGGATGAAGAGTCAGGATGAAGGCTCGTGTTCGGATTTTCTTCACTGCCGGATGGACTTGTCGATCGGTAAACCCAGTTTTTTCTGATGACCTGGAAAAGGCTTTCGTTCCCCTTTTTTCCCCCCTTAGTGCGGATTGCCGTTTTCCCACCCGATGTTCTATTCCCATTCTTTCCCTCACCCTGTCTCTCCCCTTGAACCCGATATGTGTTTCCACCATCGATAAGCGGAACTCTGAGTACGTATTTGTTTGTTGTCCATTTCCCAGGTCTCAGCCTCTGGCGGTTGCGTCGGCTTTCCTCCCCCCTTCCCTTTCGACTGGTCACCATCGCCTTTGCGACTTTTTTTTCTTCCCCACGTTGGATTACAAACCCCTGATAGAGAAGTCCAATTCGTAGCTTTTTTTGTCATTGGTTACCTGCTGCCTCCTCGATGGTACTACTGGTCCCGTCTTCGTTTCGGAGGTCCCTCCATCTCTTCCCATCTTCTTTTTCTATTCCTACTTCTTCCCCACCAATCTTGTTCGTCCCAACCTTCTTAAAACCGATAAAGAGGTTGACACAGCGTTTCTCTTGTCCCGTCAACTCTTCGTGCCTTTCGTCTTCGTGTATAGCGCTGACCTCCCCCCCCCCCCATGTACTGGCCACCCCGCTCATAAAATCCCCGACTATTCCGGGTCCCGGCGAATGACCCCCGCAACTACGTTTTTGCAACTTTGGCCTTCTTCTTTCAACTGAGTTCGATCGCCCGCTTCCCTGACCTTAAATTCCTCTGTTTGAAAGCCCCTGGAACAGATAGTTTTTTGTCTTTTCCCTGAAGCAGTTATGAACCTTCCTCTTTTCCTGGCCTATCCTTTCGGACTGTCTCATTCTTTTTAAGAGATGAATCCTCACGTCGAGGTGTCCCTCCCCGTCGTCTCTTTCTGTGGGGTATTTCTGGGATTTTACTTGAGGCCTAGATGGCCTTGCGGGCACTACGGTGGTTTTTTTTTTCGAGTCCGTCAACTTTTCAGTTTTCTGTCCGGCCTATCGCAAGGACCCTGGTGCGTTTTTTTTTTAAGACCAATTGAATTCAAAGATATCAGGAGCCAGCCATTTGCCCTTCACCGACCTTTCTCCGTCCGGGTCGCAACCCTTCCGCCTTTTTTACTTGGAAATCCTCTTTTTACATTAAAAACTTTCCCGGAAGGATAAATTCCTTCCCTGAGTAATAGTCACTGGTCCGACGTACCTTTGCAGCTTTCTTATTTTTTCATGCCTTTTCATACGATCCTTAGGTACCGTTCTCTTTACTCGTTAAGTCAAACCTGTCCACGTGGTCGACTATCTGCGTATTCAGCTCCCCAAGAGGTTGAGTTTTATTAGCTGGCAGATGTCTGAGTTCCCTGAGACCTTTTTCTCACCCCTCTAGCCCTTCACCCTCTTCTTCTTTAGAACTTTCGCCAAGACGTTTTCACTCTACGCTGAGGCGTGAAGACAAATAGCGTTCAAGGTCCCCTCCCCATCTGTGGTTCTCCAGTGCCCAATCCCCTCCTCCCAGCAGTTCCGATTATGAGCCGCTCTTTCTTGCCCTCCTTCCGGAACCTAGCTGGCTCACTGAGATATTTCGTCCTAATCGAGTCCCAGCCTCTGGCCCATCCTTTCGCACCTGCCCCCCATTATACCATAGGCCACCTGCGTGGGAATTCTGAGATCTTTACGATTAATCTCGCAGTTCAATTCCGTGTCTGGATTATTATCCCGTCCCCTCAGCCCCCGCATTCCCTGCCCAAGGAGGTTCCCGACGCCCCTATCCCTCGGTGTTCCCAACGGTCTCTACCTTTCTTTACCATTTGATTCTCCCTTCCTGAAGTTGTCGCACCCCCCCCCCAACCCCCCCCCCAACAAACACACCAACCCCCCCCCCCCAACCCAACACCCCACCCCCCACCCCCCCCCCCCCAAAACCCCCCCACCAAAAACAACAACCCCACCCCCAACCCAAACCCCCCCACCCCCCCCAACCCCCCCCAACCCCCCCCCCCCCCCCCCCACACCCCCCCCCCCCCCCCCAACCCCAAACTATTTACCTGTCCTATACTTCGTAATCCCCCCGTTTTTTTTTTTTTCTCGGATTTTTGACAGGGCCCCTTGAAGTGACCCCTTCTTTTGTTGGAATCCCTGGCCCAAATGGTTCAAGACTCTTGTCGAGCATTAACCCCTTAGATTCCGTCTTATCCTTGCGCCTTCTGGGCGACGTTAATGTTATCCCACTCATCCCCCCAGAACCGTTGAAATGACTTGAGTCTTTGCACGCGGCGAGTCTGCTTCTTCTCCCCACGTCCTTCATAGTATTAATGTGCATTGCCGAACGGATTGGCCCCCTTCTTTTGAGCCTTTCTTGAATCGAAATAGCTGAGGGGTGGTTCTCTTAGCTCGCTTTATCTCGTCCCTCTACAAGACGGCTAATAAGCGTTTGAACGATGGTTTTTGGTGATTTCCAGATCGCATAGACGTTCCCACCGCCATGGTTAGGGGCAGCCTCCTATTTTCCTCCACGCCCCCATGAGAGTATGGTGAACAACTGAGGCTGCGATCTTTCCCTTTTTCTGAGGAGAGTGTTTAACTCTACTTGACACCCCCTGTGGTTTTCGTTTGACTCCTCTCGCCTTACCCCCCCTTTTTATCGAGATCCCCCCTTCCCCGCTTTCGCCAGAGGTGACCAGTTTATCCCGATCCCCTTCGGTTATTTTTTGCATCTGCTCTGGCCTCCCCAGGTAGGCCGCCTTTTCCACGATGTGATTTGGCCTCCGCCAGGGCGACTTTCGGGTGTCTTCTACCGCGTCTGCCCATTTATGGAATGATTTTTCCCCGTTTTAAAGTAGAGGCAGTTCCAAAACCCCTTGCGTAACGGAAGTAGTTAGCCCCCAAAAGTTCATTCCTTCCCAATGATTTGAATGCGTCGTTCTTCCGCGCGTTTCCTATTACTCCCCCCCAGAAAAAGTTCCTCCCCCTCTTTGAAGAATGACAGATTGTTTTTGAGTTCACACCATTAGACGAATCCGTATTCCCTCCCTTTCCAGCAGGGCGGTGAAGATCGCTAAAACAAACCACCATTTGTCCGCGCCCCCCCACTCCCTAGACGCGACGCTTCACCCCGCCCGCTTTGATGGTCCGCTTTCCCGTATGCGGACAGTTCCCCCCCTTCTTTCCCCTGAGTAAAGCTCTCCAGTCAACCAATTGCGTCCTATTCAGGCTCGTCCCCCTATCTTGTTCCCAGTCGTTTGGACAAAACCTCTCTTTGTCTTTCCTCAAGTATTTTTTTAGTCGTGATCCCCCCTTGCCGCAACACCCGCTGCCGTTGGTCGGTAACTACTTTCGTCATCTTCCGGACTTACCTCGGAATCCTTCTTTTTTGAAGACAGTCGTCTATTCGTTCAGTCCTGTCGCGTTGGTGCCCTTCTTCCCCCCGGATATCTGTCGCCAGCCGCCCCCCTTGCGACTGATTGTTACTCCGTGACCCCAGTTGACGTTCCTTTAACCCTCGTCCCCCTCGTGCCTGTTTTTCCGGTTCCTCACATTGTTTGTTGCTCATCGTCGAGCGGTCCGGGACCATCTTGCCACACTTTAGGACCCGCGCCACGCTACGTGCCCCCAGCTTCCCCGCGATTCTTCAAGCAGCCATCGGTCCCCCATCCGCCAAGAAGTATTGTCCTAATTTCTTCATTCAGTCCTGCATTTGTATTTAGAGCTACGATGTGCGCGCGTTTTTTTTTTTCTTCCCGTTTATTGGTGGACCTTTGAGTTCTGCTTATTTGCGGTTACGTGAAGCTGACCCATTTTGCTTTACTTTTTCCGCCCGCTGTTTATCTTAAAAGCCTTCCATTGCTTGGACCTGCTCTCTGCGGTGTTCCCACCCGGATCGTTTTGCCGGATGCAAAGTCTGTTGTCCTTTTGACCAGTCATCTCCTCAAAGATTTTTCACGGGAGGCGTACCACCTTTCCCCTTTGTTGTTAACTCTGATTGCAGTGGACATTCAGTTTTATTCTGTGGTTACCGCGCCCAACCCGCTTTATTACCCCCTGCTTTCTTACCCCTCCGACCGGAACGTTTCGATGTCCCCCCTCCTCCTCCCAAGACTCCCTGCAAATTTGATCTAGAAGCAGTTCTCCTTAGGTTTTGCGACGCTTACAATAGCATACTCCTCTTAGTCTGTCCCGATTACCACCCCGTCCCAAACCAGCATAGGGGGTACATGATCTTCCCTCATTGTATGACCATTTCGTTCGCCCGCCAGAATTGAACCGACCCGACAGCGCAGTGGTTCGATTTTGCAGCGGGTGTTATAGAAATGACCCATTTCCTTAAGGATATTGAAATCGAAATGTCCTGTTCCCCTCCTCCATTTAAAGAATTTGGGGGCTTTCCAGATTATCCATTTGAGTTACTGTAAGACTGCAACCTTGGAGTTGTTGTACTTCTTTTCAGCCCCCCCAAAGATGCTTCTAACCAGCGAGGTTGTATGAGCTTTTTGTTCCAGCACAGCCCAAGGAAATTTTTTCCGAAGAACCCCCCACCCGATTATGTCATTCCAGGAACTCCCACCCAGATGATTGGATTGAACTAAGATGTCCTATGGCCTGTTCTCAGAACTAACGGGAACGTCTTTCGATTTCTTGGAGTTTTTCGCCTATGAGCCTACCTCCGTCCCCCCATTTGCTCTCGACAGGTCCGCCTGTCGCGCTTTCCCTCCCGCGCTGCCTTCAGAGGTCCAATGGTCATCTTTCCTCCTTTCCACTACGTTTTTTTTTGCTCTAGCTCTAATGTTCGATGACGGAGTCTTCCACACGGCCCCATTTTCTCGACTGCTTCACTGGCGAAGCCAATTTCCGTTCCTCCCCCAAGAAAGAGAACTCACTTCCCCCCACTCTTACGCCTTTTGGCGTCTTCTGCTAAAAGCTTCATCTTCCCTTATGCCGCCAATCCGGATGTCTTTGCGTACCCATCTCCTTTTTTGGAGCTTGATTCTGTTGGTTACCCAATATGACCACCACCCTTCAGCTCGGGATCCGCCCGTCTGGGTTTGGGTTGCACTGAGTTGTTTTACCCCCCCCAAACGCCCCTCCCTCCCTTCCATATCAATCCATGTTTAAACGAGGCACCCCACCTTCCCTTTTACGCTTACGGTCACATGACCCCGAGCCTGTAATTCAAATATGGCATTCTAACCTCCTCCCCACGATTTCCTTCGCTGCGGGGAGGGATCTCGTTTTGAGAGCCTCATGTGGGAAACAACTTCCCGATCTCAATCTGAACAAACTTACTTTTGTATGCTGGTTTCTTGATGAACCATTCCTCGTGTTGATTCTGCATCTTCCTTTCCAACCCCTTTCTCACTCTTCTACAAGTGAATTGGTGTTTTAGCTTGCGGCGATCGGAATTCCGTTTTTACGGGTTAGGATTGTTCCACGCACTCAGGCTATTTCCGTTTGATCTTTTCCCCCTTCGCTGGCCGGCCTCAAATGAGCACTTCCCGGTTGAGTTGCGGCTTCTATGAAAAAAGTCTTTTTAATTTAAAGACCCCCCACGCGGACTTTCCTCCCGGCATTATCTTGTTCCGCGACCTCCGGCATATTTTAAGGTTGCTTTTCAACCTCTGTCACCCGGTTTCTCCTCGCTCCAGTCTGTTCTGTCTAAGTACCTGTCAGTCCTCAGAAGGTTTGACCACTTCCTTCGTAGTAACGAGAGAACCAATTAGGAATCACACACCTTTGTGCTCGTTCCCTTCCCTCCCTCCTTCTACGGTTTATTGGTCGCGATGCTCTGCAATGGTTAGTGTTTGTCTCCTTTCTTTCCCTTTCGGTAACTATTTTTATTCATATTTTTTCCAGGGTAACCGTATAGAAGTGACTGACAAACAGGTCTTCCCCTTTCTCCCATTATCCAGCATTCTCTGGAAATCCAGGGTCTTTTCTTCAGCATGAACCTTCTTCTCGGCTGATTGAGTTGATTCCTCGGTCATTCTTGGTATCCCATACCACCCCCGGTCCTTCCCTCCAATCACAGCCCACTACTATCAGATTTTGAACGGCGAGAAAGACTTACTTTTCAGCCCCCGTCTTTTCATAGTATTTCCGGCACCCATTTGTAGGGAGTTTAGCCAGTTTTTAGTGAATACCCTCCCGCGGTTTTCAACCGGACCCCTCGGGGTTGACGACCCAGATTGTTTTACTGGCCCCCTTTGCCTTCCTTTTCCCATTTACCCTCTTTTTTCCTTTCCTCCATGAATATCTTCCTATAATCGTCCCGCCTTGTCCCTCCCAGGCCGCTTCTCCATTGATGTCTCTTTCTAGGCTTTAGACCCGGTTTCACCTCCCTTTACATTGCGTCATAAGGAAACTGTGCCCTATTTACGTTACCCCCAGCCTGCGTCGAGGCGTGTCCTACAAGTCTTTTTTTTTTCCGACAATTCCTGACCTCCGGAACCGCCGAAGCTTTAACCATCCCCGTTACTTTCCTTAAGGTGAGAAACATTACGAATGTATTGTCCTTCCTCTACTAAACTTCGTCCTTTACGATAAATTCATTTCCGTCTGTCCCCTTACTTCCCTGGGCGTAAGTCCCCCTTTTTGCCCGGACCTTCCCCTTTCTTTTCAGCAGCAGCTTTCAAGAGCCTTTTGCTTCCGGTAGCGGGATTTCTTTCAGTCCCCTTTTTAAACTCTTTGTAGACGTAGTGTCTGATCCCCGATTCCCCCTCAGTGTTTTTCGCTTCCTCTCTTGAGCGAGACGAGCCACCTCCTCTCTTTCAGTCCCTCTCCGGAAAACAGAGAATCTCTGCAGCCCTTGTTCCTTCCGGCAAGCCTGTTAGGATTTCAGACCCTCGGCGGACGCCCCTCCCTGGTACGTTGGCACTACGTAATGTCAATACCCCTCACTTCTTTTTGCTCCCTCTGCTCCCTTTCTAGTTCTGACGAGCGGAACAGTATTTTCTACGGTCTAACCACGGAGATCTTTGCGCCCCTCAGTTCCCGTACCGTCCAGCTTTTCCCCCCTCCCTTCGCAATGCACCTTCAAGATAGCCAGATCCTTACTTTCTGGATTAAGTATTGA
>Ga0179593_1272955_pt1 | contig 17533 bp, 16 predicted proteins | sample CZODoug2_1_08_16_FD_185931 | JGI IMG/M metagenome (GOLD analysis project Ga0179593, IMG submission 185931) | Vadose zone soil fungal communities from Angelo Coast Range Reserve, California, USA - CZODoug2_1_08_16fungal (PacBio error correction) | ecosystem: Environmental > Terrestrial > Soil >... | reverse complement strand
CCCCTTGGCCCCGGGATACTTATCGGCCGCATCCTTTCCCTTGAGTCGCGAAGTCCCCCTGGCCTTTTTACCGCGTCCCCCCGCGTTTCTCATCGGCCCTCCACTTCTACGTTTAATCCTGCCCTATACCTGTCCGAATTCCAGGAATGGGATATCGCCATCGCGCAACCCCGGTTTGCATGTGGACAATAGCCTGGGTATTAGACCCCCATTTCCTAGACCACTTCGGGGGACACATTATGTATGCGCATGCCCGGCCCTCCACTCTCCCACCCGCTTTTTTTTTTTTTTTTTTTTTGGGTGGTCATTGCTTTATGTGCGACCGCTTGCTGTGAGTCCCAGCTCGAAATCCCTTTGCAGCGCGAAGTCCGTTCGATGTCTGAATCCGCCCTGATCTCCCTTCAAACAAAACCCATTGTCCCTTTTTTTTCACCCCCCCAGCGTCCTTTATCACAGCCCGTTGATCGCCTCTCATGCTCTGAACTTTCGCTCTCTTCCCCGTCAGGACTCGCAGCAATTTCTATATTCACTACGTGTTCTGCCTAAAGTCGCTGTACTCTATTTTCCCCCGATCCCCTGTCCTTGCTTTGCAACCCTTATCACATAAAAGTATACAGCTTGTCCTTTGCCCTTTTCCACCTGGTCTTAGACCCCCCTCCAGTTCCCGCCCGATGTGTCCCTGCGTTCTAAGAAATAATTTCCGATGTCTCCTTTCCTAACTTCTTCTTGCGAAATCCCTTTCCTTTAGCTCTACCGATCCGGTTTGAAGTTTCGCGAGAGAGATGGTTATCCCAATTGCCAAAGCCGTCAGTCATCCATGTCCTTGGTGACTACCATACCCCATCCTTCCGATTGTAAAGGACCTTTTTTGCTGCCTTTCGTGTTGAAGGAACACTCCCCTACCAACCCCCTACAGCCCTCCTTAGTTGAGGCCCTGTTCATTCTTTGTCTCAAGGTTCGCCCCCTCTTGAAGACTTTTCTTCCGGAAAGTCTATCTTCTTTCGCCCTCGGCCTAGTTGGACCCCACCTTCCCGGATGCTGCGCGCACTTGAGGCCTAAGGGATAGGCTTGGACATGCCAGTCACCGTCATACACGCAGCGCAAAACTTTCAGATATGCTTGCCTTTGTCCTGGTCCCCCTCCCGATTCGGATACCCACTCTTTCTTTGAGCTCCCCATTGTTCAGCGTTCTTTTTCGTCAGATAATTACAGACCAGCTCCTTCGATCCACACCTTCCCCCTACCAGCAAGAGCACCCGACCTTGGCTCTCCTTTTGGTTTCTTGTTTGCCGGGAGCCCCATAGAGCGAGGTGGTCCCTGAGGTTCAACCGTGGAACATAGCCTTCGCTCCTCAAGAACCCATGAGGGGGGTCACTTTTTCATGATAGTTCTTCCCCTCACCCCTAACAAAGCGCTGCTGTGTCCTACACCCACCCGTGGTCCTCTAGTTCCACGGAAACCTTCTATTGTTTCCCCCCCCACCGCGGGCCGGATTCTTTAGATACGGTTTAGGCCCATTCCCCATGTTTTTCCTGCACAAAAGGCCAATCCGGACGCGTCTCTCTTTTTTAAATGATCCTCACCCTTTTTTGCTTTTCCGTTATCGTTTCTGATCCCCCCTGGATAATCTTTCCTCTTCGGGCTTTGAGGCTTTGGATCCGCGCCTCCGAGTGGGTTATCCTTACCCTATATCCCACTCCCCCGCGCCCCGTCCGTACCATGTTTTCTCATCCTTTCGGGGTTGGCGCCGTTGCCAGCGGCGGGCCGCTTTTTGACCAATCATCTCTCTCTTCCCTATCTTGTGATTCCTCTGCACTGTTTAGCGGCTCCAGCCGGCTGGCATTTTACTCCCGCATATTTCTTCGACCTCCCGTTTTCCTTCAAGCTTTTCCCGATTTCTGTGGTAAAGGGCACCCTTCAGTTCGATTCCAGCACTCGCCCCCTGGCGGTCTTCCGGTGTTTCTGCAACCCGATAGCGCGCTTGAGCCAACTTGTAACGTGCGGACCCACTTGCTCTCCTCGCGGAGTGTCTTTAATGCCTTGTGATTCGTCACGTTCCAAAACAGGGTAAGATAGCCTTCCATTACTCCGGGGAACGTTTTTTTACCATCCTGATTTTCGCCGTCCCCGGAAAATTCTCCATGGGTGTCGACCTCCTTTGTCATTTAGTACATCTAGAGGTTTACCCCCCTGATCTCGTTTTGAGGATGCAGGGCACCCGATGTTCCTGCACGTTTTACTTTCTTCCCGCGCTATCTTGTCCTCCTGCAGGGTAAGCAGCAGGCCTATACTCGGATTATAAACTTTATTTGTGGGGGGTTTCAGCGCTTGCAATCTACTCTGAGTTGCATCATTAGTCGCCTATGGTTGCCCCCCCAAGTCGCTGATTTTTCTGGGTTGATTTTTGAAATGTTTGGTATAATCTCGCTTCAGAACAGGACGGTGAGGTTCCTCCCCCCTTGCCTTGTTTTTTTTTCAGTGATGACGGAGATGCGTTTTGGGATTGCCTGTATCAGCAGACCCTTTAGCCTCCCCCCCCCTTGACTTACTTCCCCTCAGGTTTCTTCATCGGGAATATGGGCTAGCAGTTAGCTACTTAAGGGTCCTGACTCCTGTGGCGAAGGTCACGCGAGATGCATTTTGTCGTCCCCCCCCCTCCGACTCACTTTTTGTTCAGGTTTTCGCTTCGGCTTAGACCTAGTCACGCACCGAATGGACTCATCGGCCCTCGCAGGCTGATCTCTTTGCATTCACCCTTCCCTGTGGATTTCGTTTAAGGTTCGGCCAGCTTAGGCTTCTGCTCCGACTTCGCCTATTTTTCCCTATCCCGTCCTCTCTTTTCAAAGTGACCGGCTGGCGCCCCAGAATCTGTACTTTTCTTCGAGAAGCGCGATCTGGAATTTTTTTCTTCTCGAGTTTTTTCACCTGTTGATGGCCCCCTACGGCGGGTTTCCCTTTGAAACGCGACCAGATTCTTACGGTGTCTCCTCTCGAGTCGGGCCCCCCTTGCCCCCCCTTTTCGCCCGTAGCGACAGATTCTTCAGCTTGATGCGCATGCGTTCGTGAAACTTTCCTTTGCTCGTCTGATTCGTACCTCTCTTCTGCCCTTTTTTTTCGACGATTGGCTTTAGCCATGCTATCGTACCCCCCTTCCCGTGACTCGACTCTTGTGCTTTCCCAAATGGGTGTTTCTTGTTGCTTTTTAGATGTTTGATCCGCGAGATCACATCTGTTGCAGCCCCTGTAGTGTTGACGGATCGGATTTCGCCTGTTCCAGAGCGTCTGTTCCAGATTGGAGTCTGACTGAGCGAAGGACTGGCTCTGAGACTTCATGTGTTGGTCCCTCAGTTCCTCCCTCCCAAGGATCAATTTTCCCGTGTCCCCTCCTTGAGAGCTCTGAACCTGACCTTCCCCAGTTTTTTTTCCAGTGGAGGAGTAGACGTTTTTCGATCCCCCCCTCGGATGATGAAGCATGGGACACGGCCATGAGCAGAGTTCAGAATCTAATGGCTATCCCGTGATCTGGTTGTATTTTGCTCCTTCGTATCTGACGATATTCCTTGGGGGGGGTAGAGAGAAAACCGTCACTACACCCATTTGCCGGAACCAGGAGAAGCTTATCCCTCCCACGTGCACTCCCCTCCTTCCTCTTTACTCCAACCTCCTCCGCCCCCCCGCCACCCTCTCTCTCGCTGCCCCCCACCAACCCCCCCCCCCTCATCTCTTCACCCCTCACTTCCGCACTCTGACCCCTCTTCCCCCGCCCTCCCCATCCCCGCCCATTCCCCACCCCCCCCTATTTCCCTTCTTACCCTCACCTCTGCACTTTTCTCCCTCTATTCCCCCGCCCTCACTTCCTCCTTCTCCACCCTCCTACTGCCCGCTCCCTCTTGTCTCCCCTCCCCTACATCCTTTCTCCCTTTCTCATCCTAGCCCCTACCTTCTTACTCCCGCTCCACCCCCCTCCCCCCCCCCCCTACTTTTGGCACCCCCCTCACACTCACACACAACACCCTCGTCCCCCCGCACCCCCCTGCCCCCTCCTCCCTCCTCTACCCTCCTTCCCCCCATCGACCTGCACCCGGCACCCCACCCGCCTCTCCTCACATCCCCTCACCCCCCTAGCCCTTTCCCCGCCCCCCTCTCACCTCCCCTTTCCCCCACCGCCCTTACCCTCATTACTCCCTCCCGCTCCTGCCCACCCCCCGCGACCCCTCCCCTCCCTACGTCTCAGCGCTCCTTCCTACCCTCCCTCTCGCCCCAGACTTTCCCCTCTTTTCCGTCTCCTCTGTTTTCCAATCCTTTCGGCCTCCCCAACCCCCCCAACAGGAGCCACCTCCACCATCTCCCTCACTTATCTTACCCCTGAGTTCTCATACCCCTCCCCACCCCAGCACTACCGTTCTCCTCTTCCCACCTTTCGCCGATCTGACTCTAACCCTGGCAGCCTTACATCCCCTTGGCTCATTCCCCGTCTACCAGCACCCCCTACTCACCCCATCCCCCTATATCCCGTCCTCCCCCATCCCCACTCCCCCCGCCTCCCCTTCCTTTCCTCCGTCCGCTCTCTCTCCGCCTTCTTTTCTTGCTATCTATTCACCGCCCCTCTTGCTTACTTTTCCCTCCCCCTTTTTTGTACCGCAATGCCCGGTTTCCCCACCCCGTTTCGATCCCCCCGCACCGCCTCTTGAGCGCCCTCCATCCTCGTTTGTTACGCCACCTTCGTCGATTTCCCTTCTCCCCCTACCCCTCTTCTTTTACCACCCCCTTCCTCCCCTTCCTCTTACCCATCGCGTTACATGCTCCTCCCCCTTTGTCCCCCCCCCTCTTCTCGCCTCCCCCTCCCAGTTCTTTATGCCACTTGCGCTCTCCCCCTCCCTAACACGCCTCCTCTCCCACCCTCCCCAATTCACTATACTGACCCACCCCCCCCCTCCCTCCTCTCTCCCCTCCCTGACTATGCTCCGTCTCCCCCCCCCCCCCTCCGCCCACACCATCTTCCCCCCTTGCTCTATCCCCCTCCCGCCACCCCCATTTCCCCCCCACCACGTCCCCCTCCCTCGCGGTTTTATCCTCTACCCCCCAAGTCTGACTTTTTCCCCCCACACTCCCTTGCACACGCCTCTCCGCCCAGTTCTTAGCCGGTCTCACTCACCCGTCTCCCGCCCCCATCCCTCGGCTATCTCCCCCTCTCCATCTCCATGTCCCCCCCGCATCCTTCCCCTTGTCTACCGACACGCATCTATGCCCCCATTCCCCCCACCGAACCGCCCCATTCTCTGTTCCACCTCATCTCCCCCCCGCACCTTCCCCCCCCTCGCTTCCCACTCCGGCCCCCCCTGCACTGACCCATTTTCTCCTCCCCCCTTGCTCTCCTCCTTCTCTTATACTTCTCAACCCCCCGATTTCATCACCCCTTCTTAGCCCCCCCGCGCCTTCTATATGCCTCCCGCGCCGTTCCCGTCCTTTCCTTACCTTACCTCTTCTCCACCTGCACCCTTTTCATTTGCCTCGTAGCTCATTCCCCCCACTCCTCTCCTCCGCCCTTCCCCCCTCCCTCCCTCTCCTTAACCCCCCGTCCTCGTCCCCTCCTCCCCCCCTCCGCCATCTCTCCGACGTCCTCTTTTCCCCCATACCCGCCCCTCTCCTCTGTCCCCCCTCAAAGTCTCCACCCCCCCCTTCTCGTGGCCCCCTCCTGAATTCTCCGCCCATCCTTCCCCGTCTAAACCTCCATCCCTTCCCTATCCGGCACCCTTCTTCCCTGCGATCGTTATCCCCCCACTGACGGCCGCCCATATGCCGACCCCCCCCCTCCCTTCTCTGCCTCCCCACCATCCCCGCTCCCTCCCGCCCTCCCTGTATTCTCCTCCTCCCCCACTCTCCTCCCTTATACGCAGGCAGCTGTTGACACGCCTCCCACCCCCTACGCCTCCATCCCTCCTCCCCTCTCTGAACTTATTCCCTCCCCCCCTTCTCCCCTCCCTCCCCCCCGCTTCTTCGCTTCTCTCCCCCTCTCCCCCCCTCCAACCTCTGCTCCCCCCCTCCCCCTCCTCACTTCTTACTTCTCCTTCCAGCACGTTTTGACCGCTCCACCTCTCCCCTTATATCTGCTACACCCTCTTCTTCCCTCCACTCACCCTAACTGTTTTCCCTCTCTCTCCCCTCGCTCACATCCTTTCCATGCCCACTCGCCCACGTCCCCCCCCTCCTTGCCGTGCTGCCGCCCTACGTCGGTCCCCCCACGTTTTTCTTCTCCAATCCCCCTTCATGCTCCTCTCCGCTCCCCCCTCGGTTTCGTGGGTCTGTCAGATTCTCCAGCCGCTCATGACATGGCGTTTCCCACCAGCCTCATCTATTCCCGAATGACATGGTACGACTTTCTCGCGAGCACATTTCCACCCCGTAGCAGCGGATTCTTGGCTTCTCCCCTGTACTCAAACGCGTGGACCTAGAGTCATCCCCCCCCCCGGGCGTTGACAAACTATTTTCGCGTTCACATTGCCAGCGCCCCCCTTTTTGAAGAGACCCGGCGTTTCTATGTGCGTGGCTTTGCGCGTCTGGCCCAGTCCGCTCGCTCCTGCGATCGTATTGGGGCGTAACTACAGCTCCCATTTTTTTCTCCCTTCTTTTCCAAACAAACAACTCCGCTTTTCTTTTTTTCCCAACTAGTTACGACTGAGTCAACCCTGCAGGTGCATTCTCATCCCAATTCCTCTCATGATGCCTAAGGTAGTGACTGCCTCGACATTCCAATTCACTCCTTGAACGCATTCAGCCTCGAGCTTTTGATTCGTTTCCTCCCTGATATCAATTCCCGTGCCCGTATCCACCCCTTTTAGAGACCTTGGCTCCACATACCACTTTTTTTTAGAAACAGCTAGTCCCCGTGGTCCCGACGCTCTCACCACAAACCAGGCTCCGTTTCAGTTTCCATTCTCTTCCCAGGTATTGGTAACCCACTCCCTGTCGATCGGCAGCCCCCTTTCAGAGATAGGCCTCTCGATGTTCCTGCCCCTGATAGAATCTGCAACCTTTGCAAATTCCACAATATGGATGAAGCCTCCTACAGCCTCCTAAAGCTCGCCCCCAGGATTCTATGCGAGTGGTCCGTGGGCACCCCCGAAGCGTCCACATACAGTCTATTTTTTCTCTTGGATATAGCCTGACTTTCTCTTTTTTCCACCTCCTGGTTTCTGTGGCCTCTGCCCGTGAAGAGAGTTACCTCAGATCCGGAGGTTCATCTTGGCCCCTTTATTCCATGGAAGTAATCCCAAACGTTGGGTGATCGTTGACTAGTGACCCTTCGGCACCCGTCCTCGACCTTCACCCAATCTCCTCCCCCCGAATTCCTAGAAGCTATCATCGTCTTCCCACACCTTTTGTTTTCAATCGAGAGCGACGCCTCCTTTTCCTCCGAACTTACCTCTTTATCTATCCAGCGCTCCTTTGTCCCGACCAACCTCTGAAAGTGAGCTTTCCTTTGCCCCTTCCCTGGGTGAACTGCATGCGGGTTATGCTGGATAGTTCCGATAGCGGCCGATTACGAGGTGTCGTCCCGGCATGAAATGATTTTCATACCTCCCCTGTCCGGATCTTGAGTCTCCGCTCCTGCTCGACGACTAATAACCACTTTCTTTTGACTGTTCCCCCACCCCAACTTGCTTCTTTAATCAGGGAGTTTTTCCCCCCCCGTATGTCTTGACTGTTCCCTTCTGCTGCGATTTCTCTGTCCGAACCCCCTTTTCGTATTTGGTATAAGGTCCATCGTCAGCGCGGCCCCCCCCTTCCTCTTTATCCCAGTGCTCCCAAAGCTGGGGTCGATTCTAGGCCCCCCTCTTTCTTGCGAGACCGGATCACGAATCAAAAACGCTGTTGATATCGCCTGCGAGGGCTTGTGGATCCCCTATACCGAGATCCCACTGTCCCCCCTCTTCCTTGCGGTCGGCGCCCTATGGGCGGACCTGACAAGGCACAGACGGCGGCCGAGACCATTGGCCCCCTATATATTCTTCCCCCTTCCCTAACAGTTGTTTTGTGTTTTTGATTCTGATATGCAAATTGCCCGCTTTCTGGCACCGCTTCCCAGAGTTAGTCGTCCTACATTCCGGTAAGTCCGCCTTTTAGCGCTGTTCTCCCGTGTACCCCATTGGGCTCAACCAACTAAGGCTGATTTATTTAATTCCCAGCCGTTTTCGGCGCTTTATCATTTTTTTCCCTCGAAACCCAGGGCTTCCGACCTGATCCCAAGCATGTTTTATCTTGGCTGTCCTCTTCCTCTTTGGAGTTAGCTTAATTTTTTTGTAGCCCACCACCAAACCCAGAATGGGTACTCGCGGAGTGCACTTCTACGACCCATTTCATTTAGGGGTGTTTCATTTTACGAATGGACCCTCTCTCCCCCAAGTTGTTTATGCCTGCCTTGACCTGGTGCTTTAGAGACCTCAGGAACTTCTCTTTCACAGTGTATGAGTCCTGTTATTGAGGTCCTTTTTCACAGTCGATATGTGCCCTGCCTTTTGTCCTGTCTCTTCTTCTCTATCTGGCACTCTCCAATCAGATCTCGTTTCCTTGATTCCTTGAGGACATACCCCCTTTCTCTTGTATGGGGTCTTGTAGAGATTGGCATCGAATATCCCGCCTTGAACGTCTGAAGGAGCTGATTTCAAACACTATCGGTAATTCATGAGTGTCCCAGATTTGCCCCAATGCGTTTTCATCTGCCGGAGATGCTGCGTTGGGTGCTCTCCCAGGAATTTGTTGTATGTTGATAGTGACTCTATGGTGCCGTTGTCTCTCTTTCCCTCCCCGCATCAGAAATTCGGTACTCCCCCCTGAGAAGTAAACTTTTTTCCCCCCACTTGACTTTCCCCGATTTTTCGTTCCGATTACCGCTTCTTCCATTAGTGCACAACCTTTTCAGGGGGCCCCCGCGAGATGCAGGCTCTGGAGCCACTCCAACTGTCCTGTTCTTTTTCGGTGTGCCTAACCCCCATCGCTCATCAGCCTAGCCCCCTCTTGTAAAGGACCTACATCGATGAGGAGGTCGGCCCTCAGCCTGTATGCGGGACCCAGTTGGAAGGACGTTTGCGATAGGCTTACTCCCCTTTCTTGTATCGATCCCTCCGATCTCATGGTATGTCTTTATGGCGGTAATGGCCCTGGCTTTCAGACAGACCATTTTCCTTTCGTCGTCCCACCCCGCGCGCGGCATTAGGGGAGGTTTAATCGCCCCTTCGGAAGTCTCGACATGGAGCCCCCCGGCATATGAATTGTCGTCGAGCGATCCACGAGCCGCTTCTTCCCTCTCGTTACCTTCAAATTGAAATGTTCATGCCCTCGTCACGACCTTGGCTATGTTCCTTTTTTGACGCCGTCATTCTGCCGGTGATTTCCACCCCGCTTCCGGAGTTTTTCTGTCCATGTGGTTTTTTTTTTTTTAGATTCGCCTGATTCGCTGTGGAGTTGCAGCACCCTGATTCTCTTTCTGAAGTTGATTTACGTAGAGCTGGGCAGCGCCCTCTGGCCCCAGATTTGTTATCGCCCTTTTGACCCGCACCGTCCTGTTCCCTCTTTAGCACTCCTGTCTGTTCAACCTTCCCAAATTTTCTTTTGAATGTTGCAACAGGTGCGACCCCTTTATGACCAGCTGGCTTTAATCTTTCGTGACCATTTTTTCTTGGCTTGATGTCAGCCCTTCTTTCCCTCCATCATTCGGAAAAGATGACTCTTTGAGCGGTACCACGGTCAGGGCCTTTTTCATTTTGACCCCCTTTTGGAGAGCTATCTGTTTACGGGTCCGGTAGCTTTCTCTCTTATCTTTTCTCCTCTTGGAGAGGCTACCTTATCCCCCTTAACCCGTTAAGCTGTGCGTTCCCCCCATTCTCTTTTTTGCCATATCCCCGTCCTGGCCAGTGGGGCGCCCCCCTCAGTCTTTCAGTTCTTTTCCCAGAAGGAATTTGATTATGCCCTGATCTTCATACCTCCCTAGTCACGCTCCCCGAAATTGACTTTAAAGAGAGGTCTTACTCAATAGGGCTTATAGAGACAGGGCCCTGCCGGGACCATCGCCTTTTTAGAAAAGATTGTCTCCATGCTTTTGTCATGCTCCACGGACCAGATTCCCCTTCGTAGCAACATGACGCCCCAGTTTCCCGGAGTTTTTGGCCCCGATACTCCAACCGTCGCCCGCTCTCCCCCCCCGCTTCCTTCAATCACGAGCCTGTGTTCTCCAATGATACAGCTGAACTGCCGATCTCATCTAAAAACCTTCCCGCGCTATTTTCCCAGAGTACGTTTGCCTATTACCGTTGGTGTCTTGCTGATTCCCTTTCGCACGACGACCCCCCTTCGCTCCGAGCAGTCCAACCCGTTTACTTTTTCGCCCGCCACATTCTTTCAATCACGACCTATTTATAGAAGTACAGAGCTCAGTCTGTCCCCTTCTGTTTCGATAATAATTCATTGAATGGGTGACAAAGCCTTCCATCCATCCTAGAAATCCTCCCAACGCCCTAACCCCCTGCTCCGCCCAGTTTCCCCCTTGTTCACATAAGTACCTGCTAGCCCTTTTTAAGTTCTATCCCAACTTCCTCTCGCTGCCTCTCATAGGCCCAGCTTGAGAGCCCCTCCAGTTACCGTGATACGCCCCGCTCGCTCTTCGTAAGGCGTTTTTTCTACCCTAGCCGATTTCGCCCAATATTCCTTGCCACCTGGCAAAGCTCATGTCTTTAATGAACTCCCCCTGTCGAGGATTCCAAGCGTCGTTTCCCTTGCAGTTGGTAGCCCTTCTCAAGAGAACTCATCCCATCCCATCTTTCTGTCCCCCCTTCCCAGAGCACGCATCTCGCTTTTTTTCCAAGGTTACTCAAGGCCGAGACGAGATGACCACTTCCACGGAGCCATCCCTCTTCGTTTTGGACGGAAACCCTACATTCAACCCCGGCTTTCCCGCTGGTGACTTCGAATGTTCCCGGGCAGAAGCACACAAATATACCTCCTTGACCCCAGCATCACCTTCCGGATCTCCCTGCAGCAGCAATTTGAATCTGTGGTGTTCTTACCCCCACGGAATGGTTACACGCCCTCCAGACTGTTGGTCTCTTTTTGTCCCTTTTTAGCCCTAGATTCAGCCCATCGTCCTCTTTGCCCGCTCTAACTTGTCGCAGTCCTCCATCTGTCTTTCCTCCTGGGACCCCCGAAGTCTGGCTGCGGTGACTTCGCGCCCTGATGTATGGACAGTCTCCACGAGGGGAACAATCGATGGCTCCCCTCTCCTTTTCACTCCCTCCCCAGATCATTTAGGGGGAAACTCGTCATGCTCGATCTCTAGTCAAACCGGTTGTCTATCTTTCCCCCCACCAATTGTAGTATTGATCTTTTTCCCCGGCTTTCACCCCCTCTTGGGCCCCCAATCTTTTGCCCCCCAATGTCCCTTCTACTAGTGCCCTATATTTACCGTAGTCTTTGTCGTATTATCCCCCCCTGGTTCGCCTAAAAGAAGAGCCCTCTCAATCGCCCCCTTTTTTACCACTTTTTTCTTTTTGTGGACGATCTGCCCCTCCCCTTTGCCCGATCCCTTGTGCATAAAGAGACTAAAACTGGGCGATTTCGACTCTCGGATAAAATTAAAACGATTCCCTATCTCCAATCCCCTCTTACGGCGGCGCCCCTTGGTCTTCTTCCGAAACTGTCCGTGTCCAGCCGTTTTCGCTAAGAATTGGAGTATATCTCTTCTAATCCCGTTTGTTGTGGATCTCATTCGCCCTGCGGCATGGTGGCCCGCTTCCCATATTCGGCGACCCCTCTTTCCTCCGCCGATTTTAGCCTTTGATATAGTGTGTAATTTTTTCCTCTCCCTCGCATTTGGAAGATTAACCCCCCTCTCCCCCCTTCGTTCGTTTTCTCCGTTCCTCCAAACTTTAGCCGTCATTGCTATCCCACATGCCGTTGTAGGTGGCCCACTTTGCTCTTTCTCTTCGTCCGTTGGGAGTAGATGTTCTTGTGATCGACCCAAGTTCTGTCACTGTCATCCGTGGTTCCCCCCCGCTCATTCTTTTCCATTTTTTCCTCGCATTACCGTCTGTTTTCCATCTTCGCCCCGCCGTTCGGACCCTCTCTCAATGGGTTCTGACCCCATCAGCCGCTGGTCTTTCGTCTTTGACTTCGCTTGTTTTTCCCCTATGATTTGATTTCCGATTGATAAGGGCCCTTCTTTTTCCCTGCCGTTGAAGAAGTTAAACCGGACAGCTCTGTCGCTATTCCTTTGATTTTTTCTAAGCCCTTTACTCCTTGTTCCAATGACTCTCTTCCAATTTTTTTATTCGGTGACCAGATGTCTAGAGCTTTTCCCCTCCTGAGATCTGATCTTTCATGGGCCCCTCATTGTTTCCCCCCACTGCGACTTCTCACAGTTTCTTTTCCCATGTTGTCTCGAATTAGGTTCCGGTGCTTTTTCATATACCCGAAGTGTGGATGCTTTCATGAGGTGCACCTCTTTGAGGTTTACTGCTGATACAGCTCAGGTATCATCACTTCAGTCTCCCTGCCACTTTACTTTGGGGACCGTCCGTTCGGCCCCGAAGGAATGTTTTTCTCCCCTTTCCAGCTTTTTCTTTCAGAATCCTTCTCCACACCCCTAGTTTGCGCTTAATTCCCAAATTAGAGAAGGATTCGAAGACTTAACACTTCCCGGTTTTGTTCCCCTTTTCACCCACTATCCAGCCCCTGCACGCTTTTCTCCTTTGTCACCTTCTTGAGCGGGAGCTCCCTTTCCATCCTTAGGACGTTGACTCTTTGCCTCGGTGGCCAGGATCTATTTCCTATCGCGCATTTTTCTTCACACTCCCTTACTAGGCATCTTTTTTGGTGGTGCGTCTCATTCCCCTTCTGTCCTGCCCAGCATAATGGACCTGGCCTATTTTAGATTCCGCAGCGCTTCATGAAATTTGCTTTCGATTTCTTGTGTGCCAAAGATCGCCATGGTCTTCACAGGTGGACGTTTCCTATACTTCTGAAGTTTGTCTTATGTTCCGTTCCTTTTTTTCACTGCAGTGCCTTTTTTCTCGTCTTTGCGGATCGTGATCCACTTGCACCCCGCCGTTTGATGACACTGAATTTGTTCTGGCCCCGACTTTCCCGTCTCCTAGGCGGATCTACATGTATGAGATGACTCCCTTATTGCTTGCTCTTTTCACCGCATCTTGAAGACTTGTCCGATTGGCCATCGCGTTTTATTTTTTCAGTGCTCTCTTCATTTTATTCCGCTTTGTTCGCACAGATGTCCTTTTTCCCCCGAGGGTTTTTGCTTCTTTGCGCCCAGATGAGAACGATTCCTCCTCCCTGATGCGCAAGAACCTTCTCTGATTAATGGTGCGCGAGCCTTTATTTTTGATCTGTTTTCTTTCCCCTTTTTCTTTCTCCTTTTCTTTCCCTTTTCTGCACCCTTCCCGTGGTACATAGGACGAGTATCCCGATGCTTTCGTGATTTCTTGGAGAAGTTTTATCGGCGTTTTGACTTTCCCCCTTCTTACCCCTTCCTTCGGAAGTAACGCTTCTGAGCTGGCGCGGTAAAAGGGTGCCACAACATGCGATGTTAATTTCAATTGGCTCTCACAGTGCTAAGGTAATGAGTTAATATATTCCTAACTCCTCCTGGTTTTTTGGTGATTCCCTACCTTCTCATTACCAGGTTCAGGGTCCCAGGCCACTTGCCGTCGGTAAACCTTTCTTCTGTCCAGATATTCTGTTCAATGGCTCGCCCATTCCTCTCCCTTTCCGAAGGCAGGTTTTATCCTGCCCGTCCCTCATTCGTTTTCCTCCCGATCATCCACATGTACATGATAAAGATGGACATATCCCTCGCTTCCCGTTCGTCGTCGCGGCCCTTTCCACTTGGAAATCCTCGCGCCGGTTAAACCTATAGGTTGCTCCCTTCTTGCATCTCAGACACCCAATTTCCAGCAGTTTCGTCGTCCCTATTGCTTGAGAATAGTTTCCTTGCTCCACGCCTGATGCCAGCCGTACTCCATTTTCCCCGCTCCTTTGCCTACCTGCTAATAGGCTTGGGGGAACCCTTCCCCCTCCGGCATTAGCCGAACCAAATAAACCACCGCGGTACTGCAATTCCCCTTTTTTTGCCCGTTGATTCAACCTCCTCCTTTTCTCATCCTCTCATGTTAGTGCCCCCCCCTCCGAACTTTTTTTTTGCTTTTAGACGCCCACTCGCCTCGCAATCCCCAATTTCACACCCCTCCTTAGAAGCTTTTGGTGCTTCCTTTTATCTCTCTCCCCTTTTTTACCAATCTACCGGTTTTTTGGGGTGGGGCCGTTTTTTTCTCCTTGACATTAGCCCATCAGCACCACCGCGAATATCTTCTCCCCCAGTTCCTTGACGCACCGCCCCCCTCGTATGTGTAACGACATATAATCCCAGCCACCTCCCGATGAGGATCCCAGTTCCCCCTGTTTCTCCCTCTTCTATTGCCGCCGCCGGTCCGCAGATAGTGCGAGGATTCTCGTTCGAGACTCTAATTGTTTTTCCTTCACCGAATCCTTCCTTCAGGCGACCGCCCTCTTCCCTCTTCCCCCTGTCAAGCAGTTTGATTGGTGACTGATTTGATAGCACACGATACAACCTCCTCCAGGGGCTTTCTTCCAGTCTCCACTCCTTTCACTGACCAAGGTTGAGAAAGCTAGGAGTGATTCGGCCCGGAGCGTGCCTCTTTTGTCGTCTTCCAAGGCTTTTGAGGAAACTACTTACGGTTGAAAGTAAACGTTTCGCGCCCGACTTTCTGGCCGTTCATCAGCCCCTTTTCTCACTCATACAACGCTCGCGCTTCCCCCCCCAGGTCCCGACGAACTCGAGAAGACCCGAGATTCTGATACCAACGGCCATTGTTCCCCCCCTCTTTTATCAGGCTTTCTCCCTCCGCTCTTTTCCTGCATGATAATTAAGTACCTCGAATAGTACTTCGAATTCCCTTTACGGTTCCAAAATTATTTTTTTTCACTTTCTTTGATATCCCTGTTCCCTTCCTCTTTCTGAAGTGCCTATCCGATATATCGAGCTGTTCGGGTACGGAGGGCCAATTTTTGGTTCCATTTCCCTCCTAATGACAGCTCATGCGGGGGACCCGCCGTCCTTATCATGCGACTTTCGCCCCTGCTCCACCACTTTCTTTTTTTATCCAGCCTGATAAAATGGAGAGTCTTCCTCCTGCGGTCCCCACCTTTGGTTAACCACTAGGGTGCTAGACTCTATCGTGTGACCCGATTCATTCCCCCTTCGTTTTGGTTTTCCGATTTAAAGGCGACGTGTCACTGACGTTCCCCTTCTCTCGCCCCTTCGATGATAACCCACCTGCTTGTGGAAGCTTCTCGCCGATGTTACCTGAGCCGTCTCGTTTGTCACTGACCTCAAAAACGCTGGGCTTTCTTTCCCCTTCCCCTGCTCTCTCTGTTTCACAATGGACACAACACCAATTACTACCCAGGCCCCCTTTCCATGTAGGACGCCCTCACTGTTCCTCGACGGCTGCCGAAGCAGGAACCTGCATATCTTCTCACTCTTTTTTTGGAGACGATGCAATTCAATTCGTTTCCGCCGGCTGCCCGGACAATATTCCCGCGCATAACCTTTTCCGACTAATATTGTAGCGGATTCCTTTATACCTCTCCCCTCCAATCTCCTTCAAGATTAAAGGCCTCGTCCGTTAGTTGTCTTTCAAGTTTGTCCCTCACCGCCCCCCCCACCCTGCGCCTATCACAGTTTTCTAGCGCGCGCTTGCTTTTTTTTTAGGAAGAGTTTTGTTCCCCCCCCCTTCTCTTTGGGATCATTGACCACAACCCTCCTGAAGCAATCTGTGGTGGCGTCTCCTGGCACATCGAAGGACCTCCCTTAGTGGTGGAAAAATCTTCCATCAGGCTTTTTTCCCGCTCTCCACCGGGGTGGCGCTAAATTAAGGGCAGAAAGTCTGTTCTTCCTTTCTTACGATATATCATTGGCTGATCGTCCGCCCCAGCAGTCTTTAGAGTAGGAGGATTCTGACAAGAGATATGTACCACATTTCTTTTAAAGGTCATCTTATTTTTTGAGATATGGTGATGTTTTGTTTCTTTTTCAGTTGGGAGTTATATTGGAATCATTTGCTCGGGCATCCGGTCCCCGACGCTCCAGGTTCTCTACCTGTATTTCTGTTTTTGGTTTGAAACAATGTTTATGGCCCCCCTGACGTTTTGACGCTTTCTCCTGAATGACGCAAGGTGTTGACCCCATCGTCTTGTAATCTGCCTTTCCTTCCTTCCCAATGCACACCCCCCAACTAGAGATGCAGTGCTGCGGGTTCAGCCCCCTTGTGATTTTCTTTTAGGTCAGGTCCTCTTGGTTTTTTTTCCTCAATCGATCCAGGAGTTCTCCACTTTCGCTCTGACTTTTTTTTTCCCCCCATTGCAAGTACAAGGGTCCCCCTCCACGACTATTCATCTTTCTCACGGATCGCATTCTAGGGCCTGACCTTAGTGTTTAAGTTCCCAAACTCGAGCTGAGAATCCTGCTTTCTTAAGACTTACCCCCTGGAATGGAGTGAGGGTTTTCCTGGTCCTTCCCCCTAGTACTCACACCCCTGCACTGCTTGGTCCTATTCTTTTTTTTTTTTTTTTTTTCCCTGCTGTTTTTGGAGTTTCTCAGTCCAATGTAATTCCCTTTATGTGAAAGGTGTGCCAGGATTGACCCTATACTTCCGCCCGATACTTCCTATCAGACCCCCCTTTCAGATATACGTGCTCCCAGAGATCTGCCGGTCGTTCTTAGTGAACAGCGAGCTTTGTTGACTTTTTTCTGAGTCCTTCCACCACGTTCCACGGTTTGTTACATTTCAAAAGGTGTAGTTTTTCACCCCCTGTTGTCCGACGGATTTGCGTTGCTTTTTATTTGATTCACTGTTGCACTGCCCTTTCCTTTTTTGATCGCTCCTAGGTATTCCCAGATTCCGCCCCCTACGTCCTCTCTCGTTCGTGTACTTGACTGTGATCTCGATTCCGTTACGTTCTTCTCGAGAGTTTTGTCGGCAAGTTCGCTCTGGCGCGCCCCATTCGACTTGTGACTCAACGCTCCGGTTTTGTACTCTTTGGTCCCGAGGGTGTGTTTTTAGGATCCCTTTATGATTCCTTTGCCTGGTGTTTTGCCGCACCTTTTTTTTTTTGTTTTGCATGAGAGTTTTCGTTCTGAGCGGCGGGTGTTCTTGAAACTCGCACCGATGCTCACCGCTTCGTACCCCTCACATGGATCTCCTCATTGGTGTCGTAGCAGGCTTCTCCAGGATATTTTCGGAATATTTCTCTTTGGACAGTGCCCCCCCCACCTCCCTATCCTTCCCGGCTGGACCCTTTTTTACCCTGCCTTCGTCCTCAGTCTCCCCGGTTGATGAATAAGACGAGCTCTACCGGCAAGGTCGGAGATGAGCGTTGATGGCTCGTTGACACTCGGGCCATCGCGATGCTTCACGACTCCCATCTTCCTGCCTTTCTCGTCTCCGGT
>Ga0179593_1611035_pt1 | contig 17534 bp, 15 predicted proteins | sample CZODoug2_1_08_16_FD_185931 | JGI IMG/M metagenome (GOLD analysis project Ga0179593, IMG submission 185931) | Vadose zone soil fungal communities from Angelo Coast Range Reserve, California, USA - CZODoug2_1_08_16fungal (PacBio error correction) | ecosystem: Environmental > Terrestrial > Soil >... | reverse complement strand
AGCAGGCTTTTGTCCTTTTTTTTAGCAAGCTCTCGGTCGCCATTTTATCTTTTCGCTAAACCCCCAACGTTTCCCTTTGTCCTTTCCTCTCGAAGTGTTTTTCTTTCCTGTCAGGTTTTTTCTAGTCATGTGGGAAAATCCGCGGTACGAAATCGCCCTCCACTTCTGGCCATGATTTTTTTACCCCCCTGTTATGGATTTCCCGGTTCACCTGTTCGTGTTGAACTTTTTCCAGTGCGCCCAATTTGACGGGTCCTTTTTAAGCCTTTGACTTAACGTTTCACTCGAACCCCAGTCCCTCGAGGTCAGTGGATTCGCCTGTTGCTTTGATTTTTCTGTCTGATACGTCATCGTTTTTTTCCCCTTGCGCTCAAGTTGTCGAGGAGCTCCCCGTCGCCCCCCCCCCTTCCACCTTTAGCCTTTCCGTCTTTAAGATATGTCGAGCCGGCGACGCATTGCCCGTATTGGAGTTGTCCTTGCCCTACGAGTAGATGTCACTGTTTCGGATATCAAACGAACTCCCCCTCCTTTGTCCCTTTTTGGTGTCCTCCCTCCTTATTCTTTTTTTATATTCGGTCGTGCAAAGTTGGTTCAACTTCGGCCCAACTCCCGTCAAGATGGTCTGTCTTAAAGATTTTTTCCACTTCCTTTTGCCGCAGACAAAATTCCTCGTCCTCTCCTCTCCATGGGTTTTCATCCACTGCACGAAGCGTGCTCGGTTCAATTTCCCGATTTTTCCAAGTTTACTAGAGAAGGGCAGAGTCCCCGATTTTTCCCCCGTTTTGTAGCCGGAACCCAGCCTATCCCAATCCTTTTCCTACTTTGCGCTTGATCAGAAAAACGACTCCCCCTTTGCAAATCGCGGCAAGCTTTCAAGGATAGTCTCCCTCCCCTTCTTTACGCAAGTCACAATTACGGCCCCCTCCCTGTAACAGCGTTCAATGATCCCTTGCGCGCATACTTTTTAACTCTTGTGGAAACCTTAAACCCAGGGAGCGCGACGCCTTCCCCAACTTCCCCCTTCTTGTTGTACACACCCGCCTGTAGTGTCCGCTTTCCTCCCAAGCGTGGCTTTCATGATGTTACCTCAAGATTAGTGATCTTAGCCCGGTTTTAGAAGCGATAACCTTGCGCAATCTTTCCCTTTTGATCTTTCTCCCCCCGTGAGGCGACAGGCATCCTCCATTCCCCCCAACTTTTGAGGTTTCTCATGTCTCATATACTATCCCCAGTAAAAGTGGCCCCCTTAAGATATTTAAGCTTCTTAGGCTTGCTAAACGGCGATGTTTCTCTCTCCCGAACAGGTCCTAATGCTGTATTTTTTTTTTGTCCCTCTGCTGCGTAACCCTTCACGTAACTTCCCTTTTCTTTTTTTTCGCTTTACGCGCGATTTTCCTTGGTCTCTAACTTCCCTTCCCTGGGAGGTTCATAGTTAATTTCATCTTTTATGTTTTTTTTCAACCGCGCATGTTTCGCCATTCCACGATCCAGACTCTTTCTTCTGATGGTGATCCGTCGATTTACCCTTCTTTTGGAGACCATTCTGATTTCTATCAAAGCTCTAGGCCCCCATCGTTTCGGTCCTCCTCTCCCACTTTCCCCCTCAGTCCCGTGGGTGTGGCCCCGGGGTCACAACACTCCTGACAAGATCCCTGCTATATCCCTAGAGAGTTGAGATCCAGAGTAGTTTACTTTGTGCGCACATTTTTCTTCGCCTTTAGCGATTTCTTTCTTTTTTTGAGTGAGCAGTAACACATTTGCGGCCCCTTGCCCTCGTGAACTGGAGGTTTTTACTTCCGCGCACGGTTTTTTTCTTGCAAATCCCCCCCCCCCCTGAATTGCTGCCAGGAGGGCCGATTTAGGCCAGTTCCCTTAGCGCAGAGGAATAATCCATTTCTAATTTTTTATTGGCGGGATGACGCGTTGTTCTTCCTTTTTTTATCTATCCCCCCGGCCCTCTTTAACCTCCCTTTTGTGGTTGAGAACCTGCTTCACCTTTCCCCCCCACCCCGCGCTCAAACAGTGCACCCATGTCGTGACTTTTTTTTTCCCAATGCCTCGTCTTTCCGCGAAGTCATGAGTTGCCCTCGTGCAGTTCTCCCTTTCGTGAATTGCTTTTACCCGTTATGTTTTGCTTATAGACCCGTCGACGTTTTTTTGCCTCTTTGAATTTGGTTAATGTGTTTCCTACATCACCTCCCTTCATACTTCCTTCGTCAAGTCCGGCCCCGTGATGCCAGTAACTAAGTTTTCAGCTACCTTCACCCCATTGCGCGTTGACTTCCGATTTTTGGCTCCGGTTTCTCAACCGTTCTTTCCTTTTAATTCCCGACCCTCTTTTTTTCATGACTCTGGTGCGCGGTCTGGTATTTTTGTCCTTTGCAAGAGCTCGGGTTTTGTTGTAGTAATTCTTCTATGACCTCCACCCTCCAGCAGACTATCGTGCACATCGGCAACTGTTTTTTTGAGTACTTACGGGGCGCTGTTTTTGTTGCAAATGACTTTAAAGCATTGCAATTTCCCATGACATTTCACTCTTACAAAATGGCCAGATCGAGCATCCCCTATAGTGCGGTAATGCGAGACGACGAGTCTCCCCCACTGGTGTTCCCTCTTTTGTTCCAACCTTTTCGCTATTAGGACATTCACGTTTAGCGTTTTTTACCTCCCCATTTCTGCTTCAGAGTTTCCTGTTCCACCCTGTTTTTTTTTTTTGGTTTTATTATCAGTTATAGAAAGTGAAGGACCCTGACTCCCCCTACCTTTTTTTCTTCCTTCAGTTTCTTCCCCCTGTCATCAGCTAAGCGTTTGCTCCGGTTTGGAATCAATCAGGGATGCATGGGTCAGTCAGATCGCCTCTTTCTCGGCCCTCCCACCCTTCCCCTTCTTTCACTCATTTTCTTCTCTTCCTCGGCGTCATCGCGTTTTCTGGTCCGTCCCCGTTTTGTACTTTGACCGACTCCCGGCGAGTTGGTGCATGGCCCCCATCTTTTCTTTTCCCTCACTTCCCTTTTACCCTTTTTCCTGATTGTAACGTCGTCCCCAGGATCGGTGCGGGGGGGTTTTGCCTTTGGAGAAAAAAATTAAAACTTGGCTATTCTTATCCGATCCGAAAACGACCTCCCTTGGCCTCTCCTTTCCCCCTTTCCCCTTTAGTTTTCTTCTCACACCCTTCTGCCAGGTCGAATTCCGGCGTTATTCTGTGCGAAGGCGTGCTTGTGCAGGATTCGGCCAGCCGTCTGGGCGCCGCTTCTTCCGCCCTGTCCGTGGCGACGTTCGCCTTGGAATGTCCTTTTCAGCGTTTCGGTGCATTTCATAGGCGCGTTGGAAGTCCGGATGGTTTTATTTTGCGTGTTGCCTTTTTTCTCGCTCCCTCCTAGTCCCTCGCTCCTCCCATCGTTAGGTGCCTTTGAAAGTCTTCCTTTGATACCCCTTGCTCTTCCTACTCGTTTTCGTTTGCACGCCCGTGCTGAATTTTTCCCCCCCCCTCCTTTTTCTCTCCCTCTACTTTCTCTTCCCTTCGCAACGTCGGGCAAAGTGATTTCACCTGCAGGAAATTGATAGTCGTTCCATCCTTACAGGCTATTGCGCCCGCCAACGTCTTTTCAAGGTTTCTCTACTGGATCCGCAAGACGCGAATTCGTTTTCTTTCTGCGCTGGTCCCTTTTAAGACTGATGATTTTTTTAGACCGAAGCGCCATCGATCTAGTGTTGATTCCTCCTTTTCCTCCCGTCCTCGCCCGGTTTCGCGTACCAGTATCCCCCCCCACCCAATCCGCCCCCGACCCTTCCCACCGGTCCTCTTCCTCATAGTAACTTTTTTCTTTCCGAATTTTGGGCGAAACCGAAAGTGATGTACGGAGATAACACCCGGACGCCAGAACCGAAATGCCCCCGAGAAGCAGGCCTTTCCTTCTCGGCCGCATTGTTCTAATTTTTTCCTCTTCTTTCGCGTCCCCTCGTCCCTTTACATTCTCAATGCCTAGAACAGGCGTGCAGTAAAGAGCTTTGCCTCTCTCTCTATTTAAGACTCAGTTTTTGAGAGGATAGCAGGCCCCATGTTATCCGTATTCTCCCCCGACTTCTACTTCTTCTGGATCCCCTTTCGATTGATTCCCCAATCGTTTTTTCCCCTAGGTCATTGCTCATCGAAGAATTGAGTTTTTTCAGCGCAGTGTCGAGGAAAGGGTGCTTCTTCGCTTCGGTTTCTCGCCCGAGCTCCCTTTTCCCTTTTTCCCCACGGTTACCTTTTCCCCTCCTCTCCCTTTGGTCCCCCCTGGTTTTCCGCTTGTCTCCTCTCCGCCTTAGAACTTATATCGTGACTGAACGTTCCACGGGTTCTCACTCCGTCGTCTTTCTCTTTTGCTTTTGCCCCTTTCCTCTTAATCCTTTGTTACCTTTCCGGCTGCGCCTCACCAACCGGAGACTTGTCCGAAACAACCGTTAGATAGTCTCGAGCCGCTTTCGCCTGCCCTCCCCTCCCCAGCCCTTCCTTTGCTGGTGCCTCCATCCCCCTACATGTGCGCGTCAGCGGACACCTTCGATTTTAGCAGTAGTGACGGTTCAGAACACTCGGCTACGAGTCTGTTTGTCATTTCAATCTTCTTGGACCATTTCTCTAATGGAGGATGCGCCTTCCACTGATGATCCCAACAAAGACACATTAGGCAATTACCGCGGACATATGACGATTTCAATACCCCCTTTGCCACCTCAATCTTCCCTTCGCTTTAATTGACGCTCCCACGTCCAGCGAAGAGCTTGATCGATTTTCGGATCGCACCGATCGCAGGCCGGCAATCTTCCTAACTCAGCTCCCCTCCTGCTTCGCGGTGCGCTTTTTTTAGAGAACTTGACCTCGCGAAGGTTCTTCGATTAGGGATCCCTCTCCCCCACTTTTTGACCCTTTCTCGCGTAATTTTCGCCGTCCTTCCGCTGACCACCGCCCGTCCTGCCACTGAGGTACCAGATTCTTAAAAATCCCACACCCGTCAGTCGGCTCTAACGAGTTTTCAAAAGCATCGCTGGTCCTTTCCCATTCACTCTTGTAGTTCACGCCCCGAGTCCATCCGTGTGAAGTTGACATGGGAGGACCTCTTTTTTAGATCCCCCTCCAAGGCCCCCGAAGCACTGTTCAGCAAAAGTCCTCCCGGTCTTTCTCTTTCTCTTTTATACATCCCTTAACTGGAGTCAGGAGTCCCATGCGCACTGGCATCTTTCCCTGTAAGAGTAAAGCTTCATTTTTTAAGAAGGTCGCAGAACGGCTTTCCTAGATCTTCCCCGACAACTTTTTCCCCACCCCGTATTCCCCCCTCTTTTTTTCGTCACTCTGTCGGCACATTCTCGCAGCGCCGTTTCCGCATTGCATCTAAATGCGTAGGGCAGAGTCACATCTTATTCCCTTTTTGTTTCCCCTTCCCCCCCTCGACATTCCTTTCGCCCTCATTAATGCCATGTATCGACGATTGTCCGTCGTACTTAGTCGGCTTCCAGAAGACTCCGCATCACTCGCGGACACCATGCTTTTTGTCGTCGCGCGCCATCCTCCTTGGGGTCGTTTCTCTTGGACAACCCGCTCACATACGGAATTCCAATAATGCGCCGGGCTTTCCTGCCAACCGTGGGTCCTGCCTCAATTTCGCCCTCTCCCGAGTTGGTTTTACTAGGACAAATCGCGCCCCTCCCTTCCCCTCGGAGTTTTTTATCCCTCCTACTCGCCGCGCACGGTAACTAGAAAAGCTTTCCTCTTGTCTGACTCCTTTCAATTTCTCTCAACACTTCGCGCCATCCTTAATACTCCGACCGGCGCTTTTCCCCTCCATTTTCGGGCTCCCCCTTTCTTCTCCCGTTCTTTTGTTCTTCTTTCTCATATGCACGGGCACTCTCTTTCATCCTCCTCTGGTGGACCCGAGCCCGACTTGTTCAACTATTCTCATGATGACTCCTAATTCTATTCCCCTTTCTGGATCCCCCTCCGTCCTTTTTTTCCCCTTCCAGTGCCGGCATCTATTTTGTGAACCGGCGTGAAAAGTGTCCGTGATGGCTCTGTTAGGGAGCCCAACGCGAGAATTGACGCGGACTTGTCTCCTTTTTCTCTCCGACCCTTCCCCCACCACCTCCGACTTCGCGACTCTAGTTTCTTCAAGAAAAATCCTTTTTCAGTACAGAGCACGTGCGTTTTTTTTCGTTCCGCTCTTTTTTCTTTTCTGAAGTTCTGCTTCCCCGTTTACGCCCGCGCCAAGTATGAGTTTAGAGCTCATGAACCTTCCCAGCTTTGTTATATCCATCGATGCCTTTTCTACCCTTCTCATCCTTCGCCGACAGCATCAGACATCTTGGACTATGTGGAGACAATGAAGTTTTGGTCCCCGCACTTCCTTCAACGAATGTGCCTCTTCCCCCTATTCCATTCTTTAGTTCCCCCCTGTACCGATTCGCGCGGTCGCGACCCTGATTGACGTCCCTGTTGCGCGCAGAGTTGACTCCCCCCGCTTGTTGTGAGAACTCCTTTTGTTTTTCCTTTTTTTTCTCCTTCCTTTCTTGAAACACCTTACCGTTTCTCGCTCCAGGACCCTCTAAAAGGAATTCCAGCGTTACTGGTTACACATGCTAGTGGTCGCGTCCTCTTTCCGTCAACTCCTTTCAACATTCCCTTTTGTTCCTGACGGGTGCCTGTCCTCACAGTCACCCTCCGAGGGAGTGCCCAGGTTGTATCTTCGCCTTTCCTCCAACGTTTTCCTCAGGAAGATCTAATCTGCGGCCTATTCTCTACCTCCCCCGATTTCAATAGTCCAAGGCGTTTGAGTAACAGCGCTTTAAGGTCCTTTTAGCTGGCCGAATTCCTGTTCGGTTGTTTCCTTTGGCCACACAGCGTTACCAAGCGCTCTCATGATGATTTACAATTGTGTGGTCAGCGTTGGGCACCCCCTTCGACATTTTCCCTTTCCTTCTTCAGTCCCTAAATTAGCCTTTGCCGATTTTCGCTTTTCTCAAATAAACCCCGATTCTCGTGGAGTCTGGGCCGCGGTCCCGGAGACTTTTTGTCGATCCGTCTCTCCTTTTCCTGGCTAGGTTGCTTTTAAGGACCTGGCGTGGTCGTCTTCTCAGTTGGAAGGTATCCCCCAGCGATCGTGCTCCTAGTTTGGCGGCGGGGGAGTCCTCTTCTTTTCCCTTCTGTTGTTTTCCCTTGCTTTTCCCTCCTGTCTACGATGATAACCCCATCCCTTTTGAGATGAGTACCCACCTCCTTGGCGGTCACCACGCGTGAGTGCTCCCTTTTGCTCTTCCCTTGTTTTCTTGCCTCGTCATCAGCCTACCGCTTCCCTAAAATTGGAAACAGTTAAAGCCAAGTCCCCCCCAGTTTGTTTCCTCAGGATGACCCCCCCCTCTTCTCTTTCAATCCTGTCCCAACTCATTGACAGGTTTTTGTCTCTCCTGTCTTGAGTCCTACTGAAACTTGGAAAGACCAGGTAAATCTCCGGCTCTCCGCCCCCCCTTCCTCCCCCCCACTGCCCCCTCCCCGTTCTTCTCTGAGCCGAAATTTCGCTCGGGCCCTGGACCCGTGAGGGTCGGTTTCCCCTACACCCGCTTCAGACCAGGTTCCCCCCCCGTGCTTAGCCTTTTTCCCCCTTTGTCCCGCATTTGTCCGTCCTTTTTCTGCGGTAGAGGCGACTTTAAGCGGTTGTCAACCTTGATTAGAAATGTATCCTTTAGAAGGACTTCGAGGGATGCTGGCCTCCCCCTGTCCTCGTTTTTCTGTCTTCTCCTCCCTTTTTTCCTCCCATCATTGCTCATTCTTCGAAAATAAGTTCTGAATCTCCCCTTTTCTTAACTACGTTTGTTCCGATATTTTTGCAGCTATTTCGCAAACGCTTTTTCTTCTTCTGTCCCCATTTCTATTTTTAACCAACTGTTCTCCCCTTTAGGCCCCCAATGTCTTTTTTTAGAAGGCCGAGGCAGTTTCATTTTTTTCTGGTCGTTTTTAATGTCCCCTTTGGACTCTTTCCTTTTCCTCCTCCTTCTGTTTTCCCTTGCTTCCTCCCTTCCCTCACCCTTCATGTGGAAAACTTATTTTCCCTCGGTTCACCGTTTGGAAGAGGATCCAGGTTAAGCCCGACTGGGTAAGGTCTATACCTTTTCCGAGGACGTTCAAGGGCTCGTACCCCTGTCGAGGCCCCTTTCTTCCCCCCTTTATTTGCGGCTTTATCGCTCGAGCATATTTATTTCAGTATCAAATGAGCCGTTGATTTCAGTTAGCGCATCTGTTTTCTAGAACGGCGACGGCTTCCCTTCTTGATCTTCCCCCCTCTCCTTCTTTCCGACACTCATTGGTGATTTCAATTGGAGTCGTTCTTAGATTTGCATCCCCGGCTTGTTCGAACTTCTCTTCGAATATTCTTTCCTCCCTCCCCTAGGTAATCTTTCCCCTTGGGTGGACTTCTTGGACCTGCCTCGGTTTGGGGGGTGCTGGTGGGGGGGTTGGGTTTTTTGTTTTGGGGGGGGGGGGGGGTTTGGATCCTCTTTTCCTGCGCGTCTTTGCCCTTCCTCCTTCTTCCCCTTCCTGGTAACGCCCAACTCTTGGCTTGAATATTTGACCCCTGTAAACGTTCACTCTTGCCTACCACTAATCTGACGATGCCAAGGCCTTTTTTTCGAGCACCTTCCTTTCAGCGCTTTCGTCTCTCCACCCGAGTCGCGCGTGCTGGTTAGGAAGATCAACTCCCACCAGGTGAGTTGTTTCGCCCGAGCGAAGGTCGCTTCAACCCCCTTTCCCGTCCCCTGATTCCTTAGGCCCCTTTTGACAGTTTACGTGTGTCTTAAAATCTGATCCATTTGGGGGACCATCTGTCCCTCATAACTTCAGGAGAGGTGATTCCCCTCTGCTGTTTTCACCAACCCACAAACATAGAAGTGGATTAACATTTTCCAACTTCCCGTTCCGTGTGTTCGCTGACATCACCGGCCCTGCTTCACGCAGATTCTCTCCTCCTCGTTGTCAGTTTTATGAGGCCGGGCCTTTTTCCGAATATACCCCCTTTTCGACCACCTTTACGGAAGCCCTGATTCAGCAAAACGCCCACATCTGCGTATCTTGTCTTCTTTAGTCACTTCATACCCTAAGGTCCCCCACGGGTTTGGTGCCCCCCTTAGATAAATGCGTACACCCCTCGCTGCACACAGTACAGCTGACCAGCCTCTATTCCTCTTTTTTTTTTTTTGCCTTTGTTCCATCCTTCAAACTTATTCCTCGATAGCATCAAACCCCCGTGAAAAATGTTTAATATTCCGTCGCTTCAAATTGCCTCTTCCCCAGCGCGGGTTTTGCCATTCTCTCCAGAGGCGTTCAGTCTTTTTCCAGCAATTGACACTTTTGCTGCGTGCGGTCCAAATGGCGCCCCGGATGTTTTTTTTCCCCCCTCTGCCAGTTTTTCCTCTCTCATCTGACTATTTATTTCTTGTGCTGGAATGGTAGTCAGTTTCTAAACCAGCGTGAAGTTTTCTTCACAACATCACCCCCTCTCGACGGCCCCCTCTTTTCATTTTTCTCCTTTTCGGACGAACATTGAGGGGTTATCTTAAAACTTGCCCTCTCACAGTATTCTTCCTGCTCCGGAACCTACCTCTAGTGAGGTTCGATGAACCGAGTAGTCGGGGCATCACACACCCCACTCGTCGTATTCTCCCTCATCCTCTCCCCCTTTTTTCTGTTCTCCATGGGGGGAATTTCAAAAGTCCCGGCACTTAGTCCCTGATTTGGTTCGCTCCTCCTCCTCGCCTTTTAACTTTTTCTTACTTTTCCACTGGTGAATCAGTGGATGCGAGGATTCCTTGGTGATAGCCATTTGACTTGCCCTCTTCACACCCCTTTACCCCCTGACCTTCCTCCCCCTGTATACTTGCGTGTGTGTGGTTGAGGTCCACGGCTACTCTTCCTTCTCTCCCTACCCAATGTTTGTATATTGCCGTGTGGCAATTTCTTCTTCCAATCCGCTTCCGCGTTCCCCCCGTTTTTTTTTCCCCCACCCTAAGTATTTCCCAGTGGAGAATGAGGCTTTCTTATTTATGAAGTCAGGGATGCTTTTTCAGGCGAGTCCTCCCCTACTGCTTCTCTCGGCTTTTCCTTTCTCCCCCCCCCTTCACGTTTCCTTCTTAAACTATGCTGAAGACGATTTGACTTTGACTTTCTCAATGTGTTCTCTCGCCATACCTCTTCCCGACTTCTGCCCTCCCTATATAAGCACAACAGTCCTCTGGCAAAGGTATTGAATTTTTTTTTCTTTTCGATCTGGTTTGATTCGGCGCCGTGTGATCCATTTTGTTCCAAGCCTTCCCCCAACTTTATTTCGAGAGGACCCTGCCTTGTAGTCTCCTTCCTCTCTGGACCACCCCCCTCCCGTTGTGTAGAAACTTTCCTACAGACTCTTCACAGCAATCCTGCCCCTCATGCTTCCATCTGCCCTGTTGTCCCCCCTTTCCGTTGCCAAGAACATTTGACGTCAACTCCTTTCCTTTCCATCCTTCATTTAGCGTGGACCCCTCGATCTCTCGCCAAACTTAGCTGAGTGACGTGTGCGACTCAGTAGAACTCCCCGCTGTTGCTGCAATCTTTTTTTCATTTTTAGTCTCCAGTTAAACATAGTTTAGCCATAAGAAGTCTCCCTGCAATAGCCTGACTTCCGTTATGTTATTCATTCCTCATGTCGGGTCGATCCCGCCCCGAAAATTACCCCCCCCACCCTGTTTCCTGCCAGGGAGCCTGTCTCCCCCTTGCAAGACTCCTCTTTATAGTATGCGGATAAATTAAAGGTGGTTAAAGATCTTCTCGTCCTATCAGTTCCCTTCCCCCCGCTTATAGATGCCTTTCAGGCCGTTCTTCGAGACCCTCGATTTTTTCTTCCGAAGTACCGAAGGCTTTCTTCTGTGTTTCGGCTTTGGCCACATATTCTGCTGTACTCCCCTTTTCTGCGCCTATCATGTTTTCCCGAATGTTCAACCCCCTTTCCTTTTACGGGACTTTTTGAGCAACCCTGCTGTTACACGATTCCTTTTCCTTAGTAAGTCTCTTCCCTGCCGAATGCCTTCCCCCACGTTCGTCTGAACAATTGCCTACTCTTTTTTGATATTTTTGTTCCTTCGCTTGAGGAAGTGGTTCCTATATTCCCCATTCCTCCCCTTTCAAGTTATTTTTCTTTTTTCTGAGACACCGGCTTTTTTACTTTCTTCCTTTCTGAGACCAAGAGTGAGTGTCTCCCTAATCTCCCTTCGGGGGAAGTGAACTTGATTGATAACCCCTTCCTTTTCTAGAGACTCCTATTTCCCTTCTTATACCACTTTTGCCGTTTCCACGAGATTGATACCCCTAATAGTCTTGATTTGCTGTATGCCCCTCTTTTCGTAATGCTTCTCCTTTTAAATCCCCGATACATACGTCCTTTCCCGATAGAAACCTAGTTTCCTTGATTTCACCAAGAAGTTTGATGATTTTAAGTCTCGAAGCCTCTCTTTCCCGAACTCCGTCTTTTTTCACCGAGACATCGAGAAGCCTCGTCAGCCTTTTTTCAATTTTCCACTTCTTCTCGTTCGTTCCCAGCCCCCCCGAATCCATGCAGACTGATGTACTGTCGACCGTACCTGCCCCTTTTCTATCCGTTTTTACCATGTCTAGGGCTCTTTTCCTCTTTTTTTTCCATCACCCCCCTTGCGAATACGTAAACCTTTTGTCTCATGTCGTCGTCGAGGCGACTTGACCTCCTTTGATTTTCCTTCTCTCCCACCCTTTATGAAACCTCTTAAACTTTCTTCTTGAAGACCCTTCCTCTCTTCCCTCTGGAAGAATGGTTGTTTCGGCATCACGGCCGTAATCCAGTTTAGAAATATCTCCTTCTTTTTTCCCTGATATTTCTTCCCCCGTTTTGTTTTGTTTAGAAGTTCACGCCGGTCTGCCCATCTTGTATGGTGGTTGACATTTTAGAGGTCGGTCTAATTGTCTTCAGCTTCTCCAGTTCAAGCTGATTGTTTCTTGGTTAATTTATTCCCCTTTTTGATATTCCGTCCCTACTCTTTTTCCTGTTCCTCGACTTTACTAAATGATGTTAATTCTTCGATAGAAACGCCATTCCTTTCCTTGAAGAAGATTGTATCTCCCTCGTTCCGCTTACTCAACTCTCCTCTCAGAGCGTTCTTTGATGTTTTAGAAGCTCAGGGAGACCTTTCAAGGAGATCCCCTCTTGAGTTCCATTCTCTCCCACTGGACCCTTCTTTTTTCTCCCTTCGGAGATCCGTCCTCTTCATTCCCGGACGAACTGGAGTTGAACACCTTTTTTAACTACGATGTCGGCTGTAATCTGAGGATATAAACCATTTTTACGTGACCCTTTCCTCTGAGTTCCTCTATCTTTCTTTCCCTCGGCGACGGGTTCAACCCCTTCGTGGCCCCATTTACTCTTTATTTGCGCGAGTACGCTTTGACCAGACAACTCCCTGTTCCTCGACAAATTTGCTCCCCCCCCTCTCCTTCAACTTTGAATCTCTTCACTAAGCTCGCCCCAAAGTAGTCCCTCTCCCCTTTCTCCGATGCTTTCCGATGGGACAAGGTCTCCTTAAAGCGGCGGCCCAGGTCATAGCTCAATCCCTTGCCCTTCTCGTTTTTGCTTCACTTTGTGCCCAGGCCTGGGCCCTCGGCAAACACTCCTTAGTAATGCCACGTTAATGCGTTTTAGACCCGTGCCCCCCTCTTTCCCCTCCTTTTCACAACGGTCCCCCTTTTTATAGTCGCAGATTTTAGTCCTTTTCTTTGTCAATGCCTTGCGCCGTACTTCACACTGGCCTTCCACCCTTCTCTTTTTTTGTTCTTTCTCCCCATCACCCTTGAGTGAGGTTTTGTGAATCAGAAGTTCTGAGGTCTGGAAGTCTCAGATTCGAGATCTCGCCTACCCATTTTTGGCCAGACTCTCCCTTTCTTTTCCTTCACCTTTCCCTTGGATATTGCTTTGAGGCCTATAATAAGCCAACGGTTATTTGATCGTTGTCTGCCTGCCTCCTACCTTTCTCCCTCCTTCGCTTTACCGCCCGAACTGCCAAGCCCCCTTCCCCTTTCGGTAAGGACGAGCTCTTCCTGGCCCCCTTCCCCCCCCACGTTGTTTCTTCCCCCGCGTTTGCCTTTTAGCTGTACATTGCCCTTCAAGAACGGTTAGGCTACCGTTTTATCCCGTCCTACCTGCATGTAGTTCCTCTTTTCCCATTCTTAAGTCCTTTTTTTCCCTCCCCCCAGCCTCCCCTCAAGTATGGCACTCCTGAGTATTGATTTCTTCGTCGAAGCGTAACGCCGACTCTCATGGCCCAACTATCATCCCCATCTTCTCTTCCCCGGAATTTTTGTTTTAGTTCCCGCCTCAGGATTGCGCATAGCTCAACCCCCCAATGGAACGGGTCCCGCGAACTTCCCTGCTGACACAGTCCTTCTTCCCCTCGGGGATGAATCCCCCCTTAGTTCAAGTACTCTTAGAGGCAAACATCTAGAGAAAGTAAATCCCGAAACCATGATGTAGTTTTTTCTCCTAATACTCCTACTTCTTCTTTTTACGTTACGTTGCAGCTCCCTTTGAAGCTGTTTCATCTTGAGAAAGGCAAAAGATTACTCATGAGACCGGATTCAATGAGTGCGTTGTTGACCTTTGTTTCATCTTCTTTTTTCTCCTTAAAAGTTTATTTCCGTGTGAGATGACTTTTATAGAAGCGAAACGACGGCAACTCCGTTTGTAAAATCCCTCTTTATTCGAAGGTCGCCGTCCTCTTCTTTCCGATCCAACGCGTTTTCATGGTGAAAGTCTTGTCTGACCAAGATCCTCCTGGGGGGAACTGAGTTCCTCTTACAATGGACGTTTCTGTTGCTGGTAGTATCCACGGCACGCCTATTTTTTTCGTGGGATCTGGCTGCTAATGTTTCCTGCTAGTCCACCCCCATCCCCGATTTTAGTCCCTTTTTCGATCTCCGCCTTGCAGCAAACGTAACCACGACGCTGGTTCAGCGCCTTAACCACCTTGCGCGCTTTGCCCTTTCTCCTTTCCTCTTTTTCCGGCTACCCTACCTTCCCAGTTTGATTTACGACGTATGTCCACCTCAGTTCGAGCGATAGATTTGGCATTCGATCCTTTTCGGGCCTTTTTCCCCTTTTCGAAAGACTTCCACCGACTCTAGTATGATCTTCTAGGAGCGCGACATGGCTTGTGTCCCGCACAGGCCCTCCCCCTACTTCCTTTACCTCTTTTCTTCTCCCGTTTATCCCCCTATCAGCGACGTTAATGTTTTTGCAGTTGGAAAGGCGCTAGGGTTAGTCCAACTCTTTTTTTTCCGCCAGGCTTTTGGGCTTGACGTTCGCAGATCTCCTTCCCCCCTCCTCGTTATGAATGAGCTAAAATTCTGTACTGTCAGTGTAATCACTTACGACTGCCCGCATCTTTCTTTCCCCCTGGACTCCCTTTTTCCTTAAGAAGGTCGCAACAATAGGTGCAGAGGCGGTTAAGAATGCCCGTGTGGTCGAAGGATTTATTTTGTGGCCTAAATCCGGCACCTCTCCCCCCCCTCTTTCGATCTGTCACCAGGCTGTGATTACCCCTCCCCTGCGAGGAAGGTTTATCTTAGTTTCCCGCGTTTTCGGTGGTCTTCATGCTTCCTAACCGCCACTTCATGATTGAGATGTTCCCCAATAATGGGTATCGTAAGTGGGGGGGGGCCTGGCCCCATCCGTAGCCCCTGACGAAATTCCGAATGGGAAATCTTCTCCTATTCACGTCTTCTATTCTGATCAAAAGCGCAACTGCTCTCCTTCGTGAATGTCTTTAAGAATGTTTCCCTCTGTTTTTCTCTTCCTTAAATATTTTTTCTCCTTGCTCTTTCTCTTGTGACTTACCTTTCCTTGTCGCGCTAACCCCCCCTTCTACTCTAGAAGTTGAGCCATTCCCTCAGACGGTTTTTTTTTTAGGTTTTTTTTTGTTAAACGAATTCTCGACCGCCCATTACAATGGTCCCCCCCATTACCCGAGACCTCTCCAAAACATTGTCATTTTTTCGTTCCAGAACCTCTTTGGAGGGAGGACCACTCAGAGTAAACTCTTTTTTCCTTTCTTCCCCATCTCCTCCCTCTCAGACCCCTAAGAGTTTCCAGATTAGCAATCGTCTGGCAATTCTTCAAGACAAGCAAGTTGGCTGAGCGATCCTCGCTCCTTTACCCCGCCCCCCTCTTTGCTCTCCCTTTTTTCCTCTCATTTTCTGCGTCATATCCTTTTCTGATCTATCCATGAGAGGTAACCCAAACCTCATCTTTCCCTTCCCCTTCTGGGAGTGATCTCCCCCTTTCCCCTTTACTCCTCACACCATGATCTTTCAGCGCTCTCACGACCTCCGCCGAGCGTCTAGTAACCGTTTCCCGATGGCGAATCTCTTCTCTTCTCTGCGACTGAACCCCCTCTGATGCTCACGGACCAAATCCTCGCACAAAAGAAAATGTTCATCGCCTTCCCTCTTCCGAATTTCCTCACGGATTTTCTTCCCCCGAACTTCACACATCCTCCTCACACAGAGTTGGGCTCTCCGAGAAGGCTTTCCTCTATATTAAGTAGGCGAGAGTTCTCTTTTCTCCCCCCCCCTCTAGGATGTCTTTGTCCCTCATTTCTCCGAGGGAGAATTTTTTCTCCGTTCGTTCCCCATGCTTCTATCCTTAATTCTTCTTCTCGTCTTTTACTCTGGGTAGGGTAATGCTCCAGGGTGTTACTTTATGATCTTGTTCAGGTTAATCTCCTCACAATGACCAGTTCTCTATTTTTCTTGTCCTCTGCTTGCCTCCCGATCTCTCACGGTTTTAACTTTCTCTACAGCTGAGACCTGGGACTCTTCCCCGCGGAAGTGGTCCTAGATTTAGATAGTCGCGGTTTCAGTTCCCCACGTTTTTTTTCTCTCCTTTACTTTTTTTTTTTTGGTTTTGGCTTCTCAAAGTGGACCACCGGCACTTTTTTCTCCCCAGAGTAGCGTCCAGATTGTTATCAGCCATACTTGTCTGTTCATCACTTTCCCCGACTCTTTTCTCCTATCCCTGTAGTAATTTCGATTTGGCTCCCCCTTCAGTAAGTATTCAACGAGATGTCTTCGGGTGAGTTATTCTTTCCCACCTTCTTCTCACCTCTTTTCTCTCATGAAATCCTGGCTCCAATTAGGTCCTTTTCATCACTTCGCCTCTTTTTCTCCAACTGAACTCCTCTCCTCTCATCTTTACTCTCCCTATGGTCTTTCCTCATGCGCCTCTCCCTTTCCTGCCCTGATGAGCGCCTCCCCAAGACCATCGGCCTTTTTTTTCAGTAACCAAGCTCCGCCTTTGATGCATCATTCGTCTCCACTTTCAATCGCGGTCATTCTTTTCTTTTTTAGTTCTCTACTCCCGCCCCATTTGCACAGTTTTTTCTCTGGAGTTTGGTTCCCTTCCCCCAATTAAGCGTACCGTCTTGGGGGACATGTTCCTCGAACTGCCTGCTCGATTTTTTTCACCGGATGTTGACTGTAGAGTCATTCGAACCCCTTATCGTGGGCAGCGTTACACATCACCTGCTTTCCCTTGGGCCTCCTCCCGGAATCTCCTTGTGAGGTTAAGGATGTTTTTTAGCAGATTATCTACTTCGACCAGTTCCATTGACGCCCTTATTCACCCAAACCTTTCGCACTTTTCCTTTTATGGCTGTGCCCCCTACTGAAGACTCCCCCTTAGGTCCCCCCCATGGTATGCATTTCTTTTTTTCCATGGTTTCGCGTCGCTATCGCATTCCACGATACATTAAACCATTTCCGTCATTTCAGTCAGGCGCATAGGATGAATCCCCCTGATGATGTTTCCCCTGAGACCCCCCGAAAACCCCCTCTGCCAATTTTTCGTTCACTGACGCTCTCACTTTTACCCAGTAAACTCTCTTGGGTCCGGCCGGAACTTCTCCAGCATGGAATATTTTTCTGTCACATTCGGAACATAGGGTTGTGCGGCCATCCCCCGGCATTTTCGCCCCTTTTTAAGTCCCTGAAGCTCACTACGAGCGGTACTTGATTGCGTTTTGTATTTTCGTCTGTCTCTGTTTATACACACTTTCTATGTACCATCTACCCCCTAAACTATGGACCCCAATGTCCTTATAGAGACTCCAAGGGTTTTTCCCCGGGCTACGTTTTCTAAAACAAGGATCCCTCCCCAAAGATAGTTCCAAATCAATGCTTCACGGTCTTTTTGTTTTTTTACAGAGTCGTTCCGGCATCGTCGTCGGTAGCGACTCCGGTTCGGTACCATTAGGCCCCCCAAGTACTCTGCAATTCGCGGAGCTTTCGCCCTCCGCTCGAAGACAGCAGCCCATAGCATTTGAAAACGCCGGTTTCTGCAACGCCGCCATGATGGCTGCCAGTTCCTTTTATAACGGACTAAGCCTACCTCACTTCTGCCTCCCTGCCTACTCAAATCATTCGCGTGAGCCCGGGAGCCGTTTTTTTGAGATGGGCCTAAGAC
>Ga0179593_1604139_pt1 | contig 17534 bp, 32 predicted proteins | sample CZODoug2_1_08_16_FD_185931 | JGI IMG/M metagenome (GOLD analysis project Ga0179593, IMG submission 185931) | Vadose zone soil fungal communities from Angelo Coast Range Reserve, California, USA - CZODoug2_1_08_16fungal (PacBio error correction) | ecosystem: Environmental > Terrestrial > Soil >... | reverse complement strand
AGATTCTCCTTCGAAATGGATACGACGCTTTCAGTCCTCCACCCGCCCCTTCCCCCCCCCCCCCCTTTTTTTTTTTTCCTTCTTCTGATTATTGTTTTCCTTTCTTTTTCCAGCCAACCGATGGAAAGCCTTTTTTTTTCTGCGTAGTTTAGTTGAGCTTTTTTTTTTCTTGACCTTGCTTTTTGGGTTTGCCCTCCCCTCCCGGCCCCCCCTCGGGGGCTTTTTTGGTACGGTAGACCCAGACTCCTATGGCGAGGTCTTTGAAAATTTCTTTTTTCTTTTCCCCGGTCCCGAAGGCACAGCTGGAGACTCTTTTGTCCAACTGTTTTTTAACAGTCTGCGGGGCTTGTAGCAGTAGGCGGTGTTCCAAGTCATCACCCCCCTCTGTAAGTCAACTTTTTCCACTTTTCCATCTCTTCTTTTTTTCCTCATGGCATAGACCCCTTCCTTCTTCCCTTCCGCAGAAATCGCTTTCGTTTTCTGGTACTCAGTGACGTTTCTTCCCATCTTTCCTCTCTTCCTGTATGGTTTATTTTCTTTCCTCCTCTTTTCTCCCCCCTTTCGTTGCATGGGGGCTTCCCCCTTCTTCTTCTTTCCCAATGTGACCCCCATTTCTTTGCTTCCGATATGACCCTCCCTCTTTCAGGTCTTCAAACCTTTCCTTTTTCTCCCCCCTTAAAGACAACCTTTCCCCTTTTTCCGGCATTCCTTCTTCGTGCAAGAAAAAGTGGATCTCCCCTTTCTCCCCCAGCCCTTCCCCCTTTTTTTTCTTCTTTTTCTTTTCTTTTCCTTCCCAACTTTTTTTTCCCCTTTTTTCGAGTATCGCTTCTAGCGACCTTTTTTCCTGTCACAGGAAAAAAAACCCTTTTTTTTGTCTCCCTTTTCGACCGCCCGTTCAACCCCTTTCCTTTTTGTCCTTTTCTTCCCCTGAACTGCTTCGTTTCCCCTTTCCTCCGCTTTCAATTTCGCGCCCCTCTAAAAAGCGGTTTCCCCCTTTTTTTTGTGAGCCGGTCTCCCCCCTTCCCCTCTTTTTTCGGCGGGCGCATGGTCTTCTCCTTTGCGCGAACGGGACTCCCCGGAAAAAACCGGAGTCGCTTCTTGAGACTTTTTTTTCGGTTCGTACGCCGTTCGTCCCCCCTCCCCCCCCCCCCTTTCTGTCCCCCCCCTCCTTGGTCCTTTCCTCTTCACCAAAGAAGAAGGGCGGGGCTTTTTTTTTGCGCAAAAGCGGGCAGATCCACAGTTCCTCCGTGCCCTTCCCCCTCGCCCAATTGTTTTTCGCTTTTTCCCCCCCTCGGAGGTTTTTTTTTTTTTTTGTTTGGGGGGGGCCAATTTCAGAGCGCAACCTCTTTTTTTTGTTCTAAACCCGCGTGACGCGTTCCTCTCTCTTCTTGCGGCCTTTCAAGTTTTTTTTTCTTTTAGCACGGAACTGATTTCGCGTTACATGCGCATTCGGACCCCTTCCCTTGTCTGGCCAGTTTTTTTTCGAAATTTTTTCGGGGACTGGGCCCTTTGTTTTTTGTCCCAGCGTCAGGTTTTTTTTTGCTAGAAAAATATTCCCTTTCCCCACCCCCTTTTTCTTTTACGCGCTTCGCCGCCTCCCCCTTCTTTTTACCTCTCACATGACCCCCTTTTTCATGAGAGTGGCGATGCACCTTCTGGAGGTAGCCAAGCCCCCTTTCGAGTTCCCCCGTCTTTCTTTCCCCCTGCAGCTCCCTTTTTTCCCAAAAGGGATTGACGCGGCCGTCAGGTAACTTTGCTCGCTTTTTTTTGAGGCCTCTCTTTCTGAAGTTCCGTTCTTCTCTTTCAGCAGGTAGATTTGACGAAATTAGTGGACAGGTTTTTTTTCATTAGTTTTGCAAACTCTTGTGGTCACAGGTAGTCCCCTTCGTGGACACATTCCTCTCCCTCCCTGATTTTTGCGAAGTCTTCTCTTCCCCTTTCTTTTTCAATGTATTTGTTACTTTTGGGCCAGTTCTAAAGTCCTTTCCCCTCGCCACCCAAATGACCCCTCCTTTGCCTCCCCCGCATTCCACGCGCCCCCCTTTTCCTTCTCACAGAGTTTTATTCACCCCCGGTGGACACGGGATTTTTTTTTATCCTTTGGGATTCTTTTTTTAAACCTTATGCAGCTCTCCCCCCCCCCTTTTTTGACATAGTGGCCTTGTGCTTTCCGTATTCCCCCCTGGTCCCGTGCTTGACAACACGTGTGGGCTTGTCCCCAGACCCTCCCCTGACCCTTTTTCACCTTTTTTTTTTTCTTCCCGGATCTGCCCACGGGATCATGATCGTTATCGTCCCCCCCTTCCCACGTGCGTTTAAGAGGTGGTTTTCCGTCCCCCTCGACGTTGCCCTTTTCCGTTTTTTGACCTCTATTTAGGCTTCCCCCTTTTCTATAGCACAAATAATATTTTTTGGCGGGATTTTTGCCTCCTGCGCTTTTAGTCACAAAGCCTTGTGTTTTGGGGGTTTTCCCCCCGGGCCCGAGATACTTCCAGTCCCCTCTCCTTCCCCTCCTACTCCTTCTTTTGTTTGTGGTTTTCTCCAGGACCCCTCTTTGACCCGCCCCTTTCTTTTTCTCGTCCCCATCTTTTTCCCTTTGGGGAAACCTAAACCGTTTCCCCTCCCCCAACGGGGTACCCGCAACTTTTTAGGATTTGAGGATAAGTAGCCTTCCTTTCCTCTTACTGAGCTGCGAGGTCCCCCCTTCCTTTTGTACGGTCGGTTCTGGGAACTTTTTTTTGTGCTTAAAACCGAATGAAGGGCTGACTTTCAATCTTCCCTGTTGTCTTCAAAACCCCCTTTTTTTTCCTCTCCCTACGGATTGACTTACCTTGTAAGTTTCATTAATCCCCCTTTGTTGTAGGTGCGTGATTCCTCCAACTTTCTTGCTTGCTTTCAGGATACTTTTTTCTTTCCCCGTCCAACGCTGGTCCTTTTGGTGATGAAAAAGCTTTTTTTTTTTTTTTTAAGATGGGAAGCCCCCTTTCCAGGTCTGTTTTTTTTGCCGTCAAACCATTCCTTTTTGGGTCCCCTTTCCTCCCCCACCGGGTTTTATAGTCCCCCCCTTCCCCCTCGGTGTTCCTTTGAGGGCCATTTGGAACAATGTGGTGTGGTTTCCTTGGGGGAGGGGGGAGTGGGATTGTTTTCTTGTTTGACAACTGGGCCTTTCGTCCCTTATACCATGACCTCCTATTGTTGTAGAGTTTTTAGCCCCCCCCTTCCAATTCCTTTTTTCCTCCGTTTTATACTCCCTTTCCAAGGGCAACTTTTCCTATTTCCGGACTTTTCCAACGATCCCCCCTCCCCCCTCAGAAAATCCCCCTCCACGCAAGTCTTTTTTTTTCCCCGGGTTCAGACTTCCTTCCTGTTTAGTGTATTCTGCCCCATCTCCCTTTTGGTGAGCTCCCCCTTGGTCACTTAACCCCCCCGTGTTTCGTTCCCCTTTCTGGGAGTGACACTCCTTTTTTCTGGCGACGTAGGAGTGCCTTCTTCCTTTTTTTGCCCCCGACAGGATCCGGCGTTCTGTCCGTTGTAGCACCTCCTTTTAACTTTCTTTATTCTTAGCCCATTTTCTCTCGCCTTCCCACTTCCTCCCTTTTTTCTGTAAAAACTTTCCGGGTTTGTTCTTGCGGACCTTTGTCTTCCTCGGTTGGTGATGATCTTTCTTGGCCCGTTCCAGAGCAATTCCCCCCCTTGCAATCTGCTTCCTTTGTTTGTTTGGGCTTCTTTTCCCCTCTATTGAGAGAAGATTTTCTTGGACCTCCCCCATATGCCTTTTTCCCTTCCCCTTTTTTTCCTTCCAATTTCGCGAGGGAGCGGTCTGTGCCGATACAGTCGTGTTTCCTATTGATCCTTTGATTTTTCCCCCTTTTTCATGAGTGCTTTTCCCCCACACGGAAACGCGTTTTCTCATGGTGAGCCCCCCCCTTTTGAGCACGGAGGACCCCCAAATTTTTTTTCGGGACGGAACTTCCTTTCTCTTCTTTTAACAAATGCTTTCCCCTTTCCATTTATCTTGATCACCAGCTTCAGTGAAGGAGGAGGAAAACATTCTCCTACCCCGGACTGTCGTCTTCCCCCGTCAGTTACAGTAGGTACTCCCTCTTTCTTTTTCGAGAGAAGCATTTTCCCGATGGCGCCTGGCGTCCGTACCTTCCCTCTTTCTTTTAAACACATTGCTCTGATGTTTTTCTTATGTGGGATTGTTTTAGTTCCTGCCATGGTCCCGGTTCAAACGCTACGAGGTTTTTCGAGACAGGGCCTCTTCTTTTTTTTGAGCTATTTTTTTTTTTTTTGCCTCTGACCCTTTTCCCCCCTCTGCACGTTAAATTTGTGCATTTCACGCTGCGGGATTTTTCAAAAGCGGGGACCCAGTCCCTTACCTTTTTTTTTTCTTTGTGGAAGAATCCCCCCCCCCCTGCGTCGCTTAGAATCCTTTTCCTCCCACAAGGGAGTGTAGCTTATTCCCCCTTTCCCCCCTGGGTTTTACTCCAACCTTGCTCGTCTCCTCCCCTTCTCCCTTTGCTTGGTGGGGGGGGTGGCGAAAACTTTTTTTTTTTTGGAAAATACTAAGATCCCTTTGCCTCCAGTTCGGTCCTTTTCCACAATCTTTCCTTTCTTCCCCACTTGAACCCCCCATTGTTCTGTTGATGGCGGTTTTACTCAATTATTTAGGGCTTTTTCTTTTTCCTTTGTTTTTTTCCCAGGTCCAGAAATAAAACCCCCCCTTTTTTCTTAGTGGCCCACATTTCTACTTTTTGACCGCGTTGGATCCCCCCTTTTCTATAAGGAGTTTTTTTGCTCCTTTTTTTTCTTCAACTTTGGTAGGTCTTCCCCCCTTGTTCTTTTCCTTTCTGCCTTGGAAGCGATTCCCGTTTTTTGGAGCAGGCATGTCTTATGTGCTGCTTTACCACCCCCACCAACTCCCGCCCCCCTCTTCCCCTTTTCCTTTCATAGGCGTGAATGTTCTCCCGGACGGGCGTCCTTTTTTTTTTTCGTTGGCATAACCGACCCCCCTCCCCAGTTTTTTTTTTGGAACAGGAAAATCTTCCCTTTTTTTTCCTTTGAGGCAATGGGTTTCCCCCTACTTTTCCCCTTCGGATGTTTTCTCCTTCCGTTCCCCTTTCCCCAAGCCCCGACCCCCCCCCCTTTTTTTCGGCGCCCCCCCCCCCCCCTGGAATTTTCTGCCCTCCCTGCCCCTTCCCCTTCCCGGAAAATACGCATTCCTTTTGAAAGGCGTTCATCGGGCTGGGGCAATAGCATTTTTTTGGGTCCTCTTAACTCTTGTCACCCCACTTCCTTTTTGCAAGATTGCTTTTCTGACAGTCGAGGAGGATTCGGCGTAGGTTTTCTGTTCCTTCTCTAGTTTTTTGCCTTGTCTTTCTCTTATCCCCTTTTTTTTTTTTTTTCTGAAGATCGCATTCGCGCCATGGAAAGTGATTTTCGACCTTTTTTTCCAGCGACCTGTCCCTCCACCCGTCCCTTTTTTTCCCCCCCTTCCCTCCCCCAGAACTTTTTTTTTCTTTTTCTTTGGCGACCGGCGATTGCCTTCCCCCTCCACGGCCTTCGCATCGGTCATATTTTTCCCCTTTGTCTGCCAATTTTTTGCATGGCTTTTTTGTGTTTTGTCCTTTGGTTCCGCGGTCGTGGGCTTTTTTTAACGGTAGAACTTTTTTCCCCCGAATAGCAAGATTTTTCCCCCTTTTCAACACACGCCGGTCCCCCGTCTCCTCTGTAGTTTTCCCCTAACACCTTGGGGCCTTTTTTCTAGAGGGGACTCTCCCAGCGTTCCTGTGCTCCTTCTTCCTTTGTAGTAACGTCCCTCTCGTCCTACACTTCCTTCTCTTCCCGCTTTTTGTCAAAGCCCCTCCCCTACTTTCACAGGGTACGCCGAATCGTTTTTTTTGCACTGGTACTCATGGACGAGTCTTTTCCCCTCTTAGTCTTTTTTTTCTCAACTTTGGGTATGGTTTTTTCCTTCCACTCCTCCCCCTCTTTTTTCTGGGATAAGTATCGGCGTTTTTTTTTTCCTGTGTTTTCCCCAACTATTCGAAATTTTTTTTCTAGACACTTCCCCCCCCGCCCCCCAATATTCAAACACTTGTTTTTTCTTTCCCCCTTCAGAACTCTTGTCACTTTTTCCGGGCAATCATTTTCCTTCGTACGTGCAGCCCCCCTTTTTTCCAATTTTCCCCAAATTAAAGGACTCGCCTTTTTCTTTTTTCTTCCTGTCCCCTTCTAATGCACAATTACCCCCGCCTTGGGGAAACAATTTTTCTCCTAGGAGGAATAAGTGTAATGCTCCCCCCACTTTGCGTTCGGCTCTGTTCCCCTTTCCCTCCGTTGAACTCCTGCAGCTTTTTTTTCGCAAAACTGAAAAACTTTTCCCTTTTCCGATTTAATAGAGCCTTCCGCCAGGTGCTTCTCCTATTTTCTTCCTTGACCATGTGGCCACGTCCCCCCCCCCCTCGCTTCGGCGGCGAATGTTTTTTTTTTTTTTTGAAAGGTTTTTTTTTCCTTTTCTCCCACTGAACCTCTTTTTTTCTCTCGATTTATCCCCTGTTTCCGCTACGACAGTCTGTTCCCCCCTTCTTACTACATTACGGAATTGGACTTTCAGACACTCCCCCTCCTTCCCTTCCTTCCCTTTCCTTTCCATCCCGAAGTGCTCGGGCCATCCCCCTTTCCCTTGTGTCCGCGTGCGGACTCTCCCCGGATTTGAGGAAAGTGCTTGTTTTCCCTCCTTTTTTGGTTTACCCGGTAAAGATCTGCTTTTACTTTCCCCTCTGTTTGCGCGCCGTTTTCTCTACTGATCGTCCCCTTTTTTTCCTCGCATTCGGCAGGTGTTTTTCGCCCTTCTTCAACTTGCGCCTCCTTTTTTCCTTTTTCGGCCTGGACATGTCCGTCCCCAGCGTCGAATTGCGGTTGGGTTTTTCCGGGTCCTTTTCCCTCTCCAGTAAAAACCCCCGCCTGCCCTTCTTTCCCTCCCCTGAAAAGTTTTACTCTTTGGAGGCGAGAGAGTGGCGCTGCCTTTTTTTCGTTCCGCAGATCTTTTCTTCCCCCTCCCCTTCCCCTGGTTCCTCTCCTGTGGCTTTCCAATCGACCTCCTGGTTTAATCCGGCACGACGCATCCCTTGTCCAAAGGTAACCCTTTTCCCCCTTTTTTCTTCCTTGGTTTTCAATTCCTCTTCCCCTGAGGGCTCTTTTTTTTTTATGACGAGAAACGGTCTCACCTTTTTCCCCCCCTCCGCGGGCTGATGGTTATTTTTCTTTCTCTTCGGTGGAAACTGCGTTTCCTCCCCTTAGTCCATTTGACGTGTTCCCCCCCCCATTATCATACCCCTTCCCCCCTATTTTGTCTTTCCCTCTCGCGCGGAACCCCCCACTCTTTTCCCCTTTGTGGGTTGTTTTTTTTTTTGCGAGTTAGTGAATTTTTACCTCCCCCCCAGTCCAATCCCATCCCCCCCCTTTGCCCCTTTTCCCCACCTAAACCATGTATGTCCCCCCTCGCACCTCGCGGCTTTTCCCCCCCCCCCCCTGCGTGGGTATTCTCCAACCTAGTTTGGTACACTTTTTTTTTCCCGAAGAACTCTCCTTAGAATCGCACGTTTCGTTTTCGTCCGAGAATCTCCCGTCCTTTCCCCCTTGTACGGGCGCTGGGCCCCTTTTCTTTACCCGGATCAGTGTTTTTTTTTTTTTTTCCCCCCAAAGGACAAAACACGTTCTTAATGTTTTCCTTTCCCCATTCCTCCCAAGCACTGGTACAGTCATCGTCAATAGATGACAACTTTTTTTTTTCCCCCCGGCCATTTGGAATCTTCCCCTTCCAGAGGGTCCCTCTTTTTTTAAGCGGCAGGTTTTTCCCCCCCCAAAATTACCTTTTTTTCCGTATGACTCTTTCCTTTTCCTCTTCGCCCCCCCTCTTGGAGGCGACTCCCCCCCGAGGGTTAGATTTTTGCCCTTTTCCTTTTTTTCAGTTTCAGCTGCCTTGTTTTTCCTTTTCCCCCTGGACGATACTGTGGCCGGTTCCGAGGATATTCCCTTTTAAATCTTATCTACTTTCAGCCTCCTCTTTTTTTTTCTTTGTTTTCACAGTCCACTGGTAATCTTCTCTTTCCCTTTCTGAACTCCCTTATCGTTCGCTTGGTTCCGGTTCACCTTTTTTTTCCCCCCAAACCGAAAAGGTTTTTTTTTTTTTCCCCCCACCCCCTTTCCCCCTCTTTCATATTATTTTTGCTTCCCAAGCTTCATGTCTTCTTTCTCGAGAGATTTTCTTTTTTCACAAGTAGGCTTCCATTTTCCCCGGCGCCCTTGTCCCCCCCTTTTTTTCCAACCCCCCCCTTTTTTCCGGCTGAATCTTTCTCCCAAGGCTGTCCGATTTCTGTTCCCATCTCTTTTACTTTAAAAGTCTGTTTGGTCGTCCTTCTATTCTCCAAAAGTGTGGTCCCCCTTTTGTTGTGATCCACTTATTTCAAACGGGGATACAGTTTTTTTCTGCAGAAGATATAAATTTTTGTTCCACAGCTCTCCCCCCCACCTTTTCCTTTTTCCTGCTCCCTCCCCAGTCCCCCCCTTTTCCCCCATCCTTTTTCTGCTGTTTCAATGTGTCATTGATTTTAGCCCTGACGATGGGGCGGTCTACATTAATTTTTTTTTTTTTTTTTTTTTCATTTGCCATTGTGGGTCCTTTTTTCCCCCGTTTCTTTCGGACGGTAGAACTGGCCTTCTTCTTTTCCCCTTGAAGATTATGTTTTTTTTCGGCTACCGGAGTCCGCAAAAATTTAATTTTTTTTTCTACCTTTGGGCGGACTTCCTTCCCCTTCCTTTAACAGCAGTTTTCCCTCTCCTTCATCATCAGCCCTCCTTTTCGTCCACGAAATTTGTTGTCCTCCTTCTACGTTCCTAGAGTCTTCTTTCCCTTTTAGGTTCATAGTATGCTTTCTGCCCCCCTTTCTTTGAGCAAAGGGATAACTTTCCCTGCTTTTTTTCGTTATTTGGCCGACTTTTTTGTCGATAACCGCTACGCTCGATTCGGGGCCAGATAGCCGTTTCCCCCCCCCTTTGGCTAACCTCGACTTCCCTGGTCCCCTATTCTCGCCCCCCCCCTGGAGCGGTTAAAACTCCGGCGTTTTTTTTTTCCAGTAGGGGAAAGCGCCTGCCTCCCAGTTTGTTCCTCGTTCCCCTTTTCCCCCAAAAGGGTTCCAGCTGGGGTTTTTTTTCTCAAGGTTCAGAAGATTTAGTCCCCTTCCGCCCCCTTTGACGATCCGTCTTCTTTCCCCCCCCTTTTGTGGCCCCCCCCTGAAACAAATTCGCTCAAGAGACTGGTGACTACTCCCAGTTTTTTCCTCCCAGCCAAACCCTTCTTGAGGGCCTTTTTTCCCCCTCTTCCTGATCTTACGCTTCCTCCTGAGGAGCGCCACTTTTCGTTCCTTAGTTCACATTAACTCGTGCGCGTTTTTGTTTTCCCTTTTTTCCCCCTTGATCGTCCCTAACCCCCCTTTTTTGGCCCCGAGAAACTTTTTTTTTTTTTTTTTGTGTAACAATTGATGTGGATTTTTCCCCCTCCTTTGCCCCAAAAGTCCGTCTGATTTCCCCTTTCTTTGTAGTGAACACACTGTCTCTCCGGTGTAGAGCGTAACGACTTACTTCTCTCGCAGGTACCCTCTTTGATTTCGAGCGGGCTTGGCGCAAAACTTTCCACTCTCCCCTGGTTTTTTCCTTCTCCTTCGGTGGCCCTTTCTTGTTTCTGGTGTAAACTTTGCATTCCAGGTGTTTCGCCTTCTTAACGATTTTTCCCTCCCCTTTCCCTCGATACGCTCCCCTCTCCCTTTTTTCCGATCGCAGAAGCTTTTTTTTTTTTTCCTTTTTTTTTTTTTTTTTGGGGCGTCTGTGTATCTTTTTCTTTGGTTCTGTCCCCTCATATTACCTGAGTCGTCTTCTCTCTCCCACTACTTTTTTTTTTTCGCTTGTGCTTTCGCCTCCTCCTCCAGGCTACTCTAAAGTCTTTTTCTCGTTCTAAGGAGAAATTTTTTCCCTTCCACCCTTTGTGCTGCACGACGTCCTACTTATTCCGGATGGCTTGCCCCCCTCCAAAGGAGTTCTTGGAAGTTTTTTTTTTTTCCCCCTTTACAATGTTTTGAATTACCTTTCCGTCTTCTATTCATACTGATCCCCCCCCCCCTCCTCTTGGCGCACCCCCCCCTTTCCGAAAAAACTGGCCGCCGTCTCTCCTTCCCCATGCCCATACCGGGGAATTTCCCACCCTTGGGAATTAAGATTTTTTTTCTTTTTTTTCTCCTTTTTGAAGAAGACCGGGTTTTTATTTTTTCCCCCGGCTTCTAGGATTGGTGGGCCTTTGTCTTTTGATGTCCGGGCATGTGTTCTCTTTTTCCTCCCCCCCCCAAGAACTTCCCCCCCCTTCATTTTTCCTACTCTTTTTGCTGAATAGGATTCCCCTGTCTTTGAAGCCCGGGGGGCCGCCTTTTTTTTTTTTCCCTCCGAGGGTACAGCCCCCCTTTTTGGTGTGGCCAGACATCAGGTTTTTTTCCTTTTTCGGTGTTCCCTTTTGGGGCCACTCCGTATCCCCCCCCCTTTTCTTGGATAAGTCTGGTGATTTGTTTTTTTTTTTTTCCGTTCTACCGTACCAAAAACCCCTTCCTTTGAACAGAGAGAAGCCCTGGTTCCTCCGGCAAACCCCCCCCCCATCCCATTTATTTCTGAAGTTGCACCCGAACGAAACTACGCATTGGGTTTTTTTTTTTTTTTCCAGGTTTGTTGGCTGGTCCCCCTTTCCCTTTCTCTTGGTTCCCACTATCTTGTGAAGATGGCACCACAAGGTTATTTTCTTTTTTTTTTTTCCGATGGAGTTTGTTTCCTTTTTCTTCCGAATCGCGGTCGGTAGCCTTCGCCTCCTTCCATGAGGCGGTTTTCCTTTTTTGGATGCTATTCTTTTTACTTTTTTGACTCTTCTCTCTCCCCCTCTTTCCACGCTTTTTACCCTCCCTTTCCTTCCTTGACAATCCTCCCCCTCCCGCGATTTTCCCGCGCCCTGGCAGTACGAACCGCCTTTTTTCCCCAATAACTTGTTGTGCCCATCTTCCTTCCTCTTTTTTTTTTCCATCTAAGCACTTCGCCTTTTCTCTTCTTTTTTTTAGTTTCGTTGATCTTGCAAAGCCGGCAATAAATTGCTGTAATTTTTTTGCTCAGGGCGTCCCCTTTTTCTTTTTTTTGTTTCCCGGTTAGCCACCCCCCCCCATGCACCGAATTATTCTTTTTCGGGAGCTTCTTCCCCATGAAACGCCGGTCGAAGGCCTTTCCACCCCCTCACATGTTCTGTACCTGTTTTTCCTTCCTTAAGAGTCCGGCGTTCTTCCGGTCCGGCGTCGTCACAGTTCCCTTCCCTCCAAAACTTGAACATCTTGGACGAAAGCCTATCCCCTTCTTCTTACAAAACAGGGCCTTCTCCTCCTTTTCAGGCGCCCCCCCCTCTTTTAATTACTGAAGGTATTATTTCATCCCACCCCTGTTCAGGCCACGTGTAACTTTTCCCCTTCCTTTCAATGTAGGGGCATGGGTCCTTTTTTCGGCGTTGTTTTATGGCCCCGGTGACCCCCCCCCCATTTTTTTTCAGCTCGTCTGACCATCCCCTTTTTTTTTTTTTTTTTTCCCCCCCCCCCTCCCCATTAACCCCTTTCTCACCCCCTTTCAAGTTGAGCACCCCATCTTTGAAAGGGCCCGCTTTTAATCCTTTTCCACTGTCGTTTCCGCCCCCGTGGATTTTTTTTTTTCCCCTTTTCCTCTAGTGGAAAATATCCTTTTCCTTCGTAGGCCTTCTTTTTTTTTTTTTTCCTCAGCGGAAAAGACTTGTTTTCTTCTGCAGTTCAGGTTTTTAATGCTTTTCCTTTTCCCTCAAACCCCTGTTTCTGTCGCTCGCGAGGCCCTTCCCTTTTGGAACTCCTGCCGCGTCTGCTCTCCCTTATCTTTCGATTCTCTTTTTCCTCTTTCGGAAGCCCCTCTCCCCCCCCTTAATGGCGAGAGTTTACCCCCTTCCCCCGTCTACAACCCGACTTTTCATTTTTCTTGGCCTGGCGCCCCCCTGCCTTTTCTTCCCCCTTGAAAACCCCGTCGATGAATCGGCTTCCTCTTTCTCCCTTTTTGGACCGCTACCGGCCGTTTTTTTCCCGACTAATGTATTTTCTCTGACTTTTGACCCAAAGAGCTCTTCCTTTTTTTTCAGCGCAAAAAGCGGCAGAATCCCCTGTCTCTTTTTCCCCATCACATTTAAGATCACAACATTTTTTTTGCTCTTTTTTCAAATTTCCAATACCTTTCTTCTTGTCGTGGATTTTTTTTTTTCGCTAATCAAAGCGCTTTTTTTTACCCCCCCCCCCCCTCCCCCCCCCGGCCTTCCCAAGCTTGTTGCGGCGCCTTTTTTTTTTTTTTCCCTGATTCGTCAAAAGTCGTCTTCCCCATCAAGGCAAGAGCCGGATTTTCCTTCCCCTTTTTCGCCTTCGGCCTCTCCATCTTTTTTTTTGAACATGCGAAACCCACGAGGGCAATTTTTCAAACTCCTGCTCCTGATTTCATCCCCCCTTGTGCAGACTTTTCACGCCGGGATTCCCTTTCTGGAGGGCGTCTTTTTTGTCCTCCTTTCTTTTCCTGCCGAGCTTCCCCCTCCCCCCCCTTTTTCTAATGTCTTTTTCCAAACGGATATCCCCCGCGCATCTTCTTTATCTTTTTTTAGTGCCGCAGTCCGTTTTTTTTTTCCCAGGTTACTTTTTCCCTCCCTACGATTTTTTTTTTTTTCCCTCCTCTATTCCCCCGAAGTTCCCCTCTGTCTCTTCGACCTTTGCGTGGACTACCATTTTCGTTTTTTTTTTTTTTTTTTTTAACCATCGTTTTTTTTACCCTTTTTCCAGTTAGTAAAATGCCGTGGGACCCCCCTTTTTGCACGTGCTTTTTTTTCGTGCCTTTTCCAAACCCATATCGTCAAGTTACTTCCCCCCTTCGCAGGCCAGTTTTTTTTCCTTTTTAAGACGACTAGCCCCCGGTTCTGGGCCCCCCCCAACCCTGATTTTTTCCCTGCGCGGACTATTCCCCCCCCTTTTGGGTAAGTAACTCCCGTGGAAAACGGGTCCCCTCCTTTAGGGGAGATCTGCCCTGTGTTTCCCCCCCTTCGTCGAGGCAGCGCTTCCCGGATGGACATCGTGTTCTTTTTTTTTTATTTTGCTGGATTTCGACCCCGGAACACGTGTTGTTGGTTTCTTTCCTGGTCCCTTTTTTTTTCTACCCGCCTGGTAAAGTCCTCCGGTCTTTTCAATCGACCAGGTTCCACTTTTATCGCCTTTTTTTCTTTTTTAAGCTTCCCTGCCCTTCTTTTTCCTTTCCCCCAGACTCTTTTTTCCTCGTAATGAAAATCTTTATTCTGTTCATTGAAGCTTGGCGTCCCCCCCCCCCCCAATCTCCTCTTTGCCCTTTTCGCGTTGCGGTCCTTTTTTTTTTTGCGTTGGACGGTTGCAGGCTACCCCCCCCGCAACACAAAATCTTTTTCCCCCCTATCAGCTGGGGCCTCGCGGTCCCGAGAAATTCCTGGTGGTAATTCCCCCCCCTCCCCCCGTTGGGGGGGGGAGATTCCTTTTTGGGAACCACCACCTCCTGCCGAAAGCTTTTTTCCCTTTTCCGGCCAGTTCTTTTCCCCGCGCTGAACCCCTTTTCAAGAACTCAACTTACTGTGTCATTATATTTTTTCCCTCCTTCAGGCTATCCTTCGTTTCTCGGTCGAGGGTTTCCTTTTTTCCAGTAGGGCTTCTTTTTCCACTTCGGGCGGGCATTTTCCTCCCGCCTGAAGCTCCCCTGCTTAACGGCCTTTCCTTTTTTTCAAAAATTCCGTGTTCTTCTTCTATTTTGCCCTTCCCCTGATCTTCTGGTCGGATTGGTAGGTCCCCCCCCCCCCCTTACAGTTGTTGCTCTGTATAAAGTTCTCCTTTTGGATACGTGCCAGAGGCCTTTGGATGTAAAGAGGGTTCCTTTTTTTTTTTTTTTTTTTTTGGTTCCACGCGCCTGCTCGGGAACCTTTCTTTTTTTCGCGGAAGGAGTCCCCCCCTTCTCCCCTTTCAAAACTAGGTGTACACCTTTGTTCAATTTGCCTTCAACGATGTGATAGTCAAGACTCCTTATTAGGGAAGAAGGGTTTTGGGGGATTGTTTTCTTCTCTTTCCAGGTTGGTGTCTTTGGGATGGCGAATTTTTTTTCCCTTTTCCTCAGTGATTTAAAATTGGCCGTTTTTTTTGTTTCCTTTCCCACGCAGTCACATTCAAGGGCCTTTGAAGACTGTTTCTCCATGGGGCCACGGCATTCTTTCTTCCCTCCCGTGGAAAAAGACTCCCTACTTCCTCCATCTTTTTTCCCCCTCCCCGAATTTCGTAAAAGAAAAATTTCCCTACGAGGATACACTCTTTTTCCCCCCCCTTCTTTATTCTGACCCCCAATCGTTTTGGCGAGGCAAACTCCCCCAATTTTTGGAATTGTTTCCCCCCCTGTTTTGGCCCCTTACCCGCACGGGGACTTTCTTTGAGGTCTTCCTTCAACAATAGCATCTTTTTCCCTCTCTCCTTCTCTTCGTGCCAGGAGCACTCCCTTTTCCCCTTGAAGTGAGGAGTAAAAAACCTTTTCTCCCTTTTTTTTGGAAGGTTTTGTGTGAAATCGAAGATTTTTCTTTTTCGAGCCCTTTCAAAAAAGCCCCCCGATGGGGGCTTGTTGGCGCATTCCCTTCAAGAACGTATTTTTTTCTCCCCCCCTTCCTCATGCGCAAAATTTTCCCTTCCGTAAGTAACGCTTTTTCGGAGTTTTTTTGTGGTACCTCTTTTTTTTCAATTTTCCTAAGGGCAGCTCCGGCGGCCTTGGCTTTTTCCTCGAGGACCGGTACGCCAACACTTTTCCCCCTTTTCAGGTCCCCCTTTTTTCCCCCGTCTTCGGTGCGATTTTGAACCTCGGCTGAAAGGCTTTTAACCCCCTTTTTTTCTGGCCGTCCCCTCCCCCCCGGAGATGTAAACAATTTTCCCCCTGGTGCGTTTGCGCTTTCTCTGCCTCCTTTCCCTCGATTGAACACATAACATTAGGTTCTTCCCCTACGGGCAGCTCTCCCTTCCGTTAATTCCCGTTGTTCTAATCCTCCTCTTTCGAAGCGTTTCAGTGTCGCTGCCCTATTGTTCGCGCCCCTTCCTTTGCGCCGTCTCCCTATCGATGGGGTTTCGGTTCTCGTTTTTCCCCCCCGGTGTTAAACCGTTTTTTTTTTTTTTCCCCCTCTTTCCGGGTCTTTAGTCTTTTTTTTCTCTAAAGATGTTTTTCTTTTTCCCGATCGAATCAGAGCAGTTTTGGGTTGAGATGAAGTCTTTTTTTTCTTTTTTTATTTCCGGGCGCTTTTTTTTCGGGGAGGTCCTGTTTTTGCACAAAGATTACCTGAGTCCCCCTCCCCCCTCTTTTTTCCTTTCTCTTACGAACTTGTTCCCCCACCCCTTTCCTGCTTTGCATAGATTCCCTTTCTCCTAAAAGGCGAGTATTCTTTTTCCCCCTCCTTGTTTTTTGGGTTTTGAAGAAATCCCCTTTTTTTCCTTTTCCCCAATAATTTCTTACCTATACCTTATGCCGTGGCCGGCGGTTCCCTGTGGGAAGTGTTTCCAAGTCTAATTTGATTGGCGGTTTCTTTTCCCGTCGTGCTTTAGGTCTTCTCTTTTGCACACACCTCACCTTTTCAACAACCCCGTAGAAGAGACGGTCTCCCCCTTTTCCTTTGACACCGTCTTTTTCTTATACCCTACCATACAACTTTTGTCCTCTATTGTGGATAAGGATCATTTTCCCTTGGCCCCTGAGTTACAATTTGTCTATCGTCTTTTTTTTTTTTTGTGACGAGGTTTCCCTCTCTCCGTCATGTTGGGATTCTTTCTGCCCCCCCCTTTCCACTTCGATGGACATGCCGTCCAGTTGGAATTGTGACTCCTTCCCCTCTTCGCCAGCCCCTTTCCTTGTGCATTAAATTTGCCCCATGTGTTCTGTGTGTTTGCCCTCCATTTTGCTTTCGACCGGGAGTTGCTTTGTTTTTTAAGGCTGCTCGGCCGAATCTTGGTGATTTTTTCCCCCGTCCCCAAAAAGCCCTTTCTCTTTTCCCAACCGTCCATTGGATTGTTCTTTTTTTTTTTTTCCCCCTTTCCCCTAAAATACGCATTATGACCTCTCGAATTCTTCTTTTTTTCCTTTTTTTTTTTTTTATCGCCTTTCCTCCTTTTCGTCCATCTTTTTTTCCAAGGTTCTTTTTTATGGGGGGCCTTCTTTTTCTTTACTGCAGTCAGAGGTCTTCTTTTTTTGAGTTCGTCGGGCCATCTTCCCTTTTCTTTGGAGAGATTCGATACCTCTTTTCCCCCTTTTGTTGTTGCGAAGGTCTTTTTTCACCCCTGAGTCCGCCGCCATGTCCCTTTTCCGAATCGCAGTACGAAACGCCCTTTTCCCCCCCATAACAAACTTTTGTTTTCCATCTTCCTCTTTTGGGACTTGCTGATTTTCCCGGTCAAGCCACCTTCTTCTTTTTTTTTCTCATAGGTCATATGGAGTAGTTTTTTTTTTTTTTGTTTTTTTTTGGCCTCCCAATTGCTGGAATTCTTTTTTTTTTCCTTTCGTGTCCGCCGTTTCCTTTTTTTTTTTTTGTTTTACGGTAGCCCCTTCTCCCCACACGAATAGCCCGATGAGGCGTCCTTTTTGTTCTGACCCAGGGAGCCCCTTCTGGTATGGCCACCCCCCCCTGGTGGCTGTTAACCTCCCTTTTCTTTTTCACGAAGTAGAAGGCGGTTTTGGTTTCCCACGTCTTCAGACACTTCCATTTTTTTTTCAGTGCTTTCTCCTTCCTAAGACATGGACTGTCCCTTTTGCCCTTTTCGAGTCACCAATCCCTTCTTTTTCAACCACCGAATCACCACATATTCTTCTTTTTTCCTTCCAACGCCTTCTCCTTTCGTTTTTTTTTCTCCGTCGGCGGAGGTTTCCCCCAAATATCGGAAATTGTCCCTTTTTTGTACCGCAATCAACATTTATTCCCTTTCTCAAAAATTTTCCCGAACCTGCCCCGCGTCCCGTGCCTTTTTTCTCTTCTGGCCGAGTGAAGCAAGTTTTGCCCTTTGTCACTGAGAAAGAGGCTTTTAGAACTTCGAGTTCCCCCTCTTTCCCCCCTCCGACACGGCCTGGTTTTCCCCCTCGTATCGCTTCATAGCACTTCAACAGAAAGTGCTCCCTTTTTCTGCGGAAAACTCCTCCCCCTTTCCCCTCTGCAAGTTTTCCTTCCTCCCTTCACTGCTCGAGTACGCTCCTTTTTTTTCCCAGAGAACCGGGATCGCGTAGTCCTTTCCATTTGACGACGTTTCCCCTCCCCCATAGATCGTTTTTCCCCCTTTTTTTCCCTTGGAAATTTAATGGTCCGGCCGCTCGGACCCGTTCCGTCGATGTTGCTGTCTCTCCTTTGCCATTTCGACGCTTCCCCTTGGCCTTTT
>Ga0179593_1567239_pt1 | contig 17537 bp, 14 predicted proteins | sample CZODoug2_1_08_16_FD_185931 | JGI IMG/M metagenome (GOLD analysis project Ga0179593, IMG submission 185931) | Vadose zone soil fungal communities from Angelo Coast Range Reserve, California, USA - CZODoug2_1_08_16fungal (PacBio error correction) | ecosystem: Environmental > Terrestrial > Soil >... | reverse complement strand
CGCAAGGAAAGTTGATTTTTCTCTCCCTATTTATACCAGTCACTGGTCCCTTCACCTTCTTGAGGATTTCCCCCCCACTTTCTCTTTCGCTCCTGATGATGAGGGCCGCAAAAATCAGCTGGATCGGTGGCGTCCCTTTCCCGAGTCTGCCTTTCCTCAATTTTTCCCAATAGCATTGCCGTCTCCCCCCCCCCCAAGTCTCAGTGCAAACCGGGTCACCCCTGCAGAAAGGTGAACCCCCCATGTTGCCTTGTTTTTATCCCGTGAAATTGATGTTCTCCCGTTTCCGATCATGTGTTGAAGAAAGTCGCACCCCCCGGCATTTTTCCCACCCACTATGCCTTCCCCCTAACCCTTCCTCTTTTGTTAGTATTTGACTTTCCTAAACGGCGTTCGTGGAATAAAACACAGCTTTTCCTATGACTTGGCGCCCTAGGATCGTATCCCCTTTAATTCGGGCTCACGGCGCCGATGATCCCAAACCGAGTTTGAGGCTTTGGCGCGATTTCGATTTAGCTGGAGTTTTCTCCTTGTGACTTAGTGCAACCTGGCCGTCCCAAGCTTCTCTTGTTGTAATTCTGATCATTTGGCCGCTTATCGGTGTGATGTTTGTCATGATCGCCCGGTTTCTGTTTTGTGGGGTTTCCTCCCCTCCGGCGGGTTTCTTTTTACCCTGCATGGGGTTATCGGAAAGGGGAACGTTTTTTTCCCTTATCCCAGGTATCACGCCGCATTCCCCTTTTTCCCTTTGCCGATTGAACTCAGAGTGGAGATTTTCTGATATCTGCATCGCCCTTCTCCGCACGATTTCCCAGTCTTTTTCTGGACGGCGGAGATTGCGGAAGTGACCCTCCCCTCCCCTGGAGTCCTCCCAGTACAGCCATCAGATTCCCAACTGTTTTGACCGACATCCGGCCATCAGCTATCATTTTCCTCACAGCTTTTCCCTTTCACCTAAATACATGAGACGGAAAGGTCCCCAGACTAGAAATCAGCGGGCTTTGGATCCCCGGAGTAAAAGGCGTTTGGTACGAGGGTTAGGTTGAGGCTGACCGTGCAGGAGGACTTGCTGTGAGCGCTTTTTTTTTTTTTTGGGTTGTTTGTGGTCGGCGCCTCGTTTTTATCATCTTTTCCCGTAGAGGGCTTGGGGGCTGGACTTTAGGAGAAGGAGTCCCCCCTGAGGCTCTTTACCGGTCGTTCTGACCCCCCGAGGGTCCCATTCTCCCTCTCCTTGGGGTGGGCTGGTGGTGCGAGGAGGGAGGGGACCTTTTTCTTTGCGGACGGGTTTTTTCTAATCACCTGCGGACGGGCGACCCGCTTCAAATTCCCTTTCCCCCCCCCCACCTTTTTTTGGCCGTGTCCGTGTAGTCAGTCCTTAAGGGTGCCCGGCACACTCATCCCCCTGACCATTTTAATCCCCCTTCCCCCCTTCTGTTTTTCTTTAGAGATCAGGGTCCGGAAGCGTGGGGTTAGTCTTAGGACGTTATTTGCGGTTGGACTTCAGCTGCTTGATTTAGAAGCATACTTTTCTCTCAGTGGGGATGTCCAGGCGTTGCGGCGCGCGGAGCGCCCTCTCTTGACCTGCAGGCTCTTCGTTCCGCCTCGCGGGCCCCTTGTTTCCCAGCTTTTCTACCTGCCCCAGAATAAAGACCTTACTTTTTAGCACTTTTCCTCCTAGATCCCAGCGGTCAGGGGCAAAGGCTCCCGCAAGAGGTGCGACCGGCCTTTTTTTCATCCACTCCACGGGTCAGCAACGATAATCGCATCGTCCTTCCCTTGAAATCAGCACACTTAAGCAGCCCTTAGTATCACGAAACGCCGTGTGGATTTTGTAATCCCCATGTCGTTAGAGTAGCAGTAGCGCAGAAAGGAACCCCTTTTCCCTGTTGAGGATGAATTACATTGTATAACTGCAGTGGAAGAAATGCCCACTTGTACCTTTTATGTCCACAGGTTCCTCCCCCCCCCCCCACTGGTCCTAGTTATTGTCTAGAGTCCACAACCACCTCAGCCTTTCTCCGTACTTCTCCTCTTCTTGATCACTGGATGCAGCAGGCAAATACCTCCAACGCCCCGGCAGCCGTCTGCCAGCATCCTCTTAGTCCATCGCTCAAGTCGTTATGATCTCAGCCCCCTTTCCCCCCACAGCCCCAACCCCCCCTCCTCCCTTTCCCCCCAAGGTCAAACAAGAAACCGTCGCAGCTGCGGGAGACAATACAGCTGCCCTAATGAATTCCTTTTCCCCCCTCCATGGTCGGCTCCGAAAAATTTTCAAGCGATCAACTCTTTTCTTGTGCCCCTCCCACGTAAGGCAGAATGCAGCAATTATACTTCCCTCGGCAACTTTTTTCCACCTAGTTATTCCGCCACGGAGTCACAGTTCCTGCCGCTTTGCTCCCCCTCCTTCTTTTGCGCTTTACAAAACCGGCCGCAAAACCGACCCTGTTTCCCCCTGTTGGATCCCCGATTGTCAATCAGTTTCGTTCCTCTCGTGTTCCTCCCCGGGTTATTCCCCAACGGGCTGTAGTACAAACGTACTGGCCCGAGTTGTTTCCGTGGACGGTCCGGCATGTTTTCCAACTTCCGGTTTTCACTTTTCTTCTCATCTCTATCTTTTTCACTAAGGTGTTGTTTTTTTAGAGTACACCGTTTAACCTTGGCACCCTGTCCTATTTTTCCCGCCCTTTTGACAGTGTGCAACGTCTCCCCTGAAAAGGGGTTTGTCAGCAAGCGCCCAGGGACGCACCCCCCTCGAAGTCCTCTTTCCAGCACTCCAGAAAATGGTGAACGGCCCAGTTCCTTTCTGGGTGCCACCGCCGCCACTTGGGTTTTGTCATTTGGTGAAGGTGGTCCCAGGGTTTGGGACAATGGTGCACCTAGTTTATCTTTTTTCCGTCCTCTTAGGCAGTAGGTGCGGTGTGACCTTTCCTTCCCCTTGTGAATATTGCCCATGGATCACGACCGGAAGATCGTGCCCCATTGTTTTCCCGTCTCTTTCCCCCTTCGTTGAGTCGTGAGGCGTTCATGATGGGCAGTCTCCCCCCCTTTTCATTGCTGCTCCTTGTTCCCGAAGGCTTTTGGCGATAATTTTGGGAAGTGATAAATGCGGGTTATGGGGATCTGGTTTTCTACACGAAGTGGACTTCTTACTCGAGCCCGGTTTATGAAACGGAGGCTGAGGTGGCGCGGGGAATCTAATTCTAATGCCATGGTCAGTTTTAGCAGATAGGCGAAAAGATTGTACTAGTCGGAGGTTTTTCAGTGATAGGGACAGCTCCGATTCCGAAGTTTTGGCTGAAAATGTTTTTTTTCCTCAGCCGCCCACTGCAGTGAACCCCCAAGGCAGTAACCCCCCCCCGGGCGCCACGTTTAGTGTAAGAGGTCTCCTGATCGCCTGTAAGCCCGTCAAATGATGACCGTGGGTCTTCACATTAACCGAGGGATGGACTGTCTACCCGAGAACGTTTGATGACGATGTCAAGGTGGGTATCTTGAAAACTCACTACCGATGATTAACTTACCTTGGGCAGTGAGCGAACTCCGGCAACCAGTTTTTTTGAATCCCTCCGAGATGGTCCCTTGAGAACTGGGAAGCACCGGATCTTGATATGTGGTCCCCGTACCCGGGAGCGCCCCCGTTGGTTCCTCCTTCAGGAGGAGGAAACGTCTCTCTTTCAAGTTCGCTTTCAGCTCTCCCGTCATGGTGAACCCGTAAAGGCCCCTGCTTCATGGCGTTCCTGCGCAGACTTCTCCCCACAGGGCAATAACCAGCAGCTATTTTAAGTACCGTAAAATCAGGGTTCAAAACAACCCATCCATGGGGTCCCCAAGACTGACCGAGTTTCTGCGTTATTTTGGCCGTAGGAAGATGAGCTGCTGGTAACCACTTCGGAGTGCGGAATTTGCCCCCCCCCCTTTAGACCCCCTTTCCCCCTTTGTCGTTCTGAGAACTCCAGAACGCTAAATCCAAGCCCGGCAAGGCCATCAAATTAAGACTTACCCTCCACATAACCGCGAATAGTTTTCAACCCTTAATGCTTTCCTCCTCCCTTTTACAAAGAAATGTATCACAGCCGAAGTCTGACGATCATGCCCTGGAATTAGCAATCCCTACCCTCCCTATCCCGACAATTACCAAGAGAGAAGAGGTAGAAGCACACCAACAAAGCCAACCCAAGTCCGCGGAAAAAGGTACCCAGGCCATGTTCTAAAGAGACCCCCCCTACACAAGCAGAAAAACCCTCATTTTTTCTAAGACGGACAAAACCCATCCTCCACTCAATTGTTGTTTTATACGGATTTCCCCAGGTTCCCTTTCGTCTTTATGGGCAAATGAACTGGAATGGCCAAGGGCCTTTTCTATGCCAAGAGGTTAGGTCCCCATGGCCTTCTCATATATGGTCTCTAGGGAGGATAGAAGACATTCCCAGGAATTGCGGAAAAGATCTCTAGGAGGTTTACACATACTCCCTCCGCTCCCCTTCGAAAGGATGATCACGTCCAAGATGAGTTCCCTGAACAACTTCCCCCCCCCGCGTGGAACATCGGCGTGAAATTAACCTCTTAAGACCAAGGTCATTTCCCTTTCAGCTTACCACAAATCCTCGTACTTTTCATAACCCGAGGCTCCTTCAACAATCCCCCCCCCCCCCCCCTTCGAACGAGTTCTCTGCACCACGTAACTCACGACGACGAAAATGCTAAACATTTTCGATCCCCGGCAGGATCAGCTGTTTTGGGTCCCCTCGTTGGCTTAGACACTTTTTCTCCACGCAAGAGAGGCCAGGCGCCAGCAGGCGCCCAGCGCGATCACCCTAATAACTTTCGTCTTTTTCCCCCCTCCCCCATCGTTTCCTCCTTCCTTCAGGAACGTTGTTGGCTCCTCTCCTCCCCTTTCCGGGATTTGTCCCCTCTTTTTTTAACTTCAAACGAACTCCTTCTGTCCCGTACGACAGAGTTGGTCCCCTTAATTTTCTTAGGAGTACCGGTCACTAGAAACATTTCCCCCCTCGTTTCCTTTGACGATCACAAGTGACATTTCCATTCCGTTCCTTTCCCCCCGGGGTTTTCCCATTGTTGCGAATGATCCTTCTCGATGATGTGGCGTTAATGCGGCTACTTCAGATTTTGACTTTTCCCCCTCACCTCGCGTTAGATTGACAGCGGGTTTTTGAGGACACTCACCGGTAACGTATCTGCCACCGAACGTGATCCCTGGAACTTTTGCGTATGTGACCGGGGTCTTGTATCCACTTTTTTCCCCCTTGAGTCGATTCACGGGGATGTCGCCTTTTTTTCCTTCTCATTTTGTTGAGAGAGATATCGCTCACGGTGGATCGATCCCGATTTGTAACCTGTTCCTTGGAAGGCCCTTGCAGCCCCTTTTTACAGTGAGTCTTTTCCCTCTCTTCCGGAGATGTGAGGTGGACAGACCTTCTTGGTTACTATAACAGCCCCGAGAGGGTTCTTTTCGCACGTCTAACGCAACTCCCCAAAGACGAATAGATATCAGAAGCACCACCCTGGGTAAACCTCAAGTTTTGTGCACGGACAATGGCCGGTGGTGTGATCTTTCCACGTTAAAGCATATTTTTGCCGCTCATTCTTAAGCACGTCGCCCCCAAGTCCTTTAACACTCTCCCGAACCCACATATTAGCCCCACGCCCGCCCTCCCCGTAGTTGCTCTCGGAACTACCCTGGCAAAAAGCGGACTAAGACAAAATCGGGTCTTTTTTTACGAGGACCCCTCTTTTTTCCCCCTCTCCGGACGCGAGGTTAAGGAGCAGATGCATTAGAGGGAGGAGGGCATCTTTCTCTGCCCCGAACTTGCCCCCCGTTACCCTTGGATAGGTCACTACCCCTTCTGGACCTCCCCAACGCTTATAGGAAGTATATGGGTATAATAAGACTTGAGGATGGAGTCTTTCCCGGTGTCATTTCTTCGAATTGGATGGGTAAGTCCCGCCTTCGTCTCTAGGAGATTGGGCCTTGATACCCCTTTTTCCTATTTGGCTTTAATCGGTGATAACGTACCAGGGTAAGACCCAATGGCCCCCTCTTGGAATCGTTTTCCTCTAGCTTGGAGACGATTTCAATCTAGAAGTGTTCTTTCATTCCGGGGATTTTCAAGAGAGAGTGGAATCCAAAGAAGTGCCTGGACAGAGAGAGACCTGATTTTAAAAATCAAGAATTCAAATCAATTCCCAAGTAACCGATGGAACCTCCTACCAATTCAAGGACAGAGAAGGAACCCCTTCAGACCTCCCACTGCTTAACTTCCCCCCCTCAAGAGCCCTCCGAGGGATTTATGATGACCAAGGCGGTGTGTACTTTCTTTCGATTTTGTCGGTGTATTGAGGCACGTTTGTTCATTGACCGGGCGAAGTTTGCGGATCGGCCGAGGTCCCTGTTTTCATAGAGGTTAGCATCTAGTAGGAGCTAGGGATCTGTCTTGGGGATTTGGAGGGAGGAGCAGGACTGGGAAAAAGCGCTACCCCGTTGTAACGGTCAGTTGCTGTGATAACCTTTTCTTTTTCTTTCCCCTACGGACGGGATTTGGCGGATGTTTCTGAGTTTGTGTCGTGGTCCCCTTCTGGCCGGGTTTTGTTTCCTCGCCGAGCCCCCACCGATCACGTCGAAGAGACCCTGCAACCCTTCCCCCCTTCTGGTACAGGTAGCTTAGGTCCGGTCATTTTCCACCAACCCCCTCAATTGCATTGCATTGTGATCCTTAGAGGTGTTTACCAGACGCCCGTACCGGACTTCTGTCTTCGTAGGCGCGTTTCTTGACGATTCTTGCTCGGGGTCCGAGAGACAGAACTCCTCCAGTTTTTAGGGGGGATATTATCCGGGTAGACTCTTGTTGAGAATCCGACAATTTTGGGTAAGCTTCTTTGACCCCCTAGAGGTTCTGCGTCTTCCCAATAATTGCCCCCTGTCCTTGTCGTCCCTTTTCCCAAAGGACCAAGTCCCCTCGGGGAAGTCTTCCTGGGCCATCAGCCGATACGGGTTAGTTTTAACTCCTCTGTTGGGCCCGAGCAACCCAATTGAAAGGCTATTTCGCTGTCACCCAAGTGAACGAAGATGGTTTTTGTCATTTCCCCCCCAATGGCGTGAGAGTCGCAAGTGTCTCTTCGACTGGAACGCGTTGCTTCCAAGGTCGCTTTTCTAATGCCGTCTTTTTCCGCAACCTGTACCCGGATGTGAGCCAGGGAAAGACCCCCCGGGAAGCGTGTCTATGGTCAATTCTACCCAAAAACGATTTCCTTCTTCCTCTTCCTTCTGATTAAACGACCAATTTCTTTCGGGAAAAACGCAATCCGGCAGCCGTTATAACGCCGCTGCGTCCCACGTAAGAAACGTCTTTGAATATAAGCCCTTAATCCCACGCAATTCCCGTCCAAGACCTGATCTGGAAAGACATTTGAGAAAAACCTTCCCCTCACTGAAACCAGTGTTCCCACCGATCTCCCCCAATAACAGCCGGCCTTTCCCATGGAAGGGGCCCCTTCCTTCCCGTAAGGTGATCGGCTATTTCTCCAAGCTGCTTCCCCAGTTTTTTTGGCCCCCTTCCCCAGTCGATATGCGGAACCGTCCAATCAAAGTAGGACCCCTCAATGTGCTCCTAACCCAACTTTCAAGACCGGCATTTAACCCTAAACGTTCAGGCAGGTGATAATGAACCGTCTTACGCGGTAACAGTCCCTTTTCGTCCCCCTTTGCGCGGGGTTATTTGAAGTTTGTCCCCCCGTCCTTTGAGCTAAACAAGTTTTTTTCAGGTCGCACGTTGGCGACGTCGCGTCAAGTCAGTTTGGTCATATTCCCAATTTTGGACAGGTCCCTCCATTTATCTGGTCATCGCAGTTTTGTTTTGCGTTGGACTTCCACCTGGACCAGTTCTTTGCGCAGCGTCCCGGCGCCCCCCCCCCCCGGGAAGGAAAGTGTTGTTTTGTATTTGACCTTTTCCCCGCCCCCCCCCTGGCTTTCTCAAGTCCCTAAGTTTTGACTCAGGAGGAGGCTCCCCCCCAGCGCCCCTTGGGAGTTTGCTTGTTCAGGCGCTGGTTGGTTGACCCTCACCTTAGTTCTCCTAATGTATTTTTTTAACGGTCCTTGAGCAGACTATTTTTTGCGGTGGAGATTCTTCCTTCACATTTGCTCCCTTTACTTTCGAGACTGAACGTGACGAAATCACTTCTTCCGGGAGGTGCTTTCGCTTTTATTTAGTGATCGCGCTTTTTGAGCTTTTATTTAGGGAGTGTCGGCCAAGACTTTGATGGCAGCTTTTTTGGTTGGTCGGTTTTTTTTTCTGAACCCTAATGAGGGTGGGGGGCGGATGAATTTTCCATGATTCATACAGTGGAGTTAGATGGAAGTTTGTGTGCGTTTTGATGTTCTTAGTTGAGGGTGCCTTATGTTTGCCGGATGCTGATGGTCGGGTTTTTTAGAGAGAGGTTCGGAACGATTCTGAAGGTTGATCGGGAACAATACCCAGGAAGGGGTGGTCTTGCCCCTTGCAATGAAGGGTTAACTTTTTGGCCACAACCCGCTTTTTTCATTTCCTCCCGTAAAGGGGCCCTAGTGTCGGGAGCTTTCTAGCCCCCTTTCATTATGCAACTGTTAGGTGCCCTTCCACCAGGCGTTTGTCAGGGCGCCCCAGCGCGGACTTGCAGAGGTCGGTTTTTCGGACCCTACTTCTTGCTCTAATTACCCGGGGTGCAGACCTTATTCGTGAAAAGTCGGGTTCTCTCCCCGCGCGGCGATTTTAGGACCTTTCATTACGCGTTGATCGCTTTGCGAGGTACAAGGCGGGACAGGCTTCTGGACCCCTTACGTTTCCTTCTGCGGAGCTAACTCGCACCTTGAAGTTGGACTTCCCCAGGCCCCCTTTTATGTCTTCTATGAGACCAGAAGTCTTCGCCAGAGCCAAGCAGAATACCTGACCTCCCGTCCCCCGTCCTTTATTTCCTCCCTGTGATCCCCAACTTCCGTCAAAGGCCCTTCCAGGCGGTTGATCCGGATTTTGGCCTTTTGCACCCGCCGAATTCCCCCTTTTTGGGTTTTCTGTTTTCGCCGGGTCCTTGGTGTTTAGTTCGCTCGCCCCGGCTTACTCAAAGGCAGCCCGAAATACCCCACCGCACCCACACATCCGGGGACTTGCCTACCTCGTCGGCCCTTTATCCCCCACTACAGTTTAAAGAATCCCTTCCGGTCCCATCAGGAATCCCGGTCACAGAGACCTAGAAGAGAGAGTTACCTATTCGAAATAAAAAAAACCAGCAGAAATCCCGACTCAACCTTTTTTTACGCATTGAAGTTCAGTTTCTCACCCTCTACACCGCCACCCTTTAGACGGGACCAGGATCACCCCACTTGCCCTGTCGATTGGAAATCTATAATGGATGTCCGTTCCCCCTTTACGAGTGATTGCCAGGGATTATCCTCTGAGATTCACCTGGTTCTAATTATTTCCTGGCTGTACCGGTTCCTCTTGCGTTAAACGGGAACCAGCCTGCTGCCCGAGACTGCAGTCGAGCACTTCCCTTCGGATGTACTCTCCACGATGGCTGAGCCCACTCTGGAAAACATTAAGTACCCTTCTTGATAACCTGCCACCAGGAAGGGAAGTTTGCCCCCATCACTTAACCACGCACTTAGGACTACCCGCCGGTGACCCTTACCCCCCTGCAAATGGACGTGAGAAGAAACCCCCCTCCCCCCCAAAAGAAATACGTCCCCCTGCTCCCGATCTATCCTCCTCGGGCCAGAGTTTGATTAATGAGACTCCGCCAGGAACCGCTAATCTTCACGAATCTCTTCCCTCCAGGGCTCTTTTCTCTGACCCCGTTTATCCATTTCCTCTTGACCGCTTGCTTCCGTTCCACTTTTTCGTTAATATATCCTCTCCAACTACCCCTATTAAGACGGAGGGTAGAAGTCTTGGGGCTGCGAGCTTTCACAAGGCGCGATGTCACTGAATCAAGTTATGTTTAACGGATACCAACCCGGGACGGCATTCTCCACCGTTCTGAATGGGTTTTTTTCCCCATTGACTGGACGCTATTATATTTGCTTGTTGCTGAAGAGTCATAAGGACGAGTCGACCTGCAGCCCGGGGGCTAGCCCGTGATTAAGAGAAGGCTGTTTTGACCACCCACACTCTCCGTAGCGAACATTCTACGTGATAACGCCTTGGGCACGTCTGTATGTTTCCCGTGACTTTTTCAGCGTGTAGCTAAAAAGTTTTTGATGGATCTCTATCTCTTTCCTTTTCCTTCTCCTTTGAAGATAGAAAGACCTTTTCATTACTCAAGATTTTCCACCCCAATTCTTTTTCGTGAACTCGCCCCGTGTACTTTCTTTTTCTTGTTATTTGAGACCGGTTAGGGGTCAGTGCCACAGCATTTACGACCAGAGTCTTGGAATCTCAAGCCAGTCCTTAACTCTCCGCACCCTCCTCATAGATCCTTCTCGCAGTATCACACCTGGGCCCCCCGGCTCCAGTTTTGACCTGGAAGGGAACCTTGTAAAAAGGGAACCCGGTTTCCTCTGCTTCACCAGTTCTCCCTCCAATTTTGGTGAAGAATTTGCACCAGGAGTCCCCCACACTTATGTTGAACACATCCTATTATCTTTGATCGCGGGAAAAGGAACCCCCCGTCGTGTCAGCCAGTCTTAGGACTGTTAGCTTAGTAGCCCAGCGCATCATTCCCTCCTCTCTTGAGGACTGTTTAGAGAGTTATGATTGCTCTCTCCCGTGTTTTATAACATGACAAAGCTGCGTACACGTCACCCCCTGATGGGTTATTGTTCTTTTTATTTTTTTCTTGCCGATTTTGGCGTATGATAGCACCCCAGGTCGGAATTGTCTTGGGATGCCGCAGGTTTCTGCCGTATAGGAGTCTTGGGCTTGCATGAAACTTCCCTTGTGTTGATTCCCGTTCCCCCGACCGATTCCCCTACAAATTGACCTCCATTCGGTCAGCTTGGAGAAGCGTATCCCTGTTTAGAAGTGATTCGCAGCCCTGTCAGGCGGGGACGCTGCCACAACGGTCCTTTTCACACTATGACTCCCGATACAGTCAATTAAATCTGATTCACTAGTAAATCCCCCCCCGATACTGCACTTTCCTCCCTTGCCAGTCCCGCGGAAGCACGTTTTAGGGAAAATCCATGATATTTCCCATGTCAGCCCGACATCTCGAGGCATTTTCCCCTGTCTCCAAGGTTGTATCGTATAGGTTGCTTTTTTGCATCCGTCGATCCTGTTCTTTTTTGCGAGGAGGAGGGGTGCTAGGTCGATGCTTTAGACTGCTTAGTGAGGGAGGTGACAGGGTGGAAGAGTGGAGAAGTGGCCGATCTTTAGAGGGCTTAGTAGTTGCGTGGGCACTGACTCCCAAGAGGAGCGTTTTCCTCTTTCTGGCTTCTTTTGCGGCCTTCCGCTTCCGTGTAGTCTCCCGAAATAAAGCCTGCTCCTGAGAAATTACCGTCTGAAAGTCTATTTCTTTTTCCATGTTTTTGCGGCAATAAGCCTCCCCCCCCCCAAACCACTTTTAGGGCCCTGTGGTGCTCAAACCCTAAGGTACCTTGGATTGAGTAGTAGGCAACGTCCGTCAATCGTTATGGAAGCATCAATGATGAAGATTAGTAAAGTCTGAGGTCCCGTGACGGATAATGCCGAGGGGAAGACCCAGACTCCAGCTCTTTTACCATTTCCCCTACCTGCGGTAAGTAACCAGTGCACCCGTCAATCCCCCAGCCGGGGCAGTATCCCTCATGCTTTTTATTTTTACCGCTGCCGCCCCGACAGTGAAAAGCGCATTTTTTTTTTTGGGCCAAACACCCATTTTTGCCCAAGTTCTTCCAAGTCCTTTCTATGCCTCCCGCCCACGGAAGCTGGTTCCATAGGTCAAGAAAAAAAAGTAATCCCTGTTTCAGCCCAGTCGTAGCTACCCGGACTAGGGCCCTTTAGCGTTTTGGTTCACGAAATAACCGGTAAAAGGCTGCACAAGTGGAAACCAACTTTACGATTGCCTCAATTTTCTCGCCTTCCAGTACATCCCCCTCGCATTGCCCCTCCCACAGGATGACTCCTTTACAAGCCCCCTCCGGCCTGATGACCCCACCCTGGAAAAGTAGAATAAGCTCCCCTTTTCGTGATGATACTTTCGCCCCCACGCACTCCTGCCCATATAAAGGAAAAATTGGTGCCCCTCCTTCGGGAGAACCCCCCTTGGTTTTTTTTTTTACAACAGTGAGTAAAGACCAACCAGCCCCGACCCCCCCCCTCTCCCTTCACCTCTCTGGCATCCCCCTTCCAGGGAAGATCTTTACTTCTTAGATGCCCCTGGAATAGGTGCACTCACCGCGTTTTTACAAACGGTTTCCCCCCCGATTATGAAGTAATGCTCCCCGTTCGAATATAGTCAACTTTCCGCCTAACCCCGGCCCGGACCGAACCCAAACCCGACTGCGGTTTCCCCTTTCCTTCCCCGGGTCGCCCGTTTCCCGTTTCCTTTAGCTTCCTTCACGCGGGTCCCCGGCATGGCCGTCGGCTTTTTTAGATACCCTTTTTTCCTTTGCCGCTTGCTGGATTTCGGTTGTTTTAAGTTTGTCCCGGCGTCTTCTTTTTCCCTCCCTGTTTGTTGTTTTGAGATTGCCGTTTTGTTTCCACCACAATTAGAACCCCCCCCCGACCCCCCCCCCACCGGTACGTACGGCGCCACAGTAGGCCCGGAAATTTTGTATATCCCCATCTCCGTGACAGAGACTCCCCCCAAGAGTATAGATCACGAAGTTGTCCTAGGACCCTTTCGTCTTCCCCCCCCCCCCCCTCCCGCCCCTTGGGTTTGCTTTTCGGGCCAGGTGACAGCACCTTATCCTCCATGAGTCTTCGGGTCCGACGTTCCCTATCCGTTTTGTTGGCCGACCTTTTTTTCGTTTGATTCATTCTCCCGACGGCAGATTTTGACATTGACGGTCTGGTTGGAGCTTTTTTATTTGCGTCGGCCCTTCCTTGGTGTGAGGCCGTATTCGCTGCTGGTTCTCAGTCTGGGTTTTGTTGACGGGAGCTAAGGATGGGGGGAAGAGCCAGTTTTTATTATGGCTTAGGATCATCCATCCTTGGAGATTGTTTCCCCTTCCAGACTGGGAAGGGTGCGCATAGCTGCACTCTTGGACTTTGGAATTCCTGGTCAAAGGCTGCAACTGTCGTCATAGATATTCGAGTTCCAGAGTAGTCGTTGGTGATAGGGAAGAGGACAAGCCCTTACAGTGGGTGGGTGAAAGGTTAGAAGAAGGGAAAACTGTGGTGAAAAGCATAAGCTTATAGGAGAGAAAACGCTGTTTTGCCCCTTGGAGGAGAATCGCCCTCAAAGAGTGAGATCATTTGAATGATGCTAATGGCTGACCTATCAAAAACATGGAGTTATTCCTTCTCGTCTTCCCACTCGGTTCTGAGAGTGGTTTCGGGGTCATCGACGCTCGAACAACAGGGGAGTTTCTATCTAACGCACCCGCAGTAATTCCCCCTCGCCGGAATTGAGGCTACCAAGGAAGAGTCTTATTGCTGGCTTCGATACCCCCCTGAGGTCTTCGAGGCCACTTCTTCCCATTCTCCGAGGCCGACGCGCCGCAAGCCAGGAACCTCCAGTCCTGAGATGCTGTTTTTTGGAGAAGCCAGCTGTCACGCCGTCTTCCAAGAAGAATCCAGCCCCAGCTGGTACCTATGTTACCCAAAATCTCCGGTAAAGGACCCCTGGAAGGTTGCGGCATTTGAACCCCCCGGGACGCCTCAGAAATTCCCCGCCTGTTGACCTTTTTTCTGAGAAACGGTTCAAGCCCAGTTGACTCCTCCAGACCCCTACGACATCCCGGGCAGGTCCCAGCTAACTACCCTCCCACGAACCATCCTCCCTCCTGGAAATACCTCCCTCCCTTACGCCCCTTCTCCGAACAGCCCCACAAGAAGCGCTTCAGGGACCGGCTTCGCCGGCCCATCCCTTTTTTTTTTTTCTCAAATTAAGAAGCTAGTTCGAAGCGTTCTTCCTGATACTCATCCTCAATACGACCCCCTCTCAAGTTATAATGAAGATGCTCTCCCCCTCCCATTTATACGCCGATTTTCGCCTTCCACACCCCATTCTGATTGCGCTTGAATTACTTGCCTGTAGTAAGGGTGCCCCGCCCCGCGTGCCTGCATTTTAGCGAGTTGGTTTCTGGAAAACAGTCTGATATTTGAAGGATCGGCAGAGCACGGCGTTCCCCCCTGCAGGGAGCCCACGCCGCTCTTCCCCCGCCGCCTGCCCTTGGGGAGCCCTCTTCTGATCAGCGCTCCACGTGAGTTTTTCCTGCCAGAGGGCAATGCCAGTTGCTGACATAGGCTTGTGCTCCCGATGAGCACACCTGCAATTTTTTAGAAGTAACACCCCCATTCCCCTCTGGACGGCGGCGAGAAAAAAAAGCAAAAAAGCTGAGAATGACCCAAATGAAAGCACCGCAGATTATCTCAACCGGAGCAGCTAGAGGGGGGTCTGGCCCCCAGTTAAGGCCTGTCGCACGGACCACAACAGAGCTGAAAGAGCCGCTCCCCACTCCTCTTTTTCATAGGCCGTCTGATATTGGATAAGAGAACGTCCCTCCAGTCAGTTCAAGGGGAGTTTTTTCTGGCCCACCGAAGGGAGAGTTTCCGCTTTTCACCCTAACCTCATTGAAGAAGGAGGGGTTTTTAGCATGGCACTTTGTGCTCTTGTGGAAAAAATCTGAGCTCACCGCAACTCCTCGCGCCAGGGTTACCTTTTTCACCCGTCCACATGCAGTTCCCCCCCTTTCTGGCAGGGGTGAAATTTTTGCGACTGCTCCGTTTATCGAGAGATCTGGTTGGTCATTGCGTACGGCCGTCTTTCCTCAGGAAAGGAACTCAGTTGCTGACTGCCCGGCCTTCCCGGCTCGTGACATAAAATATTTCGCCCTGAAAAGACAATGTAAAGACCCCTTTGCTTAGGAGGTGAATTTTTCCCCCTTGACTGGTTATCCATCTTTTCGATACCAGGGTCTCTTAGAGGGTACACCCGTTTTGTGGTTGCTTAGACACCGCCATCCCCTGGTTTGACGAATAACGTTTATAACCTTTCACTGGGTCACTGCCCCCTCCCATCCCCTGACCCAAGTATGAACGTGCTCTTTTTCCCCCGCGCGAGGAGTGTTTCCCCCTCTTCCTTATGCTGTCATTTCCAAGAGGCTGTTCCTGCTCCTCAGGCAAGTAGTTTTTAATCCCGAAACCCAGACATCCCTCATCTCCCCCACCCCAGTCACCCTGGGCCAGGCAAGGTGACGGCTGGAAGGGCCAGGTGTTTCTCCGCGAAAAAGGGTAAAGGTGGATGATGCGTCGTCGTGACTTTGCCATCCCCCAAGGCCCGTCACAAATTCGAACCCACTCTTCGGGTTAGTTTTTAAGAGGCATCTCCCGGTCGTGGCCTCTCCCACAGCTTTTGCGGATGGAGGTTTTTAACCCTTTCCAATGACCGGGCGAGCCACCTTTCGAGCGCGACTGGTCTCCTGCCCGCTGCTGTAGGTGATCCATGCCCTCTCCCCACCCCCCCAAACCACCCACCGTGACCGACACCGTTATGTGCGCAGTGGTATGGGTTTCATTTTTTCTTCCTATTTCGGAGGCTGTTAAATCGGCAAGTTCCATTGGATGGTGGTTGACAGCCTCGAGGGGAGTATCCTGAGAGGTAATAAACCGTGAAATGGGGGGGATTATCCGAGGACATGGCCCTGTCGTATTTTGCACCTCCGTTTATAGAATACTCCCCCCCCTGCGGAGGCCCCTCTATATCCCGCGTTTCAGATTACGGCTAGCGACACTTAGTCAGAAAGCGGGGACCAGATTGAGATGACCGCCCAGCTAACAGATTGATCCCTCTGGTTTCCGCACCCTCCTGGAAAGCGCCAGGAACGGAAGGGAAAACTCAGCCCTCGCTTAAATTTCGGACATCCCTTTTTTTGGGAGAGTGGCCCCTTAAAGGCGTTGTCTCGTTTCTTTTCTTCTTTCTATTTGCAGATGTATGTCCGTCCTTCATGAGGAGGGGTGTTCTTTCTGCTCTGGGATGAGAATAGCGTTAGTCTATTTTCCGTTCCCTGGTGCTTCCTTGAGTGTGCGGGGACCTTTTTCGCTTCTTGATGAAGGGCGGCGGAAATTTTTCGATTGGCATTCTTGATTCGCGTTTTTCGGGCGGGGAGGAGTTAGAGGGAGGCAATTGAAGATGTTGCGGTTCTCCCGAACACCGAGTCGGAGAAGAGCAGTTCCCACGGCCAAGGTGCCCTCCCCTCTACGGCTTACACTACCCGCTCCCCAAGAATTGAAGGGCCCCTTGCTTCATTGCGCTTCAATCAGGGAACGGAGTGTGGTGGGCGGACCTTGATGGAAGGCCTGGGGCCAGATGAGTGACGCGAGTTTACAAATGAAGTACACCCCCACATGGAGGCCCTGATGGGGAGCTGATTGAGCGAATCTATGCCCCCAGTTGTCATCCTCGCGGCTAGCCCGATTTTCTGTTTTTTGCATTGAAAAGCCTGATCCGTGGCTTGCGTGAAAGTTCCCGGAAGACGCTGCCCTGCGGGTTGAGGAAGAAGCAGATGCGCCTCCCACTACTCCATTCAAGTAACAGTTATAAGAGTACCTTTCCCCCGCGAAACCCACCTTATGCAATTCTACGAGTCTCCCTCAAAGGAACCAGTCCTTTTTTTAATAGGTAAGAAACCCTGCTACTCCACGAGTTTTTTCGTATCATGCTTAGACATTCCCCCTAGGAGGTTCGTTGATTCTGCCAAGAGTTTTCTCCATAAAACGCACTTGCTTCCTTGACCCAGGGCCCCACACTTTTTTCTTTCGCGTATGCCCAGGTAACGCCCCCCCCCCCCCTCGCTTAAGTTCCCGTCCCTAGAGACCCCTAAAAGGCAACAGCTGTGGCCCCTTTCAATGAACGCCGGTGATTACACCCGCCCGCGTCGCCAAATACCTTCTTTGATCCTCATCCCCCTCCCCACAAACTTTCCTTCCCTTCACCGTCCCAAGCAACCCTGCCTGGAGAAGACGGTAGAATCAGCCTCCTGCCCCCTTGTCTGCCGTCGCACCATCCCCCAAGCAGCTTCTCAACCCCTTAAGTAGAAATTGCACGGTTTCAGTCAGTGCTTCGAACGGTGCTCCAAATAGTTCTCCAACTGCCCCCCCCCTTTTAAAAATCCCTAGTCTGCCGACCACGGAAAGGTATCTTCCTTAGTCTTTCCCCTCCGGTTTTTTCTATGTACACCCCCCCTTTTCCGACCCCTTCCCACCCCCAACCGACCATGGCAGGAGGTGTCTTTCCTGCTTTTTTTTTCCCCCGCCAGTCCCCCGTTCTATTCTCTTTCCCCAGTCCGGGGGGACAGGTCCCCGGAACGGATCGCCTTCTCCAACCAGGGTAATGGCAAGCCAGGTGTTTTGCGCCCTTCCTTTCCGTTGACTGTGCCACTCTGTGTGGAAAGTGCACTTTTTCAC
>Ga0179593_1432811_pt1 | contig 17537 bp, 20 predicted proteins | sample CZODoug2_1_08_16_FD_185931 | JGI IMG/M metagenome (GOLD analysis project Ga0179593, IMG submission 185931) | Vadose zone soil fungal communities from Angelo Coast Range Reserve, California, USA - CZODoug2_1_08_16fungal (PacBio error correction) | ecosystem: Environmental > Terrestrial > Soil >... | reverse complement strand
TCCTTCATTACCCTCGCGGGTCAATTTCTTCCGAAAGACATCCACCACCGTGGCCGGATCCAAACCGAGTGTCCGCGCACCCTAGACACTTCCCTGAACTTTTCTGATGTTTCAGTGTCCCAGTATTCTTTTTTTTGTCTCCTCCGTGTCCCTGTTTCCTGCTTCCCTTCCACACGGGCCCGCCTCTCACCCTCCCACCTCTCGGGGACTTAAATGCCAACACTGGTAATTTCCGCCCCCCTTATCTCTTTTTGCTGCCATTTTTTTTTCCTGCATTTAACTCGGTCGGGACCCCACTTCAACAAGGGTCGCCCCTGCCTTTTTTCCAAAGGTTCGCGTCATTGACAGATCCCCATATTTTCCTTTGACCTTTTTCGAATTACATCTGGCTTAGGCCCTTCTCAGAACTTTTTGATCGGGTTTCGCTGAACCCTGCGGCCCTTTGCGATGGACTTCTCCCGTCCCTCGACCCCCCCTCGGTCATTAAAAACTTCCTTGTCAAAGTGTGCGCTTTTGTTTACCGTATTTCTCACCAATGACTCTTGCCTGCTCTAAACGGTTTGCTGGAAATTTTCGCCCATATTTACTCAAGGGATTTTTTGGCTTCCCCAAATGGGCATTTTACCGTTTCGAGGCGTATAGGGCTGTACCCAACTCCCGCCTTCGTTTAAAAATGTGCCTGTTTTAAATTCGGTCCTTCTTATGAACGTTCTTCCCCCCCCTTTTCGGTGCGGTTTTTCCACGCACCCTTGTTGCGCCTCCGGCGACCCCCCCCAATGAACACGAATTTTGACCCACAGGCACTCCAACTCGACATTTAACATTTTTCTGTGTACTCGCGGATTCCTCATTGTCCCTTTGGTTTTTCAAAACCGTCCGCCAACCCCCGCCCCCAACCCCTCCCAGTTCACACCGTGCCTTGAAGCCTGTTTTTTATTAATCCCTAAAATCCTTGATTTATTCCCCAACCATGCCGCAAGGCTACGTTGTCCCAACATCTTTATCTAATTTTGAGGGACCCCCCAGTCTTTTTTTCCCTGAACTGGAACTTGATCCCCCCGATACGAAGAGTATATTGTACGTTTTTTTTTTTCAACTTTTCCGTGCACCCCCAACCCTCGATGGTTGACAGTCCCTTTTTAACGCCCCTTTTGATACTCCCAGCTTTATCAATATGGGTGAGTTTTTTTTGGGGAATCCTTTTTTCAACCCGACAATTTTTCGGTATTCCGGGCGTTTCGATTTGCCTCCAGTGGTCTCCAAAACCTTTCCGAATCTACATTCTAGGCCTTTTTCATGGATGTTAATGAAATTCGTTCGACTTTTTCTTGCGTAAGAACGTTCCCCTCATAAACTGTTTTCGTGTCTTTCCGACCCCAAGGTACCCTTTTCAGGCCTTTTCTTATTCACTCCCATGGCCCCAGCGCCCCCTTATTTTCGCGACCCTTACTTTGTAACCTCAACACTCTTCCTTCCTGTCATGACCCTTTTTCCCTCCTTAAGCCAACAAAACCCCCCTCCCCCAGGGCCTTTTCTTGGTGGTCTTTTTTCAGGTCTGATAACTTTTTCAAACGCGTCCACTCAAACTTCTCGTAAATCACTTCTTCCCCCCTGTCAGGGAACTTTGGACCCTATTTACAAACCTTGGGAAAAATCTTCCGGGCTATCACTGGAACTTTTTGTGGTTGCGCGACATCTCTTACCTTTTAAAATCCTCCCCGGTAACTGCCCCTTTGATCTCCCCGCTTCTCTTTCAATCGGAATGTACTTTCCCAAGTTCCCCGTGAGGTCCCCCCGGGTACCATTTTTTAAGAAGTTTGTTTTTTTTTTCCTCTTTATTGAGCTTTCAGTGAACAATCCTTGCTGCCGGGTTTCCGTGTGGTTCTCATCTTGACCTGCCCGATCACTTTTCAGTTGATCGAAAAGCCCCGTTATTTCGTGTTTCCTCCGCTGCTTTGCAAGTGAAAGCGTCCCGGAACGCGCAACACGATCCGGGGTTGATTCAGCTTGAGAGATCAAGGTGGCCCCTCTGGCCTTTTTTCTTAGTACACTTTTCACTATTCCGCGGTTCCCGCTCTGAACGGTAAACTGTTAGCTGGAGTATAAAGCACAACCCATGTTTATTTAGTGTTTTACATTTTCTGGGTGCCCCAATTGCTGTCCTCTAACCCCCCCGCTGAGAAACCCTGCCCCAGCCCCAATTTTGTATGTGCTCGCTTCCGATTGTCTTTTCAGTCGACCCCCGGAGTGCACACGTCTCACGCGTATTGTCCTCGGTCAAAGAACACCTTTCTTCTGTCTTTCACCCCGACCCCCAACCAACTACCGCAACACCGTGTTTTTGTTACTTTTTCTAAAACTGAAAAGATTTCCCCCGGGGAGTAATGACTAGTCTGGTATTTTTACGTATTGGTTTTCAAGTACTCCTAGGGCCCCTAAGGTCAATTTCTTTTGTCTCGTCTTGAGCGTGCTAATCCCGGTTGGCTCTTACTACGCATCGCTTGTCCCCCTAAAGACTCCCGGTCCGAAGTCGTCCCTTCTCCACCCAAATGTGCCAATGACCCCCAAATCCTTTTTACCTCCCACAATCGCCCCACCTTTTTTGTGTTCGCATAGTCCTAATTAACACAAGTGATTTTTTACCCCTTAGTTAGTTGGAAGCCCGTATCCGGTGTTGGAAGGACAGCCCCCATACCCCTCCCCCAATGGGTCCCTTTCCGAACTCCCCCCCAAGAGAAGTCACTCCTAGTTTAACCTGCTCAGGGGCGTTAATTATTTTTCACGTCTTCAATCCTTTCTCATTTCTAGTTTCTGCCAATGGAAGTGCCGACTTTCCCCTCTCCTGAGAGGGCGGTCTAAGGCTTCTTCAACAACCAGAATTTCCCTCTTCCCCCCACCCAAATCACCTACCAAAGAGACCCACATCTCCTTTCAGTCACCGCCCATTTGCGAACCCCCACTCAAAACTTCACAACCCCTCCGGCCCGTTGAGCCAGCCATCTCAACAATCCTAATAACGGGGATTCAAGCAGAGAAGCGAGCATACCTCACCAATAGGGTACCAGCCAGCCCGGTTTAGTCGTTAGAGGACAAGCATCACCTCTGGATTGTCGACGAGCTGTTCATGCTGTTTTCCCCCAAGAGGGGTGTGTACTTTAAGCCGTTTACGAGTTTGTAACTACCCCCTGTGACCCACACAAAATATTACTTCATCCGCTGTACGAATGTATTTTCTCCAAATCTTTAAAAGTGAAGGGTATTTTGAAAGTCTTTCCATCCCCGTTCCTGGTGAGCTTTGTTTAGTGCACCCACACTCTTTTAACTTCTTCACTTCTTCAACAACCCCCCCCTCTGGAAGGATCCTACCCACGGGGTGTGGGTGTGGGAGTCCCTTGCCCCTATTTTTTTTTCCCAAGGCTTTTTAAGATCTGATCCCCGTCCCCAATTGAGGGTTTCTCTTTCTCGTTACTAGGGGAAAGTCCGGTCATCTTCCTTGGCGCCCGTTCTTGTCTTTTTTATCTCGGTATAAGGATTTTGCCGCCGCACACAGCCTTTTGGTTTTTTTTTTTTTTTTTTTTTTAACAAATAAGGTATTACCCCTCTGCTGTTCCCACTTATTTTGCACAGGCTACGACTCCGTGTGATTCCCCGGATCAGTCGATTGCGCCGCTGTTTGCGTCGCGCGTTTTCCATTTCTACGTTTCTGAGGCCCACCACCCCCACAATAGCGCGCGCTGGCGGCTGGTTCGTGGGTTTTATCTTGCTCCCGCGCAGTTGCCCAGATGTATTTTCCACACCATTCCAGGAAGCTTTTGGTTCCAATTATCGTTTAAGTTTGGGACGGCGAGGCCTTGAATGGTTTGAAGTTCTTCTTGCCGCTCCATTAGATTCTGGGCGTTTTTTTTTTTACGTCCCCCCCCGCAGCACTGGTGGGACGTGTTCTACGCTAGTAGCAAACTAACCCCCTTCCGCCTTTTCATTCCTTCACCTCCCTCCCTTCTTCCCTGTTCCCCCTCTTCGGTACTTTTCACCATAGAACAGACCCTGCCTCCTGCGGGTACACCTGAATTTAGAATTACCTATTTCACGCCGACCCACTCCGTTATTGCATAACAGGTGTCTGATTTAGTCATTCTGGACTCTTGCCTTATTCTTCAGCTTTAGTGCGTCACCAGCTATTTTGCGTATTGCTGCTGACCAGTCTTGGTCAACTACCCAAACAACCGATCACACCGGGACCCATTTCCCACCTACGAGTAGTACATACCGGCCTGTTTTGTTGTTTGTCCCTAAAAACCCAAATGGTCAAGACAGGTACCAGTATCCGATGGGTTCAATTTGTTCAAGATGTTTTGATGCTTATTCTTCCCCAAATCACGAATAGTCCTTGGTATACCACTGTTCATCGTTTGACATCTTTTCTTTTTTGTCTGTTGATTTGTCCGACCCCTGTACCGGAAATGGTCAAGGCCCAGTTTGACCCGGTTTCTGTTTTCTGTCGGAGTGTTACGTGTTCTTCCCCCCCCTTTAGTTTAAGTCCGCCTGATCTCGCTCTTCTTGGTTTCAATACGACCCTACTTTAACACTCTTCATCTTTCCGTCTCATTTTCTTTGTTTCCGTGCAGGGCATTCTTTCGTAGTGGTGGGTGTCTGTTTCTCCAAAGAGAACCAAGTGTCGTTGACCTGAGGTGGTTTGGTTTTCAAAACCCCCGTCTGGTTGGTTTCAATCACCCTTGAATTTCCCACGATGAGCTGTTGTTTTCTTTTTTTGCTGGCAGTGAGGGCCCGCCGCCATCCATCGTTCTTTTTCGCCCGTAGTTTTTCCTTTTTTTCTATGTATATCTCGGACCCAGGGCCCCCGTTCGGTCTTTACGAACGAGTTTTCCTCTTTTTTTTTCCAAGAAATTCCTTTTCAGAGTCCAGGTTGACCATTCTAAGATTATTTAGCGGTCTCTTACTTTGCCGGACACTACCTCTCCGTGACTACTTATAAACACACCCCACTTCTCACCGTTAGAACAGAGCGTTTAAGGCGCCCCCACACATAACTCTCTTAGCGCCCTGGCGGTATCACGTTCTTGATTTTTCATGACCGTGTAATTGGCCGAAACCTAACTTGCCCCCTACCAAATTTGTCCAGTCTATGTGGATGATCCCCAAGTTTTTTCTCCCCCCTTAAGAATTTCTTTTTGCTTCTTAGGGCGTCGGAACCGTGGAAGGGGGGTTAAGGTCCGCTCGTACCAATTTTCCGCATTCACCCCTGTAGACATTTAATGGTTTAAAGCTGACAATGGCCAGATCTCCCAGTGGGGCCCTTATTTCGAGGAACCTCTTTTTGCCGTCTTTTGGTCCTGGCGCGGGCCTTGAGTGTTTTTTCTTCTTTGCTGTCAGCTATTTTGCTTCCCCGGAGTCTCCCAATTTAATTATCACAATCCCCATCTTTGTTGCTTTTTGCCTTAGATATCCATTTCCCCTGCTCACCCAGAGCTGACTTCCCCCTACCCCTCAACGGCTCCGCTTCCCTTTCCCCCTTTAGTGTCTCCCCCCCCCCGTCCCAACGTTACCTTAGCTTCCCTCACAGTCTCTTTATGTCACTCGGGGAACCTTTGATGTCCTTTTTACTGCCTCCCCTTTCCCCGGGTTTGCCCTCCTTCTCCCCCACGGCTTTTTTTGAAAATACTTATGAAATTAGGCCCTTCTGCGAACGGAGTATTTTGGCCGCTCCCACCCTTTTTTTACCCCCCCTGATGACCCTTGCGCTTCCTTGACCGCAAGGTGAACGGGTTGTTGATCTCGGCTCGTTCGTGTTCGGTTTATATACTTTCGACTTGCCCAGCCCCTCAAGTTTTTCGCATCTCGATTGCTTCTTCAGGCCCGCGCCCCTCGGGTTCGGACCCCTTCCACGTGCAGGGCCGCCCCGTTATCCTCTCCTAGTCAAAAATTGCCTTGACTCCTGTATATTTAACTGCTTTGTTTTGGTGGCCTTTTTTTTACAAGAATTCCTTTTATAACTCATTTCTTATTTCTTGATACATTTCTTTACCCAAGCTGTCTTGACTCTTCCGTTTTCCCCCATGCGTCAGCACCCCCCTGACGAGTTGATTTCCTAAGGACGACGGCTTTCTTTTCAACAACCTTGTTGGAATGAGCTATCGCTCCCACAACTTTTCCCACTTACGACACCCCCCACCTTCCAAAATCCACCTTTAAAACTTCGGTCCATTCTTCTTAGTCCCATCCTGGCTCCTGTTCCTGCACCAATCTCCGAAAATTACAAAATTTCCTCTCAACGTGTCCAGAGGCCTGAGTGTTATATTTTGAAAGCATTCCCTTCCCACTCCTCGCTTCCCCAATTTTTTTGATTAAGTCCGTCCATTTGGTCCAAGGTGGAAGTTCGGCGATGACTGCTCTCTTTCTTTGGACTTTTCAAGTGTCCGCCCCTCCCCCAAACTGTTGTTCTCACGACCAGCTTACCTGACGTCTACCCTTTTCAAAAGTCATCAAATTCTTTTTCGCTATTTGTCCCCATCCCCTTTTCACCCTACTATTATCCTTCGGCACTCACCTTTTATTGGCCCTCCCTGAAGCCCATTTATATCCGTTGCAAATTCCTTAGGTGACTATACCGGTTCTTGCATTTTCTTTTTCTTTTTTGTCGTCATACCCTTCCTACCTTTCCCAGTTGCTGCCCGGGGGGCCAAAGCAATCAATCCCCTCTGGCACCATCTTACATTTTTGTCTCTTCCGTGAATTCTCGTTGGCCAGCCTTTCCCCTTGACCTTTTTCCCAGAAAATATTTGGTCCTCCGGACGGATTACTATAAAAACCCCCTTGGAAATTTTTATCTATTGTGGTTTTTCCATTGACGTATTTTGATGAACTTGTAACCTCTGTTTTTCCTGCCCCACGAGAGCAGAATCATGGAGAGTCACCCAAGTCTTTCGCTTTTTTTTTCCCCTCTTTTTTTTGAATTCCGGTTTCCTTACCATTTTCTTCTTCTCTGGCGAGTGCCTGAACCTAGACTTTCTTACTTTGAACCCATCCTACGCGGCCCCCCTTCTCTTTTCAGTTCCTCCCCCTTTCCATTGGCTGTCCCCCCCCATTGGACCCGACCGATTTCTTTGATTTACTGTTGACGATTTCCACCTTGACCCAGTGTGCAATTAGTTTTTTCTTTTTTTCTGTTCGCCCTCCCAGAATCTTTTTGTTGCCCCCCCCCCCCCTTTTGTCAAACACCCCCCTCTAGTTCCTGAAGGCCCTCTCTTTTGGAACACCGGCTTTTTTTTTCCCCTTTTTTCCCTTTTTTTTTCCCGACCCATTCCCCTTTATTTTTTAGTCCTTTCCCCCCCCTGACAGTACTTTAAGGCAATGTTCACACTTATTCCGGTGATTCTGCTGAGCCCCCCAAGGATGATTGTTTGTCCCATTCTTCCGTTTTGTTTTTTCGTAGTTTATTTTTTCCCAGAACCCCCTTACTCTGCGGCTCATGTTCCATCTGTTTCCCCCTCTATACACGGTTCTCTACCCTAACTTGCCCCTTAGGTTTCACCACTCATATTTTTCCTTTCTTAGCGGGTTTCTTTTCCGTGCCGTTCTTGAGCCCCTGGAAGATCGACGTAGTCTTCATTAACAAGAGTCAGTTATCTGACCCCCCCACCCACTATCCCTGCTTCCCCCACCATCTTCCCGAGGGGGCTTTTTAGTACCTGCGAATATGCATGAGGGGGACTGTGTTCGTTTTTCAGTTCCGTAGAGGATTTCCAGTGATGGGTCCTATATCCTTTTTCATCCTTAATTTTGTTTTTTTTTTCTCTATGATATCTTTCCCCCCCAGTGTTGCCTCTTTTCTTATTGACTACCTAATACCCCCTAGACCCAATTATTTCCCATTTTTCCTCAAATTCCCCCCCAAGTTCAGTTAATCAAACTTTCATGTGTTTCTCCGCCTTTCTTTGTTATTCCCCCCCTTCAGACTGTAAAATGCCTCAATGGTGTCCTTTTCTGAATGACACCCCCCCCTCCGCGTTTTTTTAGGCTTCACTCCCTGACTTTCCGACCCCGCCCCTTTTCATCGTAATTTTTCTTTTTTCCAATACGATCGCTCTTATCGAGTTGACCCCCCCATTTCCCCACCCAAATTGGCCCCCCTTCCAAGAACGAAAAACATCGTTTGCTTTACATTCTCACCCCCTTCCCTCTGCAGATCTTTAATTAAGAAGTGGGTCTGTATCGCTTCTCCTCTTCCCCCTTATCAGGTTGACGCCGGTACCTGAAGCTTTGCCTTTCCAATTTTTCGTGGCTTGCCCCCGGTAACCCGCCCTCTTTGGTCTGGTCTTGGTTTCCGGTTGACACACCCTGTGACCCTTTGTGATTCCAAACTTTTGCGACCTTCCCTGTTCCCGTGTTGTCTTCACTGCCCTCAAATATTTGAGGTCCCTCTTTTTCCCCCCCAGCATCTTACGTTTTTCTACACCTGGTTTCCCTTTTTTTAACCTTTGATGAGTTCACGTACCGAACCACACCTCCGTGCCCTTCGTTCCCAGAACTCCCCTTCCTTTGTCAATCTGATTCGCCCCCTTGGGAGGTTTTAACCCCCACTTATTTGATTTTCTTTTCATTCCTCTCGAGTCCCGGCTGCCCGCCCTCTCCCCCCACCACATTCCACCCCCCCCCCAAAGCAAGTTTAAGGACACTACCCTGATGTGTTTCCAACCGTTGCTGCCCTGCCCGTTTTTTTTATCAGCATCGTATTACGACGTGTACATGTCCCCGTAGTCCAATTCTTCAACCCCTTTCATGTTCCCCAACCCACCTCGATTTTTTGCCCCGTTTTCCTCCTTCCGTCGGGTGTGGTTGTTCTCTTTTGAAAATCGGCTCCTGGGCCCTTTCAAGTTTTTTCTAACAAACATCCTTGTGTCCCGCCCGATTTTTCCGTTCCTATTACTTGAATCGAGTTTTTCCCCCTTTTCTCCTTCTCCCCCCTGTTGGCGGGCCCCACGCATTCCCCCCTTAATGGGGTCTCCTTTCTGACCACCTTTTCCCCTTCTTCCGACACGGCCATTCTCACCCCCCTTTTTTTCTTCCCTCCGATTTCTTCTGTTACTAATTGTTTCTATAGACAGTTGGCCCTTCCCGGACTTTGTCCAATTTGCTGACTTTTCCTTTGGACCCGTCCGTCAACCCCTCCGCACCCCCTCCCCTTTTTATTTTCTTCCACTGTTCGTTTTCTGGCCTTCGGTCCTCTTTTGCTTTCGCGAGTTTTTTGGACAACCGTACCCAGCCAGTGCTTCACCCCCCGCAGCCAAGAAGATTCCCTTTTTGGTCCTCCTCCACCCCAACCCATGCTTTCCTCGGACCCCCTCTTCGTTAGTGAATTCAGTCCTTTGAGGATGGTCTATATTCCCCCATCCGTATTCTAGCTGACAACCCCCTTGAAAAACTTTTTCCGCTGTCCTCTTTTTTTTTTTGTTTTTGCTTGATTGATTTACATAGTACCAACTATTCCCTTCCCTACCGTTGTACTTTCGATCGTTTTTAGGTACGTTTCATGTGTCGCAGCGATAGATAGTCCCTCCGCAATTAAGACATTTTACCCATTTATTCTACATTTCCCCTCTTATTTACATTTAAGTTAGTCGGGAACGTTGGTTAATTATTTTTTTGTCTGTTTTTGTACTCTCTACGAGCTCTTTTTCTCCAATTCCGTGAACCGAAGACCCCGAAGGTTTTTATCAATGTTTCTGGTCTCCATTTTTAAACTTTTCCTTGTAATTTATACTTTAATGGGTTTTTTTTGTTTTCTTTGTCTTAGTTTTTTTCTTTCCGATAACGCACCCCTTTTGCCGTGCCTCCTTCTTAACCATTTTTGTGAGATTCCCTTTTTTAGTTTTGTTTTTATTAGCGCACCCCCTGTTCCCCAATGTGAAGTGTAAAGATGTTGCTTTTTTCTGGACTTTTTCCCTCTTTTTTCGATGGTTTCTCCCCTTTGTTTTGTTTTTTCCACTTATTGATCAGTATTCTACCCTTCTTTGTCCAACTAAGACTCCACTCAGCCGACAACCCCACTTAACAGGCGTATTTTCCTCGGTCCATCTCAATCTGTTTGTCCTTTAATCTTGGTGTTTTTAAGTTTCCGGAACAGTAATAATGCCTACCATTGGTGCCCCCATTCGTTCTCATGTTCGCGCCCCCACAACCTGTTGGATTAGAACTCATTTCCTCGTTCCATCTTTTTCCTTGCCTTTCTTGTCCGTGTTTAGGCCCCTGGGTTACTTACCATACTGCCCTTCCCCTGCCCTCTGCCCCCACATACCTACCAATCCCATGGACCTGCGTTTTTCAGCTTTACCTTGGGGGTTTTTTTTTTTTTTTTGTGTCCTAGGCACATACCTCCAGAAAGTTTTCTTTCTGGGGCTGTCTTTTTTTTCGTTTTTCCCCACTGGGGTTCTCAGTGCTCTATTATTTAGGAAGTTTGACTCGACTTTCCCCATCGTTTTTGTTTGTTTTTTTTTGAAGACGTCCCCCATTTCGCCTAAGTAATGGGCTGAGCACCCATAGTCCACTAACCCCACGCAGCCGTTACTCAACCCGCTATGGGATACGAAGTTGTACCTGATATCTTTCATTTTAAAAGTCTATGGCTCATTTCCTGCGTCCATTGGCCTTCCCCTGGTTCCTAACGGTGAACGACTTGCCTTTGAAAATATTGAACCATGGGTCAGTCCCTAACTTTCCTCCCCCTGCAATTCTGTTCCGTCCTTCTTTAGCTTCCCCACCAACCCGGCACTCCAGAGTTCGTATTTGATTGGGCCCCCCATTCTTTTTCGGTGGGACCTGTTTGGTATTACTCTGGGCTGCATAGCGCAATGATGGAACTTTGCCGCCTTTTGTCCCGTTTGCTCCTTTTTCCCTCTCTCCTTTCCGAGCACTGGACTGTAATTACATTTACAAGTTTGGACCTCTTTTTTCCCCCCGTTTTAGCCCAGAAGCATTAGTCCTACGGATTGCTTGAGACGTAAATTTTCTACCATTCCCTTTCACACTCCCTCCACTACCCTTACCCCCCGCCACACCCACCCTATTCACCTACCTCTCCCCCTCCCCCTCTACCCTTTTTATCATCCCATTCCCCTACCCTCCCGCTCTTTTTTCTATTCGTCCCACCCCCCCCCTTGCACCATATCTTGAGGGTGGCTTCTTTGTAACACACATCCCGGCCCCCCCCCTAACCCCCTTCATATTCAGGTAGCCCCGGATTTAAAAACCCTTTTTAGTGTGCGGGATTGTTTTTTTTTCCCTACTTTCCGGCAATCCAACCCTCAACAACCAAATTCCACTCCACCCCTCTCGACCTTTTTCCCCTCTTTGTTTTTCTTTTCCCCTACGGTCCTCCTGATTGCTTTCACACCATAGCCCCCAATAAGCCCTCTGGTATTTTCCTCTTCCCCTTCCGTTTTCCCCCTCCTCCCCCATCCCCCCTTGCCCATCCTCTTGTCCATCCCTTGCCTTTTTTCCCCAGTTTTGGAACAACATTTGATCCTTCGTTTGAACGGGACTGTGGACTTCATGATTGTTATGTTTTTCCTTTTTTGAAACTGATCCTTCCTTCACCCCTCGCTGTTTCTACCTACATATGACTAATTTTCCTCACGTAACATACGGTTGCTTTTTTTTTCTCCTTTGGGCCCTTTTTTCCCTAACCCTTTTCCTCCCCCTTTCCTTTTACTGCCTTTTTTTTTTATTGCCGGGTGGTTTCTCTCTTCCCCAGGGATTTAGGCAACTTCTATACTCTCACGGTGTTCACTTTCCTGTAGTTTCTTCGTTGTCCGGAATATCACTGCCGTGCGGACCTCTGTTATTAAATCTTGTTCACTCCAGTCGTTCGGGGTTTTTTTTTTTTCCTCTCATCAGTCACTTCCTCTAAACATTTATTTCTTCCGCCAGTCCTTACCCAGTGTCCCCTTTGAAATTTTCCCCCCCCTTTCAACCTCTTTGATTGTCCACTTTTTTCTCCTTCTTCTAGATTTCCTTTTTTACCCCCACTTCAATTATTAATATACACTTCCCCTCATTTGTTTTTTTTCCCCCCCCAGTCGGATTTGTCTTACAATGACCCTTGTGCTTACGTACCATAATTCGTTTGTTCTGAGAGGTTGACCTTTCCGTCCGGCTCGATCCTATTTTCCCAACCGTTTCGTTGTCCAATTTCCCTGTGGATTCTGTGTTTTTTTTTATCGAGTGAGTGGCCATCTTTCACTCGCCCTGCTACATTGTCACACCACCTAATGGTAGTTCCCCATCATCACCCCGTATTTCTTGTGCTTATCCCTTTGGCCGTGTCGTCAGTATTCTGTCCTCCCACCGTTGAACTCTTGGGTTTTGAGTCCCACTGCATTTTCTTTTCCCCTTCAGTCTAACTTATTGTTTGCCCCATTGCGCATGTCCTCTATTCTTTTTAACCCCCTTTCCTCAGTATGGTGACCGGACTTTTTTTTTTAAACCGAATTTTTTCCCCTTTGGCTTTCCCAGACCTTTCTCATTCCACTTTTCCCTTGACCCCACTGCCTTTTTCTCTTTTTTCATTTTTTTGCGTTGGGTACTCGAGACGCACCTGCGTACTTTCTTCCAGCGCCAACCCCTTTGTCTTCCCTTTTTCTGATTTTCTCTTTTCTCTTTCCCACGTAACTCTCGATTTTGCTTATCCTTCTTTATTTCTTGAACCTTTCTCGCGTTCCCTGTTTCTATGTTATCACGCACAGTCTGCGTTCACCCTTTCTGGTTTCTGCTCTGCGTTTTCTACATATTTTTTGTCTGTCAATCTCTTGACACCCTCTTCCGTCCATTTCCTTTGCGTTCTTTGTCCCCACACAGGATGTGTTTTTCCTTTTTTTCACCCCTTTTTCTTGTGATTTTGTCCGTGCTTCAGTCCTTTTCGCTCTGTGTACCTCCTTCCGTATCTTGTTAAGAATTGGTTCACCAAGCGCTGTTAAGGTTCTTTCTTCTCAACAAAAAGCTTTTTCCACGTCGCTTCATTCCCCCACTTTCTTTCCTTTTGAGTCTCCCATTCGCCTTTTTTACATTGTCTCAGCTTTTTGTGTTTTTCGTCTTCTTCTCTCCTTTGACGCTCGCCTGATCTCTTCACTCGGTATGGTGCTCCCCTCTTTCTCTACACCCCCCAATACCACCTAAGCGTTGTTTTTAGACCCATTTTTCTTGTTCTTTCGGGTTTTGTTTTTCCTAGTCTTCATTTTTCCCTTCCTCTTTTTCTCCTTTTTTCACGTGTTCGATGTGCCCCCCAACTCACTTCCAATCACCCCTTACTTGCTCACCACTATCTTTTCTCTTTTGTTCAGTCGTTGTTTTTATATCTTTTCTTTTTTTTCCCCCCCTAGTTTTGGTTCCCCCCCCCGCGTCTCCTGTTTCTGTAATAGACGTTCTTGGGTTTTTTTTCTTGACTTTTTGAACTATCGGGCTCATTCCTTGTACTTTTCCTAATTACTCCCAATACCTCTCTCTTGTCGTGCTCTCATGCTTCCCGTATTTCCTTGTCGAATTCCCACCCCTTCTTTTTTTTTTTTTCTTCTTCCCCCCAGTATCCCCCTTTTTTTCGGGGACCCCCCCGCGCTTATTTATGTTTAGTCTATTTTTCGGAGGACATAACCGCCCCCCTTTTACACACCTTCTTATCTTCCCCCTGCCTTTTTGACCCTCCCCCGATGGTTTTCTTCTGACTCCCCCCTTCGGCAACTGTTTCTTCTCGCTTCTAACTCTTTTCCCGCCTATTTGTTTAGTCCTTGGTTGCCTTGTCCTCCCTCCCTATCCTTTCCCCTCTTTTTTCTTCTCCCCCTTTCCCGGATCTTTTTTCTTTATGACTTCTATGCCTATTCAAAGCTGTTTGGGCGCATCGGACCCACTTTCTCCCGTTCTCTTTGCCCACCACCTTGTGTCGCCTACCTTTTTGATTCACCACTCCTTTGCCGTTTTTTTTTTCTTATTTTAGGGCGTTCAAATGCACGTGTCCTTTTTACCGTTCCATGTCTTTTTCCCGTTTTCTCCGGCGTTTTGGGGTTTTTTTTTTGCTCTCCTTCAAAATATTGCGCCGTGCTCTTTTCATTATTCCCCACCACTTGCACTTCTTTCTTTCTCATGTTTTTTCCCTGTAACCTTTTTTGGTCGTTGTTTTTTTTGGTGATTTGCTCTCCTTCCCAACGGTTTTTTTTTTTTTCCCCCCATTGCTTCACCTCTTCTGGAGTCTTTCCTCCCTTCCCAATAATTTACTTTATATTTTAGATTCTTTTTTTTACTTTGAACATTGTTACTAGGTTTCTCCCGTGTTCGTTGCCTATGTTTCCATTTTGTACAAGCTATCCTCAAATACCCCCCCCTCCCCCCTTCCCCCCGTTGCAGACATGGCCCTTAAACATCCGTACCACTTCGCTACACGACTTTCCTCCTCAAGTGATCTTACATCTTTGCGGGCCGCCCTTTTCCCTTTTTAGAATGATATCCCCTTGCGTACCATTCGAATGTTTTCCTTCCTTTTCCTTTTTGGTCCTCCGAAGAGGTTCCCTTATTTTTTTCTTTTTTCATCTCCTCCCACCCCACAAACACCTCTTCTTCCCAACTTAGTTAGTTCCTTTCCCGGGGGCATCCTTTTTCGTTTTCCTCCTCGTCTTGACTTGCTTCTTTTTGGGTGCTGATCTCCCTTTTGATGTCTTTTCCCTCATTTAACCCCGTTGCGTTCCTTTTTTTTTTTTGAGTTTACCTTCCTCTTTCTTTCCCTTTTCTTTCTCTGGCAGGTTCGTTGGCAGCTTTTTTCTTATTATGGAATTGCCTCCACGACTTTACTTATCCCCCGTGATTTGCTTGCCCCCTCAGATTATTCACTTTTGTTTGACGTTTGCTTCCCGTCATTGACGCTAACCCCTTCCCCCCGTTTTACCATTTTGGACCTTTAATCACCTTCTAATCCGTATGTGCTCCCAGCCGTCGTGGCTGTTCCCCTTACTTTCCCTTTACCTTTTTTTGACTTTCCTTTTGAATTACCCTTTTACCCCTTAGTTACCTTTCCCTTGTACTTCAAATGCTGCGTCTTTATTTGTCCGTGAAGGTTTCCCTCCTATTCCGTATTTCCTCTCCGCTCTCCGACACATTGATTTCATCGTTCTTCTTTTATTTTGATTGTTTTCTCTTTCCCCCTCTTGGCTCATCGCATCCCTCATCCCTCAAGTCTCCCCTTTTTTGACGCTTATACCGCGGCCGTCCTCTTGATTTGCTTTGTTCTTTCTTTTCTAAGTCTCCCTCCCCCCCCCCCCCGCGTTTTTTTTTTCCTCTTTCCCCCAATTTTGCTGTCGTCGGGTTTCTTTACTCTTTTTGGTATTATTTACGATCTTAGTTGTTGTCTAGTCAGTACTAATTTATTCACAAACCCTCTTGGACTTCGTTACTTATTTCCTTTACATTTTTCTCTCTTGATTGTTTTCCGGGTTTTTTCCTCCCGTAGGAAGTTACATTTCCTAATGCTTTTTGAATTTTTCTTATCTTTAACTTTCTGTTCTTTTCATACCATTTTTGAGCTGTTATGTCCCTCCCGGTTTTTGAATTTCTCTGTTCTTAGTGCTGATTTTGGTTTTCCTCCCGAACCACCTTTCTTCCTCCTTTTCTTTTTTGGGGGGTCATTTCTTTTTTTTCCCTTCCTTTCCATTTGTTCACTTTTTTATTCCGCGTTCTCTTTTCATCGGGCGTGAGTCTGGTTCTATTTTCCTTTGGTTGAACCGTTTTTTCCTTCTCTTCCCCCTTGTACCGGTTCGATACTTCCAGGATTCGTTTTTCTTTGAGGTCGTTTTTTTTACTCGTCTCAGTGCTTTCCCTTCAGACTTTTCCACCCCCCCCTTGACTGATTACCTCTTTTTCGGTTTTGTGAATCACTTCGTTCTATTTCTTCTTCGGTATTCTTCCTTGTTGTCTTCTTTTTCCCCTTTGTCTTTTCTCTGAAGTTTTCTCTTCCTTTACCCCTTATTATTTTTTTGGTCCTTGTTTGGCCGCTGTTTCCCTCTATCTCCCTTTTCTTCCTTCTTCTTCCTTTTTTTTCCCCTTGAGTTCCCGGGAGTTTGAATCCAAATTATTTTTGTCCTTTTTAGGTCCTCCTTGGTCTATAGATCTCCCCCCCTTCGGTTAATACTGTTTGTTTCCCCATAACTTTTTTTTTTTCTCCTTTCTGTGTTTCTCAGGTTGTTGGCTCATACCCCCCAAACGCTTTTTTTGTTTTCCCGCTTGAACAATTTGAAATGATTTTTTTTGTCCTCCGTCCCCATTTGCCCTCCGCGCCTTTGTCTTTCCCCCCCCCCTCCTTCTTTGCTTTTTTTCTCCCCTCTGGTTTTCACCTTTTCCGATTTTTTTCCGTTTTTCTAGACAGCCCCCCTGTTTCGTTTTTGTCTGTGGAGCTTTTTTTTGTCCCCGCTTTTATATTTTTGTGCCTCTCCTTTTTTTTTTTTTTTTTGTTGCCCCATTCGTGTTTATCTTTCTCATCTACCTCTATTCCCGCGCCCCTCCTGGTCTTCCACCTCCTTAGGGCCGTTGCCCCAGTTAGTGTGTGTTGTTTTTTTTTCTCCTCTTCCTCTGCCGTGGGTTGAACTAAAGGTTACCTGTAGTTTTTCTTGTTTTTTTTGTTACTCTCTTGCTTTCTGTTTTCTAGCTTTTCTCTTGCTTTTTTTACTTTGGATTTCTTCTTTTGCCGTTCCTCTTTTTAATTTCGTTTTTTTTTGTTTTTTTCCAGCTTGGTACTCGTTTTTTGATATTCACTTTGCCAGCATTTGACCTTTTTTTTTTTTTTCCCTCCCCTCCTTCTTTTCTTACTTCTCGAGATGTAGACCACTCTTTACTTTCCTTACCAACTTACCCGTTTTTTTCACCTTTCACTTTCTCTCTCCTAGTTATTCGTTGTTTTTTCTTGGTTCATTCCCGCTTTCCTTACTCTTTTTTTTTTTTCTTTCTTTTTTTCCCGGGTTATTTCTTTTTTTTTCCTTTCCTCATTTATTTCTCGTACTTTCCTTTTGGTTTACGGTTTTTCCTTTTCTCGCCCCTTTTTGGTTCCTTCTTCTTTTCTTTCGCGATTGTTTTATTTTATTGTTCTTTTCCCTCTTTATCTGATCCCTCCTGAAAATTTTTCTTTACAAATGTTTCTCTGGTTTCGTTTGCTAACCCTCCCCCTTCGGGTATCCTAGATTTGTTTCCTTCGCCTGTTTGGTCCCCGGCGGGTTCTCAGGCGCCCGTGTTGCTTCCTTTTGGTGTTTTCTTTTCCCACACCTTATCCAGCCGCCTCTGGCTCCTCTTAAACATCTTTACATTCTCCCCCTCTCTCCTTGTTTGGTGCTCGATTCATTTTAGTTAATTGGGATTTTTTGGTTAGCTTTCACACATCAGGTTGAAGGAATTTCGTTTTTTTTCCTTTTTTCTTTCTTGTCTGGTTTTTTTTGGCTTTTTTTTTTGGAGGATCTCTTTTTTCCTGAGAGGCAGGCTGCAGGATTTATACCTTTTAA
>Ga0179593_1489182_pt1 | contig 17538 bp, 28 predicted proteins | sample CZODoug2_1_08_16_FD_185931 | JGI IMG/M metagenome (GOLD analysis project Ga0179593, IMG submission 185931) | Vadose zone soil fungal communities from Angelo Coast Range Reserve, California, USA - CZODoug2_1_08_16fungal (PacBio error correction) | ecosystem: Environmental > Terrestrial > Soil >... | reverse complement strand
CCTAAGGAATTAGAATTTTGTTACCCCCCTCTTTGGCCCTGAAAGTCGTCTCCGGATTTCTCGGCTTCCCTTCGTGTCTTTGGCCTTAGCGCAGCAACCGCTGCTCCCCCTCTGTCTCGGTTACTACCCCCTGTCTCCTGTTCCTCTTACACATCTCTGCCCCGCGAAGAGCCATATCCCTTACGCCTGCTTGCTTTCGCCCAGTTTTGTTGTTTTACGAATTTTTACCCACCCCCCTCTTCCCCCCCGAATCATGCGTTGACATGTGGACGTGTTTTTCCACATCACGCAGTCTTTGGGATTCCTTTTCCGGATTTTCATCTATTTTTTTTCGTAGAGACTCACTCGCCTTCGCGTTCCTCGGTGACCACAGAATCTGCCGCAATTCGTAAGGTTTTTTTCGTTGGAGCCTTTTTTTTTCTTTTCAAGTCAGACGCCCCACTGCATTCTCTAGGTTTGTTGCCTAAGAATTTACCAGGCACAATTTTTTACTGACCTTCCCCCTGCAATGATGCTGACTGCTTTTCACGCCGATGAGCGCTCTGTGTTGAAACCACCTCTCATAGCGCTGCCCCCGCACCCTTTTCTGCCCCCCTCCCGTCATCCGTCGCCAATTTTTTTCTCCCCCCTCCCACATTCTCCCCCCCCTTCTCACAACTTCTCCCCCTCACCCTGAATGCACTTATCTTAACCGCCGCCATTACCGTAAGTTTTTTTTTTTTTTTGTGTTTTCGTGTACCCTGCCTAAAAGATGGCACGCTCAGTGACATCTCCTCCCTTCGTTAGACGCACTACACATTTTTTTTCTCTTCTAAGGACCCGCTGGTTGAGGACCTACCCACGCTTCGTTGTCGCCTTTTTTCAATATCCTCTCTTTTCTTCACTGTATCTCAGTGGGTTTTTGTCTCTTCATCACCCCTTTACACATCCCTTGTTAAATGCTCCTTTTTGTCTTCCATACAACTTCCCTTTTATTGCTGTTGCACACCGACTGGCCTCTCCCCGGCCCATAGTTCCCGATTGTCCATCCGCCGCCTTTCCGATTTGTCAGATTCTTTTTTTTTTTTTTTTTTTTGTTTTTCGTCTTTTTTCGTTAAAACCCGCGATCCCCCATTTTCAGTCCCGTTCCCACTGCGCATTGGCTTCGAGTTCCGCGCTTTCTTACCCCGTACCTTGGAAAGTTTTTTTCGCCATTCTCACCTTTTTATCCTTCGCCCAGTCGTTAGTTGTGGTTTTTTTTGCCACCCTGTCCGTTACGTCGGCTTACGAATCACGACGCCCTATCATACTGTTTTTTTTCAATCTATCTTTCTTTGCGCCCATGCGTATTTTCCTTGTCGGCCATGACGCCTTTATCCACTCTTTTTTCACCACTGCAGGAGCATACCCATTCCTTTATTTCCCTTCGCCCCCTCTTGCCGGCGTGTACCTTGATCTTGGTTACCACCGTCTTTCTTCTCTTCCTATAGCTCACCGACTTAGCGCCAGCCACGACCTTTCCCCCCCCTTTTGGGAGAACTCTGCCGTCCCAGCGTTTCTTTGCTAGACGTTTGGCGACCTTTTTAGACAACCCGGTGCGCATTTCAATCTAACTCCCCGCCTTCCTATTCTTTTCTGTCTGTATATTCCTTAGCGTTGGTGGGTCACGCGCCCGTTTACTTCTGTTCCACGGTTTTTCCTTTATTCTTTCACCCATTCCCTCTTTGGGTCCTAGCACTCTCCTTTTCCCACCTTCAACCCCCTCCCGGGTTTTTTTTTTTTGCCTTTATTCATTGCACGTCCCAACCACCTTTTCGAGTTTTACCCTGCTGCCCGCCGAGCACATATTCTTGCTTCCTACTGTTTTTCCCTCGCCTTCTTTCGACCTTTGCCAGACACATGCTTTGCACGAGAGCGACATTTTTTCCAATTCCCCTTCCGTCCCTCCCCATTCGGCGCTGACCGAGTCTTGACGATCTCACTTCTCACATCCTAGTTAACGACAGTTTCGTCGGTGTGCATTTCTCCTGGTGCTGCTTACGACCTTTTTTTGTCTTCGCCTCTCCCCCCTCAACGTCTCATTATTGGACAATTGACGTCCCCTTCGCGTCTCCTTCATTCTTTTTAGCTTTCCCGATCGAGGAACCGCGGGGCATTCGTTACCCCACAGCTCTTTTTTTCTTTTTTTCCCCACACCATCCTTTACGCACTTAGTTTTCCCCGGCCTCGCTTCGTGCTCCCCTGGGCTGCTTTTTCTCCTTGCGTATATTGCCCTCTGCGACACTTCCACCGTCGCTTCTTTTTTATAAAACGGCCTTTGCCTTATCCTTTTTTTTTTCCTTTCCCTTCCCCTGCGTCGTGTCTTAACTGCTCATTGTGTTTTCAAACGCTCCGTCCCGCCAGAACAGTTTGTCTCCTCATTGGCTCCCTCCCTTAGCGCCCGCACTCGTCCCCATTAAGTCTCTCTCTTTCTCTTGACCTCTTTTCTTCGCTTCTTCTCATTTCTCCGCACGCCAGACTCGGCACAATCACGCTCGTGATGGACGCCCCCCCTTCATGCCCCCCTTTCCCTCTGTCCACCCATCTTTCTCCGAACCCCCAGATCCCCACTCCGATTAACTCCCTGGACTGTCCTAGCCCCGCGTTTGCCCAAGTTTTCAGTTTAAACGGCTGACCCGTTTCCATCGGCCCTCAACCGACTCTTTCCGGCAAGTCTACCCCACCCGTATCCTTCACTGGTGAGCTTGATCACGATGACACCTACCACAACTCTCATCCAACCATAGGCGCTATTCCTTGTCCCTCTTGCCCGTGGTTCCCGCACCACTGAATAGTTGCTTCCCTTTTTTTTTTTTTTCCTTTCCGCTTGCCCTGCCGTCAATTCCAACACGCCGCGCCTTTGGGACTGCGAATTCGGACTCGTCATTTCGTTTTCTCCGAGAGTTCTGCTTCTGTACCCGTCATTTTGAGTCTTCTCCCCGTCCTAAGCTTTCGCCAAACCTGCTCTCTCTATGTGCGTCTGGCAACTTTTTATTTTCGTTCTCGGCCAATTTTTTAGATTTCGCCGGCCCAATTCGCCCCGTACTCTTCCCCTTTGTCTTTCCACTAGTCCGGAAGGGTTACTTTCTTCTATTCGCTGGTTCTTCCAGCACCCCCTCCATTGTATCATTCTTCGCTTACTAACTATGTCCCCCTACCTACCTTTGTTTTCCCGTAAGAGCGTCGTTCCTAGCATTCCATTTTGTCCACCAATACGCATCTTGATCGAAGTCTGTTGTTGCCACAGCTTTCATTTTAGGATCCAGTTTCTTCCGCAAACAATAGATCCCCCTCGCTTCTCCCCGGTGAAACTGCACCTTCCCCCCACGTTGCGCACTTTTTCGAACTAGGTTTCGCGTCTCTCCACCGTTCGGCCCCCTGATTGAATACGGCATCCGGAGAATTTTCCGCCCCCTTGGATTGTTCCAAATTCCGCCTTTCTCCCCAACTGTCTGTTCCAAGACGGAACGCTTTTGCACCGTGAAATACTCTTTACATCCGCTTCCTGTAATCTTTTATGTTCCTGTGTATCTCTCTCTCTTTTATACCCTTTTTTTTTGGTCTTTTAAAAGGGCTGCCTTCTGTCGAGTTTTCAAAAAGTATTCCTCTTGCCTTCCTCTTTTCCCTTTCTCCCCTTTCCCCCCTTTCCTTCGGCGATTCCTTTTACTCCGAGGATCCCATCTTTTAACGCCTTCGTCCTGTTAGTGACCCAAACCATGTGTTTCCGAGCCTTCTCACCGCTTTTTTTTTACCTCCGTTCTCTTCTTCCCGTTATCCTTAACTCCCTTCCTATTTCGCCCTCTTGTCTCACCATTTTCCTTCACCGGCATGCGCCGGTTACCTCTTCCGGTCTTTGTTCAACCTCCCAACCCCTTGTATCGACCCGATTCTCTCTGTGCTCTCCTTTAATTTTTCTTGTTCGACTTTCACGGGTTGCATTATTTTTTTCTTGATTGTTGACTTGTTTTTTTTTTGTCCGTATTTACCACCCTTTAGTTTGGCACCCGCATCACCACTCAGTTTTTCTCCCGCAATTTTCATTCCTTTTCCGTTTTTTTCCCTCGACGTTCTCCCCCCTTCTTCCCTTAAGAGAGGTTGAGAGCGCTTTTTTTTCCGTTACTTTTTCCTTTCCTTCCTTTCTTCTTTTTTCCTCCCCTTCCTTTTCCTTTTTTCATTGTCCCCCCCCGCCTAATTTCTCTACTCACCACATTTCTTCTTCTTCCTTTACGGACGCATTTTTGAGTCCGCATTCCGTACCGCAAACTCCCTGGTCTGCGAGCACCCGCCTTCAAGCGTTTCCCGTCTTTCGTGCAAGTTTTTTTGTTTACATTCACCATTTTCAGGCACACAGCGAGAAGAAGCTTACTGTCTCTTATCGGTTGCTTTTGGTTCCTATTCATAAATCATCACGGTTCACTCCCCTAATTCTTTTTTTTTTTACGTTTTCGTTCGAATTTCTTTCATTTGTACGTCTTTCTTTTCATTCCGGCCTCGTTTATTCTTTTCGTCTTTCCTCTTCTCCTTCGCCCCCCACCTTTTTTCTTAGTCCGCTTTTTTAACCTTTCACCCTTTTTCGCCTTCTGATCATTACTCCTCCCCCCCCTTCACTCATCTCTATCCCGTTCTCCAGCTCTCGCCCACTCCTCTACCCCATTTTCACCTTCACCTGCAAAGTCCCACCTCCTATCCATTTCCCTGCTTACCCTACCCCCACCGACTCACCGTCCCCTCTTTTCTACCCTCCCCGGGCCCTCCCGCCTCCCCGTTCCTCCCCCCCCCCTAACATTCCGTGCGACCCCAGTTAGCTCTTTGTCACCATTCTCCTTGCCTGTCATCGCACGCTTTCTCCTTTTTATATGGTCCCTGCCTTCCTTTTTTTTACCTTGTCCCTCCACGTTTATTAATGTTTCATGTCTTTCTGGTCCCTGCCTTTCCACACCACCCTCATTTATTTTTTGCCTCCCCTTTTCTTGCTTGATTTCCTCCCTTCTAACTTTTTCCCTCTCGCAATTTTCTTACTCTTTTCCGTTCTCTATTCCCTCTTATCTGCCTTTCCATTTTTTTCCTCTTTGCCATTTACCCAAGCTATCTATCTTTCTACCTTTCTCTGTTTTTTTTTCGGTCCCCCCTCCACTTCCCCTTTTCTCTCTCCCCCTTACTCCGGCCCCCCCTTTCAACAGTGTCGGGTCCCGCGTACCTACCTTTTACTTGTATTTCTCGCTTTTCTATTTTCCTCCCCCCGCTGCCCCCTGCCTCATTTTCCATTTGACCGTTCTTCCCTTAGTGCCTTTTTGGTTGGAGCCTCGTTTCTTCCACATTGCACTTTCTTTTATATATTTCCCTTCCTCCCTTTCCACGTTCTCTTCGTTATTCCGTGCCCCAATGGACTAAGGGCTAACTACTTACACTCGCCACCATCTTTCTTCTTGGTGCCCCCACGCACCATTTTCACACCCTCAGTGCCGCTTTTACATTTCTGGCCTAGCCGTTGTCTCTCTTCTTATTTTCTCCCTCAGCGTCTCGCCGGGCCCCCTATCCCGATAACTTCGTCCTTTTTTGCGACTCTTGTTGGTTCGCCACACTCCAGGCGGCCAAACGCACCCTTCCGGTTTAGTCCCTCATACCACCTATCGGCACCGTCCGTCATGCAGTGCCTGGGTTTTTCCCTTATGTGTCCCTCTACACGAACTGATGCTTAATCCCCTTCCCTCATGCTTGTTCCACTCCTCTCGGATTCCCTTCCCCCCACCTTTCTTCACTGGCGATAGGTCTCTCCGGACTTCTCTATCACTGCGTCTCCTCTGCCGAGTGCCACGACAAAGTTCGCGAGCCATTGCCCCAATCTTCTGAGTCTTAGCTGGCTTGCCGATCCGCAGTTGCCGCTGATTGGCTGTTAACCGATCGTACTCCTTTCCCCCATTACCTCCGGTATGAGTGTATGCTCCCTTACCATTCCTACCCTGGTTCCGGGTTCTTCCCAAGTTCGCTTGTAGTTCTCTTGCCCCCCCCTCCTTGATGCAAATACTCCTCATCGTCATTCTATCACCCATTGCCGACCGGATGCCCTAGTACTTCCCTTCCTGATTCTTCTTCCCCTCCCCCTGCCGATTTTTTTTCCACTACCTGCCAGGTTTTTTTCTGGCGCTCGTGTGCTTTCTGTCCCCTAGCTATCGTTTGTCTTATTTCTTTTTATTACGCTTAGCACTTCCCCATAATTTTGGCATTTTTTTTGGCCCCCCCTAACTTCCGTCGCCCTCCCCAGGTAAACTCCTTGGCTTTTTTAACGTTTCTCGCACACGATGTTGTTGCACTGGCTGGACGATTCTCCTCCCCGCCCGCGCGTTCTTCCCACTTATATGCTGCTCTGGCCTATGCCAGCTACCATACCTCGTTGCGCTGTGCCACCCCCACGTATCTGCGAACTAAACCACTTATCGCACCAGCAAGTCCTTCCACCTTTTTCTGCCGCTTTTCGCAGCCCTCTGGTGTTCTTCCGCAACTCCTCTTCCAACACCCTTTCCTGCGCTCCCATTGGCTTGATAGACTTGATTTTCGATTTTTTTTCCACTGGGTTCTTTCCCTGCCCCTAGGTATTTTACTGACGCTCAGCAGCCACGTCCCCCCCCCCCCCTTTTTCTTTCCTTTTTCTTCTCTCCCCTTCTTTCTTCCCCACATCTCCGACCCGCCCTCCACGCGCTTCTCTTCCCGCGTCTTTTATTTTTTTTTCCCTGTTATCCCCCCACGCCACTTTTCTTGCCTCCCCCTCCGTTAGCACCCTCGCATCCCAGACAGGATGACCTCCCCTCTCAGTAAACAGCGCTCCCTATTTTCTCGCATTCTTTCCCCCCCCCGACACTTGTTGCTTCGTCTCTCTGATTCCCCCGCGAGGCCCACGCTTCAACGTTGCTCACTGCCTGTCTTGATCATCTTTCCCCGACCTCTCTTCCAGCGGCACATTCGTCTTGGTCGAGTACTTTTTCGTTCTGGTCCGCTTCCTTTAAAGTCGACCGTAGTTTTTTTCGTCCCTTTCCTTTTTTGCTCTTCCCCGGCCGATTTTCGTGGGTGTAGGCTCTCCTTCGAGCACATGCCAGGCTTTTTGATCTTTCCGCCGATTTCTTTCCTGTTAGATTCACCACGTTTGCGCATATCCAACTGCCGCCCTGGCGACTTTACTTCCCCCCAACCTTACGCCTGTCGTGCTCCGAGCCCGGGCCCCATGGCGTCCCCCCTTCGCCCGTCTTCCCTGACGTTTCCCCTTTTACAAGTTACTTTTTTTTTCTAAACGCGACTTGTAGTTGCTGAAGGTCCCGTTCTGAGTTCGACGTTTTTTCGCGCCCCCGACACTGATTCTTTTAACGACCGGCGCGTGACGCCCCCTTTTGACCGCATTCATGAGCATTTTCCACGTCACTACCTCAGTGGGTCATCCTCGCTACCTACCTCCCATATGGTCGCCTGTTTCTTTCCTTCCCTCCACCTTTTATTTCGCCCCGACCTCTCCGCCGGCCCCCTCCGCATTCCTTTACTTGTCTTTCCGGTTATAAGTCGGTTTCCCCACGTATGTACACCCCTCCAGCCCGGTTACCGACTCTGCTCGCCTCTTTTTTCGCGTGTCTCGATTTCAGATAGCCGATAGCCGTTTTCCCCGACGCAACAAATCTTCCCCGTGCTTTTGTTTGCCCTTTGTTCTCCGAACCACCCGCGGCGCCACCAACACTCCGCTTCTACATCGTACCTATAGTTCGCGCACCTCTCACGCCCGCACGTGTTTCTTTTCTCCTGCTTGTGTTCTCCGAAGCCCGTCGGATATCGCGCTCAGTCGTTTTTGCCTCCCTGTTTCCCCTTTCTGTCCCTTTTTATCGACCAACGTGCCAAAGCCAAGCCAGTATTTTTGGCGATGCCCCCCACCAAGAGTTGCGCTATTCCATGTGAGCAGAGCACGATTTGACGCCTTGTTCCCCTTAGTCCCCCTTCAGTCGTTTCTGATCGGTTTTCCCCCACAGATAATCTCTTGCCCCCCACCTTCCCGACCCACGTTCCCTCTTCATGTTGAGTAGATTCGAGCATCCGTTAACTTCTACGTCCTCTTGTTACTTTTCATACCTCCCGCTGCCTTTTTCTTGCGTCACATTCGTTGTTTCTCTTGACTCCCAGTAATATCTAAGTCTTGTTTCCCCCCCCTTCACTTCGCCAGGAGTCCCACCGATACCCGTCGCTAGCGGGGATATCTTCGACCCCGTTTCCCCCCACGAACCCCCTGCGCGATTCGCACTGACCCGCTCCGTCCGATTTCCTTTCACTTTCTTGGTTTGCTATGCTATGGTAACCCCTTCTTGCCTCACTCTTCTTGATAAGGACTATGGTGTCCCGTCCCCTCCTTTTTGGCTCTTTTTCAGCTCTCTCACCAGCTTTACCTATTGACTACCCGGCAGAACCCATTTTTCTCCTCTTTTAAATAAACCTTCGTACCTGTAAGGCCCTCTAGTCTCCGCTCATGCCTTTTGCTTGTTGTCCTTTTTGTCCGTTGCCTTTTACGTCCTCGGCTCTTTTTCTCTTGACAACCATACTTGGTCTATTTTGCGCATGCACCCTTTGCTTTCCCCGGCATCCCTCTCTCTCCCTCGCCAACCCCTTTACGATGCTTATCGCTCTTTTGCCTTCTGTGACAATGCGCATTGTGCCAACTGTGTTCTTTGTCCGGTTCTCATTTCCTGTTCCCTCGCCACTCTTACCTTATTTTACCCAACCGCATTGGAGAGTCCCGCTGGATTTTTCCCGCACCACCCTTATCCCTCCACTCTTTGATGTCATGCACCACATGTGTGTTTTACCTTGCGACGGCTCCTTGACAGGTTCTCTTGGTCCCAAGTTTTTTTCTTCCCCCTTGACCGCTGTGTCCTCGCCGTCCCACCCAAAAAGCGCGTCATGTCTTTTTTTGCCCCCTGCCTTTGGCCTTTAATAGTATTTCTCTTGTTTCCCTTAGGGTGCCAGTTCCTCCAACCTTTACGCATCGCTTCTCATCGTACCCATTCCTTAATTACCCACTTGCTCTCGATTCGTCCCACTCTTCTTTTTGTGCAACACGCAGACCTGCCCCCTCCTTCCGAGCCAACTTGCCTTCCTGGTTTCTCCAACCCCCCCTCTCACGCACGGCAACTTCATCCTCATCGACTAATGCCGGTCTTTCTCCCCTATTTCTCCAGATTCCTCCCACGAAAAACCCTCCTTTCTCGTTTCTTTATCGCGCGCCTACATTATCCCCTTGGCAAATATAGTCCCCACGATGCTCGATCTATCTTTCTGCCATCTTTCTTTAGCAGGTTTCTTACACCCACCCTTTTCGCATCCAATCTCTCCCACCCTCCCCCCCCCAATACACCCCCTTTTCTTTTTCCCCCCTTCCTTTAGTCCGACACCTACAGTTCGAGTCTCTTTTTTTCTCCACTCTTTCTTTGTCGCGATTTGAATCCCGTTACTTATACATTTTGCCGCGACCATTTTTATTTTTTTCCGACTTTCGAGCTTACGGCGACCGCAACTGCCTCTGCAGCGCTTCTTACCCTAAATACCCTCCCTTCGCAGCCCCCTACCTTTGCTGCAGTTTGAGAGATCGTCTTCCGTCCCTTCCTGCCCATGCTGGTGCTTGTTTCTGTGACGCGCCGATAACCCCCTTTCTAATTCTTTCGGCCTCTCGTTACCTCCTCCACAAGTTTTATTTATCACCTTGCGCTTTCCGCACAACCCCACAGTTGTGCGCAGCCAGCGCCCTCCATTTTTTTCCCAAACCCCCCTCCCTTTTATTCCTCCCTGGTCCCTCCTCACGTTTTCCCCTTCCTCCTCTTTTCCCCCCCCGTCAGGTTCTCTTAACCATTCCCAACCCGTCCTTTTTTTCCAACTTCCCCCCTTATTTTTTCGACGATTGCCCGCCTTTGAAGCATTTTTCGGTCTGATCCCGGCCTTTTTTTTCTTTTTTGTCTTCTGACTCTTTCCTCCAGTCCCCATGGTCTCAAAAACACGGATGATTATCCTCCCGGTTCATTGCCCCCTCCTTATATGCTCTTCCCCTGCCCTTAACCATACGATACTGTGTCCTTCCGCTGAGCTTAACTCCCCCCGGCTCATCAATTGACTGCATGCGTACCATCCGTTTACGCCGCACCCATCCCCCCTTCCTGGTTCAGAGATCGATGCGCTTCAGCGACAGTTTTTTTGCTGACCTTAGCATCGAATTCGTCACCGTCGTTGTCCGCTTTACCCGGGCTCTTGACGCTCCTCCGCCGCACAGACCGGAAAATCTGGCCCACCCAATTCGCTTTTCTCTCTGGTCTGATCCTTTCAACACCAGCAAGCTTATTTCCCCTCCTAACAGTTTTAACTTCCGCGATTCCGATTTTTTGCTTTTCCCCCTCTTTTTTTTCAATCTTTGCCCTTCAATCCTTCGCCCGGCTTGCAAGGAGTCATGTTTCTGGCACCCCATGTTTTTTTGTCGCTCTGTGTGATGCCTTTTTGATTTTACAGCTCACACCACCCGGTCTTTTATCCCGGGCCTTTTTTTTCTGCCCCATTGGCGACGGAACCAGACAGCTGTCTCCCTTATTTTACACGCTCTGTGCACTACCCGCTCCAATGTTCCCGTGATGTATTCCTGTCGTGTTTTTTTCCGCACTCCCTTCGGCTCAGGCGCTCCTCCTGCACCGATACACAATGGCTTGCCCTCCACCCCTATACACCGAATTCCGCCTTGATGCCCGTTTTCCCGGCACCCCCCCCCCGCTCCCACAAGGCCCCTCGGTCAGATGCCTCACACTCTTTCTACCACGCCCGCTAGGCCGGTCTATTGCCCTCCTTTACCCATTTTTTTCCCCCATTTTCGGCGATCCCACTGCCGCTCTCGGCCCTCTGACCCGCGCCACCAGTCCTTTGTCCTTTCACATTGGTTCTCTCCCAATCCTCCCTCTTGCGTTCCTCGTCAAAATCACCCGACGCGCATGCTCGAACCTCTCTGTCTCCCGACTGTCCACGCCGGCATTTGTTTGCCGAGGCTCCTTGGAATTTGGGTGGCCCCCCCTCATTTTTTTTCGTGATTGTTTTCTTTAATTCTGGGCGGTTGCACTTTTTCCGTTGGTGGCGCCTGTCCAAACCAACTTCCCCGGGTGTTTCCTCCTCTCCTGATTTTGCTCATATCTTATTTCCCTTATTTCCCGTTTCCGTGACCCGCTTTTTTTTTGGCGGAGCGCTATCTGCAAGCCCCAATAGCTATGTCTTAAACGTATGCGCGTTTGTATCTTTGGCCTTGTGGTTTTTTAATATTCCCCTTTTTCTAATTCTACGAGCAGAGTTTTTTCTCTTCTCTTTTCTTTCCCCTCTCCACCATAGATTTTCCTTTAGCTTTCCCCTTTTGACAATCAAAGGAATAGATCTCTTTTTCCTTTCCGCCCCCCCGAATCCTCTTTTGGACTTTTTGCGATACGCCTATTCGTGCCCCGTTTGCCTCATTGTGCCCACATCATCACACAGCCTTGCTTCATAGCCACCCCCCGCTGTCTACCTTTGTATTTGCCTTTCCCCACCCGACCCCCTAACCTTAGCTTCCACTTAGCCGCACCTCATGTCTGGGCGCTCCCCAGGCTGTGTTTTAACCTCCGGACCCCCATTTTCCCGGTCTCAAGCTCCGCCTGTCATTAAGCTTTCGTTCGAGGTTCATTTTCTATCCTGGCTTTTTATCGGCTCCATCGTTTGCCCCCCTCCCCCCGTTACCTCAATCGCTGGCCAGAGCAGTAGGAACTTTCTCTCCTTGAGGTTAGCACAAAGCTTGACCCCACGCTAAGCCGTTTCGCACAATCAATATTTTCTCCGTTCGCCCCTTCAAACCCTTCTTCGTTCCTTACAACGGCCTTCTTCCTGTTACCCTTTCTTCCGACGACTGTCCATTGCCCGAGAGTCGCGTCCTTCAGTGGCCTTTTCGGTCTCGGGTCCCAGAACCTACCCCCGTTTTTTTCTTTTTTCATAGCGTACCCGCCCCGAACTCTCGGTTTCAGGTCCCCTCTCACTGTCCGTCCGCCGTAAAGACCCTCCCAGTCTCTGGTACTGAGACAAAGGGTTTTCCCTGCTCTTTTTTTGGCGTACCCTTTTTTAGCGAAGAATTCCCGAAGCTCACGGGTGTTTCCCCCCCCCTCTCGTACCGCGCTGTATGCTTCTCTATCTTTCCTCACTCTTTTTTTGTTTATTTCCAAAAGCTTTTACACTACGCAGAAGCACCCCTTTTTTGCCCCACCTTCCCCTCTCCCACCCTCCCTCGGCTTTCGACTTTCTTTCATTTTTCACCAATTTTGTCCCGACTTTTCTCTCGACCTCCCTCTGCGCTTTTCTGACCCCCCGTACTAACCCTCCACGGCCCACTGACACTTCCCCTTTGCCTCTTAGCCTCCTCCGAACCCTTTTCTGTGGATTCATGTCTCAGAGACTTTAATCGCTTTGTTTTCTGGGCGCCCGCTCTGAATGGTTTTTCATCGCGAGTGAGCTCGTCTGAATCCATTTGGACAGCTTTTTGTGCCAGTCATACGATGGATTTTTTTCTTTCACTTTGCGTGAACCGTCTTTTTATCAAGTTCCTACAAGCTAGGTACACCTTATGTTTTGTTCCAGACTTTCCCGCCATTTGCGCGCTTTTCTCCGATTAGTTTATGTACGCACCCACTATTTCCCCATTTTGCACTTGGTTTCGTCCCGTGCCCCTTCAACTCCGCGGGAGCCGTCCCTTGATCTCTCTCGGTACATATACAAGCGGTCTGCTTTCCAACTCACTCTTGCGTCAGATTTAGTCTCCATATCGTCAGCGTTGGTACCCACCGAGCCCATCGTTGGCTATTGATTTTTTGGACCCTAGCTTTTGCCGCCCGGTTTCCTTGCTCTCCTTACATACGCCACGCATTCTTGGATCGCCCCATTCGTCTTATGTTCCCCAACGCCCCCCCAGACCTCGTTTCAGGTCTACGTTACTTCTGCACTTTGTTCGGCTCTCCTCTACTTGCCGCCGCCCTGCTTCTCCTGTATAGCCCTTGCCATCCACTGCTATTCGCTTTCTATTGACATCCACTTACGAACCATGCCACCCACGTCTCGTTTCCATACCCGCCCCCTCTTCTGCAGCATTCCGCTCTCCTCACCGATCTCTTCTCTCCATATCCTTTTCTTGAGCCGTTCGCAATCTACCCTGTTTGAAGAGCGTTTCCTTCTGTCGCACTGTCTCCCCAACCATTAGGACTTGGACATTGCTTACGGCACCCCCGCTTTTTTTACTCCCCGCTCAGAGGTCGCACCGGTCCTCTTTAGTTGACCATACCTTATCCAAACCTCTTTCTACCACACGCTTTCACTCCCCGCTGCGACCGATTCGCGATTACACATACCTTCGGCGATTGTTACCCTTGTTGTTTCTTGTTTAATTCGACCCTCTTCCCTCTCTTATCTTAGTATTCATACGCGACCTCTCACTCGTTTCCGATATCCCAATCCGACATCGCAGTGTGTCTTTTTCCCTGCCCACCCAATCCACCTTTTCGACACCCACCCATGGGAATATCCATTTACACTGCCACCAAGTGCGACGATTGCTCTGTTTGACTTCTCTCGTTGCTTCGGCCTTTTTTTCTTCCTTAGAGCAACCCCTCATACCCGGTCCCCTTATGGAGCAACCTTTGCATTGTGGACTCTTTTCTTTTCGACGCACAACGAGCCAACAGCCTTTTTCCCGAACTTGCGCTCTACCTGTTGCCAAGATTTGTAACACGCCCGAAGCAGATGATGTACTTCTTTCTTTCACCTGGCCGCCCCGAGGCCCACCCCAAGTTAAACAGCAGTCCCCGTGTCGCGCCGTCTCCCCTACCCCCGCCCCCCCCCCCGCCGAATGTCCAACTCGTGTCTAACTCAGTGCCAGACCTCCTTTTTTTCCCTCTCGACACCCTATGATCCCTTTCCGGGCCTCCCCCCCATTGTGACTTCCCCAGTCTGTTACATTCGCCATGACTACACTGGAGTTCCGTCTTGCCACAATCCACAAGCACTTTACCCGGGACCCGAGGCTTCTGCTCCAAGCTTTCTGAGAGTAGCTTGAGAGTCCCATCTTCCTTTTTGCTTCTTTAACCGGTTGCGACTGACTTTACGGAATCGCTTTTTCATCATCATGTTTCAACGCCGCCACACCTTTTTTTTTGCATAACTCTGGTGAAGAAGGAATTCAAGGCCCCGCCCTTTACTCGGCAACACGGTACCCTGGGGCGACCATCGGGTTCGCGCCTAGTACACCGCTTTCTCCCTGCTCCCCTTCCGTTTCCCTTCCCTCCGATAACTTCCCGCCTCCCACTCCTCCCTCTTTCACTGGCCGTTGCGACTCCTATTTGGCCCCCCGCCGAGATCCTTGTATAATCTTTTTTTTTTTTTTTATGTTCCCACGGCGCCTCTCTCGACCTCCCCTCACCACCGCCCCCTCCTCCCGGTGGAACTTTCCTCCTTCTCGACCCTTTTTTCACTGCGCCGTGTGGCATGACGACATACGGCCTGGAGAATAAAGTGGCGCCCATTGCGCCACTTACTGACCCCTCCGTGTCTTTTTTTTCCCTTTGTTGCCCGAGGCCCGTTTTTTTTTGTCTTTGCCCTTTGCGCCTCTTTTGAAGAGTTTCGGCGTCCGTAGGTATATTTTTTCCTCCTCCTCGTTTTTTCGCGTGCTACTCTGCTCGCTATCTCTTTGTCAACCTTCGGCTGGCCGCCACTTTACAGAGCGCATTTCCTGCAGCGACCACGGCTTTATACCCCATTCCTCCCTCGATGCGTCTCCCCCCTTCCACGGTGGCCTTTTTTCCTCCGCCACTTTTAGTACACCTTTTCCCACCAGCCGATTCTCCAGGCTTTCCAGCGTTTCCGGTTGGATTTTGGCGGACTTAAGAGCCTTTTAGGAGAACTCACTTGTGCACTATTTATATTCTTCCCCACTTTCTCCTTTGCTCCCTCTCCTGCTGCGAACACCCGCTTCGGTTTTTCCTCCGACCTCCCACAGGCCTTACATCGACCTGTGATGTGACCCAGCGGATTCATCCTGCGCTGCCCCGATTTCGCACGAGGCTTTTTTGCCCACGATTGCCTTGCTTCATCAGATCGACCATTGATTCCCGACCCGTTTTTGTTCAGATTCAGTTCCCCCTTTTTATTTTTCACTCTTGCAAAGATTCCCCTTTCCAGCTATCATCTCTTCTGTTCCCTATCCCTCTTTTTTCCTCCACAACCCTGAGCTGTGTTGTCTGGCCCCCCATGACATTTTAGAAACGGGAGGCCTAGATCCCTTTGCCTTCCCCCCATGGTGGCCTCTTAAAGTCTGGTTCACGGGCCCCCACTTTTTTCTCATGCCTCTACCGTAACGCTCAATCTACGGGAACGGCTTCTTTTTGTCGTAGTAACCGGACACCACCTCCAACCTGCCCCGCTTTCATTATTAACCTTGTGACCTTCACGCCGTACACATGCACCCAGTGGACATTAATCGAGAGTTGCTCGGTTTTTTTTGTTCTTTTTGGGTTTTTTATTTGGGTTGGGGCCTTGGGGGGGGGGGTTTTCTTGGTTTTTTCTGTTTTTTTGGGGGGTGCGGTGGGGGCGGGGGGTTTTGTTTTTTTTTTTATGGGTGCTGCAGCGTGCCCACTGGTGCTCTCCCCTGTACTTTCTTTTTGGTTTCCGTCGGATCTTCCTAATGCTCCCTTCGTTCCACGGCCAACTCCCTCCTCCCGCAATGTCCCCGATCGGACCTGCATATTGCTTTCTTGATGTACTTTTTTCTCCGCGCCGTCTGTGCCTGGACCTGCTTCCGACCCCTTCTTCGTCTTTCTCATTTGTTGCCACTCCTTTTTCCTCTTCTCCTCCTACGAGGAGCTTCTCAAAAGCTTTTTCGCTCTATGCCCCGCTCCCAATCCCTCAAGCGGCTCGGCAGTTCGACGAGTTGCCTTTTTCTGGTGTCTCCCTCTACTTCTAACTCCCTTCGTCGGGTATCGTTTCCTTTTTTTCCCGGTCCCGCAATTCCCATACAGGTTATTGGCCCAGGTGGTTTTTTGCACGCACCCCCTCCTAAGCCTCCCGCACAGAGATCCACTGTCTTTTTTTTCCACATTGTTGTCTTTGTACCGGAGTTAATACTCAGCCCAGACCCTGTCCCCCCTCTCAGAGCTTCGTCCACGCTTCCGGCTCTCTGCGCTAACTTTCTGCACTTTACCCTGCTTTGCATCCCTCTCCATCTTTCATCGTGTCACCTTGCCCCGCCCTACTCTTTGCCCGGTATATTGCTCTTTCCCCGACCCTTTTTTTTGTCTTCCGACGACGTTGCACATTGCCGCCGACTTTTTCATTTTACGCTTTACCTCCCAACGCCTTGCTTCTCTCCCCCCGCCTCTTTCTCCTCCAACACCCCGCTGCGCTGTACCCCTGCCCGACCCGATATCCACACACTTTTCACCGATATCTTTGTTACCTTTGTTGACCTTTTCCCTCCCCTACCTTTCCTGCTATCACCACCACCTGCGACAGTTTCAACCGCCCGTTTTCCCACCAGCCCCCCGTTTCGTCTATCTTGCTTATCTTACCAGCGCTAGTCCTCCCCGTTCCCTCCACGTCAGCGTAGACCAGATTCACTCTTCGTCCGCGCATTTTTGTCCCCCTCTTACCCTTTTCCCGCCCCTTCTTCCCTTTTCCCCCTTTTCTGATCACTCATCCACCCCTCGACGCCATCTTACGATCACTCATCTGCTAGTCATCGCTTCAGTCACTCTTCCGTTTTTACTTTCATTTTTTTCCCTCGTTACACATTTGGTTCAAGGCACAGTTTTTTTTCCCTTATTTGATTTCCACGTCCCTAATTCGCCAGCCCCCTTTTGCCTCCCCGTTCCTTCCTACTTGTTATTCTCATCCTTGCCTCTGTGCATAATGCCCACCTGTCCTCCTCGGTCGGCGCATCACCATGCTCGTTCCGTTTCACTTTTTTTCAACTTTTTCTTACTTTCTGTGTACTTGGCGACCTCCGCCTTGCCTTTTCCATTCGCGCCATTTTTGAAGAGCTTTTTTACTCCTGCACCAGTTTCCTCCCTCTGGGGTTGAAGCTTTCTTCCCTTTTTTATCAAACCCGCCTGGCACACTTTCCCCTTTTTTCCTGAATCCGGCCTGCAGGATATTGTTTTCTTTTCCGCAGCTTGCCTGCGACCCTTCTGCTTGACCCATACGTGATTCAACACTACACAAACCTTGGGTGTGCACTCCGCCGACATTCGTGCTGCTCCGTGGGCCCGCTCGTCGAGTGTAGGGTGAACATGTAATGATAAGACCGTCGGCCGCCCCGGTAAACAGCTTGCCCGCTTCTCCCTTCCACCATGCTTACCATTACCTCCGAACGAGGGTGTTGGGGTGTTGTTTTGCACGCGGAGGGTGGGCCGTTGTTTTCGGACACTTGAACACCTTACGAGGTCCCCCGCATCCCGCTTTACACAGGGG
>Ga0179593_1477798_pt1 | contig 17538 bp, 20 predicted proteins | sample CZODoug2_1_08_16_FD_185931 | JGI IMG/M metagenome (GOLD analysis project Ga0179593, IMG submission 185931) | Vadose zone soil fungal communities from Angelo Coast Range Reserve, California, USA - CZODoug2_1_08_16fungal (PacBio error correction) | ecosystem: Environmental > Terrestrial > Soil >... | reverse complement strand
TTCTGTTACTCCAGCCATCACGGCGTAGTACGGCGGACGCTTCGCCCCCCGGAATTCCCCCAACCTTACCTCGACCACACTTTTTCTTTCTTATACGACCCTCTTTTCAAGTACTTCCACAGGGAACCATATCTAAATTTCCCCCCAATAGGATTGACGGCCCAAAAATACCTTCCCCTGAATGCACTGGAACCGTACGACCTCTTCTCTGTGCTCCGTTCACTGGATTTTTTAGAAGGGAAAGCTGGTTTTCCCGTGCAGAATGCCTCCAGCATTTTTAGATTTCCCTACATTTTTATGTTTAGTTTTCCCCCGTAGTATTTTTTAAAGTTCGAGATTAAATCAAGGTTAGTGTAGTATTTCCCTTTATACAGCCCCTTTTTTTGCACCAAGTCTGCCGCTTCCTGAATGGAGCCCACACTTTTACCTTGACCCTCGCCATGGCTCCCTTAAGAGTCAAGTTTCTACACGCTGCGCTGTTTTCTCAGTCGAAGGGAGACCGCCCCTGAATTTCCCGCTATCTAATTCTACCATGTTAGAAGATCTCTAATTCATCACGTGGTTGTTGATATGACGCCTCCCCTCTCCCCCTTTATACGCCTCCCCCCGGGATTCACTCACCTTAGACTTAGAACCGAATGCCTTCCTCAACGTATTCCGTCGTGAAGCCCCCTTCTAGGCAATAAGGCCCCCCCCCCCCCTTGCGGTCCTCAGGCCATCAGATGGACGTTTTTGACGGAGGACGATTTAGACTTACCCAATTTGGTTGATTCCACCTACCCCTCTTACACAATTTAAACTGAAGGGTCCCCATCCCCAGGAAATTGTGCGCTTATCAACCCTATTTGCATCTTCTTTTCCAACCTTTCCCCCCAATTCAATCCCGTACGCTGATGAAACGCGACAAAACCCATTTCATAGCGTGACGTTCAGCAGCGGCACTCGTTGTGGCGATAAGTATTTGGGGCCTTTTTTCAATCCTATTTTCCTTGGAGCCTCCTTCACTTTTTTATTTGACCCCATACCTTATAGAAGCGCCAACACGGTTTAAAATGAGGCTCTTGTTGCCCGGCTCGTCGCGGTCGTTCAAGCGTCCGCCCTTCGATTTATTTCTTTCCTAAGGCCGATCACCCTGGCATGACTTTTCTTTTATGTCTTTCTTGGTCTTAAAAGCCGGGCTCGGCCCCGGAGAAGGGCCGGCGGAAGTTGATGGACTCAAGTATGAATCTTCTCGGGGCGGAGAGACGTTTTTTTTAATTCGCTTCTCAGTCTCTCCGTGCTTTTCCACCCGCAACGTTTTCGCCCGTTACAATACTCTCATATTGCCCTGTTCTACGTGAGGCGGACGTACCCAATTTTTCAACTGTGCTTTCCTCTCGTCAAGTCGTCGAGCCGCGATTCCCCCCCACTACATTTCTGCCAACCCACCCCACTGCCCTTGGTCCCCGGTTTCTTTGGTTTTCCTTTCCACGTTGAGAAGATTCCATTTTACTTTGGTAGCATTCTTTTTGACCGCGTTTCACCAAAGTATATCACCCACATCTTTTCCTTGATTCTTCCCATATCCTTGCTTATCCAACCCTAAACGCGCGGAGGCCTGTATCGAGTGGAGCATATGAGACTTCCCCTGGTGGTTCCCCTCTCCCCCCCCCTAATGCATATGAGTTCACTCAACCATGCCCTCATCTCTTTGGGTTTCCCCTATTTACCCAACCGAGCGAGATTCCCCCCCCCTTTCCCCCGATTTTTTTCTTCATCCCCTGATACCTCTTTTCCCCCAAATGCTCCTCAATTAACCTCTCTGTTTCAGCGTCGCTGTTAAACCCTTACACCTGTCTACTGCCCCATCCGTGCTCCCCAACGTGGCACCATCCAATGGTGGAGATCCCCCCCTTTTCCACAATGACGTTTCCACATCAATGTGATTCGTGTTTTTCTCCTTTTCCGTCTTACTTTTTTCTCTCGCTGACTTGGCTTGCCCTCAGGCAGCTTGGGAATAAGATTCTCGGACGGCGACCCCTTTACACTCCCCCTGGTTCCCCTCCTTTTTCACCCTCCCGGTTTCTGAGGACGGTAATTTTCGCGGGAAAAATGCCGCGCCACGTTTCACTTCTCCCCCCCCACCCTCGCAGTTCAACGTTTAATGCTTTTTTCCTTCATGCTACTTTTGAAATACTCCCCTCTCTTCTGCCACATGTTGAGGCGCGGTCGAAAGAGGTCTTCCGATGGGGTTTCGATCTCATTAGCCATCCTACGAACGACCTCAACAATCATCCTCGTCTTCAGCCCTGATTTTGAATAATGATTCTTTATTGACCCGCGACGACGAAGTTTCACTTTAGCTTGCTTTTTGCCTCTCCATCCGAGCCACAGGTACGATTTGCTTCTTCAGAGTTTTTTCGCCTTTAATTTTTCCTTCAGGCCGGCGCCGTATAGGTTCGCTAGGATTAGCCGTATGAGATAGCAAATGATGCGTTTTTCGCCCAGTCGTCGTTTTTCCCCTTGATTGACCTAGCGGAACGTCCCAGGCTGATGTTGCATATTCAACCGCGAGAAGGGCCCGTTTTCCTTAAACATCTTTTTCTCCCGTAATGTGGCCCAAGCCCTCGTTACTCGTTTAAAAAGTGGCCCACACAAGGAGTCTCCCCTTTCTCGATAGTCTTCATAACAGACTGAGAGAAGCATTTAGCCCCTCCATCATCTTTTCTCCCCCTTTTGTTTCAAGGGGCAGCCTTCCTATGAGTTCCTTATGCGACAGGAGGAACATCTCCGACGATGGTCTATGTCTTAATTTTGTCGCTTCCCCTCGCAATAGGCCCTTCCTCCCACCTTGTCCCCAAACCACAGAGTGAATTATCTCTCTCTTTTCCGTTTGTTGTTTCTCACCTTGGTTCTTCCCCACCCCCACTTTTTATCTCAAAGAAACCCTTTTCCCTACCTTTTCTGATTTTTCTTTTCCCCACCTGTATCAGTATGGGGGTGCCCTTTCGGTGAGACGGTCCGTCTCGACAATAAAGTCTCCCTGAGAACGGAAGTTCGTCAATGCCAAAGGTTTCTCCTTGAGGCCTCCGCAGGGTGAAGCGCTTCTTGCTTCCTTTTCTGGACCTTTCTATCGACTTCCGACGCCTTCGGGGGCACTTTAACCAGGAATATACTTTTGTCCCACTTCCCTAACGCGGGTTTTTTTGGAGCGAGATATAATTGTTTTGCGCCATTTTGCTAAGTGGTTTTCCTCCCTGGGACCCTTTCTTTCTCACTGGACTGTGCAGACTTGCGCCGCGTCCTCTTTGTTGCTTCCCTTTTGCGGGCGAATCTAAGGCTTATACGTTTCAGAAGGGCAACCTTCCATCCCATTCGGCTATGCTTTTCCCCCCTTCAGCCGCGATGATAACTGGAGAGGTCGTCCCTGACGCTCTCAGCGCGTGTTGGTGGTCATTAGATTCCAATTACCCCTCTTCGACCGCACTTCGAACTTTTCGTCTCAGCTCTCTTTCTCTGCGGGTCCTGCTCCGAGAACGCCGGTCGTCCCATCCTGCCGCGGTTCGACAGACTTTTCCCAATCTTTTTTATCTTTTCGATTCCCTTATGAGAACGAACACAATTATTGAGTCCACTCTTTCACCTGTGTCGGCGAGCCTGGTTTTTCTTTCTCCCCCCACAACTTTCTCCCTTTCGCGTTACCCCTCGTGCGAAACGGGTAAGAGTATTTGGTTACTACAATTTATTGATATCCTTTACGCTTTCGCCCTTTCCTATCGTCGTATGTCAGGCCCCAGACACTTCTACCCAAAGCGCGAAATTCCCAGTCTTCTTTTCCAAGTCCCAAAAATCCTCGTCCTCTTCGTGGCCCCCGTCAGTGAGGACACTGATAGATAAACAACTTGATGTTCACATTATTACGGAGTTTAACGCTGTTACTCGAGCTGTTACTTATCCTCCTTTTTTTTTTCCCGACTCCTCTTCGTTATTTTTTCTCGGGTCAATGTTAGGTTATTGAATGATGTTGTTGGTCCCCACCGATCTCCTCTAGGCCTTTCCTAACGTTTCTTTTCTGGGGAGAATGTGTAGTATGCCCCCTCCTTTTCTTTTCTACCAGAGACCCCCCGTTGTCGTTGGCCAAATATCCCACCCCGGATTACAAAGCCCCTTTTTTCGTGGTTGGTACCTTTCCTTTTATATTTTTTTTCAGAACATGGCCCACCCCGTTTTTTCCTTTTCCTTTCTTTTTTCCGCCTTTCACCTGACGACCGAGAGAGGGAACTCCATACGCCAAATGCATTTACGTTCGGCACGTTTTTGCTGCTAACACCTGCTAGCCTGATCCCGTTTTTTGCAAAATAATTCGGTGATGCTTTCCATCTTCCCTACTGGACAGCCTATTAAAAAGCCTTTCACAGATAGAATATCATTCGGTTTTCCCTCTATCGAATTCTAGAGCAAGGCTGGCACCCTTCTGTTAGGATTTGGAGTAACGCTCCAATGCTGGACAGGCCCGTCTATTAAATAGGAAAACATAAGTCCAAAAACTGTTTCCTCCCGACCATTCACTCGTTTTATTAAATTTCTCTTGGTACACTCCCGTAAAATGTCTTTTGAACAACCTTACGTAGATCCCCAGAAGCACTAAGGATGTAGTACCATACTAATTTCTTCCTACGGAGTGGATTAGCCCGACCGAGTCTTATGACGAAGCGTTAAGAGCCTTCATTCCTGTTTTTCTCCGCCTTTCATATAATTTCCCTTAAAAGTCCACCCCTCCATTTGCCAAATAGGATGACGGACCAAACCTACTTTAACTCCACCCCCATCTTGCGCTGAATTGATACCGGTCTTCCCCCCTTCCCCTTTTCCGATCAGAGGTCCTTTTTGTGAGAGTCTGCCGTTTTTCCTAGTCATGCAAATCGCCTGTAGACGCGCCCTTTTTCCGGTTCGTCTACTGTGAATTTGTGGGATTTGAAATACATTTTTTTTTAGTACCCCCTTCTTCTGGGCTTCGGCCTATCCACTTTGCTTCTATTTTTACTTGGATTACAAAACGTTTTGGTGTATAATGCCTTTTTCGTCCGCTTCTCCGATGGCATGTTGGGTTCGAAATAGCGGAGTTGAGCAAATGCCTATTATGTGGCACGCCTCGCCCCGACTGTAATCTTTTTATCTCTCCGTTGTTTGTGTTTTAGAGATATGAATCATGGCCCCGATTGCTTCTTTTCCCCAATTATTCCCTTGGATCTGTTTGCCCCTACCTTTTCCCCCGACTTCCACTGGAACCTATTAAAGCGGACTGTTTTGGGGTTCCCAGATTTTTCCTCGCAATGCGATTAACTCTTTCCCCCACCATTCTCTCATCCGAACTATGGTTCCTCTTTCTTGTTATTCTCGCCGGATTCGCCGTGCTTGACCCGAAAATGGATTGCCTTACACGGGTTCTCCACTCTCTGGCTCAAATCCCCTTGAAAGAAGGGGTGCTCGGTTCCACCCCGATTTGCTTAAAAACCCACATTCCTCGACCTATCCAACCCCTGCCAAGTTCACTCGTTTAGCTGAAAAGCCCCAAAATTAAGTCGTGAATTTTTTCTACCGTTCAGCTCCCCTCTTGATTTTATTTTGGTGGGCCCTCACTTTCCACATGGAGATATGTCCCCCTGGAACATTGTACTTGCTCGTAATATATATACCCTATATGGTCAACCCCAACGGTTCATAGTCTTGAACCTTTCCCCTTTGCCTTTTTTGAGGGTCGCCTCTCGCGGTAGACGACGACGGAGTGGATGGTCTCAGGGCGCTCCAGACCAGTGACCTTTCTTTCTGAATATTTATTCTCCGGGTCGAGAATTATCGGGGCTTGCTGCGGAAGGTGGAGTCTAAGATTAGGAAGATCCGGTTTGTGAGCCGCCAGTTTTGGTCATCGCCGATGTTTACGACGGCTGGTTCTCAACGAAGTACCACAGCCACCCCCCCTCCTTTTTTTTAGGTCGGCCTTCTCGATCTTTCCCCACTTTAAATGAATCTACACTGTTGTACTTGTGTCCAAGTATTTTCCCTCCTGACGTTCCTGAATGGTCCCCCATTTTTGCCCAAACCACCACGGGGACAATCATTTCCATCCTTTTCCAGGGTTTTTTCCTACTTTATGCAATTGATTGTTCTGTCCGTCCTGTCGATACACAAAAGCGCTAGTTCAATTTTCACTTGTTGGTTTCCTTGCTTGTTGCCAAAAAACCCAAACACTCCGTCACCCCCCAACGCGGTTTTAACCGAGGGTTAAACCACTTCCAAATGGGGGTATTTCGATATAAATACCCAGGCCTTGCTTTTTTATTTCCCCTCCCCTTTCAGCATCCTGAGGACGTTTTGGGTTACTGATTACCGCCGAGAGAGAGCCAAAACCTCCGATATTTTACTCCCGTGCTTTTCCCCCCGCAAGCTTTCCTCAGGTCCCGTGTCCAGAGTCGCGTAGCCCTATTTTTCTTCCCCCCTTTTTATCGAGTCCGGCAACATTAACTCCGGACTCTAATGTGACCCGGTTTAGCTCCTCAGTTTCTTCCATCTTGGTTCCCCCTTGGTAGCCCTTTTTTTTACCCCTTCCGCGAAGTGCGTAACTGGGGTGCCTCACTTCTCGCGCTTTTTGGAAGTTTTTTACATCTGGGTACTCCGTCATTTACGGATCGGTTTCGGATCTTCCATTGAGACCCCCTCCCCCACAACTTTCCCCCGTTCCATTTAGGGTTCCTAGACGAGGAACCTCCGCTCCCCCCCGTCGTCTCCCTGGACCCCGCGTCCCCGGATTGCGTTGCAGACGATTTAGCACTTTTTTTTTCCACTTTAATTAATGATTGCTTCGACACACTTTTCTTCTGGTAGCATTTGTGCTCCATGGCGAAGCTCCTCGCTGAGTGGGGGTGGGCCAGGACCTCCTCTCCGATCTGAGAGACGCAACAACGTCTTCTTATCTTTGTTATTTTAATTATTTCGGTCCTCGAAGCCGACTGCCCTCCAAACTGATACTTTTCTTCTGCTCCCAAATGGTAAAGTTTTGTTTCCCGTCCTCCTTTCGCCTTTAGACGATATCACCGCAAGTGATGCTTACGTTCCCGGCGAAGTATTAGCTCTTAGATTACGCGATTCCTAGTAGCCACGAGTTTACGAAGTTATTTTGAACCACTTACCCCCCCCTTGATTCCGCTTTCAAACTCTTGCGGTCCGGCGGCCATTCAAAAAGCGCTCTCCTTCCCGCACCCCCAGTTATTTCGTCCCTGTCAAAACCCAACGTTATACTCCGCATTTAAATTTTTAGTTTTTTCCCAGTCCCCCTATTTCGATTCGGAGTGCCCTCTTCCACCAATTGAGAGCAGCATCCAATCTCAGCGCTTTCATCCCTCCCCCTTAGCTCAGTTAAGGATTCATTTTCTTTTATCCCCAACCGGCTGCTCCCTTTGCTATTGTTTGGACCCTTGACGATGGTTCCGAAGTGTTGAGCAAACGATAAATCGCTTTCTAACTACAAATTGGCCGTCTGATGCCCTTTTCCACCAACTCCTTTTGTTGTTGTTCTTCTAAGTTAATCCGGTTCTCTTTCGACACGTTTCATCAGCCACAACTCCCCCCCCCGATTTGTATTTATTGACTCACCGTACCACCTTCTTCCCCAATCGAGACACATGAGATTTCGTGTCTGAAGTCTTCCCCCCTGATTCTCCTCTTGTTGCCTCTACTTCCAAGGTTGAGCTGAGTCTTCTACGAAACTGGAGGAAGAGCATGCCTACGCTAGTGGATGCTTTATGGACCTCCCTCAATCAAGACTCCCTTTTTTTTTTTTTTCACACTTTACCCTTTTCACGCTTTTCACATATCCTCCTTCAACGCGGGTTTTGACAGCGTCCGAAATAAACTGGGTTTTCTACAATTTCTTCGCGTCGTTTTTGCCGTTTAATCGATTGGGGACTCCTTCAACCCCTCCCGTCTTTTTTTCCGCGTCCCTCGTGGATACTTTTTTGCATCGGCGTCCTAAGTCCTTTGCCTTTTCCTACATTTTTTAATTAAGTTGTAGCTTTTCCCCGTGCGGCACACTCTGTACCTTGTCTGGATCTTTTCTGTCAAGCGCATCAGTTCGTCGGTAAGTTTGTTTGTTCGTGGTCATGCCCTTTTATCTGCTGATTTTCCAACTCCAAAGTCCGGACTCCGTCGACCTTTCCTCCAATCCTTTTAAGCGAGGGCTTTTTCCCTTTTCATGGCTCCCTTCTCGGAAGTTCCGAAACCATAGACTTTAGCCTCTTCGAACAATTTTCTCAACACGTGTCCATATTTCTCTCCCCTCAGGACCTCAACCCCAAGCTTGATCCAATCTTTTCCATGAACGCCATCGTTTAATGGTTGGGGCGCCAGGCAAAACTTGGATCATTTCGCCTCTCTGCCCCCCCTCCAACCGGGGAAGATTAACGCGTTTTTTAACGATTCTCGTACCGCCTTCCCAAGAAGAGGAGCCCCCCAGCCTGCCGGTTCCCCCACTTCTTCAAAACCTCGGCTTCGCCCCGTACTTAACTGCTGAACACAGACCGCGTTACCACATTGATGTTTTCCGTCAGCGTGGCTAAACTATCTCTTTCAACATTTTTCTTCCTGAGGTTGCACAGCCGGTGAGACTCAGGCTAGAACGGAAGGAAAATCTATTTACCTCTCCGAGTTAACACTCATATTTTCCCTATTGGTACATCTCCTTTGTTCCATGGTTGGTATTTTTTTTTTTCTATCGGAGGTTTTCTTCCGTCGGTAAACGTTCCAAAAATCGTCCTCTTGTGCGTTCCTCTTACAATTCGCCCGCATTCTTATATCTGAAATGAGCCCCTTTGAAGTGCTCCCCCTTCCATCCCCCCACCTGCCTCCTCTCCGGGTTTGCTTCCTTGCCTGTTATTTTTCCTCCCCGTAACAACAACACTCTTGTTTTCCAATTTCCAGCGCTTGATGCGACGAGTTCACTGTGTTTCGATAGAGGGAGAATAACCTTGCGGACCGTTCTCATAGTGGAGCTCTTTCCCCCCCCGCTTCCCGACTTACCCTTTTCCCCAATGGGCTTCTTCGTGATGCTCGCGGCATCGCCCGACTTGGACCCCGCCAAAAGCTCCAGTACATCAAGGGATTGGTTTTTCCTCTCCTGTACTTCTTGACCGCACGAAGTCCAAGGGCAATTTGAGGTGTTTGGATCAGCGAAACCCTTTTATTTTTAATGCAAATTTCATCGGATCTTACTTTCACCAATGAGGTCCCTCCCCCCCCTCTATATTTCCCAGTAATAACCTTCAGCCCAGTCCGTTCTACCTGTTTATTGACTAGTACTTTTTTTGCCACGTCCCTCTCAGACCCCCTTCTGCCATTCTTGTCAGGCCGTTTCGCTACCTGCATACGGCTTGAGTACGCGTTTCCGTTTCCCGTTTTCGCGGTCCCAACATTACCTTGCTTCACCTTTCCCCATTCGCTTTATCATTACATTCTAGACCCCAATGTAAACTGGAACATCCCCATTTTGAAAAATATTGATGACCACACCAACCCCCCAAACCATCATCGCGGTGAGATTTAATTTTTCCACTACCCCCTTTGTAACTTTTTTTTTTTTCCTTTTTTTTTTTTTTTTTTTTTTTTTCATTTTCCCCCCCTCTTTTCTCTGGGCCCTGTCCCTCGGTTTCTCTCAAATTCTTTTGTCAGAATTGCTCAATCGCAGTTTTGTAGCCGGCTTTCTTTCCTGTGAGACTCCTTTAGGAAGCCCTTTAGATTACTCAAGTTCTTTTCTTAAGTCCCCAGCATGGCAGTGGTAGGCCTAATCGTCCTTGCTTCCCCATCTCTGTGGCTCTAAACCCCCAGCCTTTTCTCCATTCGAAACTGGCGTTCTTCCGCCCTAAGTCTCCGAAAGAGGGTTCAGCATTCCCGCGGCTTTCTTCCCCCCTTTCCTTCCTTCCTTCATAGAGCTTTTCATAGAACAGGCGTCCATTATCTTTTCCTATCACTTTGTTGTTTTTTAGCTCTTATCCCGGCTCGTGGAGTCAAATGTGCACTGTCACGTCGGTCCCACATTCCCTCTTTCCATGCCATCGGATAACGATTAACCGTCCCCCCCCTCCCCATTACTCCTTGGCAGATTTTATTCTGCACCCCCCTTTTTTTCGTCATCCAGGGCCGATTGGTGCGGACTCTACTTTCTACCGGATTGAAGTTCCCTCTCTGCCTCCCCCCCTTTTGCGCTCTACCCGGGTGAAAAATTCGGGCAATCAACTTCAAGTTTATACAACCCGCGCCTCTTCCTGGACCAGCATGTCCGGACTTTTTCCAACCTCACCATCCTCGAAGTCTCGTTGAAACCCCCCACACCCTAGCGTTTATTCCACGAGCGCCGTCAATATTTCTTTTGGCGATTAAGTCTTGGTGGCCCTCCCAACCTTCTTTTTTACAGTGGAACATTCTTTTATATAGTACACCCAGAAGGCCTCCCCCCACCCTTAATTGGTTAAGTGAGGCTCGGGAAGGTGCCTTTGGTCCTTTCCTTTTTGCGAGACTTTCGTCAGGTTTCCCGCTTCCCTTATCTGGTCCCCCCCAGTTCTCCCCTAAGTTCCGTGACGTTGTCTGGTGTCCGCTCTGGCCTTTTCCTCCAGTGTGCACAGACGATTTTTCCTCTTTCGTTCTGAAGGAAGGTTCCTCGCGTTTCGTAGCCACCGCAGTTTTCCTGAGGGGTCACCGTTGAATTCTTGACTCGTTTTTCCCAACCCGTTTCGCTTCTAATTCCCTGCCCTTCATGGTCTCTTAGGCGCCTTTAGAGCTATTCCACTCCTTTGCTTGAACACAGATTCTCCGTGTCCCCTCTTATCCCAGTATTCGGATGCGAAGCCAATCCAATTCTTTTCAAAACCCAAGGTAAACAGTTTTTACCCGTTCCCTTTTTCTTCACCGCTGAGCACGTTTCAACTGGCCCTTTTCTCCCCGTTTTTTGAGCGTTCCCCCACCCTCCCCCTGGACCCCCCTTTTGTGGTTCCTTTGCATGAACAACTATCCCCATATACACCCTCACCAACGAATCGGGCGTATTGGAATAGCTTTTGAATAGGTGGCTCACTTCACCCTTTTCGACTCAAATAAGACTTCTCCCCGCCTATTCCTTCCTCACCCCCTTTCGCCCATCCTCCGAGAGTTTGGGGGGCCCACGGGCCATCGAGGAGAGAAGCCCCCATAAAACGCTTCAAGAACAAGGTTCATCTTTCCCCCCCTTCCTCGCAGCTCCCCTTACATCGGGTCGTTGCAGCTCGAGGAGGTTGGACCCCCCTATCTTCAATTCACGGTGATCAAGAACATTTTGCCCCCACTCCCCTTGCTTTCTCCCTGACCCTTCACTGGTGTAGCTATTTTTTTTTTTAATTCCAATCACGGTTGTGGACACCTTCTTTATTCTAGTATTTTCCCTTTTTCCCTTCTCGACTCCGGGTGCTCACTTTAGATACCGCTTTTGAGATTGCTTGTCCACTTGCATAGGACTTAAGATCCTTCTTATCCGTCTCTTTCTTAACCCCCCACCCTTTTTTTTTGGAATTTCCTCCAGTTTAGCCTGAAGTATCATCTTTCATTCTTACATGACACCTTAGACTCACTCCCCGCTTCACTTTTTTCCTGTTTTAGGTTTTTTTTGCGCTGGTCCATTCTTGAAAAATCGTAAACGCTGCTGCCTTGTTTCTTCTCTTTACCCCCCAGTAGGATCTTCGATTTTTTTGTTCCCCGGCGTTCGCTTACTTACCCGGCGCAAAGCGAGGAGATAGCCGAATAACGTACTCATCTTTTGCGGTTTTATAATATCTGCTAGTAGGATTTACGACTTCCCCGTCCTGAAGGCCCCCTCCAGCGTCTTTCGACTAAATGTGGATCAGTGGGCGGCTGGTCTCTCCCCCTCGTCGATTACGCCTCCTTCTTTAACCCTGTCCTTCCCCCCCTTCTTTTTCGCTTAACTCGCATGCCAAAAGCTTCAACACGAGACGCTGTCCCAGTGAAGGCTTTCTCCATTTTCTTTCTCGGCCCAGATGCGGGCTGTTCTCACTCCCCCCCCCCCCCTATCCTTCCTCCCCTTTGCGCCCACCCCATTTTATTCTCGATGTCAACCCAACAAACCTGAGTTACCGACGTAATGTGACCCAGACCCCTTTTTTTCCCTGGTTAAAGTTTTCCCACCTCCCCCTTTCTGATCGCCCCTCTCCCCTTCCCTTAGAGTCAGCAATCCACGCTGTATTTCCGCTTCCTCCCTTCCCGCTAATTTTCCTTTCGAATTTCTCTCTTCCCTGCTTTTCTTGTAATCCCTTTCGTCTGCACCCTCCATGTACTATGGTTTCTTTACTCAGTGTCGTCAGTTGGACGATAAATTTTTTTATCAAAAACTCCCCTACCTTCCCTTGTGTTGCATGAGCTAACCTTTCGGTGTTCACACCCCGAGCTCCCCCCCCTTCCTCCTCTTTTTCTGATGACCTCTTTTTGTTGTGATCACGGTTATATCATAATGGCCCACCTGACAATGTCGATTTGTCTTTCTTGACTTTGATTTATAGTCAACTATCCCCTATCACTCGGAGCCTGGTTCCTGCATTGTGCTTTCCCCCTCTTGATCTTCAGACTTCGGTTTCTCTTCTGCAAACTTCTTATTATCCCCGAACTGCTGGAGACTTCATAAAGATCATTTTGATTTCTCCCTGAGATGCCCCATAGCGAAGTTCCACTTGTCACCCCCCCCCCGCGGCGTTTCCCACATTCAGTGCTAGTATAACGCGTTGTTTTTTTTTTTTTCGAGCGAAAGAAATGTTTTTTTCACAATTTCTCGCGCTTTGTTTTCCCTGTTTCCTCAAGGGGAATACGCCTCTATTTTCCCCCCTTTCCCTTGCCCGGTCCTTCCGTGTACTCTTTTTCGCGGCGTAAAAACTCTACTACGGAGCGCGGCCCCACATTCCTCATTTTTTTTCTTTTCATCGGCGACAGCATTTTTTCTTTCCGCGCCCCAGTTCTTCCTTTTTCTTATAGCAGTCGTCCCCCGCCCGTGCGTCGATTCTTTTATGACCGAGACTATTTGTGATTAGAGCCACCCCCCAAATTTTTCTTCCTCCCTTTCCCGTGATGCAGTTCTCCCCCCTACTTTCTTTCCCTTTTCTTTTTCCGCCCCCTCGTTCACGCCCTCCTCTTCGACACCGTCCCTCCCTCCCACGTGTGGACATTCGCGAATTTACGATTTCCAGTAGCCCTCCCAAGCTTTCCTTCTCCCTGACACCCTTGTCCCTCCAGCTTTCTTGGGTTGAACTTGCAGCTGGCACTAGTTTTCTCTCATCCCGGCAGAACCACTCCTTTTCGGCGTCCCAGTCTTCCTCAAGCCCTCCGGTCCTAAGAGCCGTCACCAAGTGACGGTTTTCCTCCCTCCCTTTCCGAAGCTATCCTTTTGCACTTACTTCGCGTCCCCTTTCCAAAAACGCTTCCCCAATTTCTTTCCCCCCACCCAGTCCTTTGAGGAAAAAAATTGGAATAGCTACAACCCTTACTTTCCCCTTAAGTTTCTCCAATTTGGCCTGTGAGATCCTTGACCCCTTTTACCCCCCTTTTTTTTACCCCCCTTCCTTTAAAAGCGAAAGAGTTGATGCTGAGGTCTTTCCATCGCCCCCTTCCACATTAGCTGAACCCCGGAGTTTGTCCTTTCCCCCCGCTAGGGTGTACAAGGTTTTCAACCCCCTTTCCTCGGTCCTGGGGACATGTGTGATTTTCGTAATCCGCTTAGCTCCTCATTCTGTATCTCCCCTGACCCCCCCTTTTTCCACCCCTTATTAACGCCCGCGCGTTTGCGGGTTATCTAAGGAATTTTTATTTTCTTTCTTAACAACCCCCACCCTTTTTGAAACCCCCCGCTTTCTCTCCTCGTTCACAAGGACGAAAGATGAGAGTTTCTCCCTACCAAATGCAGGCCAACCCTCTTTCTGAGATCAAAAACCCCTCCGAAGACCATGAGCCGTAAGTGTTTTGCCCCCACCTTGAATTCTCCTGTTATCTTTTCTTTCCACTCACTACTGTCCGCTACTTCACCCCTACAGCCCTTTATTCCGGTTGTAAGCTAGCTTCCGAGCCTAGAGCGAGGAATGGGCCCTCTGGTTCCTAGAGATTACATGGGTGAACTTCATCCCCAGAATAGTGATTTCATGGACCGCAGTCCCTGCTGATCCCGCTTCCCCCCTTCATCCCCTTCCCCCCCTACAGAGGCCTTTCCTTTCTCGTATGGTAGCCTCACTGGCGTTGACATTCCCCACTCCTGGGCCCCCCCCGAAGTCCCTTCCTCCTTTTTTCTTCCTGGCCTCTCCAGACCCCCCCCAACCCGGAGTAGTTTCGGCGAAGATTTCCGCCCGCGTAGGCTGGGTCCCTCCGGCCTCTTACCTTTTTTTTTTTGTTTTCACTTCTCGTTTAAGCCTTCTCCAGTACCATATAGCAGGACACTTTACCCTGTTTCACAGTATTCTTTCCTTTAATAGTCGTTTGCAGGCAACCCCCCCACTCCTTACTCCCCATTTTTTCTTTACAGTCATACAGCCCCGCTCTGAAAATTTCCAGTGGTTTACGATCTCATCTTTTCCCTTTATTTTTTTTTGAGCTCTTACCATTTGTGGGGTCAATTAATGCAAATCGTATTAGACGTCTCCACCTCTTTTCGGTGCTTTACAGTTTCTGTTTTAGCTTTTAATCCAGGTGCGTAAGACACCCCCTCATCTCCCCTTTTTTATTCTAGACCGTCGGCGCTTTTCTATCTTTTCTTCCCCGTTATTGTGTTCCAAGCCTGACATGGACCTTTTTCCGTCCTTTTTTCTTCCTTTCCTCTTCCCCTTCTTTGTCTTTTTCCAATTCTCCTTGAGTGTCGCCCAATGATTCAGTTCTTTAATACTATCAGCCCATCCTTTCCTTCTTCTCTCCCCCTCCCCCCCCGTTCTGTTTTTCCTGACTCCTTCTCTATTAACCTGATAAATGAAGTACCGTGTGAGGCCCTTTTCTCTTTTTTTCCCAGCCCTCTCTTGAGACCAACTCCGCGGACCTCTTTTCGTAGTTTGCCTTTCAAGGGACGACCACCCATTGCGTGTTTGGATAATCATTCCCCAACTGTTGAGTTACATCGGCCCCCCGACTTTTTTCTTCCCCGGATCTGACTGGTGCTACGAACCTCCCCCCGCTTACCTTTGCAGCTCTTCCTTTTCGACCCCTCCCCTCTTCCAGAATTTTCCGTTCACACGGCGATTTGACTTCTGGAAACCCGCATTTCCCTGACTCTACCCCCCTTCCCCATTTTTACGCGGTGAATTGATTTCTTTTAACCCTCCTCCCAACCCCCATCCTTCTTTTCCGGTGATTTATTCAAGTCAGCGCCGGACACTGATGGTTTCGCGCTTAAGTCGGTTGGTGGTCTTCCCTCTTTGCACCCATTTTCTGCTTGAACCTCTTCTAGCTTGTACCTTTTTTTTTACTATTTATTACCCTAAGACGATATGAACCCTCGGGAAAAGTGATTTTTGCGAGTGGTTCCTGTTCCCCTTTCCGGCCCGGTCCGTGAAAAGGCCGCCAGGGACACCCCGGGTTTGGGGGAATTCTCTGGTGCTTTTCCTTCTTTTCGTTTTTTCGTAGATTCCGACTTGGCTCTGGTTCAACGCCCCTGGTCTTCAGAGAATCGCTTTTCGGAAGTGACTTTAAGATCTAGGGGGATTTTTCGCCCTACGTTTGGATCTCGGTTCACTCGATGAATTTCCGTCGAAGTGCCTGCCCCAGTCCTTTCGTAGTCCCCCTCAAGCATACCCGATTTTTCCTCGTTTCCCCCCTCTCCCACCATTGATGAAGAATAGGTCTAGCTGTGTTTACTGTTGAATATCTTTTCCCCCTTTTTTACCGCGCAGACCCCCCGCACTTTCCCGTTTCCACCCAACCCTGCGGTACAATAAGGGATAGACCTGTTTGCAGCTCTCTTTTTTGCACGTCCCTCCCTGTCTTCCCTCACTTTCTCCTCATTCCATTTTCACTTCCACACTCTGTGGGTTTCCTCTGAAAAAATATCCCCCCACTAATTCCCCCCCCCAACATAAAGAGGTCCTTTGTTATCTTTTGCATCCTTCCACCCTTTGGTATCCCGATATCAAATACTTTGGTCCTTCTATATTCGTCGAAAATCCCCATCTCCCTTAGAGCCTTTTAAACGCTTTACAGCTTGTTTCGAGCGATCCCGAATCAACCCCACCCGATAATTCTTTTTATTACCCCCAGTGCCCCCTACCTCGCTTTTCCCCCCTACAATTATTCACCTAAGGGCGTTGTTCAGCCCGTTCTTTACACCCCCCTCCTTCCCCCGTTCTACTCTTCAGCCAAAGTCAACTCCCCCTTCACAAGAATTTTGAACACAATGTTGTAATAAGTTTCAAATTGCTGACAAATCCAATTTTTTTTTTTGAGTCATCTTCTCTTTCGGACCCCTCCGTCCGTGCCCCTCGAGCTTTCGAATGGTTTTTACAGACGATCTTTTTGGGTATCCTCGATCTCTTAATATTCCTTTTCGGATCTACCATTCTACCAATACCAAATAGTTGACTTTTACCTTTCAAGTTTCTAAGTATCTCCCCCGGGCCCCCTGCCTCAATTTCAAACAGTTAAGGTCTCCACCATGTCCCTCCAAAGTATGCGGTGCTGTCGAGTCGTTTTCCCAAGGCTTTTTTCCTTATCCAACTTCCTCGCCACCTCTTCTGCCCAGTGTTTTGCGTCTCTTTAGAAGAGGGAGTTTGTGGGTTGCGCTTTATCTCCTCCTTGCCACGCGCGCCCCCCCCCGCTTTATTTGCATTCCCTCCGGCCCTTTTTCTCCCCCCTCAATAAGCAGGTATGAATATGCTTCCAATTCCCCCCCCGACTGGATCCCAAACTCCTGCGCCTTCTCCAGATGTTCTCCTTTCGGCGTTTGCCGAGCCTTTTCGACGATACTGCAAGTGATTTTTCAAGTTACCGGCGCTTATTTTTCTCCAAGCATGTCACAAAGTAGAACCCCCTTTTGACTCTTCTCATCCCTTCGTTTTCCCTTAATGGTGACAGAGCGTTCCCCCGCTCAGGGATGTCCTTGTTTGTCCCACCCTTTTCACCAACTAGGTCCCCCAATTTCTTCCCCCAGTTCCCGCCTCGACTGTCAAAAACCCAAAAAAACGCAGTCTCTCGACTGTAAATTTTCCCCACCCCTCCCTTTTTATGGTCACAGCCCCCCCCACAAGCCTTTCTGATTTCTAGTGAGATGCCCCCATATTACCAGACTCGCACCTCACTAGCTGTAGCCGCCTTCACCCTCAGTTGTAGTTCCCTCTTTTCCGTTTCCCCCTGCCCTTCTCTTACATGTCCCCATTATCTTCCGTATTGTTCATTCCACCAGTCTAATGACGATGTTCTGTACGAAGTGTGTTTCATGTTTACTACACTCAACTTACTTCATCTTCCTTTCCGTTTTTTTATGATTTTGTCTCCCCCCCCCCGAGTTTTCTT
>Ga0179593_1678732_pt1 | contig 17539 bp, 12 predicted proteins | sample CZODoug2_1_08_16_FD_185931 | JGI IMG/M metagenome (GOLD analysis project Ga0179593, IMG submission 185931) | Vadose zone soil fungal communities from Angelo Coast Range Reserve, California, USA - CZODoug2_1_08_16fungal (PacBio error correction) | ecosystem: Environmental > Terrestrial > Soil >... | reverse complement strand
CCTTGTCCGGAGGGCTTTTTTTCGGCACGATCGCTTTGACGGGGAACATTGAGCGGGACTCCGCTGGTGTTAGAAGGTTCCTTCCACTGTTTGAAGCAGGATGAAGTCCAACCGGCGCCCTTTTTTTTGAAAAGCCAAGACGGAATTGAATGAGATACCTTTAACTCCTGGGGGGACAATGAAGAGAAGAGCGCCTACCCTTCGGTAAGAAAAGAAAATGGGCTGCTGAGGGATGACCCCTTGGGCCCAGGAAGTGACGAGGAGTCAAGGAACTCCAGCCCCCGGCCACGGAAACCATACCAGCCGCCCCTCGATTTTACAGTCCATATAAACCGGACTTTTCCCCCTACCGAAAGAAGAATGATTTTACGACCTCACAATTTTTATCCCCTATTCTGGGACACGCCAGGTACAGCGTGGATTGAGGTTCTGGAAGCGAATAGGAGCCCCAGGACACGGGATTTTGCCTCTGACCTAACTCAGGCCCCAAACCTGAACCCTGCCAAGGGAAGGACCCCGTTTTTTCCTTTCTTAAGGTGGAGAAGATAGCCCAGAAATTAATTATTTTCCACAATATACTGTTCTTTTTGGCAACGATTGAAGTCACGTCCCTCATCAGGAGAGCCCCCGGTCGGCTCTCAGGTTCACGTTGGCCCCAAGGAGTGGTGGCCTCCTCCGCCCTGGCCTAAAGCGTCCCTGACCCAAGGCTCTTCTAGGTCGACGGGGTGTCTGCTTCTATTTCCACCTTTAGTGTCTCTTCGCGGACGTGTTTGAGTCCTTTGATAAACAGATAAGGGAGCCTCGATCTCAGTTCAAGACCTCGCCTCAACATTAGGAGATGGAGCGCAAGCTCAAGGAGCCGATCGGCGGGCGAGTCTTTGATATTTTTTCCTTACCCGACCCTCCAACGCATTTTTTAAGAGAAAACAACTCCCTATCCACGGAACCCCAGCCCTCTTGACGAGAAGGCGCCTGAGGCTCACTTTTAGCGCTTCCAGGTCCGGTTTTCCGCTGTCGCCTCCTGTGTTCCCCTTTTTTTCTGGTATCCGGGCATTTCCCGTTCCATTCGCTGTTCTGATCCGGGCTACCCTTCTCCACCGCTGTTTTTCCTCCCTGTTTCCCTCCGACCCCCCTGAGCCACTGCTTTCCTTGCCCTCCTTACAAATTCACCCCCGGCAGCACGCGTATCGCTTCTGAACCCCCCCCTCAACCTCCCCCGCGCAGAGTTCTAGGATATGGTCGCTGGTACGGCGTCGAAATCCGTGAGGAAGCGGGCCCTCCCTTGCCTTATACCGACAGTTTTTGAGTTTTCTGGGGGGGGGGGGGGGGAAGTTTGGTTTTGGGTGGGGTGGGCCCCAACTCTCATCTTTGCATTTTGGATCGCGATCGAGTTCACCTCCTTCCTCACTTTTAATGGTTGGCTTCCTCGTTTAGATCGGGGGCTCCGTCACTTGTCCGAGGCTCTGTTACGTTCCCTTGAATCTCCTGCCACAGCTCTCGGCGTTCTCCCTTCAGATCCAGGTCTCCCCGGTGTGTACCGAGGGCGTATAACACCGACCATTTCGTGAGTTCGATCCGGACGTGTTCCTGGTCAGTTGTCACTCGCCAGTCTTCCTTTCTTCGGCCTTTTTTTTCATTCTCATCCGAACGGTAACAGTCGTCCTCTGGGCTCCCTGATCGCCATAAACTCCTTCCGCTTCTGAAGTCTCGAAGTGTTCCCCTCCCGCCAGTTCGCCTGCCCCCTCACGTACCCCGTTGCTCCCCCCCTCCCCGACTTGATCCTCTATGGCTACGCCTCCGCGCCATTCCTACGCCCTTTCCAGGCGCGGCTTTGAAAGAATCGATGGCCGACTTTTTTCCTGACGCCCGAACTAGACCAGACGTGTAGGAAGGACAGGGACAGAGTGGATTCCCAGTTTCTAGGGAGAGCGAGACTGTCGAGAGATAGGGTAGCCTCCTCTTGGGGTCTTAGAATAAGGGCATCGAGAAATTCTCTCTCTCCCAACGAGGTGACCTTAGTCCCTGGGTCGTCGACCTGGCGGGTTTTTTCTTTCGTACTTGCCCTCCTTTAGCTTCCAGTCCCGTCTTTTTTTCTCATGCCTTTTAATGGATGCGCGGAATTCTTCGTCCCTTTCGAGACTCACTAGGGGGCCTTGGAGTCATGTTTGATTGTCCCTTCGAAGGCCTTTTTCATGCGCCTCCTGTTAGAGTCCCTTAGCGAATCGGCGTTAGATCCGTAACCCAATCTCCCCCCCCCCCCCAAGCCTTTACGAGGGCGGAGGTCACGAACCTTCTCCCAAGTTTTCCGAAGCCGAGAGAAAGAGGGTTTTGGACCGGACCCCCAAGGTCGTAAGTAATATCCTTCCATCCTCCCTTGATTTCCATTTGGCGATGGCGGACCTCTAAACTCTCGCCGGGCAGCCAACAGAGTCCCCCGTAAGATGCGGATGGCCGGCGAGGAAGTATTAGGTCGCCGAGGTCCCCCCTGGCTTTCCTAAGACAAGCGAAACCCTCCTAACCCCCTTTGTGAAAAAACCCTGAGTGCAGAACCGGGGAAATAGATACGTATTAGAAAGGTGGAGAAAGAACTCCCCCGCCCCCCGATCGGAGGCCTTTGCGGGCTGCTCTCCTACGAGCCCTTCTCCGAGGAGCGAAATCATGAAGGTCGCGCAGTGACCAGTTAGACCAGATAATATGACGCTCCGGTGTGCGCATCTGATAGGCAGGACACTCGTGCGCTTGTGACGATAGCGTCGGTCGGAACCCCCCTGGGCGGCCTGTTGCGGACCCCCTGCGAACACCGAAAAAGGCTTTTTATCCGGTCCGGTCCTGTTATTCCCAGGGTTAAGCAAAAGCAGAGGTCCAGCTTTCCCTCCTAGGAGGCTTTTTCCGGATTTTCCCTCAGAAATGTCTCCCTCCTGGAGTCCTTCCTCCTCCTCCCGGCCGAGAGCATATACGCCCTGCTCTCTTTTGGTAGGCCGTTTTCCTGGATCGGGCGTGCTGGGTCAGATCTTCGGATGGCGTGGGAATTAGGTTTTCTCCTTCAGAGCCCCTTTCCTCACTTTCCCGCCGCCTCGTCTTTTTCTTGTCCAGCTAAGCGTCGGTACGGGCCTTTATTGGCTAATCATCTTTTCTAGATTGTTCTTTTTGGCCTCCTTTTCTCTTTGGCCTACCCTTCTTCGCACGAGGACGAAAGCCTTCGCGCCCCCCTTACCTTCTCAAAACGATGACCGGAAGTTTCTTGCCGGTTCTTTAGTCCCCTTAGGGAGTTTGAGGACCAACGAAGGGACTTACGGCCTGCAAACTTTTAGAAATTTAATCGGCGTGTCGTCCACTGTGCGCCCTTCCTCAGGCTCTAGGTGGAAGAAGATTTGCTTTGAGTAGAAAGACGACTCCACTCCCTGGGCCAGTTTACGGGTACTTGGGGATTTCAGTTTTCGAGGAAAATCGGCCCATCCCAGAGAGCGGGTTCGATGTTCCAGGCACCTCTCTTTTCGGGCCGTCCTTATCGTGGTGTCCGTTCCTGTTTTTTGGTCCGTCCGAGAATCCCACTATCCGGTCTCGACCATGCCGTAAGGTGGGACTACTGTTGTCCAACCTTAAGATTTTGTTCGGAGGGAGCCGCATTCTTTGGATACTTGGTCAAACGCCGCGCGTGCCCGTTACAGGTCAGGCCTCAAGTTATGGCTTTTCCCTCCATCGAGAGCGTCATGGGGAAGTGCAATTTGCGGGTGCCCGCAACCGGACCGGGTAAAGGGGGGGCTTCTCTTCCCAGGATTTCCACCTTCTCTTTCAGGGCTTCGCTATCGAACTTTGTTACACAAATAGAGAGTGCTCTCCCGACCCCGATATCTATTTCTTTTTACCTACCCTGTTAGAGAGATAATCGAGACCCTTGGATTGAAGCGCTGCTTTTTGGACCAGGAGATAGCCCTAGTAGGTTTTCAAAGGATCCGTCCATTCTGGCAGCATGTAGACCCCGGTACCCCCTTTCCCTTCCCCCGGGGACTGATAACTAGCAGTGAGGAAAGGACTCTTCACTACGTCTCGCGGTCTTCCACACGCATGGGATCTTCAGTTACGGCAACTTGGAATGTCGTTCCCTTCTCCTCACCGGCACCGAGGGCCTACGACCAAAATTGGGCCCCTCGACTCCCCCTGGGGTCGCCCCTCAATACATAGAAATTTTTTTGATGCTCTCTTCCAGGCTACACCCGATACGGACACCACGATCCTTCTGGGACACGAGGTCTCGGTTTGCGGCAACGCCGCTTCTTGGCCACTCGAATCGTATATCACACAAAGGACCCTTCTCCCTTTAGCCCTTTTAGATTCAATTACGGCCAGGGAGGCCCCCTTAGCGCCGCCAGTACTGAGGCCCCCATAGAACAAAAGTTCAGTTCTTGGCCCCCTATTCATCAAGACTGCTTCGAACGTTGCTTTCTTTTTAACCCTCATGTTTCCGGATCGTAAAGGATTGTAAGCGTCCTGCCCCGAGCCGAAAGTCCCCCTTCCGGCACACAACACGTCCGTCCTCCGTTGAGTTTACGTTTTTTCGCTGGAGAACTTCTCTTCTAAGACTGGTGTTGCGCGAGACGTCCTCCGTAACTCCATCAATGTTCACATGAGGAAAATCCTTTGATTTTCCCACCCCCCCTTAGAAGTTATCCCGAGGAGAAGGAGCGCCTCAACTCTTCCTTGGAGGTTTATAGATTAGGCGAAACGACCTGCCCCTCCCGGTTTTGACGGAATCAAAGCCCGCCCCGACCGGAAACGCTAACACACTCGTCACTGAGCTTGAGGAGTGTCGGCGCCTGTCTTCCTGGGTCGAGTGGATTCCCCCAAAGGTTTCAGATCCTTGGATCGAAGGAGCATCGGCCCCCTCATGTCTTTGGCTCCCTTTTTCAGAGGGTCGCTCCGGTCTAAACCTTTCTTTCTCAGTTCCCGTCCGCTATCAAATACGAGAGGCCAGTTTTTTTTTTTTTAGGCCTCGCTCCACGCTGGACACGAAAGAACGGTCCGTCTTGCCCCCATACCGCCAACTCAGCTCAGTTCTACGATTATGGTCGACTGGGCTTTCGTCTAACCACCCCGCAGGCTCGAGCTTTATTACCTGAGACCTTAGCGGTGGGGCGAACGGGGATCGCTCGTCTCTTTTTCCCCTTTCTAAAGCCGGAACATGACCTTTTGCGCGAGTAGTTGACTACGTATGGGTTCTTGTCTTTCCCCCCGGCCAGGCATACATCTATACGGCTTGTTTTCTTTGTTCATGGAACGGCCTCCGCGGTTTTCTCTCTTTCGCGACCCTCAAACCCGGCCGGTATGTCAGATACTTCTTCCAAATTTTTTCAAGTGCCCCCCGAGAAAAGAGGGATAATTCTCTAGCCTTGAAGAGGAAGACCTTCATTTTTCACTCCAACGGCTCGTCGCCTGGGAGCAGATCGCCCTAAACTTCCGATTTCGCTTCCCCTCAAGACTCTTGGAAAATCGCGCTGTCCTTCTCCATGACTCTCCTCTGAGCCTTTACGCAAGCAGCCCCGGCGTGAGTCTCTGCTTTCTCCCTCTTTTTCCTTTCCCCACGGACTCTCCTCGGGACAGGAAGAGGTCGGGGAATCTCCTTCTTCCGACTCCCGCAAGAACACTTGACCCCTCCCTCTTTTGACTCTACGAATGGACTACGCGAGGTCACTGTTTTTTCCTTTTCTCGATATTCGCGAGGGCAGCCTCCATCTCCTATCTAATCTTGGGTGTTTCGAATGAGTGGATGTCCTCGCACCTCTATATCCTTACCTTAATTTGGCTCTATTGGCGTAGTTACGACAATTCGGGCTCGTTCTTGTCTAGGGGCGCAAGCTATTCGGCCACCCCGTCCCGTCTTAAAGATATTTATGGTCACTCCGCGATTTCCATGAGGAGGATCGTCCATTCTTCACCCATCGGAGGAGGCGGAATTTTGGCCTCTCGGGACATTCTGCGCCTCCTGCGAGCGTTTCTCTTTTTTTTTTTCTTTATCCTGCGACCTAGCGATGAGGTTGTCCTTCATACCCCCCCCCCCCCCTCCTTTCGGCCGAATCGGTTTGCCGGGCCTATCCCTTTCCCGAAACCCTTTCCACTATTTCCTAGCCTATTTTCTCGTGGGCTTCCCCCCCCCCTTTCGCCGGAGTCTTCTTTCTTCCTCATCTAGTATTGCCAGGGCGTGTCGCAGCCGATATAGATACCCCCGTAGCTTCCCATTCCCCCAGCGGAACCGCAACCCTTCGATCTCTTGGAGGCCCTTTTCCTCCTGTCCCCACGTTAGACTTAATTCCCCTCAGACAGGGGGACGAGCCCCGCCAGAGGTGATCCCACCCTTCCCACTAGGAAGGTCTGGCAACCGATCCGCCAGCTCCCCGGCTCCCGGGAGGATCTATCTTTAATTCATAGAGCTACAGTAGGCCCGTCGCTCACGAGGTCTTCTCTCAAGTCCTGCCCCGGATCAATTCGCCCCGCTTCGGTTTACCGGGATGATATTTAGTCCTCTGAGTGCGGGATTGTTCCCGCTTTGCTGAACGAAACACGTCTGGCCTCTTTTTGTTTATCGACCGGAGACCCTCCCCTTCTTTCGAAAGGATGATAAGGTAACAAATCCACGTAAAAAGTCCCGAATCCACCACTCATTAGAGCCAAGGAGAAGTTCTACTTTTAGGTATTCCCCCCCTGGTATGTTGAGCCACCAGGTAGACCCTCCAACCTCGCACTCTCTCCTCCAGGATGATAGGGTCTGAGGTTAATTTTAGAGGTCTGTGCGCCGGGATGATCACTTTCGGGGGAGTGTAGGGGTAGCGTACTCTCCCCCCTCCCACGCCGAGACCGGCCTTGGTCTCTTTTCCCTCTCCCAGAGGTACCGCGTCTGTCTTTGAGGCTTCTCTCGGGGGCGACGTTATTTTTCTTTTTTAATTTCACATTCTTCGTCGCTCCGCCTCTTGGGGCCGCGGCCTGCAAAATTTACCCCCCTTTTTTTTCCACACCATGACCCGTGTCGTCCCCAGTCTGTTCTCTTTAGAACCGCTTAGTTCTTTTTAACCCCCCCATGACGATCCTGACCATGGGTCGTGAAAACCGTGAGATACTGGCTCTTTTTTTTTTGAATTTATTGTCCGGAACGCGCAATTGTTCCCCGGACTTTTCTTTGAGCGATTCTTTTCCTAAACCGATTACTAAAGACGAAACTTCTCCTTTTGCTTGGTTTTTCTTACGGCCGTCCGCGATGATCCGTACCCCACCCCCTTCATTCTTCGGTTCTCTTCCCCCGAAATCCGTTCCCTTTTGCGGCCTGAGAGTGGTGTTCGGTCACCTCCCCATTCTTGGAGAAGTCCTCCAAACCCAGGAGTGTAGGGGCGCATGCTTTCCCCTGTTTCCTAGCTAAGTTTCAAATTATAGACGGCGAGGCGGAGTACTGACGATTCCGTTTCCTGTAATGAAACTTGGTTTTTCATCTCTGACAAGTGAAGGACCTTCCTTTCTTTCCCACCAAGTTCTGGGATCCAAAACTTAGCTTATTCTCTCGTAGCTCAGGGTCCCTTACCCCCGCGAGGTCGGATAGCGGTCACCCCCCTCACTTCAAGGTCTGAACGGGTTTGAATGATCATAGTTCAACCAACCCAACCTCAACCCCCCCCACCCCCCACCCCCCCCCCCCCCCAACCCCCCCCCCACACCCCCCCCCCCACCCCCCCCCCCACCAAACAACCCCCCCCCCACCCCCCACCCCCCCCACCCCCCACCCCCTGGATTCCCCTACCGGTTTTTTGTCCGCTCTCGAGGGCCCTCCACGCTCTTCTTTGCTACTACAGGACTCTCTCGGGCCTTTTTCATTTGTTGGTTTTGTGAGTAGATCCCAGATCGGGAGGAAGGAGTGAAAGACCTGGGTGCGGACAGGGTCGAGAAGGACACTCGCGTTGTTTTTGAAAAGAGAGAGGGCGTCTTGTTCATGATAGTCCCGCAAAGTGGGACTCCGTTTTTTGACTTCGAGAGAAGACAAGAGACTCACCTCCATGAACTGAGTCCTAGGGCAAATTAACGTTTGGAGAGTTTGGGGCCTAAATGCTACATGCGGAGTCCCAGGGGACCTTCCTTGGGAATCCTGGTTGAAGCTTCCGTTCCTTAAGGTAAGAAAGACCGGCCACCACAGAACGTTCCTTCCTAGGAATCATTGAACATTCGTAACTTTAATTCCTGAATTCATGTGAAAATCCCCTAAAGGTTAGCCTTTTTTCCTTATTCCAACACTTAGATGGACCAACCTATCTGCTCCTCCCCTTGATGTCTTCCTTTGAAGACCCTTTTCTCAACCGCTCGTGATGGTTAAGATGACTTACTCAACCCCGGCCTTCATCCCAAGCCCCCGGATACCTCTAGCCAGCCCTTGGTTCCAGATCTTTAAGGGAAAGATCGTCATCCCTTATGTGCATAGCCAAATAAGTTGAAGGGCCGTTTAACATAAATCACGAAGTCCTCAGCTAATTCACTTTTTTCCCCAAGGCCGTATATGGAGTTCCATCCCTTTCTGTCCTCTTGGTCACGAATGGGACGGAAGAACACCTTGCGTGGCGAAAGGGGTGTATTTTGCAGGCTCTTTCCCGGCTTCTCGTAGCTAAAGGGTGTCTCTCGCGTTAGATAAATTAGCAAGGAATCCCCATCCCCCGGTTAATCGGCTTCCCTGCGCCGGCCTCCGCGGATTTGGTTCTTACAATCTCCCGAGGGATAGGCGGGTCCGTCTCTCCATCCTTCCCCGACCGCCCCGCCGTTTATTGTCTCGCGCAAGAAAGGAGGATTACCCTACCCCCCGAAGAGAAGTGGATGAGAAGGAGAGAGTCCCTGTTAGCCGAACTGACGGTCAAGTCGGGTGGCTCGCCTTCGATCTTTCAGGATCGGTGGAACCCCAGGAACAAGTGCTTAATGGGGTACTCTGATGGTAATAAGTCTAAAATTACCCCCGGGTCTTCAGGTTAGATATAAATAAGATTTGAATTTTTATCAAGAGAGAGCTTGCAGATGTTCTGTGAAACCTAACCTAAGACGTCGTCCCCCCGACTCTTCGCAGGCTATGGTCGAATGGGAGGTAATGATCCTCCCTTTTATTAGAGGTAGACCTAACTCAGAGAAGAAAAAGCTAACTTTCCTCCGGTGCCACGGGATTAACACGGGAGAGATTTCCCCAGTATCTAACTACGATGCAAGGGTGGCTCTAGTATTTATTTAGGATCGGTACAGTTCAGGATACGGGATCAGGCGCGCCAACCCCAACTTCTTCCCCATTGGCGATTTTAGTAGCGGTTTTCAATGGCCCTTCCATCCCCCATCCGGAGGACGAAATAGCAATGGGAAACCCTCCCTCCGGCTCTGATTTTCCTAAGTATTGGATTTAAATGTGGGGCCGTTCAGCTCGATTTCCCCTCTGGAGTAGTCGCTCGCGTCCACGTTGGCTCCCTCTGGACCGGACCGTGGATTCGTTAGAGGTTCCTTCCCCCTAAACTCATAGGCAGATTAGATACCGGCAGCTCAAAGACTATGGCCACAGCTCTCTCCCCTGAAGCCACAAGCAAGGAAAACGATGACCCCTCCGACGAAACCGTTCTCGGGAGCTCCAATGGCATCTCGGGCCTGAATATAATATAGGCCGGTCATATCTGGGGTGCCAGCGACCCCGGGTAGTTTCTTCTGTTCCACGCCCAAAGATTATCGGAAGGATTAAATGGTATAACAGTTCTTCCGTTCGCAGCTAGAGATTCCTTAAGCCATCATATCCCGCCTAAGAAGGGTGTCTGTCTTCTACCGGTGCTTAATCTCCCCCTCAAGCTTCCGACGGAAGATGATTTTTGATCCGCTTATCCTGGGTGCATGACACTCTTTTCCTGTATGAGTCGGGTCGTAGGCCCTGATTCCCATCTTCCCTCCCCCCCCGGTCCCTCTAATTATGTGGTCAATCCTGGCATTCCCCCGGGAAGGCAGTTTATCCAGGCTCTGATCTCAAGCCGCGGTAGATTCTCTGAAGAGGTAGCGTAGGGGACTTATTCTTTATGGCCCTTCCATCCTAGCGTCTCCATCTTTGGAGACCTCGAGCGAATCGGCCGATGATTTTCGGGGCTCCGGTCCCCCCTCCCCTCTGAGACGCTACGGTTTTGACGACGTTTTCCGAACAATGAGAACTACCCCCACCCAGAGCTTTCGGGTGTCACAGGCCACACCTGGCGCCCCCGAGTCCGGACCAACATCCGATCTGCTGTTTTTTCCCTGTCGGCAGCAGCTCTCCTTACCCCTCTTCCGCGGGCCCACGCCTTCAACAGTAGCAAGTCCGCTGGGCGCTGGTTTTCGGGAGGGTCCACGTTTCTTACCTGGAAAACTGTCCCATCTCCACGAAGATCCCCAGACGGAAAAAGCAAGAACACCCAAAAATGGGAAGGGTTTCCCCCTGAGGCGGCAGGTTCCTCACGATATCCAGACGCACAAGTGGCATTGACCCAGGACCGAGTTATTTCCTGATTTTCCGGTCGATTTCTCCGAAGGAGGCACCTTAGCCTATGATCAGGGGAGAGCCGTTACGTTGGGAAAGAGACTGTCAACTTCTGCGGGGGAGGTTTTAGAAGGTTTATAGGGTTCCAGGACGACAGATCTTTGGTCCTTCCCCCGTCTCGATGTTTTTTCCTTCAAGAACCCAAACCGTGTCCTTTTCGGTCCCCTCCCCATCCAGGTAGGCAAACCCCGCAGGCTTCCTGAACCCCGCGAACATCTCACAAAAGATAATCCCTTTCGCACCCCCGTGTCTCCCTAATCTGTCAGCAAATACGCCCTCTAACGGCGACTGATACAGATGCCGCAGGTCAAAAAATGTTCGTTCCGCCTGAGACCACAAATACCAGATTTGGATTAAGACGAAGACCCGTTCCCCCCCTTACATTCGACCCCGACCTCAGGAGCTTGGCGATCCCCCAAGGGATCTGAGACCCTCAGAAATGTTCTGAAGAGTCTAATCCAGTACCCCGGGATAGAAAGACCCGCCCGCCCGAAACTTCGATCCCGGAAAGGTGACGACGGGGCGATGCCCCTCTCCCTGTGTCTTTTCGTCTCGGGGAAGCACCGGGCCCGCTTAACGAGCAGAACGGTAAATCGCAGGACCCTATTGGGCACACCTTAGTCTGCCGGGCAGGTGATGTCTCTCCACTCTTCACCCTCTCCGCGTTCCCCGTGTCCCTCCACCCCCACCCACCTTCCCTCCCCTCCTTTCCCCCCTCCCACCCTCCCCCCTTTTAATCCATCACGCTTCCTCCCCCATTTCCTTTCCTCCCGCGGGCCCAGGACACGACCTTCCTTGCGATCTCCGCAGAGCCGGAATTCCACATCCTATAGAAGGAGTCCTCGGCCGAGTCTATCAACTTTGATCCGCCAGAAGAGAGTAACCGTTCCCTTCCCCGACCCCCAGGGGCACCACGGCTTTTGAGCTAGGGTACCGCTCCAGTTCCCCCCCGGGAGACGTCCGCCTCCCCGGTCTCTATCCAACCCCCCAGTGCCTTTAGAGAGAGTGACGGGGAAAGCTACGAACCCTCCAAATAAAACAAGGGACAATTCTGAAACGAACGCTTTGGCCGCATTTTAGCCGCTCGCCCAACGCTGCAGTCTGAAGAGTCACCCCTAATGGGTTCAGCGTAATTTGCTGTCGTCAAATAGACCTCCCTTAAGAGGAGTTCCTTTTCCTTTAGGGAACGGTTTTAGTGTTTCCTCGTTTGCCTTAGTTAGGATCCCGGATGTTTCCCTCACCCTTCCCCTCTTAGAACCGGTCTGGTTTCCCCCGGCGGACGTTCAGCTATTTTCTCCCCACGAAACAATTCCGAAAATTACACGGCTGAGGATCCGTTCTTCTCTCCCCCTGTGTCCTGGAGGCCTCGACAAAGATATCTTCTCCCCATTGGACAGCTCTGAGGGCATAAGTTACGTGTGGTGTCCGACCCCGCCGAACAGGGTTCGAGGAGGGCCAATAAACACTCTAATCTTTCGATGCTATGCTTTTTTCGCCTGAAGTGACGGTTTGCACGCATTTTGGGGACTTTTGATTTTACTAGGAGCTTATCAGGTCTGAGAAGTAGTCAGGATCCTTTGCCCCCTCGCGTCCCAGTGCCAAGTTCCGTTTTTCCTCCCTGAAAATTCTTGTCCAACCACTCCCGGATTTTAGGATGCAGGGGTGCCTAGTCAAAAGGAGCAGTTCGGTAGCCCATCACCGCAACTTAAAGGAAAATGTGTTGGGCAGGACTTCACTCTTTGATCAGGGCTTCGAAGCCAAGAATCAACTCCCCAAAGAGATCGTTTCCGACGATAGCTTGTAGTTCTTCCTATCTTTTTTGTGTTGAGGCCAGTTTTCCGATTTCGAGTGTTTATGATTGGCACGATCCTCGTGTTCCGTTGACCACTCGATCTCTTTCATCGCCCCGGTTCTTTTTCATCATGTTTTATTAGTACACCTACTGTTTCCTAGGGCCCTTACCCCCACTCCTTTGTTGAACCTGAGGATAAGTCATCAGTCCTTTTTTCATTCTTTTGGGAACCCTTTTATTCCTGAACTGGGTAAGGAACTCAATTCTGTTTACTTAGGCCGAATGCCCCTCGACCCAGTAAGAGAATTCTACGGAATTCAATCATTGGCCAACTTCCCCACACTTCCTTTTTAGGTTGAGACATATGCTTTCTCCTTTTGATCTTAACCCCTTCCTCCCCCCTTTCGCTCACAATCTCGGATTTCCCTCCCTTTGACACGCTGGATTCTTTCCCATGCAGATCAAACCCCGCTCAGCTTTTAGGTCTTGATTGGCATCTCCAACCAGTTATCCACCACGTTACCCGATGACCCCTTTTCTCTGGACCGCTCAGAGTTTTTTTTTTAACTTTCCCTTGTCCCACCACCCCTTTTCCCCCCCCCATTTCTGACCACGATTGCCACGAACGTATAGGCCTTCCCCGGTAGGGACCTCCATACAGAAGGCTCCTTCTGGCCTCGGCATACTTTCTCAGGGGTGACAATTGGGAATTTTCTTTTTCAACGAACAGGAGGATACTTTGACCCCTTTTTTCCAGTTTCGGCTACCCTTTTCCCTTCCTGCCGTCCAATTTTCTCTGATTCACTTCAGACCCTATAGCATTCCCATTCGAGACCAGCTTGGATCCCCAATCCGCCCCCTCTTCTAGTGAGGGGCTTGATCTTCATCCAGGTCGAGTTGGGAAGTATTTCTCTCCGTCTTTTCACCCTGCCCCTCCCCTCCGGATCTTCCAGAGCCCGCTATCCATTGACCCACCCCCCCGAAGCGAGGATCTGAGGCGCTCCTCCCCGTCTACCAGCGCTACATTCGGTATGCTCTTCTCTTGGCAGACGGGGGTTGACTGTGGTTGGGTTTTTCCCAGGTTCAGCGATGGTAAAGGACGGGCCTTAAAATTGAGAAAATCGGTTGAGTCTTTGCCCTTCTATCCTCCCCTCCGACCGACGAGGCAAGTAGTTTCGCGCTCTTCCAAACCTGCGAAACAGCCGGTCTCTCCTACCCCCCCCTTACCCCCCTAAAAGCGTCCTTTTAGGCTTTAAATGGTCCGGGGCGACCCCTCGCTTCCGCGCAAGATGGAGCTCTATTACCGCCAGCCCTTCTTCCTGGTGAAGGTGCTTCTCGTCTCTTCTTCCCACTATTCGAGAGGGACGTTCCCCTTTCTTTGGAGGCCTAGTTACGTCGGGGTTTTTTTCTCCGCCCTGGCTTGTTTAAAGTTACAAGGCGACCTTGGCCTTTGATCCCTTCCCCCAGCCAACTTTAGAGGATAGGGTTTAAGTATATGGTTTGGCCCGTTACCGAGAGACGAGTGATCTCTCTAGGTTGACAATAGAACTGCTAACCCCGGTTTTTCTCTTCTCCATTTCCTCTAATTGACCCTTTTAATTGTTTCTCACTGGAAAGAGGGACTGATTTTTTGACTCCGGGTGAGAGACCTATCACTAGGACCGGACGGCCTCCCCACTTTTTTAGTGGTTTCCGGACGCCTCTTCCTTTCTTCCGACTTGTATCCAGAAAGATTTACCTTTCCCTGACCTTAGCCCCCCTTCTAGATAGAATCGGACCTGCAAGCAGGATAGAGACAATCGCAGTTTTACGGCATTAGCAGTTCCCCACTCCCCGCTCTAAGACATGCGAGGTAGACCGCCGACCTAGAGGAAGGAGGGCAAGAGCCAAGAGTTACCGGCTTCGGGTTTTCCCCCTAGACGAAAAAGGACCTCCATCCTACAGACAGATTAGACGTCACTTCCCAAAGGGAACCCCAACCTCTGCTGGAAATAAGTCGTCCGGCGCCTATCTAGACCCTGGAAGGTCCTAGACCCCCCCTATGGTAAGAGTCACTACTCTGGTTTGCGAAAGAGAGTTCGTAGGAAGAGCGGAAACTCGGACCCTTCAAGGAGAGGAAGGTGGCACACTGAGGTCCCTTCTGGCGTTTGAGGCCTTCTTCTTTATTGGTGGGGCGTGCGAACCCAGGTTCCCTCCCCCCCACGGTCATCTTTATCCACGTCCCCAGAGATGGACTTATCATGGCTCGCGTTTCAGCGGAGGAAAGTTTCTCTCCCCGAGTTCTCTGAGGAGGAACCTGTCTCCCTCCTCTGGAAAGGAGAGAGAAGGCGTTTCTTCAGCCTGAAGTCGCCGCCGTTGGGTGAAGAGTTCTGAGAGAACGTCTACGATGCGATCAAGGGAATTTTTTTAGGATCTGGGGGGAGGATAACCGGATGAAATAGACCATATTCTCACTCCTCATCGTCGCAATGGGAGTCTCAGGGCGTCTGAACACGAGCTTACCTCAAGAGACAGGGAGATGAGGAGGACCCGGCTCCCGGGTAAAAGGAGAAAAAACAATGAGGAAAGACGCGTTGAGTAGGGGGCAGGCGCTTCTTAAGCAGACTTCTCTGAGAACCCCGAGTGGAGCAGTTTTCCAAAAAAGGATACTCACTAGACAGAGAGATTATTGGAAGGGGAGGGCCGGTTTAGTCTTTACAAGGGCACCCAAGATCCTATCCCCACGTCCTCCCCCCGGAAACGGCTCATGGTTGGTCTCCACTAGATACCCTCGAAGTCTCACCGACTCACGTGTTCTGTGCTCGCCCGCATGTTCTCCAAACCTTAAGGTTGTAGAGACCGGCGGTCGTCTCCTTACAGTCGTCCGTTCCAACTAACCGATAGATTCCTTGTTGTTTATTTCGGCACCCCTAACCCTTAATACTCGCCTTAATTATGCTTTTAAAAGTCACGAGGATGCTAGAGCTTTCGGTTTTGCGGAGTTATGTGTCCCAGTGAATAGAGTTTATACGCTTAGGCCCGGCCGAATGAACCAGGGAGAAATTGTGAGGAGTTCTTCCTGTGGTCGCGTCTCCTAGCCAAACGTTCCTTCTTGTTCCGGCATCTCCCCTAACTTTATTTCACTCTTTTAAAGTACAATTAGTACATTCAGCGTCAGTAATATCAAATGTGACGCGCCTCCATCCCTCCTTCCTTCGGCCCTATCCTCTTCCGAAAGTTCTTTTTACCTCACCTCCGTCATTGGCCAAGTATACGCCTTTTCTACTTCTGTCTACGCTCTCTTTATTGGTTGCGGCTCCTCTTGGGTCTCTCGATATTCAGAGGGGCAGTTCGGTTCTAGTCTTCTTCCCGTTGGACATTTGTATATCGCCTTTCTGGACAACGAGGCCACTCTCCAGCGAGCCCTCACATGAAACCTATAGTTTATTCATGTACTGTTCTTTGACGACTGACGTTGATGGACATCTTGACTTTCAGCCCCTTCCCGATAACGTCCTTCTTCTGCTCTAGGACGTGTTTGGGTCCTTCGACCTTATTGATATTCCCTTTTCTATGTACGGCGTTTTCCTATCTTCGGATCGTGCCTCTGTCTTACGACTTGAGAACCTCGGCAGTCTGACCAACCCCATTCCTTTTTTAATTCATACCAGAAATGTATTACCGCGCTCGACTTAATCATTACGTATGATTTTTTATCTATCCCCCAGGACTCTTACTCACTCATCCTATCCAGTTCTAAGTGTTCTCTTTGGTCCGATCCCAGCCAGCGCGTCACGACTTTTTTTCCCGCTCTTTCTGCTACTCCAGTACATAATTCATATTGTGCAGTGTTTAGTACCTTAATTTTCATTTTCTGGCCTCTACTTGTGCGATTGCGGTCCCCCTGATGTAGCGTGACTTTCTCCTTTGCACTGTTCGCCTTCACGGAGGGTCACGATCTTGCACGAGTCTTTGCCCCGGCCTTAGGCTTTTTACGTGCACTCTACCTCATGTTTCTTGTTCGATGGCTTTATCGACACGGTTTTAGTCTGATTGTGGTTCCAACAGTACCCGGGTTTAGGTTTTGCTTGTACTATATTGCGAATCTCTCTTCCGAGGCTGTCTTGTGCCATTGACCGACCAGGAACCTGTTTAGAAAAGAAGACTTGAATAGTTTCTATGTCACCATACCTATCTCGTGCTAACGCTCTTCTGATTAGAGTTTTGTTTCTTTCTGTAGTGGGGTCGTGGAGTTCGTTATGGTATTTCCTTTTTCCTGCTGCCTAGGGTTTCCTGGGTGTGCCCGGCCCCCCCCTTTCTTTCCTTTCTTTTTCTATTGCTACCCTTTCCATCTCCCACCCCTTTGGAGTTTTTGGCCATAATCTTTTCTAGATTGTTTTATGTCTTGACATGGGTCTGTCCCTTGGTTCCTTCCTCCCCTTTGACCCTTCGGGGTCCGTACGTGGTTCTCCCCTTTTGAGGTTCTTCTTTATGGCAACCGTCCGTTTCTCCTTTCCAGCGTCTTCTTTTCATTCCACACTGTAGTTGTTTCTCTGGTCATGGAATGCCTAGAATGGGTTTGTCACTCCCCCCGTCCAGTGCTTGTGTCCTCCCTTCACCAGTCGCCTAAGGTGATGTTTTTGTGAAATGTGGGTTTTGGTCGTTTTGTGTTTCGTGTCGCCGTAGTCCCTTTCGTTCCTCGTCGGAAAATTCTTGCCGTTGTTTTTCATCTTCCCGACTTCTCTAGCGAAGGATCTTTTGGACAAAACTAATGAAGATGTTCCCGGATGATGCCGGGTTGTATTCTGTATTCTCTTGACTACCCACGGCCAGTCCATTTCCTTTTGCGCCGCTGAAGCTTTCCCATTGCCGTTTTTTCCTTCTTTTTTTTCTTCGTTTTTTTAAATGTTCCCCACCCATGATTCGTGTGTCGGAGTGCGCTACGAAATTGGGCTTTTTCCCGCCCGTCCGGAATTGTTGTCCTGGTCACGGCACACCTTTTCTACGTGGTCAACTCGCGGCCCTTTTGCAGTGGCACCGAAGGACTTCGTCTTTGCGCCCCATCAGCGTAATTGCATGGTTCCTTTTGCTGCATCTTACCGCGATCACTTTTCCTCCTTGCTTTGTCCTTTTTCCCCCTTTTCCCCTTTTGGTTGACTTCCTGCATGGTGACTTGGTTCCTGGCCTGAGTCTTTCATTCTCTTTGTTGAGATCGG
>Ga0179593_1662919_pt1 | contig 17539 bp, 28 predicted proteins | sample CZODoug2_1_08_16_FD_185931 | JGI IMG/M metagenome (GOLD analysis project Ga0179593, IMG submission 185931) | Vadose zone soil fungal communities from Angelo Coast Range Reserve, California, USA - CZODoug2_1_08_16fungal (PacBio error correction) | ecosystem: Environmental > Terrestrial > Soil >... | reverse complement strand
AGGCACCCCCCTTTTAGCGCACGAGTGTCTCCCCGTTCTGGCGCTGTGAAAGGCCCCGAACTTTGAAGCTTGAGGCTCCCCCTCGCGTTACGGCTGTCCTACCATTGGACGCGGCTTAAGAGGCTACACCTTTCTTTCCCTCCATTGACTGTTACTGCTTCAGCGCAGCGTTTGCCGGTGGGTCCCCCCTCCTCGTGAATTCCGCTGTGCTGCCATATTTTCTCACCTCGGCACGCTGTCCCTGGCCTACGATCCCTAGTCTTCCGTGAGAAGCTTCACTGCACATTATTAATGAGACCCAAGATCCTGTTCTTGCAATTCAGTGCCGACGATACGTCGACTCGGCCTCCTTTCTCGTGGGCCCGTGTCAGCACACCGATACCGGTGCCTGCGTCGGCGAGTTGCCTTTAACCCCTCAAACCAGGCCGGCGACCTCACCCTGGAGTCCTGCGCGCCCTCAGGGTTGAATTCCCCCCGGAACTATTTCTCTGAACCCCCCCCTCTTTACTTTCCCTCACTCCGATTGTCAAAATGTCGCCTTCAGCGATGGGTCTGGCAACCGCGCCGTGTTTCAACCCCCCCTCTAATTTTATTGCGGAGGCGGCGGTGACTAGCCAAGGCTCCATCCATTCTTCACAATTACCCTTCAAAACGGCGCATCCCTGTCGGGAGAAGAAGGTCTTTCCTGAGGCGTCCGCCAAGTGGAGCTTCCGGATCGCTTTTGCCTGTCTTTTTGTGAAATCTCAGTTCTGGCACCCTGTTTCACTGCTCGCCGCCTCACCCAGTTAATTCGAGACTCGTGGCCCAAGGATGTCCTTTTTCTGGTTTTTTTTTTCCCCCCTCGACTGTCTACGAGATGAGGAAAAAGATTCTTTCGAATCCCCTTCTTGATCCCGATTTCTTAGCAATGGATGCTCTTCCCGCCTGCACATGGCGTGGATCGGCGGTTACAGCAAACACACTTTCTCCACTTTCCCCTTTCGCTGCCCAGCTTGCCATGGCACTCCCTGCTGCAGGTTACGACGCTCATCCTCCCTCTTGTCGCCTCCCCTCGCTGACCTGACCTTTTTATATCTTTTTTCTCTCATCCTTGTGAGAGAGATTCTGCCAAGGTCGTCCATCTTTCCCTAACGGTCCCATGACCTATTGCAGACCCCTGCCTTGGCTGTTCGCTAGTTTTTTTTCCGCGAACTCTATGTGACCTGGTAGTACCGTATCCAGCCTTGTCTGTCAGCCCATCCATGGCACCCCACTCAAGGCCCGGCGAGCTGGTCCCCTCTTTTCTTTTTCTCAGAGCCTTCTCCTCACTGCGTCTTCATCTCGCGTGTTGCGTCTGCAACCCACCACTTGCCGATGCAAAATTTTTGCTCCCCCTTGTCGCGCCTTTTTCTGAGCATGTTGCGGGCGATTTTCCCGTTTTGACCCAAGAGCAAAAGGTGCCGCATGATGCCATCGGCCAGTTGGAAGTTGCGCGCGAGTTCTTCGAGAGTCTTCATATCACCGACTAGGCTTTTGCGACCAGTTTTGACAGATGTGAGACCGCTGGTTTTGCTCCATGTCTGTGTCTTGAGTTCTGGCAGCCCCTACTTAACTTAGTTGTGACAGATCGGCGCTTCCCCTCCTCAGAAGGCAAAGGATTGTTTGAGACTAGGGTTCTCTGTATTTTTTCACGCATATAGCCCCTTTAGTAATTCAACCTTCTGGCGGGGAGATCCGGACCTCCTTTGCCGATGGGGCCTGATTTCCCTCCTTTCACCTCGAAACGCCGGAACGCAGGACCACCGCAGTACTGCTGGCCTCCCTCCCTTGCCTAACCGCAGTCTGGAGTAGGCCGATATCTCCGTAGTGGAGCGGGCTGTCTTTCCGAGATCTTGGCGCCATTAATTGAGTGTTGACCTGTCGTGTCCTCCACAGCGCGAGCCTCGGCTATTTTTTTTTCCCGGACGAGTTGCCTACGGGATATGAGCCAAGCACAGGCGAGTTCCAGTAGCCCACTTTCCAACTTGTCGCCCAACTGCGCTGCGCAAGCAACAGTCCTAGCGCCTTGAAGCCTCTAAGTGTCACGAATTGTAGACCGGCAGAGTGTGTAGGCCGCGGCTTCAGCGAGTGATTCGCGAGCAAGATTCAACTTCTCCTTCCTCCAGTCGGGTGTTCTCTGTCGCTCCGAGGGCGGCATCGTTTGCTCTCTTCTTTCCCACCTGACCTCGATCGCTTGTTGCTTCAACTTCTTTGCTCGTTGGAAGATGCGACTCTTATAAGTGTTCTGCAGAGGTTGGCGGCGCGACTGTCGCCGCTTTCTCCCCCGGCCGTCTAATTTGGCTGAGGATCCCGGCCCGGTACTTTGATCAAATTTCTCGTCCTGCTGTCGAGTGGTTCCGTGTTCCGTCGCCGCTTCCATTTCCCCATATCTCGCCCAAGGCAGTATCCGGAACGTTGCACATAGCGCCGCGGTTGATGGGTTTTCGTCATCAACGCGTGGCGGACGCCAGGCGCCCGCTCGGGACATCATTAATCCTAAATTGCGCAGTTAGACATTTTCGCACTCCCCCCAGACCGTACGCCTTTTCACCTTTACCCGCTCGTCCCCTTCGCGTTGTCGCCGTTCTCACGCTGACCCGAGTCGAATTCCACTCCATCATAGATCTCCCGTCGCAGACTCTTTTCCCTTCGCGATCGTGCCGACTAAGTACGCCATCCATCCTGAGGAGAGGGAAAAAGGAGTTGACTTAGATCTCTTTTGCCACTGACTGTTTAAGGCCCTCTTAAGCGCCTTTGCTCGGCGTCTGATGATCGGAGTAGGAGGGCGATCGCCACCCCGTCTGGTGTCGTGTGATGAAGCATGCTGTAACTCGTTCTTTCCACTGGGTGGCTCTGGAACGAACGCACGGTAGGAATCTTTATTCGCTCGACCATCGTTCCGCGATACCCCCCGCGACGTTCTACCGTTCTGTTGGTCACTTGGCCGGAACGACATAGCCATGTGTTCAAGGAACGCGGGAGGCGTTTGCGGACGCCTTATCCCCTTTTTTGTCCATTTCCTCCATCGCCACAGCCGACGTTTGCCTCTTTGCCGTTCCTTACGCCCAGAACTCCCCGTGTTTCCTTGATTGTTGCGGAACCCCATGTTGTCCGACCCAATGGCCATCCGTGCGCTCGCTAATTGCCTATATCCCATGCGTTACGCGTCACCTTTTTGCTGTCGCTACGGACAACAGATAACCCCACATCCAATCCCTCCCCTTCCTCCGTTGCTATATTTGCATGTCGGGTTTACCTCGTTGTCGACTATGCCAACCAGGTGACTTATCGTGGTCTGGAGGATGATACAGCTCAGCGTGGCGATGTGCAGGTCTCCAATGACGTCGGGGGATTCAAAACGCCACTGACAGAAGCAGCGTTTTTGACCAAGTGTTTCGTTTTCGGCGAGAGGGACTCACCTTTGTCTCTTTTGTCGATCCCGCGTTGGTGACGCTGGGAATTATTTAGGCCCAGCTCCTTGATTTCCGCAGGATCGCTCGCCAGTTGTCGCGGTGCCATGCTGATGTTCACAACGCTGATGGTCGTTGGTTTTACTCTGGGTCGCTGAGTTCGAAATGAAGATGCCGCGACGGTCAAACCTTTTTTTCTTTCCGGACCGATTGGTCCCGATGCCCGCTTCGCAGCGAACTTGATTCGTCACTGACCCCCGATCCCGCCAGTCCAGGGTTGGTTGGCTCTTCGCCCTCGTCGGCCTTCAGGGAGTCATCACTTGTACAGTAATGCAGACCAGGCCGAACTGTTCCTCTCCCGCCGAATGCTTGCGTCAGGCACGCATCGCCCTGAGGCTGACTGTTGCGGGCGTTGTTCTCAGCGACTTTCAGTGACTGTCCCAGGCAGAGCGTTCAGTCTTTGCCGCGGGAACAGGATACGCTGCCTCCCGTGCGTGCGATCAAACTCCTCCCTTATTCAGCGGCTCTTTGTTAACAAATGCGTGTCCCCTTTAAAGACCCGTACAGGTCGTTCGGTCTTTTCCAAAGCTGTTCCGGGCCTGTCTCCTCCTGGGCGAGTTTTTACAGTATTGTCGGCGGCTAGGGGCAGTCGCTACTCCCTGACCTTCCGAAACCCCGCCACGCCTGCTCCAGTTCCCACCTGTCTTTTCTTTCCGGCTTGAGTTTGGCCTGAGGTCGCGCTTGCCATGGCTTAGCTGAGCGACGGGATCTCCTGTTTGAGGTCCGGCGGCAAATGCGCGTACCTCTATCCAGATATACGACGTTCTCGTGTCACGGCGACAGGTCGCGCCGGCCCCCGCGCAAGTTCGGACTTGAGTGCCTATTCGGTGCTCAACTCGACCCTGAGCGTAGGTTCTTCACCAAAGCCTGTCCCAGAGAGAGATGGTTAGCGTATGGAACCGTCACGATCTCCCTGAGTCTGGGATTTCTCTTGTCTATTTCGCGCGAGCCGGAGTCAATTCGTTCCCATGATTAACAGGAGTCCAGAATTTCCCCCCGTGTCCCGACTGTTTCCGTTGCTCCCTGATTTCCTGCGTTTTTTCTGACTGCCAATGCTGTGAAGCTCGTTGGCTATCGTGTAGATTAAACGTCTCCCCCCCCCCTGCTAGAGAGGAGGTGTCTCGATGAGCGAACACGTGCGTGTCCCTGGTCTTTTTTCCACTCATATTAGGTCCGGAACGTGTCCGGAGACATCGCCATGCCGGCAGACGATACGTCGCTGCTTTCGTGTATGCACACGCTCCTTGCGTTTCGTCCGAGCGAGTCAATATGACGTTTCAACAGGCCTTTCTCGCTTCAATCCCTTGAGTTCGCCTACGACATACCTTCCCCTAAGGGTATTTGCCCCACCCCACTCAAGGTTCTTCTTGGTAGTAGAGTGTAGCTGCATCGCATCGTTCCTTCTCCTTTTTCCCTCCTGACGACGGGCAATTGTCAAAACCCGAGTAGGTGTTCTGGGCTTTTAGTCGCCACCGGACCTGCCTTCCACAAAAGGTAATCTTTGCACCGACCCCACTCTTCGGTTTTTGACGTCCGTAGCCCATCTCCGTAACACTGCCACTGCAGTTATACAGCCTTGCTCTGCTTCGGTGGAAAATCCCAGGCCCCCCTTCACTGTTTTAATGATTTTTCTTTTTCCAGAGATTTTGCGGTGTCTTTTCCCCCGTCAGCACCTCTCCTTCTCCGCTCCGTTTCTCGCCGTTCTGTGTTTTTCTCCCTGATCCCTTCTTCGCGAACGAAGTCGACAGCGTCCTTCGGTGCCCAGGTCGCGCCCCTAACTTGTTTGATCGGGCTTCCCATGTCCCAACCAATGTCTGTCAAACTCTCTCCGCCAACAGCCAAGGCCCCTGGTTCGATCAATCGCCGCGGACGAGAGTTTACGTTCTTCCTCCGCCCCCCTTTTTCCCGCCCCAAGCTCTGTCTTTCATCCTCCGGTTGGTGTTGCTCTCTTGCGCGAAAAAGTCCTCGTCGGTTAATCGCCCTCTAAGAGCGTCCTACTCGGTACGGCGGCATGACTGCCTTGCTGCCGCGCAGTTGAGAGGATTTGACCAAGTCTTTTTTTTGCCGGACAAGCATCCCGCCCACCCATGTTGCTTTCGTGACATTCCCTGTGGAATTGTCGTTTAAGTCTCCCCGGGTTCCGACTGTTAGCAGGGGCACTCTGATACCCGAGGCGTGCCGAGACGTTGTCGCGTTGCGCTGAGCAACGCCACCCGGAAACAGTCCCCACCTTTCTTCTGACCCAGTCGCGAATGCTCCCTTGAGGTTGAGCATTCCTGCTTGATTTCCCCACCAGACGGCCCCAGAGACGCACTTTTTGCGCCGATATTCTCTCCCGGCGCTCGGGTGCGCGGACGCTTGTTCCTCACCGCCGCTGTTTTTTGTCGAACCCTGCAATTCGATGGCGGACATTGGTAGCCTCTCCCCCCTACGAACACCTTGGCTCGGCTCGCTGTTATTCCCATCGTCGGCGGCCCGATTTCCTGAATTGCGAATTTCGAGTGTCCTGACGTATCTTCGACGCATCGGCCCCTTTTCCCCATAACCGGGCGCAGCGGTAGGTTCTAAATAGTCTTAGGCGCACTTTGAGCTGTCGGGTTTGGTTTCCCTGTTTTGAACAGCTTAATTGCAACCTTCGACGAAACGCAGGCAGCAGTATGGCAGACTTTTCTTATACTCGGCGTTTGAGTATGCCTGTCACAGTGTTCGGCATGGCCCGTGGGGAGCCAAAATTTCTTTTTCAAACCGACACGTCGTCGCACCGTTCCTCCCGTCGGAACCCGAGCCTAAGTCGGTGCGGTAAGCGTGCTTCCTCCTTGATCCTAGAAGTTTCGTTCCCCCCAGCCACCAACCGCGCAAAGCTGTGGAAGCCCCCCCTCAGGACGCTGGTGAAGCCTGGTATTCACTGAATTGGTGCCCCGGTATGTCCTTAACGCTCTCACTTGAGAAAGCTATTCCGACTCGGCTTTTCTTGGGTGGGGCTTCGGGGCACCTCTATGGCATTTCCTCCCTCTTCGAAGACGCTTGTTGCAGCCTCAAATCGTGCTCGAGCGACTGGCCCCACTGCGCTCTCCCTGCCCCCACAACTTGACGCTCGCTGCGCAGCGTCTTATACCCTTGTGCTTTTAGTTTATGTACTCTGGTACGCCTTTGTGGCCGTCGCCCGTATAGGTTCTTCCTATCGCGATTCCTCGTTGAGTTGATGTAGCGCTACACAGTGCACCTGGTGTTGAACTCGGCGCTTTCTTTGGTCTTTCGCATGCACGCGTGACGCTTCTTCCTGCTGCAAGCATCACTGCCTTCTCGCGGAGGACAGGGTCTCTGTGGGCTCCCGGGAGTGTAACGCGCTGGGGGAATTCGAAGCTGTTTTGTTCGTTGCCTCCGCCTACGACCCGATTCTTTTGATCACTCGCGCTAGAGTGGACGAAGCGACGTGAGTGGAGATGCTGGCCAGACCTAGCTTTCTTCTTTACCTTGATTCTGCGACGTCAAAGGAGCCTACCAGACCGCAGATCGAGGCGAGATGCGCAAGTTTCACGGGGAATTCGGGTCTCTTGGTCCTTACGTTGTGATGATCCCCCGGGCGGAACGGGTTTGCGAGATTTCGCCACACCTGGCTGTCATTCGATCTTGTAGTAACCTGGTTCGGTTTTCTGGTCTTCATCGGTTTCTCGTAGCTAGATTCCCCTTTCCTTATGTTGTCCCGTTTTGTTGATGAGGCTCTTCATTTCGGTTCTTCCCCCCCCCCCCCCCAGCTGACATCCCCCCGACTTGACAGGCTATCATGCATGGCCCCCGGACGCCCCTCCCTCCCGTGCGGGATCAATTTCAGCTGTGGCATCTGGCCGTATGATTACTCCCTCTCCCAATCTCTTTCTGATCTTGTTCACAGCCCCCTTTCCTCCTTGCGTCGCCGTTAGCTTCAGCGGTCGCGTGTTTGAGATGGGGCCCCCCTCGTTCTTTTCGTCTACGACCTTCCCACGACCGCCAAGCTAAGTCTCATTAAAGTACTTCGACCATCCGGATGTAACCTTATCCTCGCACCCGAGGTAAACCCATATATCTGTTTTCCTTCCTTCTTTTTTTTTTTGATCGAGTTGATGGCGGGTTACCTCGTTGTCCTGTGCGCCGATCCCCAGCAACTTGAAGTATCGGATTCGGATTCTCCTCATTCCTGAGCCGCGTGAGCCATGCATGGTGACGAATCCTGGGGTTGCCCAAACCGCCGACAACCCCCCCCTCCTTAACACAGTGACACTCCCCTTTGCGCTCAGGCTATCTGTCGCCTTAGTTGGACCCGATAATCCGTGCTTATTGGGAATGAGTTTTTCAGCCCCTTACGTACCTGCCCTATCGCGCCTAACGGCCTCTGCGTCAGCGTTGGCCATTCAGATGTTCTTCCCACCCCGCCCCCCCCCCCGGAAAAACGACTGAGCCCTGTCGAGTTGGTATCGCGGCTCTCGATAGTCCCGAAGTCGCCTCTCATCACTTGCAGTTCGTTAACGACCGGGTCGAGCGCCGATGCCGACTCTAGCCAGAGTAAGAGTTCCGACCCCGCCTTCAACGTCCCCCCTCCTTCACAATGAGGCGACTCGCGCTCTCCTTTCCGTACCGGGAGCATCCGCGTCCTTGCTGACAGACTTGCGAAGTTTCCGATCCGTTACGAATACGTTCCTCCGCCGCAGTCGGAGGGATGATATGCAGATGGCATCAGCGACTCAAGTGCGGCCGGAGTCGGGGCATTCGCCTGTTATTTTCTTCAAACAAATTTGAAGACCTCGAGATCTGAACCAGGAGCAGTAGCAGAGTCTTTTTCGATGCTCTAGTTGGCGACAGTTTTTGCATAAACAAGGTGGTTTTGGATGAGGTCCCCAATTCTTCCTCTCGGGAAACAGAGGGCTATGCGCCCGGGACCCCCCATTATTACCTTTAGTTAGGGCCCCCGAAGAGGTTTTCCATTAGGGGATGCTCCCGGAGGGGACAGATTCGTCGGAGGGCGGGCATGTTGAGGTGTGATAGTCCCTCTACGGTCTAGCGCCTAAGGGGTGGCTCGATCCTGTCCTCCCCCTACACGTCAGGCCGTACGCGTGATGCGGGGTCGAGGCTCGCCCCAACGCGACCACTCGCGCACTGCCTGATCGCCCCTTCTGCGTCAGGTGAGATCTTAGGTAAGGTTTGGTGGCCTCATGTTCGCCTCTATAATGATTCATTGGATCAATCGGCAACGGTTTCTCGTTCCCGTGGTAGAATCGCGCAGGAAATACGCCTCCTGATTTAGGATGGAGCCACAGAGAGGTTCTTCAAGCGGGGTTATCCGAGCCGAGGGCAGTCTCCAGTATTAGCAGTATGAGCTCTTGCCACAGCTGGCAGTCACGTCCCCCCCGCCCCCCACACCCCCCCCCCCCCCCCCCCCCCCACCCCCCCCCCCCCCCCCCCCCTACGGACGTTATTCTCGCAGCGGGAAGGGCGCGGCCACGTCGGCGTTCAGACAGAGGAGGGGCTTGAGAGTAGCAGGCGAAAGTCATCCCCTTCCTCCGAAAGTGCGGTCAGCGAGTGTTTTTGCTCTACTTTCATACCTGGGTGGCATACAAGAAAATGGCCCGGTCCCCGTCAGGGTTTCTGGGCCCGACCCCATGAGCTATTCCCACCCGGTGAGTAGAGTTACGCGCCGACGAGTGACCTGCTAGGCTACCGCAGAGACGTCTCATGTAGTGCGTCTATCCTTACTGAAGCTGTGCGGAAGCACTCGCGGTACGCATCCGCCAGAAAGCGCGCGTCACCCGCATGTTACAAATCTACCACTGAATTCTATTTCGTTACCTTCAGTTTAATGTTTAGGGGAAGTGCAGCTTTTCTTTGACTTTGGCCACGCCGCCTGGGCGGCATATTCTCAACGGCGTGGACGCAAACGTGGCTTCTACCGACACCAGTGTCGGCGAGGAGTGTTCGCCGGGCTGGTAGCCCTGCCCTTGTCCTTGCTTCAATTAATGGCCCCCCCTGTTCGTCTAAATCCGAGCCGGGTTCGTTACTCACCGGTATTTCCCTCCCGTATAACTAGTGGTCCTCTTCCTGGACCGTCCTTGCAACCTCTATGTTCGTGTCGATGCGAGTGTGCAATTAATGACTTTCCCAGTTTGAAGGTCCGTGGACTTGTTTCGTGTTATATGCCGACGCGCCTAGAAGATAGCGGGCCTGAAGAGCCAAGAAAGGCTTCGACGAGACTTATAAGAAACAAATCCTTTAGAGCCCCCCCGGGTAGGGACAGGAATGAGGGAGTCCTCCCCCCCAGAGCTAATCTATGGCTCCGTCAAGTTGAAGGCCCGTGTTTATATACAGGGTCCTGTGTACCTATGTTTCTTGGCCGTCAGGAACGCCGGCGCTATCTCTGCCGATGTGTACTTTTTCTTTGGCCCTATTGTCGTTATTTGGAGAAAACATGGTCTAGCACGAGCAAGTTTTATAAGGAGGCGGATGGCGGCCGGTGTGTCCCATGCCAGCCAGACGCTTCTATGCCAAGGTTAGTCCTTGCAATCATTGCTTTCGGCCCTAAGCGGCAAGGCACTCCTCTGGGAGTATAGCCGAGCGTCCTGCTATCGTCGGACCGCCCGGCACCTCCACCTTACCCCTCCTTCCCGCGAGACCGCGGTTTCCTTGGTGACGCAGATATAAAAACAATCGGCTGCTCTGTATGAGATATCGAAGCAACATCGGCCTCTCTCTGGTCTAACTGAAACCGTTGTAACCCACCCGTTAAACCCTTCGCATGAATGCACCCTCGTGGTCAGTCAGATAAACTTAAGGCCTCTGTTTCCTTCATGGCTAGATCGGCAAGCACGCCTAGTTCGATCACTCTCGACGGATGGCTAAGCTTCAGCTTGTGCCGGCTGATAGATTAACGGTCCATTCCCTCTTTGGCGGGATACTTCTCTCTATGGATATCGCAGCACCTATTTCGCGACAAGGAGACGTCAACTGTTCTCCTGTTTTCTCTTTCTTTAAAAGATCTCATGGCAAACCCAACAGCCCCTGCAAGGGTCTTCCACTGACCCAGACCCTTTTTGGTTGGGATGCTACGAACCGCCCTTATCGAATCCTTGTCGCTAACTCGCTGACTCGGCCCCTTCCCCCTCTTCTTCCCCTCCGTTTTTGTTGCTAGATTAGTGCTTCAGAGGTTTACGATATGGCAGTCAAACACTGCCGGCCCTTTCACGAGCACATTTATGGGCTGTTGGGTTTTCCCTCTTATTTGGTTGGAAATAGCCCCCCTAATGTCGGGGTGTAGGCTTCCCTGTCTGCACCCACATCGAAGGAACCGCCTCGGGTCGTCCTCCGTTGTCTTTCTTCATCCCTACCTTTTATGAGGGACTTTCGCGCTTGATTGAGACTCCACCGGGTCAAACAGCCATCTATCTGTTCGAGTCGCGAATTGCTGTCGTTTGCGAGTCTGTTGCTGGTAATCCCCCGACTTCGCAGAACCCCGGCACCGTGTGCTGATCCGCAGTATTGGGCGTGCGGGCGGCGAAGATCTTTCACTTTTCGTTATCAACGGTTGGGATTGGCTCAGTGTCGGAGTGTAGCAAGGTCCTTGGCAGCCTCGCCTGGCGGAAGGCGGTTTCCGCACTCCCGAGAACCTTGGTCGGCTAGAGTTGTTGACCGCCATCTACTGTTGCCAGACTCCCTGATGGCGTTCAGGCGACTTGCGAGCTACAATCTGTTCCTGTACTTTAGGACCTTTCGTGTTACCACTGAGGGCGCGATGTGCGTCTGCGTCGGAATAGGCGCCCTCATTTTGACCTGTGCTGCCCTTTTGGTCAATTAATTGCCAAATTCCGACGAAAACGAAGCCCGTACGTTTTTTACTGCGAAACTTGTCCCGAGGTGCATTGCATCTAACCTGGGGAGTATCACGCAGGATTATATTGAGACAGTTGCCCGCCTCATCCTGTTAAACTGTATCTCCCGTACGGGAGCGGGGTGAGTGATTGGCAAACAGTTCATTGTGTGCCCATTACTGTGTCGGCCTCTTGCACGCGGTGATCTCCCCTTCGACTAAGTGATCTTCCCTGCTTTTCCGTTGGGGACAACTTAGCAACCCCCCTTCCCCGGCGCTTACAAGTAGGGCAAAGTCCACCGGCGGTGCGCCGCAGCGGGATTCCCGACCTGATGAGATCCCATGGAATTGGTACAGACGCCAATGGAGCTGACTCCTGTTTCCCTGTGTGCAGCCCCCCTAGTGTTGGTGAACTGCGCGAGTGGAGGTGGGCCGTTAGCAACAGAATGATGTACCGATACAAGTTCAAAGTCCTCCGCGAATTCAATTAGGTTCCCTCTTGTGGACGGGTGGCTGCTTGTCCGCGTAGGTTTGCTGGGGGCTACCACGGGCTCTTTAGCAACTTTCAATTGAAGCCCCTACCTGTTGTTCAGAAGAAACGCTGACGGCAACAGTAGGAGAGGGTTGCGTCGTGTTCGGTTGAGAGGAATTCTGCTCCCAGATGTTTCCTAATAGCGAAGTACTCCCTAGGCTGTGATGCACTGTGGTTTCCGCCGCCGAGATTCTCCCCTGCTTCCGCACTAGCGAACGGTGTGCAGGCGGCTTTCTCGGGAGGGCAACGGCTTGATGTGTGCCCCCTCCGGACTAATCAACTGCTGGTCCTTCCGGGACCGTATTCGCAGTCACTCCCCGCGTCTCTCAATGTGCATGAGAGCTGCCTCATCAACAAGGACCTTGGAAAAATAATCCTGAGGAAACGCAAGTGGCGTTTTCTTTGTATCACCGCGCCGTTGATGCCCAGGCCCCGGAGCCGCTCCTCTTAACCTTCCCTACATGGCTCGTTGATTTTATGTTTGTGTACTTGACGGGACCGCCTCTTGAATCGATGACCTTGTGGGCTTTACTTTTTCTTGACAACGCCGCTGCGATCTTGCCACTTCTGATCGTCGAGAGAGCATGTCCCCCTGGAATCCGCTTGACAGCGCGCTGACTGCCCGCTCTCGATGATCCGTCCTGCATCTGAACAGCCTGTCTGATCCGTGAGCGAGGAGGATCTGCGCAAGTGTCCGCTTTTCGTGGAGTCATTCGGGCGGATCGTCTTAGTCCTGGTCGCGGGTCCGGATGATGATCCGAGAATCCTCTCGGAGCGGCAGATCCTGTCTCCTTCCTCTAGGTCGAGCATGGGTCTTGGAAGTCTCTCTTTTCTACTCGGGAGCGGAACCAGGTCGTCAACGAACTTTCCCCCAGTCATCGGAGGTCGCTCACTTCAGTTGTTGAAAATTCGCTACTCGACCCTGGATGCTTTGTTTCATTCGATTCAACCGCTGCTGATCCACGCTTGTTAGGATGGCGAGGCGCGCCGTCTCAAGGAAGCTGGACAAGGCCGCTTGTGACAGCCCTCTAGTTAGACTGATGTAACACAAGCCCTCTGTCAGTCCTCCGGTTCTCCCCTCCCACCTTCAGACCGTGTTCCAGAGGTTCGTGTGTTTGGAACCCCAATTTCGTCTTGACTGCAGGCCGAGCGGCACAGTGATCCCATTGACTAATCAATCTCAATTCATACGCCTTCCAATGGCTGCGATTACGCGACAGGATTTACCCCCCCGGCACATCCCCTGCATCTTTTCTCACTCTTTGGAGAGACTGCGGAGTGCAGGGAACCCTTGGTTCTCCGTGCAGGTGACTCCCCTTTTTCTTCCTCAGCGTCGCGGGCCGGGATGAGCCATGTGGCTTCCTCCGAAAATTCAGATTGTCTCGCGCCAACCTCTTAAGAACACGGTACACGGTCTGAAAACTCTGCGTCGACGCTCTAGCAGGTTTCTGCCACGTCAGCTGCTGTCCGATCAGCTCTCGTTTTGCGGACTTCGTCAGAAGTAGGATTTTCCTGACAGATTCTTGCATGTTCCCCCCTCTGTTCGTGCGCTTTCCGCAGCTTTGAACTCCGCCCTCCCCCCCGTGACTCCCGGTGCATGGTGTTCCGTGGTCTTTAGTATGGCGATGATGCGTGTCCACTTTTCCCATTGTGAGTTTGACGACCCGACGACGCCGATTTCCTCTCTCCCTGAGACCAAGAATTCTTCACGCACCGCCATGCCTGTAACCCCCCGGTAAGCTGGCATCTTGCCCCTTGGCGTAGAGCCGTTTATTCAGCCCTCTCACAGCATCGACCGCCCTGTCATGACTACAAAGGACAGTAAGTGCGCAGATCCGAGACCTCGGACTGGTCTGGTAGCGCTCTCGGGTGCCCAAGACGCAGACGTCCACTGGAGACCGGCCCCTGCAGCTCTTTTCCCTGTGCTTCGCCCTCTCGCGCGAGTGCCAGTGTCAACGCCGGTCAGGTATGAAGGGCAACTGCGACGGTTTCTCAGCTAAAGTTGACCCTCGCTTTAGTCCTGTGGTCCCCTGGCGTCATTGTCTGGCTCCGGCGCCATTTGTACTTGATAGTCTCCGGCGGCTCGTCATCTTCCCCTGCGGCTACCTCCCGGAACCCTCAACCTCCCTCCGCTGTTGCTTCCAAGGATATTGCCGGCTTTTCCTGTGCTGAGGCCTTCTCTGGCACATTTGAGCGCTCGCCGAGCGGGCCGCACGATGCGCAGTAATACTGATCAGTTCTGCCACGCAGTAGCGCGTACGCTTCTCCTCAAGCACCAGCCGCGTAAGCTCTTCCCTGTCTGCGCCCACTCTTTTCCTACGAGGCGCATATTCGCTGACTGCTCGACGAACCTCTCCTCCGACCAGAAGTAAGCGTTGCAGATCCCCTGGTAGTCCCTCGCCCTCTTCCGTTCGGACGAGAACGCCGCGGAGCGTTATCATGAATCTTTTCGGTACATAGCGCCGTTACGTCATGCTCCCGCGCGGTTCACCCCCATCTGACACTCTCCCAGACTTCAGCCATTTCGTTAACCCTGATTTTCGGTGCCAGCGGCAGAGTTGGGACTTTCATAATTTTCCCCCTTTCCCCTCCTGTGTTGGATGCCTTATTCTCCAACCCGTTCAGTCCCCCGTCGGCTAGGCGCGTAGGTTTCGCCTTTTTGCCTCTGCGGGAGTGTCGGCTTCTGCACTTCCCATTTATGGGGCGCCCCAGTGTCCTTCTTCGAGCAATTCCGGCACGCGTCCTTCTTTTTTTGCGACACCGTGCATATCAAGGTGCCAGCAACCGATACTGTGATTCGTGATGGAGTTGCAATTAAGACAACCAGGTTCCTCCCCTGTCGTCAAAGGCGCATGACGAGTCGCTATTACCGCGCGACCTCATTTTCTCCAACGTTCAAGGGCCGCGCCTGCAAAATCCCAGTAGACAATGGTAGCATCCCTTCTCCCCTTCCTCGTGATGTTCCCTCCTATCGATTTCATTCAACAAACTAGCTTTAAGGGTCTTGAGGCGGAGGGCGCACGTCCCCAACTAAGCCAAGGGTCCCCCCCTTTTCTGACTAAAACTTTCATGGTCTGAAGAAGTCCCGGCTTTTCGACGCCTCTCGACGCCCCCCCTGCACCTGCTTCTCCTAACGGCATTTTTCCGTTGGGCGTGGTGGAAAACCAACGGAACCGGCACCCCATTTCTCCGCCCCCCCTTTCCATTCGCCCCCCTAGGCTGTAGAAGATATGTGTCTGTTTGGTGAGTTGCGCAAGCACCTCGCCGTCTCGATCACGTGTCGTTCCTCGTCGAATGAGTTCGAGCTCCTGCGAACGAACGATTTTTTCGCAGCGTCGTGTCTGTACCTCCAAAGGTCCGGGAATTTTTTCCACGAACACGTGGTCGGTGGGCTTTTTGACAAAAGACTTTTCCCACTCCTCCACCCAGGCGAACAGCCCCATCGTCTTGCCAATGTCGCCAGACAGTGTTAGAACTCCATGCTATTACTTCGCCATCATCCTCCGTTTGTGTTTATCGATCGATGGGAAGGTAGTCCCTCGTTCTCCTGAGTCTGCTCGACCCAGCGTTCCCTCCCCCCCACTGACGGTTCCGGCGATGTCAAAACACCTGGCTGTTCCGCTATGTGAGATTGGGCCCATTACAAGTGGGTGCTGTGACCCCCCGGGACTGCCCTTCGAAGCGATCCCGGCCTCTCTGGGCTACCTTCGTTTCGACAGAATGATACAAGGCGCGCTTTTTTTTCTCGGTGGACGACCCCCCCCCCCCCCGTCAACCAAAAAGGCAAATCTTCTTCCCCACTGATTCCCGAATTCTCCTTAGTTAGTTGCGTCTACCTTCCACCGATGCCCAGAGCCTCCCATCCGGCTGACGCCGCAGTGCAGTTTTAGTTGCGAGAGCGGAGCTGCTATCCGGAGGCGCGTTGTGCGCGGAAGTGGCCGCTGCCCCCTGTTTTGCACTTGGGGCAGGTCAGGTGTCCGACTATTGCAAGACCCGGGGCTATCGGTTTAACTTTTTGCCCCTTCGGCGGTTGCCAGACATCAGACTCTTCCTCCATTGAGCCCTCTGCTGTCCGGGGGGAGGATTCCTTTCTGACCGAGCCTGGTCAATTCCTGTTTCTTCCCGAGTATGTGTAGGCGAACTCGTTTATTCAGCAAATTTTAAGCGCGCCGGCCTGTTTGAGTCCATAATTCTTTCCAACGCATCGGACTGGTTGTGTCTTCACTCGAATGTCGACGTCGTACCCTTCCATGCTGAATCGCAGCCCGTCTAGGAAATCTTGGGAGTCCCATTCTGATTTTTTCCTCAAGACGACACGTCGCACGTCCTCCAAGCGGACACACTCTAAGGAGCGTGCTGCGTCTAGTTCACACAGCGGCATTTTGGTGCGATCACTCCCAAAAGACTGCCATCGAAGCTGGAACGCTCATGTTTGAGGTAATAATGCGACTCCCTTCTTGGTAAGAGTACGAGGTGTATTTCGCCCAGGGGCACCCCGTCCGGACGCCTCCCCGAGAAAGCTTTATTCAGTCTTACCATTCTTCCCCTTTCTTGCTAGTGTTTCGTCTTTCTACGTTTAGGCCACGTCCGGGCTCAATTGATCCTGCTTGTTGCTGCCTTTTACCCCGTCGTTTGGTCACTTGTGTGCTATTCGCTCACCCCCTGACGGCTTGGGGCGGGCGCTCTGTCGCGCTTACGCCCTAAACGGCCCTATCACGCTGGTATCCCGGGTATTTTTGACTGATTGGCCGTCTCGGGACGAGATTTAATGCCGCATCGCTCCTCCGCCTCCTGGAGCGCCCGTGATGTTTTTTCCTCATCCACAAGGACGCGGCAAAATTCTTTGGTCAACAGTCTCGTTGCGGTCGGGTTCTTATCTAAGGACCTCCTTTCTCGCAAGCGGAGCCTTTGACTATCACCTGCTCTACTTCCCTTTCGGCGGGCATGGTGATGAACCGCTCTTTACGAGACCTTCCGCGCTGGGGGCCCTTTACTCGCTGTGTGGTTGCCCTATCGACGCTGAGCCGATCGAGACTTGTCACATTGCGCGAGACGCCTGGCCGCGCACGCTGTAACGCGCGCTGCCGGTGCCGGCTTTCGATTCTTTTCTCCGGCCAAGAGGCGTCTGAGAGCAAGGAGTTCGGCGGCTGAGTTCAAGTTGCTGCCTGGGCTGTCTCGGGGCGGATCGACCCGCCGGGCCTTGAGCGTCGGGATGATGATCCGCTACCTTGAGCGACTCGCCACCCTGCTTGATTCGATTTTGTGGCATGTGTCCCCTTTTTGCCGTTTTTCTGGCACTCGGGCATCGCCCGCATCGGTCAAACATGCCAAACTTTTCTGATTGTATCTTTTCCCCCAAAATTCGCTACGAGTCCCCCTGTTCCAATTGCTCATTTTTCGGGGACTGATTCAAAACAGCTGTCTGTCCTGGTCCGCCCACGCGACGCCTGCTGAGCCGAAATCCGATGTCGCGATTGACGCTCCCAATCTCGTGTCTGGACCGGCCCCCGCCGACCGTGGCCCCTCTCCTCCCGAGCCCCAACTGCGGTTTCATTCTTGTAGCCTCTGTTTGACCCCTCTTTTTGCAATGTCGATCACGCTGTTCGCTCCAATCCTCTCACCTTATAGTTTCACTGTTGCTGATGCGCGTTCTAGCGCGTACAAACGAGGTCAAACACGGTCCACCGC
>Ga0179593_1367075_pt1 | contig 17539 bp, 9 predicted proteins | sample CZODoug2_1_08_16_FD_185931 | JGI IMG/M metagenome (GOLD analysis project Ga0179593, IMG submission 185931) | Vadose zone soil fungal communities from Angelo Coast Range Reserve, California, USA - CZODoug2_1_08_16fungal (PacBio error correction) | ecosystem: Environmental > Terrestrial > Soil >... | reverse complement strand
TTCTAGAACCTTCCGAACGACCCTGTTCCCGACCTAAGATGTTTCCCTCAAGAACGACGGACAACAATTTGTCGTTTTTGTATGAGTTAATAGTATCTTTGTAATGGAGTGATTCACTGGGGGTGTCTATCCCCCCTCCCCCCCCAATTAGTCTTCTCAGTGACTGTAATCGCTTGTGATCTTCCACTTCATCTTGTCAGACAGGTCGTGGAGTGTATCCCCTCCGTGATGGTTAACCCCTTCCCCCTCCTTTGTCATATCTCTCTTCCACCCCTGGTTTTTGTTGATATTCTTCCAGTCTTTGAGTGGTTCCCCTTCACATTATTGAAATTCCTCCACTCTAACCTCTTAGCGGGAGCTTCCATAAATCCGATACTCCCTCCCGTTTCAAGTACGTTTTTTCGATCGACCCCACCGGTCCCCGCCCTCATTCATACCGATCTTATGTCCCTCATTTCTTGCGGACCAACCCGGAACTCCCCCCCCTCCCCCTGTTTTCTTACCTTTCCTAGCTTTTCTTGTGGCCCACCCCCCCCCTCTTCGTTATAACTACCACTTTAGTCGGGATTACCTCCTTCCCCGACAACTGGGGGCTCCCCTGCCACGTCTGCAGCGCAACTTAGCGGATTATTGCTCCGTCGTGTTTGCCCGACTATAAATCCCGCCGTGCCTGCCCCCCGAACCAATCCCCGAATACTATCTCCTTTTCCCCAAAATTTTTTTGTTTTTTCGATCTTCCGACTGATCCTCCGAAAAGGGAGCTCGGGTTAAGCATCTTTGGGTAAACTCGCGGGTCAGCATTTCGACCCGAGAATCCCAATTATTTTTTCCCTTCGGTGTTTGAAGTACACCCTTCCTGCCCATCAAGTGCTTTCGCTTATACGATTCTTCAAAGTCTTTTCCCCCTGCATGAAGCTGGCTCCTCTACCTGGCTGTTGTAAGTCGTTTTTTTAATTTCTGGCTCTTTTTTTTGATTTCTTTGTTAGATTTATCCGGTCCCGCTTAAATTGCATCTTCTCCTTCTGAGGATTCTTATACTTTCGCCTTCCCCCGATGGACTCTGCTCGACCCTCAGTCCCCCCCCTACTGATGGGGCCTTCTTCTAGAGTATTAGTCTCAAATCTCCACGAGCACCCATCTTTATGTCCCGTTATTTCGTCACCTTTTATTTGCTTTTACTTCCTGCAGATCCCCCAATATTTCTGCCCAGTAGTCCCCCTCTTTCAAGGACCATCCTATTCTTCGAGACCGGGAGAAATATTCCTACGCGCCATCATTACCTACGTCGCTTTGGCGCGACACGACGGCTTTTAACCTTTTTCGATCCTTCAAAGTTCCCTCCCTCGACGGGTAGGTGCTTCTGACTGTCGGGAATTTATTCAACTTGATAAGCCGCAATTCCCCTATACGTATTTACCTTCCAAGACTCCTCCCCCTACCGAATGTGTACTCCCTATTTTGGTCTGCACATATTTTTCTAATGCTTTGGTTCGGTCGTCCCTTTTGAGTGATGACCGCGAGACGCCCCCCCCAAGATCTACCTTTTCCTGGAATTTACAATTAGTTTCACCCTTTTTTTTTCCCCCCCCAATTTTTTCTACCTTAGTCGCGGAGGAACGATCTCCTTATATCTTAAATCCCGTTTTTTGTTGCTTTGCGGAGTTTGTCCCTCTTTTTGCAGGTCGTCCACAACATACTGTCCCCCCATTTTCAGCATTCGTGCTCCCGATAGCAGTCCCCCAGCTTTTGGTATTTGTAATTAGGAGCGTAATGTTAATCTCTCCTTTTTTTTCCCCTCAAACCTCCAACGGACCCCTTGGACCTCCCCCCGCTTTATGTGGCCCCTTCTCCCCGCATGGTTACCTATACCCCCATCCGCACATCCATTCCCCTCTGTTATGTTCCCCACTAGTCCCCATTACAGTTGTCTTTGCGAAACGAGCACCGTGCTTTTTCTTCCCTATTGGTTAACTCGGGTTCTAGTCTAGCTCTTCAGTCCGTTGTTACTACAAACACTGACACGACGGTAGTTTGCTGCTGATTGCTGGTAAGTTTCGTCTACTTTATAGTGCCTTGCCGCTTTCGGCCCTTTCTCTCAGTTTTCCAATAGTCCATTCTTTTTTAGTTCTAGTGAATTGGTCTGCCCCCTTCCCTGTTGAACACACCCTCGTGGATCTTGTCACGGTCCTCCCACTTGAGAAAGAACTCTCGCCTCATCGCCACGTGTCACGCGCTTTTTTTGCCGACCCCCTCTTTTTCTCCGCGCTTCTAACTTCAGAACTCCCCTTAAAACTCTGAAACTTTCCCGATGATTCAAATGAGTTCCCTCTCTTCGAACCTACGTATTTTGTGGTTTTCTAAATTCAAAAGGTTTCCCAACCCTCCCCCTGAGTTCTTTTTCTTTTTTTCTTTGTGATTTTCTTTTGGCTCTCGATAGATTTTCACTTGCTGCTATTACCCTTTTTTTTCTACTATACTTCATGTTGGTTTTATTCTCTGTTGCAGCTCCTTTCTTCTAGGGTGCTGCATGATCGTCGCACATTTCTTGCCGGTCGGTTTAGTCCCCTTGTTCCCCGAAGTCCTTCCAAAAGCATTGTGCCAGGAGACAAGATAACTTCTTTTCTCCCCAGCCACCGCGGATTCACCCCCCCCCAACGCAGAATTTAACTCTCCCCATGGCCCCTAAACAGATTCTCAGTTTCTTGGTCTGTCCTATTGTCGAGTTACTATCACCGCCGCTCCCCCCTTAGCTTGGAGTTTTAGTCTGGTCCTACCCTCAAGTCTCAGTCTTTTCTTCCTCCTCCCATGTAACCGCCTTTTCGATTTCTCCTTTTTCTCCCCCCCAGGCCCAAATCGTCCCCAAACTTCCTCTATAGCGGTTTCAAACTTTTTTCCAGCCTCACTCTCGCATTTCTCCCGTGCTGAACACCAGTGGCCAGAACGGTCACTGATCCCCGGCGTCTTGAATCGCGGCCTCTTTGCACACCGATCTTTCAATCCATCTTTTCTATGATTCGATTTACTATCCCATCGCCGAACTCACCTTCTCCTGTGTCAACGCTCGCCTTTTTCCCCGCGCTCCTTTCGCAATCCATCCATTTGTTCAGGCTTCCCCTCTCTTTTTCTTCTGTGTCCATGCGCCCCGTTGCAATCTTTTGACGTCTTGAACGCCCCTTTCGATCTTTGTTCGTCGCGGAACGCAAGTTTTTTTTTGCAACCGCCTGCGGCCCCCGGTCCGCTCTCTCTCCTTGTCCCCTCCTCAAAATCCCTATCATATCGCTGCTCTGTCCTTCCCCCCCTTGCGACCACTGGCCAGACTGTGAGACGGCCCTCTCAAGTGATGGAGGGTGATCTCCAGTTCTTTCTTTTCCCTTCATGTTTGTCTTCTTTTTGATTCTTTTGACGTCTTGTCGTTCCAGAACGGCTACTTACTTTTTCTCTTGGATATTGTGTACCGCAGTGTTCGGCCCTCTTTTTAGAGCCCCCCCCCACCAAATTTTGATATCCTAATCAGGCGCAATTCCTCCGTGTGGGGTCGTTTGATTTCCACTTCCTCCAGAGTGCTCTGATAGTCCGGCCAACCACTTGAACCTATTCCTCCCCTGAGCTTTCCAGTCTCCCACTTTCTCTTCCGTCCCCTTCCCTTTCAGATTTTCTAAAAGGTCGTCAGTGGAACGACCAAGTTCGCTCAGTGTGATTACTCTGGCTTCTTTCTGATTCTACCGTTTTTGTTCCTTAGGACTAGCCGCTTTTTTCCTCTATGTTCATCTTCAATCTAGTCGAGTCTCGTTACCTGCTTCCCCTGCTCTAAAATAAATCCGACAACCCAAACTGGCCTCCCCCCTATGCTCCCTCTCAGTAGAATTTTTTTTCTTGAGCTGTCTTTCTCTTTTTCATATTTCATTCCTCCGGTTTGTTATGGTTCGCATCGCACGTCCCAAGCGACATCCCACCCCTCCTTTTTTCGATCTCCGACATCTGCGGGCCTGGAACCTTTTTTTTCGTAGTAGATTTTTCGAGCGGATTCCTCCTTTCCTCACCCAGTAAGACTTGACCCTCTTTTCCACCTCTTCCGAAACCCTCTCTTCTCGCGCCCCACCTACCCCCCTTATTTCTTTGCCGCCACTGCCATCCTCGGGTGTGTACTAAAATGTTCTCGATTGAGATTCACCCCCGTACTTCCGGGGGAGCTATCGCCCCTTAATTACGGACAGACAGGTGTCAGCTTTACACGATCTTTCGCATTTTTGTGTTGGAGTGCGCTCTAAGTGCCCACTTCGTCGGAGTGTCAATCCACCTCGGTGCACACAGAAATTTCCCCCCTCTTACGCGACTTCGTAGTCCCTTTTGTTTTTTGAGCTGTTTTCCGAAGTATTCGCCGAACCTTACGTCGCAGTGAGTTCTGCCCCCCTCCCATTCCCCCTGTATACCCGTCCCCCTACCAGCTGATTTCCTTTACTGTATTATAATCCAGCCGGTGCTTTTTTATGATCCCGCTAACTTTTGTGAACTTTCGATCATCCCTGAAGTTTATGTCTCGTCTTACCTTCTCTATGTATTATATAGGGATTTTAGCTTTTCCCCCCAATTAGATAGATAGAAGTCATCTTCTTTTTTTTTCAATTGGTTTAGCATTTCCTCGCACGAATCTTCCCGACAGCGCTTTACGGAGGAACCCTTTTGAATGCTTGCCTTTTCCGCCCCTTCCCGAATCCCAATTTTAGTTTTCCGCCGACACAAAGTCTCTGCCTCTGAGCGTTCATTGCGAGTCCTTACCTTTTCCGCTCTATCTTGTCTGGAACAGTATATAATCCCCGCCGATTCCCGAAAATTTTTTCTCTCCCCTCCAACCTCTTTTTTTCACGCTCGAAGATCCTCTCCCCATCCCAGCCTGGTTGCCCCCTTTTCTTTCTTAACGGGTCTCTTACTCCCCTCGTCTGCTGTTTCACTTCATCTGAGTGAGATATGTACCTTTTTTTTTTCTCCCTCTTTTTTATCGAGTAAAAATATGTGAGGCCTGATTTCCTTCCCCCCCTCTGGAACCCTCCTGAAACTGGTCGGGAGTCGTAGAAATCGGGACCGGTGATATGTCACTCGACTCCACTGCCCGTTCCACCCTGGAATTCCTCTTCTTGGCGTTTGTCCATGTGCGGCCCTTTTAAGATGGTGTGCTTGTTCAGTTCCAGAACTAGTAGTGTGGGACCAGATCCTTGAAGGCTTTGAGATTCTGACCTGTAGACCTCCTCAGATTTGACAGATAATGCACCCCACTATCCCTTCCAGTGATCCTTCTGGTATTTTTATGTTACTTTTTTAACTTTCAATACCTTATCCCAGCCTAGACCAAGATTTGAGCATAGCCTCCCTTGACTACTTGTCGAGTTTGAGATTGTTATGTGCCCCCCTTTCCTTTATTAGTTTGTTCTGGCACCCCGGAGACGTGGCTGACTCTCTGTTCCTTCCCCCCCTTCTCTCCCACATTGACGTGCCAGCTAGTCCCCCCTCTGATCGATTCCGATATTGACCTCGAACGCCTCTACCCCATACCCAGTAATTGGTCCCCCTATGTCCAATATCTCCTACCGCCCAGCACTTGCCGATCATTTTACTTAATTATCCCGACCCCACTAGAGGGCACCTCTGGGAGCCATTTTCTTTTTCTTTCATGGTTCTAAACCTTTGTACTTTCTTTTCAACGTCAGTACCTCTTCCCTCCCTTCCAATCTGTGATCTTTGTCGCCCGCTCCCAGTCTCCTTCTGAGATCCATTGCATTACTTGTGTGATTATTGTTTCTTTATGCTTTCTCTTTACCTTCATCAGACTCTTCTTATGTAAGCCGTTGTTCTTTTTTTTTTCTTTCCCAATTTCCTTTGGATTCCCCTTTTAGCAGCCTTCCCTTGACCATACCCCTATGGTCTTTCCTGCTTTACCCCTCTCACTCCTTCTAGCGGGTTTTTTTTTTAAAGTATGAGTGCACAATCTGCAAAGAATGCGCCCAACTCCTCTCCTCTCTTTTACGTCATTTGCTCTTTTTCCTATGCCAGGGACACGTCATCCTTCGGACCCCGACGAAATTCCTTCTCTCTTTCATTCCTTGAAGTTTTAGATATTTTCTTTTTTCCGATCAGAGACTCTAGTTGCAGACCAACTGGACATCCCTCCCCAACGATTCAATTCCCCGGGACACCACTCTCAAGTTTTTTTTCTTATTTATTCCATCGATCCACTTTTGTCCGATTCTCGCCTGGTTTCTCTCTCAAGCTCCCGATTCCAAACTGCGCCCTTTTATGCCCTTTTTACCTGACCCTCCATATTTATCCCTTCGCTCCCTCCCCTTTTAACGTATTTTTATTTCGAACCTCTTTCTCCCCGCGTAGGAGAATCATTCCCTTTTCTTGCTTATCTAGGAGTGCGACACTATTGAATTCCCTTCCCCTCCCTCCAAGGCAGCCCATTACCAGGCAGCCTCTTAGCTTTGGGATTAATCCCCCCCCCCCGCTCCCTAGAGACTCATTTTGGGTTCATCTCTGGGCTCATTTCCAGATTCTTGCCCAATGCTCGAATTTCCTTTCTGCCCCTTTTCAGCTGGCTTTTCTTTTGCGGCGACATCGACACGTTCCCCCTCCCTCAGAGACCGTTGCCGCCGCCCCTTCTCCGACTTCGAGCGTCCTCTATCTTTCCTTTTGTTTTTCGTCAGTCTCGATCGCCTCCCCCCTCAAAGTCCCCCCGTTCCTTTTTTTGGCCTTATAATCCCGTCCTTAGGTTTATTTCTCTCGCCTTCCTTCTTTTTTCCACGTGATTTTCACCACGACGAGCTCCCTCTTAAGGGTCTTTCCCAAGCGCGCTTTGATATCCCCCCTCCAGGTTTTTAGTTCGCCCCATCCCCCTTCTTGCTTCTATTTCTGACGTCTTTGCGTGATAGAAGTAGGCCACTTTTACCTTTTCCTCCTTTCCTTGAGCGATTCATGACCACGCAGAGGAAGTTTCTTTTTTTTTCGAGATCAGTAATCTCCCTCCTCCGCCAGGTACTGAAGAGTGTGTTTCATCCCGCCACAGCGACTCCCCCTTTTCGTTCTGGTTTGATATCGCAGTAATTAGTTCATAGATATTTTGCCTGACCTTTCCCCCTTAATTTTTGTAGATATACCAGTAAAACGACCCTTGATAATGTGTTTCATCCCCTCTTCTTCTCTCCGTAGTAAACCAGTATATCTTTTCTTGATACCCCGATGTTACTTGTTTGCACTTCCCCCCCTCTTCTCGAATTATACTATTCTCACTCTGGGTTTTTTCTGCTCTATGAGACGATCTCCCCGTTGAACCGTCTTTATAAGAACGACTCCGTAAATCTTTTCCCTAAAAAAGCTGCTTTTTACTTCATGACATCATCCTTCGACGCACGTTACGCTCTTTTATTTCCCTTTCACCCTCCACGGTGAATTCCCTCAGAGACTTATATTGTCAAGATTTTTTCCCGCTACACACTGGAATCCCCCCCTGTGGGTCGCGATTTTTAGGGAAAAAGATTTCTGGCAATTACATGACGGGAGGGATATCCCTACCGGAAACCTGCCCTCTCTTTCATTGGTTTCAAACCCATTCGGAGTCTCCATGCAGAGATCCCTTCAGATTTTTTCCCTGATGGAGCAAGACGGGTTTCCCTCCACCTAGCAGATTCCATACAAGAACTTCTCCTTCCACAAGTCAGCCCCGAACCCAACGGAGGTTTCTCCCCTTTTGCAAGTTTTCACAAATTCCCTCGTTTTTTTTCCTCTAGGGGCCCAAATCTGTGACTGGTTTCCCATTGAAGGCTCGCAGCCCCCTCGACTCAGGTCCTTTCGTTTCCCGGGCCCCGGAATCCAAGACCTTTTATGTCGATGATCGATTATTCACCTCCTCACCTACACTTGTCCTTTGAATTCTTCCCTTCCTGAATTTTTTTTCAGGTTTCGGGCGGGATTTATTAACTTTTCTTTCGCCGGCCTCAGCCAGCCTTTCGTCTTTTGGCTTTTCTCTTCAGCCCGAGTCTAAAGAGCTTCTCGCATTAGTTACCCCCCCTCTCCCCCACATGAGTTCTTGATCTATTTCTCTCTTGATGAGGAAAAGCTCCACGACGTCCTCCTTCCCTTCTTCTTTGACCGGTTCTTTCCCGTGTCTTCGACTATTTTCGAGCAGATTGTTCTTCCTCCCCGGACACCTCTCTTTTCTCGACGGCGACCCCTCCCCTCCGGCACAGCAATCTGTTCCCTTGGAAGGCTAAATCTTTCCTTCAGTCCCATTGGGTTTTCATCCACGCGCTTTTCCCCCCTTACGAGATTCGTCTGTAGTCCCCCCCTTTTTTCCGGTGATTGATCCCGTTCCCTCAATAAGTCTACGTCCCCTTCGTAAACAGCTGGGTGTCCTTTTCCAGATTTGTTCGGTGTTCTTCGCAACGCGAGTGCGATGTTTTCTAGACGAACCCTCTTCCCTTGGCGACGACGTCCAATTATTTTTATCCCCGTACTTCCGGTCGGGCCCTCCTTAATCTGCGATCGTACTAATCTTTTTCTGCTATTAGTTGTCCCCCCGTCTTCTCCAAGGGATTTTCCCCCCCCCTCATACTGGCAACACGTTCTCTCCGTCGCACCTCTCCTATCTGACCCCCTTTTGTGGATTTGCCTTTTCTCCCTCTTCGAACGTTTAATGCACCGGATCCGGCGTGCCGTGAACCCCCCCACCTCCACGGGAGACAATCTTCCCTCACGATCTTCCCTCTGAGAGGTCCCATCTCCCTATGGTTACGAAGCCCCTCCTGATACTGCGATTCATGTCATTACCTTGGGTATCGTATCCACTTCTTTTTTTCACAATCGATTCCCGTACAGCACGATTTAAGCCATTCGGCCTTCATGAATTGGTTTGAAATACCTTCAAGAAACTGAATTATCTTGTGCAGATCCGGATGCTCGCGAGGTTTTTTCTCATGGATAATTTCATTTGTTCCCTTTCCTTAGTTATAAGGTTAGATCCCATAGTGTTGACCTTATGTTTTCATTGTCGCTCAGGTTGTGTTTCCTCTCTATAGTCTCCCCCCGACTCTTTAAGTTATTTCTGGAAATGGCCCGTTGCCTCCAATGGAAACCGTTAGACCTATTCCGAACAAACTCACGTTGTTTCATACACTGACAATGAGCGTCGTTAAATCGGCCCGACCCCTAACCCCCCAAAATTATATTCTTTTTTATGACACGCTTTCCTTTATGTAATTTTGTCCCTTTTCGTCTTTGACATGACCCCCCACGTAACATACCCGTATTTATTTCTTTATAAGGGACCTTTTTTTCTAGTTTTTATACGCCGGACTTCTGATTCGGGTCTAATTTTCCCTCCTTTCATTCCCAACGCTGGAAAGGATTGTTACCCCCCCCCAGCTATTTTGCCCCCTCTCCCCCCTAGGATACCCCCCCTTAAAGTCCCCTCACATCCTGACACCACAATGGAAATCCACTAAATATAGGAAGCTTCTCTGTTTTTGTTGCCTGAGGTCTCACTGAACCCCCTTTCTTTCTTTCCTCCGAAATGGCTTTTTGCATGCGGTCAAAATCAGTTTCTCCATCTCTTCCAGCCTCCCCGAATTATTTTTTTTACTCATTTCTCCCACATATGTTCGAGGGACCTTTAAGCTCTCTCTCTTTTAAACTAAGCGTGACGTCCCCCCGATCCTCCCCTTATGACATGAAATCCCAACACGGCAAAGTTTAAACTTCGGATGTTAATGCGTGCCCCGTGCTATTCGTGAACCCACGCGCCGTCAGTAGCCGCACACATTTGTATATCCGGCGAATTCTTCTCTCATTCAAGCCCTCGCTCCCTTTGTGTGAAAATTAACTCTGGAGTCCTCCCGCTCATTGCGCCACTACGTTCGCTAGACGAACCGGACGCTTCATTTATTTTTGTCACTGCTTCAAATGCTGACTTTTTCCCCCGAAAGGCCGCACGTCCCCTCGATGTTTTCCTTCTCGGGGCTTTCTACCTCGAACCCCCCTGCTTTTACGTCCATCCCCCTCCCCAGGTTCTGAACGAAACTTCCCCCTGCTATCAGCTCTTCTCAATATGTACTAGCGCCCGAAAGTACGATGAGCAAGGGCCCCGCTTTTCGGCTCAGCAAACTTTCCCCGGTTTTCTGTGGATCTAACCTTGTCATTTTATTAGGGTGTCTTGGTCCCTTTTTGACGGAGTTCGTTTACCATCAAGGCTCATTCTCGTATTGATGGGGCGATTGCATAAACCTCCCCAGTGCTGCCGCAGTAGCTCCACCCCCCCCCCCTTTACCATATCGGCGCGTCACGCGGTTTTTTTGGTTTCGTTTGGCAGATCTTGTTCCTTTTAACTTCCGCCCACATAAGGCTGTCGCTCGTGCCCCAACCACACTTCTAACTAATTCGTTCCCCGGTCTCCGTCCTGGCTTCCCCTCCTCCTGACATTTGATACTCCCGACGCGTTTTTCGAAAGTCGCTCTAGCATATGTTTTATGTCGCTACCCTTGTTTTCTTTTTTCTCCTAAGAGAGTTTTCTCACTCTGTTCTAGACTTCTCTGCTAGTTACATTGCCGCTATGACCCCTCGCTCCTGGACATAAATGTCCCAGCCGCGCTGATCTTTTATATGCGTCGTTTTTATTGCGGTGTGTTCATCTCCCCACTTTTTTTACTACTACCCCGTGGTTTCGATTGTTTCTGTGCAAGTCCCTACAAGCGCCATCAAAAAAACTCCTGTCATCCCCTATTCAGAATTATCGACTGGGACCCCCTTTCTTGTACGATGGGTCTCTTTTGCGCGTTTCATTCAAAGTTTACCTCTCTCCTCCTCCGATGAAGATTCCCCTCAATCCGCTCTCCCAAAAACTTTTTCAGCCATAGCCCTCGGGCTGTTAATTACACGGGGGGGGACCAACCCTCTCCCCAGACTTCTGTCCTGATGCCCAACCAGGCTCTGGGGAGGCGGATCCCTGATATAAATCTTCCTTTAGTTGTCCCTTGCGACTTCTCCCCTTGTCCAGTGTCTTTACGTCTATTGTGTTGCTTTCTTCCCTCCTCCCCTATTTTTTTTAAGTGACCCAATGGATAAACCTAAACCATTACCACCCTCGTACCGCGCACATCTTCTGCTTGGTTTTTTAGCTGTCTACTGTTGTTTTCGACTACGCCCTCCCCTCTTAGAATTCGCCGGTTATTAAACGACAATTCGTAACTTGACCTCAGACTTGATCCCCGTTACTTCTCTCACATAAAGCGTTCCCCCCTTATTTGAGCTCAATCCGAGGTTCTCATCCCCTCTTTGAAGTTTCTTCTAGACGCTCTCCTTTTCTATGAGGGGTCCTCGGTGATCTCCTCCTCTGACTTTCGGGAATATGTCTTTCAAAAATCCGTCTGGCCGAATGCCAAGCTGAGTTCCCCTTTCACCTCATGCCTTGAATCGGAATTTAAGGAAGGCAAGCCTTTAAATAGTGACATTTTTATTTCTCTGACAAAATTGATTATTTGCTCGGCAATGCTTCTCCTCGGCTTTCGATTTTTTCCCAGCTCTTTTATGAGATTTGGGGGGTTTTTTTTTTTTTTCCTTGGGGAAAATCTTACTTATCCTTCTCTACCAGTATTGTGAGCGTTGCTCCTTATTTTCGCAGTTTGTTCACTCTCTCAGCGAATTTGACCCCTCAGAAGGTCTTCACATTGTTATTCATCCTTGTCGCTAGCGCTTTTCTTCTTCTTTTTCACAAGATTCTGCTGCATTTGCTAGCTTGGACCTTTTCTCCCAGATTTCCCCTAATAGTAACATATCAGTTTTGTGCGTTCAACTTTTTTCCCCTCTAATATGTTTTACTGCATCAAGGCTGCCCTTTATCTATTCATCTGTGCCCCTTTGATTTCCTCGCCTCCTTGCCACCCCAATTCCCTTGATTTTGCTTTTTCCATTTTGAGTTTGACATTTTTTTTCTTTTTACTTGTTGACTTTCATTGTGAATTGTCTGGCACTCGTAGTTGTTTCACCGCTCTGGCTTGATTCCTTTTCCTCTTCTCTCCTTCAGCATTTTGAAGATAAGGACCCCCTCCCCCCCCATCTCCTCGTTTAGCCCGTCTGTTCTGTTCGTTTTTGAATTTTTTTTTTCAAATATTCCCCTCTATGAAACATCTGGAGAAACGTTTTCCCTTCTGATCCCTTCCTTTGGAGTCTTTATTAATATCTCCTCTCATCTGTCCCATCCCATCGTCTTACGTGGATCTATTCTTGCTTTTTTCCCTTTTGCTTCCCTTTCCCGCCTCTACACTCTCTGGTACGGAGGTCACGCTTACATACCCGCCTTGGAAACGATGTCAACGCCGCCTAACCCCCGTCCTCTCCCTCCCTGCCGTCTGTGCACTATTTCTTCCTTCTGAAAGTACTAGTCTTTCCAAATCTTGCGCTTGCCCTTATCCGCCCTCTCCATCGTGCTGCAACGAATTTGTTCAATCGCGTGCGTCTGACTACCCCTTTCCTTGGGACCCGCCCTCACTAGCCTGATATGTGATGGTCTCTTCCCCCTTTCGGGTGGCCCCTCCTTCGTTTCCTCACATTTCCTTCTTCTGAGATTTTTTTCCCTCTATCCGGGCGGTTTTTTGGCACAAGGTTTGCTTCCCTTTTCCTTCACAAACTCGCGCAGACGAAAGAACATCTTGTACTGCTTGCTCGATCCAGACTCTTCCTTTTTGCCCTTATGCACCTCGCCAGCCTGGGCCGCTCCAAGTCCCTTTTTTTTCCTTTTGTAGTCGCCGACTTCTATGATATGGTCCCGTCTTGACTTCAACTTCATCACACAATTCATTTTTTCAGCAGTGATGCCTTTTTCCTTAGATTATTTGGTCCGTTTTTTTTCCCTATTATCGCCGCGTTGTCGCAGTCCCCTCCCCCCGCAGCTCGACAAAGCTGTTTTGACCTCGTACACCCATACAAGCGGTATTTGTCCTTTAGTTCAGAGATAAGAGCGCGGATCTTGTGGATTCACTTCCTTTTCATTCGCGTGAACACCGTCCCTCCCTTTCTGCCCTGGGAGTCTAGCAATATTTCTCGTCGTTCGTCGAAAAGTCGCCTTCTTCCCCTTCATCTCACGTCTCGCCCAGATGACGTCCTCCCTATGTCCCCCCAGTTTTTTCTAGGGCCATCTCTCTGCGACCCCCCGCTCTAGTCTCCTTGAACCTTGACGAACCAACCCTGGTCCTCCCTATTCTTTAAGTGGTTCTGTTCCCTTCCTCCCTATCGTCGTACCTAATTATTGGGTCTTTTTAGACTGATCTTCCCTGATCGATGATGAAGATTCTCCCCTCCCTCTCGAGCACCTTGTTGGTTTCGCTGTGGTTTGGGTGGGGGTTTTGGAGTTGTGGGACTTCACGAATCAAGGTCACATTCCACCCCGCCTCCCTGCTAACTACCCCTCAGCCGTGACTTTTAGAGATGCCGATCTCATGTATAGCTCTTCTTCCTAATCGATAGATAGACCACTCCCCCCCCTTTTTATTGGATTAAGTGGCCCAGTGTTCCCTTCCCCCGTCAGTCCGAAAATTCTCTGCTAGACGTCAGCATTCCCCCCCGCGATTTTCCCACGGAATCATTAACCCCGCGCTGTGTCTTTCCTGTTTATGATTGTCTCTAAGATAAGAACCTCCGGTTGTTCGGTTTTCAGGTTCTTCTCTTTCGGTTTCTGTCGACTTTGTGAGTTGATCAGATTGTCTTCCCAAACTCCTGGCTCCTTCCCCCCCCAACGATGAAGTTTGTAACTATTGGCACACCCCGCCGATTGCCCGGATTTTTTGCTGTTTTTTCGTATTGTCACTTGCCCGCTCACGCAACTGTAATAAGCGCTGTTTGCCCCTTCCCAATGCAGACGACAATTGTCTTTTCTTTTGTTTTTTCTCCCGTTTTTTTTCATACCTTTTCCTTCTTCCCATATCGTTTGATGCTGTGACTTAAAATCTGGTTTTCGCTTACCCTTAAAAGATTGATCCTTCTTCGTTCCTTCTCTTTGCTTTCGAAGTCAGATTGTCGTCCCTCCTTCCTAGGTCGAGTGATCACGCTTTACTGGTCGTTCATTGCTTATTCCTTTCCCTCCTCGTTTTTTTGTTTTTTTAGTTAGATTGTAAGAGACTTGTCCGTAACCTCTTTTTGTGCCCGACGCACTCCGACCTTTAGCTTTTTAAATCTTGATTCTAGGAACTCGCGATGTAGGCCTCCTATTTCATGCCGTATTCTTCTCTCTACCCCCCCCCTCATCTTCAATTACATCATACCATCCCTATTGACCTCATTCTTTTTTTGCCCCACAGTACCGAAATCCAATCAGAGTGGATTTATGGAACCATCTTCTTCATAAAATTCGCTGGCGCTCTTTCCTATTAAAGACTCAGCCCCAGTTGTTTCCCTCATCAATCATAGTGGTTTCATTCACGTTTTTCCACCCCCTTTTTCTGATTTTCTGCGAACCTTTGTTCAGTGACCTCTATCACCCCTCCGGTCTACCATCCCACATAACCTCAGAATCACCTTATAGTCCCCGAAAAACAAGGTTTATGAATATTGCTGACCTCCTCCCCCCGTTCTTGATTTGCGTTTAAGCTATTTTTGTTCCCCTTTCTCTGATACCCTACCATGCGTGAGCCATCTCTAAAGTACGGCACGAGTTCTTCCACCATTTTGAAGTCCCCAAGAAACACTGGGGCCCCCCTCTTTCTATTATTCCGTGAAGTTTGCATACATCAGATAGCCGATTCAGTCCCTGACCCGGCAGAATTTTTCCGTGTATCAGCGGTTCGGGTTCGTTTTTTTTGATGTACCTCCGATTCCAGACTTCGCCCATCGCAGCACGACGATTCGAGCTTCAAGCAGATATTCTCAAGCTGCTCGAATCCCGACCCCCTTCCTGTTTCAATGATCCGTCTCTAATCGTAGGAGAACTCCCCGATCATTAAGAGGTCGCCTGTATTGGTCACCTTTCTGGCGTTTCCTGTATCCTTCATCTGGTTAGACCGAGAGATTGCCCCCCCGCCCTTACATCCGTCTACCTCCTATGCGCCATTTTCTGCTCCTCAAGAACCCCCCGCATGGCAGTTTTCTCACGAAGGATTCAGGCGTTTCCCCTCCACATTGCAACTCAGCGATGGCGCGTCTGCTGAATCCTCGAGAGACCCCCCTTTTTATCCTTTTAATGAGCCAAGCAGATTTGAGCCTCTTCCGAACCTCGTTTACCTCTGGTTCGTGGCAGGTCTCCCTTTTTCTTGACAGCCAATGATTGAATTCTATCTCCACTATCTAATTAAGTCCCCCTTCCCCAGGTTGCAAGTGAAAAAACAAGGCCCTCCTTTCAAGTCTGCCTTTAGCGCTGAGACTTCGTACACTCGGTTCGTTTTCCTGTTTTTTCCGTCTTGCCCCCTTGTATGTTCGGAGGTTACCAATTCCTAAGTCCACCTTACGGTGTTATCAGACAACATTGTTCTCCCCAGAGGATGCGTCATTTTTCTGCGCGAGTGTCTCACCTTCTGTTGTGTTTCCCGCCCCCCCCCCCCCTCCCACTTATCTCAGTCCTATTAATCAAGTCCGGGATTTTCTGCCACGCGTCTGCAGGCCATCTCCCCTCCGGGAATCCATACTCCCCCAGATCACTGGCGATTTGATTTTTTCTACTATATTCCGCTGGTATCTATCCTTTAACCCTCTCTTCAGGATCTAGCCTGATGTACTCCTGTCTAAGAATGGACTAGGGCCCACATTTTCCCCCCCCCTCCCCGACACTGAATTTATTACCCACCGGTTCCCCGTTGGCCGTCCGTTTCTTCTCATTCTCATCCTGTCAGATTTCGGTGGCTATCAGGTTCTTTTGGCCCCAATTTTTCTTTCCTTCGTCGGTAGCGAGCCGTTCTTTCCTAACAAGTGCCCCCCGATGTTCCACGTCCAGGGTTTTTTCTCACCCTTTTTCACGCCAGACGAGCGCATCGCCAACTTGGGGTTTTTTTTTTTTCCCCCCCCCCCCCCCCCACGCGATGTTTGCTGCCATCAAAGACTGTCGCGCTATGTCTTCCCTTGGTAATCATCAACCCCCCAGAGACGACCGGTCCCCTTTGTCCACTCATAACTTTCATAGCTTGAAATCAGTGTTCACACATCACCCCTCTAGCTGTCCCCCCTTCGCTCTGGGGTTTGGCGGAATGATCTTCCCCCCCCATATTCTTTTGCGACCAAAGAGCCCAACGTACTTCACACTCCCTTAGTCAGCTACCCTATTTTTCTCAAAGCGCCGAGGCTCCACAATAGTTACAGACCAATTCGTCTTTTTCCCCATGGAAAGAATCTCCGCTTCTTTTGTTCAACGCGCCGCTTAGTCTTCACCGCATGTCGATTCCTCCCCTCTGTTTCATGTGAGGTAGGGTCGCCAGCCCCTTCAGGACCACACTTCTAGCGTCCCTTATATTGGTACTCCGTCTCTAAAAAAGACTTCCGCCCACCGGGACAACATCGATCAAATCTCCCTCGCAGAGCTTTGAAAATAAGAATTAATCGGATGCGCCCGGAAACTCCCAACCCCCTTTCACACTTTTGCACCTTTTCTTCCCCGATTCCGCTTCGATAGTGACCCCCCACTTTTCTGTCGCAACTGCTCATAGGTCCCCCTTGAAGTCTCATGATTCTCTCAGGTTACCAGCCCTCTGCTGCATTCACCGGCGCTTCCACTTCAAGCTCGCCGCTTTCGAGCTAACTTGCCAATTTCCAATCAATTTGTATGACCCGCCTCCTGATGCGGGACTATTGGTCCTTCGCGACTGCCCTCCGTCTCTCTTCGTTCGTTCTCTTCGTGCCAAAATCTCTTCCTGATTTCCCCTTCCTATCTATTGCGACTTTTTTGCCCTCTGACCCACAAGATATCCTCTCCGCCCTTTCCCTCCTCGACGACCTTCCCCCGATGATAAGGGCCCTTCTTATTCGCATATCCTCCAATTGCCGCTTTAGGTTAGCCCCCCATTTTCCCGATGATCTCAACTCGGTCTGCTCGGTGAACCATTTCCGGCCCCTTTTTGTTACGATTCGTCCATTCTCCTTGGTGATGAGGTATTTTGTTTACCCCGCATGGAAGAGGCCCCCCCCCCAACCCCCACGCCGATAATGAGGCGCGGTTCCCGTGGAGGGTGTGTGGCATTCATATTGTGTTTTCCCCCCCGACAGTCAAGTGTTTCTTCCAAACTGAGAACTAGCCCAGGGACACCTTTCTCCCCCTCTGACCTAACTACGTGTCCTCCTTGTATATCTGCTCTTTGGCATCGTTACCACTTCGCTGCCTGGTGTCTTCCGAGATGTAGGATGACCCGCTACGCTTGGGTCTTTCCTATTTTTTCGATCTGTTCTCGTCCCGTCGCTTTCCGAGCGAGTACTTCTTGAATGCCCTCTGCTCCCCCCCCTTTATCACGCACATAACGTAACAGGATTGCAGTCTGACCGCTGCAGTGCGTGGGATGCGCGTGTCTTCCCCCCCCCCCGACCTCCA
>Ga0179593_1603237_pt1 | contig 17540 bp, 25 predicted proteins | sample CZODoug2_1_08_16_FD_185931 | JGI IMG/M metagenome (GOLD analysis project Ga0179593, IMG submission 185931) | Vadose zone soil fungal communities from Angelo Coast Range Reserve, California, USA - CZODoug2_1_08_16fungal (PacBio error correction) | ecosystem: Environmental > Terrestrial > Soil >... | reverse complement strand
CCAGCTAGAAGTTGTGAAATCATACCCCCCTTCTCTAAGCTATGGATTTCTCCAGTGTTCTTTTTTTTGATAGGTATTTATTAGAGCCTTTGGAGGTAGAGCTCACTAAACCTTTTAGAGCTCAGATATCTTCGCGGCTCCCTATTTTCATAATAGGAGACTTTCCCTATTCTCCCTTTTAGATTTTCCCCCACGCTTGTCTCCAGATGTAAGAGCTTGCAGAAGTTCCCATAGCACCCGCGCACGCGCCCTTTCCCTGCCCTTTCCCTTTAGAGTTTTTTTTTGGTCTCCCTTGCGGGAGTTGACGCAGTTTCTCCCCTTTTTCTATTTTCTCCCAAATACCTTTCGGTTCCCTTTTGCCTAACTTTCTCCCAAAGTTTATTTCCTCCCTCAACCAGATGTTTCAGCACCAATTGAGTGCAAAAAAATAGATAAAGGCCAAACTGCCGTACTTCCCCGGAGGCTCTTTTGCGCGGTTCCTTCCAGATTTTTTTTCTCCTCTTCTGTATCCTCAAGACTGCGTGGGCCCCCCCCTGCAAGTACGCCTCGATTCCAGCCCCGGGTGTTTTTCCCCCTCCCCAATGACTTTTTTTTGAACAATTTTTCCATCCTTTTCTTCGTCCAAGACAAACGGTCTGACCGAGTATTCTGGTTTCCCTCTGCCGTGAAATGATTTCTCCCTAACCTCCCCTTTTTTTCTGAATCTTTTTTGGGTTTGTTGGGGGATACTTCTGTATGGACACCAGCCCACCCTCCACTTCCCCTTTCCCTCCGGGCCAGTTCCATTCCTGAAATCTTTTTTCCAGTGTGTTTCCCTTTTTTCCACCTTTTTTTCTCCTGGCATTCTTTCCGGTCTCTTTATGTCGGGTTCAATTTACAAGCTCTTTCTCATTCTCTTCTGGAGTTAATTTTTTCGCGGTTTTGAAGAATGTCCCCGCCTGAAATTCGAGAATCCTCGTCCTTCTTTATAGGTCCGATTATGTGTCGATTGGTTTCCCCCCTACCGGAACCGAACCCCTTCTGTACGAGTCTCTCCTCGAGGTCCTTTTTCCATATTTTTTGTTTTCTCTCGTTTTCAATAGACTACGGTACCTCTTCAGATAGCCTCGGTAATCCTTTCGTTTTTTCTCGCTTTTCAGTTCTTTTCCCCCCGTCGGACCTCGATTCCTTCTGATTCCCCCCAGTAGTTGCGCCCCCATGCTTCCAAACCCCCCACCACCCTCTTTGGTAGCTCCTTCTACATCCTTTTCCTTCAACTTTTTAAATGCAACCGACCTTTTCGTGATACTTGAAGACCGACTGAAGTTTTTCCTCTTGTCACCATTTCCCCTCCTGCCCCTCTGATTCCTTGTTCACTTTTTTTTTTTTTTTTTTCTTTTCGTCTTTGGCGGCCCTTCAAGTCCCAAAGTTCCTTCTTTGTCCCTGCTTTTGAACGCTTCTTCTCCGGTTTATGAGTCCCTTTCCTTTTCGACCTTTCTCCCCTGGATCTTCAGCATTTCGCACATTGTAACTAATGATCCCCCCCACCACACCTCGCCTCTTTTTTTTTCAACTACCCCCCCCTCTCGAATTTCCCCCCCCTTTTTTAATAGATTTTTTTTCTGCCGCTTCGGATTTGTTTTGTTAAGTTTTTTTTTCCCTTCTATCACGGGTCTCTCCCCCCCCCCATCTAAACTTCAAACCCTCCTCCGGACGTGCGTTTTTCTCTCTCCTTCCCCGTGTTCTTTTTCAGAGCTTCTCTTCGCAAAATCGGAGGAAGATTTTCTTGACCCCCTTTTGGATTTTCCCCCTCTCGCAAAAGTACTTCTTTTGAAATCTCGACGCTCAAAAGTTCATAGAACACGTTTTACCTCAAATCGAATGCTGTTTGACATCTCTTTTCCTTTTAAGGAATCTTTTGATACTTTTCAGCTTTTCAAGTCCCTCGAAAAGCAGGTGAGTGCGATCCCTTCTTAAGGAGATTCTTTTAAGGTCCCTCCTCTGAAACTTTCCTTTTTCCCCTCTCTCGATTCCCTTCCACAACTCATTTTTTTTTTTTTTTTTTTTTAAAGCTCGAAAATCTCGGGCGACGATCCTATCCCCTCTCTTCGCGAACTAAGAATGCCTCTTCTCTTTCCAATCCTTATAGTGTTTGTCCGGCTTTTCGCCCACGGAGAATCTCCGATTCGTTAAAAAGCCTCGATTTTCCCCCGTACGGTTTTAGGAGTCCCGCCTCTTCTTACTGATCCCTCCTTCTATAAACCTAGAGACTTTCGGTTTTTTTTTCCATCCCTCTTGGCCCTAGCTGAAGAGACGTTCCGCGCCTTCCCATAGGCTCTTCTTCTTTTGTTGGACTTCTTTTTCGTTTTCTTCGTTTCCCGGCACCCCTTCTTGAGATGGGAACGTCAAGCCCCCCTCTTTTCCCCGGTTTCGTACTTTGGGGATTAGACTTTTTTTTCTCTCCGAAATTTACTTTCAGATAGTTTTTCTTCCCTATGACGTCATCGATGCCCCTCCCTCAAAATTTCGGAATCTGATTGGTTACCTCCTCTCCTTTCTTCATCTCCGCCGTGCTTTCCATGTACTCTTTGATCTCCCCCTCCAGAATGGCTTCCTAAGATTTTAATGGGGATATACTGCTGTCCCCTTTCTCCTCTCATTTTTTGTTTTGTTGCTCCTTCTGATGTTAATCTCCCCCCTCCCCCTCCCCATTTAATTCCACTTGCCAGTACTTTTCAGATAAGCTAATTGTCTCAGTTCTTGGTTGAGTCCCCCCCCCACAAAATCTCTCCCCCAGCATGATTTTTTCTCTTGTATATTTTAGCCTTTGTTTTCCCAAGTTTTTTCCCTCCCTCTCGATTTAAACTTATTTACAGCCCCTTTTCTTATAAGTTTTTCGTCCATGACTTTTATTTTCTACATTGGGCCCCCCCCATCCCCCCCCCCCTATGATTTCCTTTCTTTCCGACCGCAAAGCGGAGTTCCTCCCCCTTCTTCAGCACTTTGAGGTCTTCCCCTTCATAGTCCAGAGATTTTCATTCTTTTCGCTGGCGGACCTCGATGGAGGCCCCCTCAATTCCTCCCTCTTCGAAGTGAAGTGCGGTCTCCCTCTCAGTTCCCACCGTGCCCAGATTCGTGGAGGTAATCCCATTCGGTTTCATTCTTCGACTCTCTCCAGAGCGAGGTTTTTCTTTGAAAACCCCTTCTCCGTCCAGAAGCCCCCCTTCATGGTCCCTGTTTCGATTTTTCTTCTTTTACTTCGAGCAGGATAGACGCGATCGCACTATTCGATCCCTATGTTTAGATCATCTTTCAGGATCTCTTTTTTGAGTAGGTCATTCTCCCTTTTCCATCAAGAGTTTCGAGAACCTCTGCACCGATTTGATACACTGCCGGTTTTTTTCCTTCTCGCATTCTAGCTCTCCCCCCTCTCCTTGTACAATTCTTTTCCTGCGTTCTTTGCGATTTTTTTTTTTATCGTCTTTAGTGGCGAAACCGCTCGCGTTTCTGCCTCTTGGTTTTTCCGAGTCTTTTCTCCCCGATGCCACTCCTTTACGTGAAGCCTTTCAGGCTCTCTCAACGCCCCCCAAGACTCCCCTATTTTCTTCTTTCGTAGAGTCGGGACGTTATCCCTTGGAGATTTTTATGCATCCCCCCCCCTGACATACACTCTCCGCGCAAGGAGCTTACTCCTTCTAGACTACTCAGACCTTTTTGAGTCTCGGCTCCTCCAAATCTTTAACTGCCTTTTTCCCCAATTTGCGTTAGAAAATTTGCTTTCTTCCCTTCCCAGGGCTCTTGGTCCCATGACCCCCCGGCTATCCCTTTTCTCTTTTTTCGTTGACTGTACTGCTTTCCTTCCCTTTCCCCACTCCATGCCAAGGACTATTAAGGGCAGTGATGTTTCCCCTTCCCTGGGTAGGGAGTATTCTTCCCCCCCCTTCCTCCTTTTTCCCGACGTCTTCGGTCCCCCCTTTCTTCCTAGGCCATTTTCTTAAGAAGCGTTTTGCCTGCTGTCCCTCCCGAGGTTGTTTTGGTTGATCTCTCCCCCCCACTTTACTACTCTCCCGAGTCTTTTTTCCTCTGAGTAACCTCTCCCGGTTTTGTCCTACCGGAAACTCCACACGCGTTGATGCGAGCACTGTTCCCACTTCTCTTCTCTATATTTTCTCCCTGTTGTTGTTCGTCCTCCCCCCTTGTTTACAGATCGGCATAATTCGCGTAGTCGTTTATTTTTTTTTCCCCTAAGGTCTTCCCTTTAAATCCTTCGAGACTTTTTTTCGCTGTGTTTCCCCCACCCACAAACCCACCGCGGTCGACAGCTCTCCTGGAACCTTCTTCCAACAGTCTTCTCCTCTGCCTTTGGAATGTTGCCCCCCCTTTGGAAAATACACCTTCGGGAGGATTTGGGAGAGGTCGAGTAACACTTTTTTCCGTTTCAAGGTCATCCAATCCCGCTCCCCGTCTGATCCCCTTCTTGCACTTCCTTGTTATTCTTCCTTTTCGCCATTTTCTCCGCCCCCTGGGCTGGAAGACGGTAGCCTCCTCCTTTTTTTTACAGATTTTTCCTCCTCTCGGCTCCCCTAGCCGCCTTCCCTTTTATCAACTACTTTTTCCTTAATGTCACCGGTACCTTTCCCCCCTCCCTCCTTTTCCTTGAGTTATTTTCTTCTATTCCCAAACCCCCGCTTTTTTTTCGCCACAGTTCGGCCCCTGCGTAAGTTTCGGTTGTCTCGGAGACCTCTGCGGCGGCCCAGCCCTTCCGCCCCTCTCTCCCCCTTCCCGCTCCTCCCTTCGGAGTTTTTTGAACCTTGATCTCGTAGGCCCCAAGGCGCTTGCTTTTGGTCCCCCTCCCTTCGTTTTTTCCCCCTACTCTGCCCCCCCACTTTGCAAACTCCCCCAGAACGCCAAACCCCCCCCTCTTTTTTTTTTTGGACACGGCGCCCTTTATTCCGATTTTTTTTTTTTCTTAGCTCCTTTTTTTTCTAGAAAGCTTCAAGCTTCAGATCAACCAATTCCCCTTCCTTTCTCCTCTTCCCTCAGTCAGTTCGGAGACGCCTCCAGCGCTTCCCTATCGCCTCTCCCCAGACCTTTTTTTTTAACGTTCTTCGAATAAGATCGCCCCATTATCCTCCCCCCGTCTCTTCCCCGCTTTAGCCCGCCCGATTTTCACTAAGGTTTATGTGCCTCGACGACGGTTTTTTCAACAAATTCGCCTTCCCCCCCCTTTTCTTAGTGCCTTTTCCCTGAGGGTCCTTCCGCCGGAGCCCTTTTCTTTTTATGGCTCGGTTCGCGCTTTCTCCCACCTCTCCCTGGCAATAAGGTACTCTCCATCCTGCATTACGCCTCCCCCCCTATGTTGTCTCCCCAGAAAATCCGCTGAAGATCGCGAATTTTTTTCTAGAGGAACAACAATCCTCCCTCCACCTCTCTCGTCTTTCCGAATTTTGGACGATCTGTTATTTTTCCCGATTGGCGGGGCACCCCAGAAGCCTTGGCAAAATCAAACTTTGTAAGGCGATTTTTTCAATGCTGACTTTTTTCTCCCAAAGTTGCGATTTCCTCATCCCTTTTTTCCTTTCCTTTTCTCTCTACCGCACTCTTCCTCGAGATTGTTTTTCACAAGCAGCTTTTTTTGGCTGGCTCCCTCCCCTCCAAATTCCCCTTAGTGATCTTCCAACCTTTCTTCCTGATCCAGCGGGTGACCGTGGTGATCCTACAGGAATTTTCCTAGTTGTTGTTTTTTTTTTTTTTATGATTTTTTTTTTCTTTTTGACCATGAAAACTGAATTTTCCCCCTCCCCTTGCCAGTCTCATTCACCCGTTGATAATCTCGGCCGATGAGATTTACCTAGTTTTTCCGCTTTCTGAAGGAGTGAGGAGGATCTTTCGAGTCACGATGCTCCCCCCATGCCCCGGATCCTCTTCTTTCTTAACCTGGCCCTTTCCCGGCTGTTTCCTCCGCATGTTGATCATGTCTGTTCCTTTTTCCCAACTTTCTTTCAGGCCCCCCAGCAGTTAGTAGCTCCGAGCGCAAAAGAAGCTTTCTCCAATTTTTTTCTCTGAATCAATCTCTTCCAGGTCGTCAGGGACATAGGTCCGCGAGCCTTTTATGCAGATGGGATAGGAACGGTAACCCCCCTTTACATTGCTTCTCTCCCGTGCTTGCCCCCTCTTCCAGTATAGGTCTTCCTCTTTTCCTTTCCGTGATGCTCTTTTTTTTCTTTCCCATCTTGTTTAGGAGTTAAAGAGTCCCCCGCTTTTTTTCCTCCAGATCTTCCCCCTTCGTCCGACCTCTCTTTCCAAATCTCTAGCGCTTGCTTTTGCGGCTCGCCGTCTCTGGTTCCCCGATTTTCCAAACTGTTGCTTTGCGTTCCCGTCAGAGCTCCGGACTCTCCTTTTCGCAGTTTTCCTCCCCCCACCGAGTGCTTTGGAACCTTTCGCCGCGACTTATTTATTATGTTCTTTCCTTTGTAAAACTAGGAGTGGAACGGCTCTTTGGCTTGCCGATTCTTCTTTCAGACTTCTCTTGGAGACCCTGTCGACGGAAGTTTTTCGCGGGCCTTCAGTTTTTTTTTTTAGAACCGAGTGAAACCCCCCCCCCCCTTTTTTTTGAGGGATTCTTTTCATCTCTTTCCCTTTCTCAAAATTTTTTTTCCGCAAACTCCGAGAGCGGGATTCGCAATTTGAAGCCCTCAGTTTTTAGATTTAATATGTATTCCCACTGATCTAATCCTCCTAAGGTCCTTCTGATTCCCTGCAATGCTCCCACTTTGGAGGTGCAGACAATGACTGCGTGTTCTTTCCTTGGGCTAGCCTCCTTCCTGGTCTTCAAGATGCTGTCGTTTGGGCGATTTTTTTGAAATGATTTCCCCAAGGATAATAGTGCAATCCTTGCACCTGCGTCCCTTTTAATGATTTCCCCAACATTTACGGGCCTTCTTTTCCCCTTGTTGAAAAATCTCGTCAAACCTTTTCTTCCCCCAGGTAATTCTGAATATAATTTACACCTTTTTCCTTTTTTTGTCCTTTAAGTGGTGGACCCCCCTGACCTGAGGACCAGAATGTTTTTCCCCAGCTACTTGGTTTTGAAGACCAAGTCTTCCTTGGCTTCCCGACCGTTTTTCCTTACTATGAGTTACCGAGGTTTAAAACCCTCCCTCTGCAAGACCACGCGCTCTTTCGAGGATCCCGGTTTCCCCCCTCTTATAGCTTCCCGTTTCTTGTTTCGATCATTTTCCCCCTTGTTAACTAGAAGATTCTTTACCCTTTCTCTTCGGTTTTCCCATTCGGGGTTTTCCTTTTTAGGTTGATCTTGAACCCAGACGTGATTTTTTTCTCGCCAACGTTTTCTTTTTCCAAACCCCCCCAACGCTCTTTCCAGCTGACTTCTCTGCAGTGTAAACTCCCCTACTTTTTCCCTTTCTCCCGGAAGACTTTTCTTTAAGATCATTAAAAGGACCCCCCGGTTCTGATTTCTTTTTAGTCGAGTTTAAAATAAGGTCTATTTTCCCTTGAGTTTCAGTGTCCTCCATACCTTCCCCCTCCCCCACCCTTCTTGCTAGTTGCAAGAGACGGACCCCCCTTTTTTTTCAGATTTAGAAAATGGGATTGGGGACTCCCCCGGACTTCCCTTTCCCCCCCCCCAAAGTTTCCCCGTCTCCCATGGGCGAAGTGGCCTTTAATGAGTAATGGCATGCCTTTTTCCTTCCCCCCCCCCCCTCTTCTTGATTCAGTTTGCTCTGATTTCCGGCTTTTTAGACTAAAAAGCGAAGCCTCCCTCCCTACCGCAGTTTGAGGTTCCCGGGAATAGTTGTTCCCTCCCGTTCCCAGAGCAGTAGTAACTTTCAAATTTGCATAGGACTTTTTTCTGCGGGTCCCCCCTCAACTCAAACCAAAACAGCGCTTGGTCGCCTAAATAGTAGACTTCCCCCTTCCTTCCCCTTCCACCTGGACCGAATCACATTTTTGAACAGGACGCTTTCCTCCCGGGCGCCGCAGATTTTTTCTGGGTGCTCTTTTCGTCAGGGGCTTACTGCCAGCATCCGAACCTTATATCTTCCAAACGGACTTTTTTCCGGCCCCCGATGACCCTTCCTTCCCCGATACGTTTCCCACGGAGTTTCACTTCTTTTCATGAATAGCCCCTGGCGAGCTTCCTCTCCCGCCGCTTTCCTTCCCCGCTGATCTTCCAATGAGCTTCCCTTTCTTGTGTCCTTGCCCCTTCTCTCTGCGATTTTGGCGATTTTTCCTTTGGAAATCCCCCTTCGGTAAAAGCCCCTCGGGCACTTTGCCGTCGATTAGCAAGATTGAAGCTTCCCTATAATCTGAGATGGATGGTGCGAAGCTTTTCCGAAACCCCCAATAGATACGAACTTCCCCTTTAGTAGGACCCTGCCCTTTAGGCCTCTCAAGATTTTTGAGATCCCTGTGCCTTCTTGAAGGCCTCTCTTGGGACCCTAATCCCAAGCGTTTTCCCGGTCTGAGTCCCTGATAGCTTTTTTCACAGGAGAATAAGGTGTTACCCTCTCTGTTCACTGGCCTTTCCTTCCCAAAATCGGAATTCCCCCCCCCTCTCGGGTTTTATTGTGTCTGGCGCTTTTTTCCTGCAAATACTCTAGTGATGCACACAGTCCTTGGCAGGATATTCCTTTTGGGTGAAATGTGGATCCTTTCCCGATCCCCCCCCGTTGGTTTTGAGAGCATTCGTTTCCAACATTTTTCCAAAGACCCTTTCTCTTCCTATCATGCCCTTTTCCTCCTCTTACGAATCCTTTTTCCCGACGGTTACACACCCCTCACACGAAGTGAAGGATTGGGGCGCTTTTTGATTACTTTTTTAAAATGTCCTCCGTCTTGAATTACTTCTCCTTACTTTTACTGTCGACTATTCTTCCCTTTTTCCCCTCCGCCCTTTGAGAGTTTTTTCCAATCCAAGCTCAGCCGAAAGTCAAACAGCTTTTCCTACAACTAAGAGCATTCAGCGTTCGGAAGGATCGGTCCTCCCGAGTCGAGATGTCTGGCAGTTCTTTTTTGAGGCCCCCCCCCGGGAACTCTCTCGGGGATTTTCCTTTTAGTTATCCTTCTCCCCGCTCCCCCCTTCGGTGACCCCGCACGTAAAGGCGTTCCCCTTCTCGTGAGGCTTTTTCGCCCGAGCCCAATGGTCCCCTCCTTTCCTTTTCTTCCCCCCAACCACCCTCCTGATGGATCCCCTCAACTCCAGGGACCCTTGATTTTTCCTTGCTTAGAGCTCCCTGAGGCCGTCCCGTATCCGATAACCTTTAGAGCCTCGCGGCCGATTTTGCGGTAGGTCCCCTCCATCCTGTACTTTTTTTCGAGGCCCAAACTTTTCCTTCCGGGTCTTCGCAAGGCTTCTTCACCACATTCTCCAGAGCCCTTTTTCAAAAAGCTTATCTTGTTGTGGGTTTCCCCCCTTTCCCCCCCATTTTTTCTCGCTTTCTTTAGAGTGCCCCAATTGAGTGAAGTCCCGGGGAAGACCCCCATCTCCACTAATTAATCCAGTTTTTTTTTTTTCCGTGACTTATCTCCTGGGCCCTCCCCCTTAGCTTTGAACCCCAAGCGGGATAGGCCGTTTACGCCGGACCTGGTTGTTCAAGAATTCTTTAGTGCTAGTAATGCCCAAATTGCCCCTCCAATGGCACGAAGGCTTGACCCTCCGCTAAGCTTTGGCGATCCCCTTTTTGCTTTTTGACCGTGATTTATCCAGGGTTTTTCAAAGACTTTGTTAAAGTCAGCAAATGACAGGGTCCTTCTTACCACCCCCTCGGAAGGGCCATCCGTATACAATAACCAAAATGTCCCAATACATCTGAGATTTTGAGAGTGCCTTAGGAGGGCCTAACCCACTATGAGTCCTTAAGTTAGGATGGGAACAATATCTTCTTTCCATTCTTTTAGCTTTTTATCATGTTATGGAATTCACCTGGAAACCTATCAGTCCCCTTTTCGTCTTTTGTGGAGAGACCTCGTTTCATGATGCAGACACAGATTGTTTGGACTTTCTCCCTCCTTTGCTCCCTCTCTGAGCGTCCCTTTTTAATCCTTCGACGCCAGCGACTCCTGATGACCTTCTTTGCTGAGGAGGTACCGGTTATCTTCTCTCTTTTACTTTTTTTTGATCCCTTTCTTCCTGTCTTCCCCGGATAGCCTCACGGCTCTTTTTCCGGGAGGGGTTACCAATTACCCTGTATTATTTTTCCTTCCCTGGCTCTTCTTATGTTTTCCAACCACAAACTTCCCTCAGCCCTTCTCGAACCTTCTTTCCACCCTCGCCGTCCTATTTCGATCTTTCGAGGCGAGTGTGTGACCCCCCTTTGGGACCTCCCTTTGTTTTTCCATCCCGGCCTCGGGGTTTCTATAAGGAACGGCAAATCCCCAATTTTTTTGGCCTGATTTGGTTGTTTCGTTCTTGACAATTTTTTTGTGGGCCCAGAAGCAATCATTTACGCTTCAGCTCTTATTTTTCCTTGACATCTTGTTTTTCCCCTCCGGATTTTTTGTCAAACTCCCCCCCCCCCCCCCACTTTTTTAATTTATTTCCTTTTCCACGGGACATAGGCAGTTCTGTAATTTCCTAAACGTAATTTTCTTTTTTTGGCCGGCAGTTCGGACAAGAGGACGGGCCCACCTTAGCCCTTCTTGCCTCTTCTTTTTCATGGGGACCCTTTGAGGAAAACCTCCTTTTTCCTTTCCCGTCCCAAAGTGGGCTATTTTTTAATAGGAAGGGCGTTCTACCGGTAGGACCCCTTTTCAGCATTTTCCAGTCCCCTCGAGGGGTGAGACAACGACTTAAGATCCCTGAAGTCCCCTAGAGTCCTTCCACAACTGAAAGCCCGTTTAAGTCCCTTCCAATTTTGAAATTTTTTTTTTTCAGGAGCCCCCTAGATTGGAGTCCGCCCCGGGAACCGAAACTTCGAGAAAAGTTCTTAGGTAGGTTGCTCTTTTTTTCAATACCCCACGATGGTATGAAAAACGCTTTTCTACCTCGTTTTTTTTTTTTTCCCGGAGATGACCTCAGCCCCCCTTTAACTAGCCCTCCTTTCTTTTGTGACCCCCCGACTGTTGCCAATTTCAAGTTTTTCTCTCCGCTTGTTTTAAAGGGTAATATTTCAACAGGAAAATTTTGCGTCTCCGCACTTCGGCGCGATTTTTACGGAGTTCAGCAGGTCTCTACGCTACCTCTGAGATCCCTGTCTTTTTTTGGTTTTTTTATACCCCTCTCATAGCGGACGGATTAATGAAGCTCCATTACCCTCCCCCCTTAGCTCCCGTCGTGGCCTCCTCTCTCGTTGAGTCCCTTTTTCAGGGAGACTCCTTTTCCGCTTGTTCGCACCAGAGGGGAACGGTCGCTTTCTCGCTTGAGTCGTCCCCCGTAAGCTTGACTCCCTCTACCCCTCCAGGCCGAATAGTTGAATTAACCCTTTTTTCTTCCTTCTTCCTGCCCCGTGCTGGAGTAAAATGGATCTGAGGCGGACCTAAAGGACCCCCCCCTCCCTCTTTTTATCCACGAGGCTTGCACGAGGTTAATTCTTTTACTGAATCATCTGAGTTTCCTTTGTGGGTTCCTGTAGCTGAAACCTGAACCCATTTTCAAAGATCCCCCTCCAGTTTGTCCCTCCAGTTGTCTCAGCGTAAGAGTCTTCTTTTTTACCAAAACTCCCCCCCTCCCGTTTCGTTCTTTTGATCCGGGAAAGGGTTCTCTCCCCAAAAGTACCCATGATTTTCGCTATTTTTTCTTTCCATCAACTCGGGTCCCCCATACAAGAGAGCCCCCCCCGACTTTTCGACCAGCCCTGATTTTCCCCCCGACATCCGACCTGTAGTAAGAAACCCGCTTTTTTTCGCGCTCCTTTTTATTAACCTGTGGACACCGCGTGCGTTATAGAAAGTCTGTTCTATTTATGCTCCCTTTCCCCGAACCCTTGAGTTCGTATCGAATTATCGTGATGCTGCCCCTTATTTACACTCTCCTAGCCTTCTGTCGGACTTCTTTCAAGCTTCGTGGAATCCTTCCCTAAACTTCTTTCCGCTGTCAGTTTCGCGTAGACTGTAGCCCTTTGGTTTCGCGGATTTTTATGTGTAGAGATGCATATGAGCGCGGTGGTGAAGTAAACATTCCTCGCGTTTCGTCTTAATTTTTCCTGGGTTTCACGGAGACCGCTTTGCAAATCCGCGTCCCCCCGAAAAAAGGTTGTTTTTTTTTAGTCGTTTTAATTTGCTGAGTTTTTTCGCAGCAGAATGTTACTCCTTGGGAGATAACCCCCCGCTCTCTATCCCTCAATCTTCGAACGTCCGGGAAAGGGGACCTCTTCCATCTCGAGACAAGCGAATCCCGACAGCAAGCAGGTTTGTCCGCCGCTCCCGGCCCGACCACTAGGGGAATTCATGACACCCCCCACCCCCCCTCCCACCCTTTCCGAAAAAGAAGTCCTGTCCATGTTTCCTCCTCGCCGGGATTGGGGAAAGGATTACTCCCCCCTTGCAGCCCCGGTTCCCCGGAATTTTTTTGTAGGACACACACTACCCCCCGCCTCCGAGGATTTGCGTCCCACCATTTATTTTCTAGAGAAACGGCGATAATCCCAAACGGTTTGTTGGGTTTCCCACTCGGAGTAGTCCTTATAAAAATGAGCTGGTTTCTTCCCCCATGTAGATTTTCAAAAGTTTCTTAAGAAACTGCAGAGTTGTCTACCACCCGTTGAGACCCTTCTGCCCGGTCCCCATTTCCCCCATAAAAAGTAAAGTTCTAAGCCGGGAAATCTTAAGATATTTGATGAAAACTCAAAAGTCAAGGCACCCCTCCTTCATTCCACCCTTTTACCCCCGGTAGTTCCCCAGTGCTTCCCCACATCCTGAACAAACTCCTTCTGTTGACTTCTTTTTCCTCTTTCCCAAAGTTTTTCCCCAGATCTTCCCCCCTCATGATGCCAGACCCTATTTGTTTGGCGATTGTGATTCTCTGAACGACTCCAGAAGGTTTCCTCCCCCAGCCCTTGTTCCTAGGGTTCCCTATAAGGCTTTTTGGGAACCAAAGAGACGAGAAGACTTTCATGATGCTCCCCTTAGATCCCCCCATTGAGTAGTTACTATTTTCTTTCAGTTTAGTCCCTCCCATGCCGTCTTTCGGAATTTAGTTCTAGATTTTTAAGTTGGGTCCCCCTTTTAAGTAAAAATCTTTTCTCGACCTCTCTGTTCCTGCCCCAAAAAACCCCCGCTTGTAGGGACTTTGCCTTTCAATGCCCACCAGAACCCTGTGTTTTCCAGGCTTTTTTTTCTATCCGGACCCTGTAAAATAAATCCGCGTAGGAGCCTTCCTTCCCTGAAGGGGCTGTCAACCTTCCCCTCTAACCTCTTTTATTTCTGGGGAAACTGGTTTAGACGGTACTTTCTTCGTTTTGGAACCTAAAGGTTTCCATCATGATTTAGGACGCCCCCCCTTTACAACTAGCCCTTTTTGACTCCAAACTTTGGAGTTCGGGCCTGGCACGCGCCCCTCTTTTTTTTCAGTGCCCCTTTTTCCTAGGAATCCCAATTGCATACGGCCTTTTTTTTTTTTTGACTGGCCAGCCGCGCCTAGGAGGGATGAGGTGATTCCTTTTGTTTCACTTCCCCCTCTGATTCCGCCGTCTAGGAATTCCGGGAGAATCGCCTGATGCCTCCCCCAGAGTTTCTAAATAGTCGGAAAAAGAAATTTTCCCTCAAGTGACCCTCCCCTAAGCTTCATAATTCCCAAGGACTTTCAGGCTTTTCGCTTTTTTCGGTCGATGGAATCAGTATCCCCCCCCCGGTTCCTTTTCCCTCTTCCCCCCCTTCCCGGCTACGCGAGGCCCTCTAGATTCATCGCCCCCATCGCTTAATCCCGCGTTCATTCATCATCGATTAACCTCTTCTCCTTTCCAGGACAATTCGAGATGCCAGGTTTCTACTCTGGACCGCCCCAAGCCCCCGATTTATCCCATTTTTTTTTTTCTGCCTCTCGGACGACGCCCACCCTCTGAAATTGCCTCCCCTTCTCAAGATTTTCTTGAAGCAGCGTTTTTTCGACCCTGCTTTTGTCTGACTAGGAGGTTCCGTTGTTCCCGTTTTTTTTCCTTTCGTCTTACTTCCCGGGTCTTCCCGCCCTTTAGAGAAAAGGACACTCCGGAATTCCTCCCTGCTGCCTCTACCTCTTTCTCTCAGTTGCCATCCGAACCAGAGAATCTCCCTTCCTGTTCGAACGGATTTTCGCCCGCTACACAACTCAGATCTTCCCTATTTTGCCTATGACCTTCCCCTCATGTGGTCTCTTTCCCCCCAGGCCCCCTTTCCTACTTATTTTGATCGGTAAGAGGATCCACATGCCCCCTCAAATCCCGATGAAGAGAGTTTAGGAAGACGACCCTTCCTGTTGAACTCTCCGAGACTCCCGGTAGCTTTTTAGCCCGCATCTTCCGGTTCCTGGAGGATATCTTTCTCTTTTTTTCTAGAGTTCTTTTGGTCCCCCCCATCGATTGGGCCCAGAAGACGACTAATAATTTTTCCAAGAAGGCTGATTTACTAGCACCCTTTCTCTCTTACTGACCAGCTTTTTTCTTGAGCCTAGAGGCATTTGTCAAAATTATTGACTCTTTAGGGCCGTCTCTTACTCGCGTCCGGTTAGTTTTTTTGTCAGTTTGAACTTTGCAACGGGACCAGGCCTACTGAGCGATCCCTCCAACCCTGTCTCTCTTAGACGTTGTCCAGAGCCAAATATTCGTGACAAAACCCTTCCGGTTTTTTCTCGGAGATTTGTGAGGGTTCCTAGACTCCCAGAGAGCATGTCCGAAGGAAACAACGTGAGGCCTTCGCTCTTATTGAATTTTTCGAGTTTCCTTCGTTTTTCAGAAGGGGATGTGCTTGAGAGTGTCCCAGCGTCGAGATTCCCTTTAGACGCCTTACGAGCTTCTCTTCAGAGCTCCCCCCCAGAAGAGGCATCCGGAAGAAACTCCGGACGTCCCCTCCTTGGTACCCTCAATTTGCGACAAGATTTTCCACCCCCTTGAGAGCCCATCTCCCCTTATCTCCTGCGCTCCAATTTGTCTTTACTTTCCCGAGTTGTTTGTGTCCTTTTCCCGATCTTTTTTTATAGCCAGACCTAATCTTTCTTTTATATTCTCATACCTGTCTCTCCTACCTACTCAAACATCTTTTGATTTCTTGCGATCTATCCGCTCACCCCCTAGATAAACTCCTCTTTCTCTCGAGGTCCTTTTTGTTTTCGACAAAATTTCCGGATTAGGACCTCCAACTTCCTGCCTCCTTGGACAGCCTTCCCCTTTTAAAAGATTTATCTCACATGTCCTCCCCCCCCTTCAAAAAACTTACGACCCCCGTCCTGGGGCTGCCCCGCAACTTCTTCCAAAACCTCCTTTTCTTTAAGACCTTGGTTCCCCCCAGGTTCCTTAGGACCTTGCCTCACAGTTTTTTCCCTGTCGAACTTCAGTAGAAACTCCCCCCTTTTGACACTAACGAGAATTGGCGCCATTTTCTTTCAACGCCCCACGAAGTCTTTATTTCAAGGATTGTCCCCATAATCACCTCGGGGAGGAGTCTCCTCTGAATTTCCCCCAATTCCCAAATCTCTTCCCCCCCTTATGAAAGGTATAGTTGGTGGCCTTTAACCTCTAGCATTTATTTTTTTCCTCCTGATCTCCCCAGTTTGGTGGGTTGAAGACGAATCCTCCCCCCTCCCTTGGGATCTCAGCGACGCTAGGCCTGAGTATTTTGTCCCCCCCATCTCTAACTACTCTGATGACGATTATATTCTCCCCAGGTACCTCTTATGATCCTCCAATCTTCTCGAGCCTCCTTCCTTCCCCCCCTTTGCCCTCAATAGGTAAGTAGGTTCTTCTTCCCGGTAGGGTTTTCCCTGACGGACCCTCTCTTACCCTTCAACCTGTTGACAGCCCCACGTATATTTGGGGATTTGCAAGGCCCCCACCCCAACCCAAAAGGGTAGTCGGAGCCACATGATGCATTACTCGGCGTCCCCCCCCTATCGCTTCTTACCCGACCCCATACCTGTCTCGTCGAAGAAGCATACGCCCCCCCTGAGTGTTCAAGGCAAGTCGTGTGGTAAACCGCCCTACCAGTGACCTCAGAGTTTTCTTTTCTAGGTCCCATCGGACTAAGTCTTTGCCTTGTTGCCATCCCCCCCTGTTAAAAGAACAAAGTACCCTCGATCGAGTCAATTTTCGGAGTCCTCATCCTTTTGGCCCTTATGAAGTGAGAAATGGGGTTCCGGGAGGTCCCGCCAGTCCTCGGACCCTCGCATGTCCTCCAGGATTTCCTAAGGACCCAGAGGTCTCGTGTGGTTCCCCCCCACCAAATTTCCTGTTTTCTTTCGTATTTCAATCTAGCGCGAAGTCCTTCTTTTTTTTCAATGGCGTGCCTGGATCGGCTTTCCCCCCTTTAGGCATCCCAATGGATCTTTTTCCCCCTCCGTGTGAGACTCCTTCCCAGTCCCCCTCTCCGTCTTGGACGATTCTTCGTTTCTGCGAGATGGCTTGCAAGGCCATTAGTTACGAGGCGTCCCTTTAAACCCTCGCATCTTAGTCACTAAGGCCTCAAATCGCTATTCCCCCCCCCCCCCCCCCCCTTTTTTGCCTCGTCCGTCTCTTGGGGACTTTTAGGCGATCCCAAAGCATAGCCTCCACCCGCAACCTCCCGACTCCTTTTTTTTGCCCAGGGCCGGACGCATCGCAGAACCCTTCGATTCGGCTAGAATTGGGTTTTGTGGACCTCTTGTCTCCCCTCCGTGCAATCCCCCTCTTTCTATTCTCTCTCCAGCTTCCTCGGTACGCAGAGAGAACCCTCCCGAGATAGCAAGAGGCCCCCGACTCTGACCGGCCCCCCACCTTCGTCGGTCCAACGGCGCCTATACCGCTCTAGAGACCCATCCAGAGGTCCCCTCCATTCAGTTTTTTCCTGCTTTTTCTTAGAGATTTTCTCCCCCTTTTTTTTCGGCGACGTCTGGTCCTAAAGATAAGATGGTGAGGTTCCCCCTGTGAGCGCTATGTGTCTTAAAGCCCGGTTTCCTTACGCGAGCCATATTATTTCTCAACCAGTCTCCTCCGGTCTCGATGTACCCTTTTTTTGCGTCCATCCTAGCCGCCCCCGTGCACCTACCCATCCACTGACGCTTCATAAGGACAGCTTTTTTGAGCCCAGGAGTTTAGTTTTTTTTTTTCTCCCCGGAGTTTCTCTCCTTACATCTCCGACCTTTCTGAACCCCTCCTCAGGTGTCCAATCCCCGAGCAGCTCCGTTTAGACCGCCTGTCTTCTCCGTCTTTAATCATTTCTATCGGTTTATCACTTCTCCCGCTTCCGTTCCCATTTTCTTCTCGTGAATCTCTAACCTCGCCCCCTCCCCTCCTTTTCATGCGGTTTCGTTAGTCTTGTGACCTTCCATCGGTCGCGAGGTTAAGACCCTGCAAACTTGATTATTTGCCCCCCCCAGCGGCCTTTCCTTCCTTCAGCGTTTTGATTTGTTTACTTGGACTTCGCGATGAAACTACAAGGAT
>Ga0179593_1351285_pt1 | contig 17540 bp, 18 predicted proteins | sample CZODoug2_1_08_16_FD_185931 | JGI IMG/M metagenome (GOLD analysis project Ga0179593, IMG submission 185931) | Vadose zone soil fungal communities from Angelo Coast Range Reserve, California, USA - CZODoug2_1_08_16fungal (PacBio error correction) | ecosystem: Environmental > Terrestrial > Soil >... | reverse complement strand
ATTTCGGCGCTATTTGGTGATGTCCCCTCCGATCCCTGAGTCTTGAACCCCCTCTTTGCGAATACCCCATACCCTTTTCGGCTGTTACCCCTTTTCATTTTTTCCTTTTCCCTCTACCTTCAGGAGCCTTAGGGGATACCCCAGTGCCTGACTAGTATGGATTTTTGTTTTATCTCCCAGTGTTGATTTTTCCCCTTTTGGTTTCTTCGTCCGCCCGCCTTGCTCTTTTAATTGGCTTTTGCTAGCTAGCGGGTGTTCTTCGAGCTCCCCCCGTTTTGCCCCTTGTGCGCACTTCCTCTTATGGATTTCCGGTCTTTTTTCCTTTGAAGCAGTATCTCTCTCCGGTCACACCCAGAGTAGTTTTAAGTGGTCATACTCCAAAGTTACTTTTTCCCAGGTACACCCTGCGCCTTGTTTTCGTCTTTCCTTCTTTTACCAGAGTCGGATTCTGCCCAGTCTTTCGCGGGAGGTGCGAAAATCTGCTGGGGAGCCCGCCCTTTTTTCTGGTTTCTTCCGTGGTCCGCCGTGTTTCGTTTGGTGCAGAAGGATGGCTTCGCGTTTTGCCGTTGCCCTGTCCGTACGTGCATTCTGGCAGTCGCTCCTTCTGCCCGAGTGTCGTCGTTGACGGACCCCTTCATCTGAGTTTTTTTTGCTTGTATCCCATCCTTTCGCTCCGCAGATTGTGAAATTGCGGGCGCGGCCCCCCTTTTTTTCCTGCTCAATGATCTTCGGGTTTTTTTTTAATCTCACGCTTAGGACTCAGTTGCGTTTCGTTCCAAGGTAGGTTCTTTTGGGTCCCCGATGCTCCTGTCGATTTTTTTTTCTCGGGCTGGGGGGGCCAAGCAGAGTGCGTCAGTCCATCTCGACCGTTGGTTCGAGCACAACATGTTTTTCAAGAGTGGAAGTTCCCCTTTTTCGACTCTCTGGGCCCAGTTTTAGGTTCAATCCTTCTTTAGCGTTCTAGCCGATTTAGCGCTTTTTTATACCTCCCCCCCCCCAAGGCTTTTTTTGGCACCGTCTTGGAATGGTCGACCTTCTTTCTCAATCGGCCCTCTTCCTACTAGGATTGATTTGAGAATTTTACCTCATACCCAAGAAATCTTTCGTTTTTCTCTTATATTTTTTTGCATCTTTCGTAGAGGGATAAGTTTTTTAGAGAAGTATGCTTTAGACCCGTTCTTTCCACCTTAGGACCTGTATCGACGGTGGGGTTCCCGTCGTTCTTGGTCTTTCTTTTTCCATCCTTGATCACACCAGCCCCTGTCTGTAGCACTCTGTTGTTTGCATTGGGGTGGAACCAGGTTTTCTGGCTAGTCAGGTGGTGCGTTTCACCTGTCTCCGTTTCCCCCGGGCCTTTTTTTTTAGAAGTCGGTACCCCCTATCTCCGTTCATCTCCCCCCCCCCCAGCCCGTTGAGTATTGTAGTCGCCGGTCTCTTTTTTATTCCCCCCAAGCGCCGAGGACCTACGGGACTTGCAGTTGGAAGAGTGGTCGGATTCCCCCCTTCTTCCCTTCCCTTTCGTCGCCCTGAACGGCCCTTTACGCCCTTGGATTTTTTTTTTTTGCATCCCCCATGTCAACGCCCCTGGTGATTGATGGGGTCACCCCTTTCGTCTTCTCATTCGGGCGAGTCGTTAACACGTGAGCACTTGAAACGGCGATTTCCTTTTTTCATGTTCTTCCCTCGCCTTCTTTTGGTGGTGTTTTTTTATCTTTCTTCTCCCGTTTCCTTCCGTTTTTCTTGGCGTTCCGGCGGCTGCATTGTCGAGGATCCTCCGGATTCGCCACACCGCAGCGTCCTTTCTGACTTTCCTCCGCCCGTGTTTTCCTTCCCGATTGCGTTTTTTATTTGTGTAGGCGATCCGGATTGTGTATTTCTTTTACCTCCTTTCCATCCCCGACCCTCCCGGGACCCGTTTTGAAGTGGGAATCGCGGTGTTAAGAGATTCTTCCTGAGGCCAGCCCCCATCCTCTATTCGCTTTTATTTGGGGCCTTCCCAGGAAGTCCCTGTATTTCCCCTTTGCGTTACGTTTTTCCGCCGTTTACGACCCCCCCCCCTAGGAGCATCAACCAGCAGCCTGCACTTGTTCCCCACCAAGTACGATCCAGCCCACATGTTGGTTGTTGCTTCCCCTGTTATTCACTGACCCAAAGCTAGAGCTTCTCCGCTTCCAAGGCCTCCTTTTTTTTGTAACATTTCCCCCCCGTTGGTCCCCTCCTCCCTCTTACAGCCCACTTCGGCGATGTCCCTCTGTGTCCGTTTGGTTTACTCTCCCCACTTCTTTTTTTCCCTAGCCCCCCCCCCCAAACCCTCCGTAGTTTTTTTGTCCGCTTTCCCCGTCATTGTGGGCTCCCTTTTTCCTCTACGCAGGTCAAGGGACACCCACCCCATGTGGGTCTGGCGACCAACCTTTGGCGCTGCATTGTCGTCTCGTGCCCATTTACGATCTCCAGACCTTTCCTGCCCCCCACCCAATTGCCCGAAGGAAAGTTTATCCTGTACCAAGAGTTTTATGTTTTTCTATCGGCTGGGGTCCGTTTTTTGTTCCTCTTCCCCTTTTTTCGTACCCCTCCGGTTTCTGAACTCCCCTACTCAGGTTAGTTTAATCTAGACCATCCCCCATGGTAGGATCGGACGCGTAAGCCACTTGGTTCCGCCCGCGCGTGCCCGTTGTCTTTTAGCTTCACGAGTTTCCTGGGCTTTACTTACCTGCACCCTTTTTCTCCCAATATCTCGATGTCCCATTTCTGTCTTTTTTCTCTGATAGTGAGGTCGTGAGCTCTTCTCCCCTGCTTTTTTTTGCTGCGCTTCCCAGCCCGTCCCGCATTCTTTCTCGGACCCTCCTTAACCTATCCCCTGTTCCAGGTTTACTTTAGCTGTACCTTCTCCCATTCCCCGGCTAGGCTCCCTTATTTGTTGCTCGACATTTTTCTTTATCTAATCCTCTGTATCTGCCCCATTTTTTCGCCCCATTTTTTTTCGGTCGGGGCATATCATGTCACCCGACTTCCCTATGAACATTGAAACGCTGCTTTTTCGGGGCTCCGTCATACGTTTCTTTTCCGGACGTACTTAGTTGCCTTTTTCCCCCCATTTCCTTGGCCCGCATCCAGGCGGATGGCACCCATCCGGCGGGGTGAGACACCTAGTGTCTTGCCCTTCTCGACTGTTTTTTGTCTTTTCGACCTCCCACATTCTTAATGAGCTTTAAGTGTCCAACCCTACCCTTACTGCAGTCCAGGTTTTTTCCCGCCACCAACGGCTGTTTTTTTTTGAACCTGTTCCCTTCCTCATCTGACCGGTCCTCAACCTGCTCGCAAGAGACCTAGTTCTTGTCCACTCCGGCCCGTTTTTTTTTTCTCTTAATCGATCTTTCCCGTGTTTCTTCATTCCTCTTTCCCCCCTGCCTTGCACCACCTCCTGCCTTGGGGCCGTTCCTTTAACAAACCCTACCGTTTTGGTTGGATGAGCTGGACCCGGGACGTCAACTTTCTTTTTTACTGCGTTGCCTTTCCCCCCTCTCTTCCTTCTCTTCTGTCCAGTTGTTCTACGTAATAGAACAACACGCGATAATGGTGCCCTTGTTTTTTCGTTCGGGCCCCCCGACCCCCCCCCTTTTTCATCCTGTTCGGTGTCTCCAGAGGTCAAGGGTCTCTGTTGGGAGTGACTTTCTAACTTGTTTTTTTTCGGTTTGGACGCAATCCGCGCTCCTTGTTAATTCCGCTTTTTTTTTAGTACCACACAGCGTCTTCTTTTTGCTTTGTTTACGCCCCCCGCGTGCTCCCGCCCTGCCCCCATGCGTTTGAGTTCCAAGGCCCCCATCATTTTTTTCGGGTATTGCACTTTTTTCGTTTTTGCTTTTCACCGCTTCCAAGGGTCTTCCGTTCCATCCCCCCCCACGAAAGTACGCATTTCCTTTTCTTTTTCTCCTCCCTTTTTCCACCCAAAACTTTCTCACTTCCCCTGGTGACCGTTTTCAGTTTTCTCTTACGTTGAGTTCGTTCTTGAGTCTTTTCCGTTTTTTAGCCCCCCCACCAACTAACTGAAATTTCGGTTTTGGTCAATCGTCTTTGAGCACGGTTGTGCCAAGTAAGCGAGAAGACCCGGAAGACATTATGCTCTGTTTCTCGGAAAGTTTCCCGTGTCCCCTTTGGCCGGAGGAAAAAACGGGTGGCTTTTTTTCTTCTTTCTGTTCTTATCGAAACTGGGGCCTCGTTTCTGTATAGCCTTTTTTCTCTTTTTTTTTTGTCTTTTTTTCGTTTTCGGTCGTTGCCTTAGTGAAGCTAATTTTTCTTTTGCACGCGATTTCCCCCCTTGCCGGTCTTAGGCTCGGCTTTTTCCCCTGCCCACCCCCTATTGGCTGTTGTGTCATAGCAGCTTGGATCCCCCCTTACAGGACGCCGTTTTGACTTCCTTGTAATTTTGTTTTCGAGAGTCCCCCCCGATGACATTTGCCCCATGATGATGGTTTGTGCTTTGCGGGGTTTTTTCCCCTTTTCTCTCTCCTCCTTTTGCTTTTGTTGTTTTCAGTGTTTCCCCTTTTCGCCTCCCCCCCCCGACTTTTTTTTTTTTCCCGCATAACCAAAGTGCGCGAGTAGTTGTGGTTTCCCTGATCTGACTTTTCCACCTGAATCGCCTCCGAAAGAAAATCCTTGCTCTTTTTTTCGCGTCTCTCTGACTATCCTCGTGTTTTTTCCCCTGCGGCGACACCACGATCACCGCCACTGTCACAAGATGTTTTCTCCCTTTTTCTTCATTCCTTCCATTTTTTTTCCGCGCGTAGAGATCCGGTGCATTTCTCCGGTGGGGTTTCAATCTTTAGTCTTTTCTCTTTAATGCACTTGACGGGGGCGAGCGTGTATCGTCGAAGGTCCGTTTCTTTTGTCGGCTTTCTTCCCCAAGCCGAGCACCCACATCCCGAGTGTTCCATTCATTTTTCACACCCACTCCCCCCGTAACCGTATGGGGATGGGGAGTTTTCCCCTTCCATGCTCTGAAGTTGGTCGCCACTTGTTTGCCGTTCCCTTGTGTTGCCCGTAAAAACGATCCCTGTTTATTCCCTTCTTCAAGTTCCTCGCTTCCCGACGGCCGACAAGCTATCTTTTCACTCCTCCGTTGTTTTTTTTCTGTTTTGCAGATTTTTTTTCGGTCGGGCCGTTCGGAAAGCGCGTCCCACCGGTTGACCGGCTAGGTTGATTTTAGTGTCATCCCCCTGTCCCCTGCCCCCAACCCTGCCAGCCCTCTTCTGATTTGCTTTATTGACTCCCTTCATCCGTCGGTTTTTTTGTGACGTCCTGCTCAGTCAAGTATCCGTTCAGATGGAGTTAAGTGACCCCCCGTGGCCCCCTCCTACAGGTTTCCATTCGTCCTTCACACCCCTTCTCCTTCCCCCCTCCTTTAATTATGGGCGATTTTTTCTTCCTGGGTTTCTTCCCTTTTCCTTCTCGTTCCCATGCGTCTGACCGTTTGAGGCGGAGATTTCATCCCCTCTTGTGTGACAGCTTATTTTTTTTTTACCCCCCCCTGCTTTTTATCGGTATCTCCTGTCTTCGCGTTCGTGTCACGTTCTCGCGAGTTTCTCTTCTGGTCCCCATTCTTCTCCTTCACCTTTGTTGTCTGTCCTCCCTTTCTGGTCTTGCTTCCGACTTCTTACAGGTTGCACGGGAGCTGTAGAAGTCTTATCCCCCGCCCGTCCCCCCTCCTCGGCGTTTTTTCCCAGCGTTTTTCTTTCTTTCCTTTCTTTGACTTTTACTGTTGGCGGTCGTGCTTTTTGAGCACTCTCTTTTTTTGAGCCCTCCTAGGTGTCGGGAGGGAGACGTGGTTTGATTCTTCTTGTCGATTTCTTCGTTTTCCCCCCTCCCTCTCCGTCGCACCCACGGCTTTTTTTCCTGCGTTTTTCTCCTTACCCGGCGTGAATCCTCGACTCGTCGCGTTGTTTTCCCCGTAAGGTTTCCACTTCTCCCTTCCCCCCCCGCGACAACAGTCTCCTTCTTTTTTTCTTTCACGTTCCATTCCTTGCCACAACCTTTTAGTGCTTTTTTGGCCACCCGTCTTGAGGCAGGATCTTAGTCTCGTAGTGTCTGCGTCACCTTTGGATGTTGGAGGGTGGACTTGCTCTTTTTTTTTTCCTGTGCTTATTTAGTCTCTGGGGGACCCCACTTTCCTCAGCCCTTTGAATTGCTGTAAACCCTCTTGGATAGTGGAAATCTGAAGGTTCACGTTCTTACAGGCTTTGCTTTTGCTGAGGTTACAGACGACCGTCTTTTTCTTACTTACACTATCCCCACGTGGGATGCGTAAACCAATTGATGAGCCACCGCCAATACACTTTGATCCTTTTTTTTTTTTTGCTTTGCTTCCTGCTTTGCGTTTTTTCTTCTCGTCTACTAAACGCACGGGTGGACTTTTAGGAGGCTTACTGATTTCTTGCGAGAAGAGGATCTCTTCGGTAATGGCCCCACCCCGCGGTCAGGATTGGAACAGGAAAGCGACCGTTGTATTTTTTCCATCGTTTTTTTACCCTTCTCGGCCTCGTCTATGCTGATTGTGCGAGGCATAATCAAGCGAGCTCTAGTGACCAGGTCTTCCCTTCCCTTTTCAGGAGAGTACTCCGCTTTTTTTATTCTGCGATGATTTTTTTTGAGTGCTTCAGTGTTCAGTGCCGTTTGCCCTTGAGCCGTTTTTTTGTTTTTGCGTTTGAATGGTAATTGATTTTCTGTATGTCAGGTTAATCTTCATGTCTTGTTTGCTCGCTCTGAACCCCCCCCCTTGCTTGTCTTAGGTCACTGGTAAGAATACCCCCCTGCCGCGGTCTGTTGGTGCCCCCCCTGTCCGGCTCTGTCCCCGAGGAGTGCAACCCATTTGACGGGCCAGTCTGTATATTGCTTACATTCTCTTCCACCTGTTTCGTTTCAGATTGTTTGTTTTCCGAATCTTCCGGAGGACTCTTTCCTGCTGTCGTCTTTTTGCTTTTTAGTTCTGTGATCTAGGACTTCTGGTGAGTTTTTTTGTCCCAACTTTTCGGCTTTCCGAGTTGTTCCTTCTTTTCAGATTGAGTAGGGACGTGAGCCCCCCCCCCCCTCGGATCGGTTTTCGCTGTCGCTTGTGAATCTTTCGCTCTGTTTTTGTCGATCCCCCCAGCTGTTGCAGTGTCCTTCCAGATTCCACGCTCCACCCCTTTTTTTCTTCTCGTTTCTTTTTGAGCATTCAATTGTGGTACCTCCACATGTAGTTCGCTCGCCTTTTTTTTTTTTGGCCCTGTGAGCTCTGCTATTCTTCTAGTCCTCCCGCCATTAAGATCTTTCCCGAGTAATTAAAAATAGTCCTTATCCCCTTCTTGCTTTAGTTCTGGCACTCTTTTCCCAGTTTCCTCTTACCCCTGTCGATGCCCCCCCCTCACCCTTTGTATTAACAGAAAGTGGTCGTGTGCCGCCACAGTTCCTGGATTCCGTACTTCTTTGTTTCCCGTTGTTTTTCTTCCACTTCTTAAGTCCGGCTTCTGCCTTTTCGGGGCCCTGCTAGGACCAGCTTCAAGCGCCTTTGTAAGTAGTCTTTCGATGAGTCCCTTGTTGATCTTTTTCCCCCCGATGCCCCACGTTCCCCACATGCCCGCCTTTGTGCTTTGCCTACCCGGCGATGGGGCCGGTGTTTTTCTACCGTTCGTCGTGCCGGCCCCCGTCGGCTATTCTTGAGGGATAGTTCCAGTCCCCCCATGGTTTTTTTTGTCTTTTGGTTTCCCAAAAAACCAGTTTTTTTTCTCCCCCCTTTGCGTTTCCCCCTCTTCGACCGCGCCCCAGGCAACCCTCCCCTTTTCCTTGGTGCCCTTGGATCGACGTATGGAGAAGCTGGTGGCTCAATGAACTCCGACTCGTCCCCCCCTCCCTCTGCCGTTAATTACGTCCCTGCGGCTTGCCGATGCGGCTGACCCGCCCCCCCCCCCCCCGTGATCGCGCCACCCCATCATTCTTTTTTTTTTTTCCTCCGTTTTTTTTTTTGATGAGATTGCTTTTCTTGTGGGTGTGGCGCCGTCGAGACGGCGTTTGGAACCGGGTCGCGACCCTAAGTAAAGCGGCCGTGACTCTTCCCCCCGGTCCTTTTGGTCTAATGCATTTTGAGTCCCAGTGAGCCAAGTGCAGGCTATTTGCCCTTTTAGATCCCGGGAACCACTTGCTTGCCGTAGTTTGGGCGGAAACTCTTCTCTCCGATCCTGCCTTTTCCCCGTCATGATGGGTCCCCCCGAATTCGCATAAGTCCCCCCCCACAATTTGTTTTGCTGTGTCCGTGATCCACCTTCAATTTAGACGCGTGCTTTCGCAACTGAGATTTCACATTTTTCCCCCTCCTAATCAGACCCCCCCCTTCTTTAGTTGCGTTGCTTTTTTTTCTCGTGTACTTTTCCCTTCACAGATAACGCCCCCCACACGGACCCCCCGCTTACTTCCTTGTCCTCCCTGGATTTTGCCCCTGCCGGTGGCCAAACAGGGTTGATGAGCCCCCTCGGTCGTTGGTGTGGTGTGGAGTCGTCACAAACTGACGAAGCATGAAAGTTCCCTTCCACCATCAAGCCTTCCGTTGAGAGACAAGGCCGTGGTTGGTATTCGTACTTCCTTCCCTAACAACTTTGGTCGACTGTTGGCGTCCCATGAATTCCTATGCTACGTTAAGGTGCGACTATCGTTTCCCCTTTTGCCGATATTCGTGACGACAAGAACTTTCAAGCCTTGATTTTTGTGCCACGCTGGCCCCCACCTGATTTCGTCGCAACCCTTCCATGATTTCTGTTCACATTTCTCAACAATGAGCCCCCATTTTCTTTCTCTTATCGGCCTATTTTCTCTTTTCTTTCGATTTTTTCGGGGGGGACGCAAAAGTGGGTTGATTCTTGCTCTCCCCCCCCTTCTTACACCATTTCTCAAGCGGCCCTTTCCTTTTTTCCCGATTGGTTTTTCCCCTGTGCATTCTTTTTATAGCACGGCGGCTTTGACTTTGCCTTTTTTTTTTCGTTTTTGGTTTCTTCTCGTCTTTTTCACGGCCGACCCCCTGATTCTTAGCTTCCCCTTTCATTTTTTTTTTAGCCCCCTCTTTTTTCCACACCTCTTTATTCCCTGCCTTTTCATCTTAGGGCCTCCTTCGCCCCCTCCACCTTCCCGGATTGCTCGTGGAATCAGTCGTCTTTTTTGGTCTTGCAATCCCCCCCCTCTCTTTGATTTGCCGGTGCTCCGCCTTTGCGTCTTTTTTTGTTCCCTCGGTGTTATTTTCGAGACCCTGAGAGTTCAGCGTGAACACCTTCCCTTTCCTTCTTCCTGACCTTGCCCCCACGTCCGTTGAAACTTGGCCTCACCCTCTTTTTTTTTCACCTTTACGTTCTGACCCCCCACCCTGCTTCCTCAATCAAACCTACGGAGGGGGATCGGAATGCTTAGCCCCCCCTCCCTTTTCCCCCGAGCATCTTTCTGCTGTTTCATTCGCCCGTTTACCGTCAACCTTACTCGCACGTGGCCGCCCGTTTTTACCCTTTTTTCCCAAGTCCCCCTGGCTCTTTTGCGTCGGGAATTTTTAAGGACAGGAACCGCGTTGTTATCTCCCCCCTTTTTCCCCTCGTACTAGGTTCATGCCCTCCCTCCGTCTTTTTTTTTCTCCTCACCCCGCGTGTGGGGCTAGATTTCTCCAGGGACCGTTCCCCAACCCTGGAGCTTTTTCCCCACCGCCCCCCCCCTTTTCAGGCTACATGGAGCGAGCCTTTTGATTGGGAGTCTATCTCTGGGGGTCTTTTTTGTTCAGTTAGGTGTTAGCGGACCGCAGTTGTAGTTGAGTTTATCATTCGTATTGTCTTGTCTTCCCCCACTGTTACTTTCTTTTTTTCTCCCTTCCCCCCAATGTTTCACTTGACAGCGTGGGCGGTGTCCCCTTATCCTCCCTTTGCGGGCTTTTTTCCCTCCCCCCCCCGCTCAGTTTTCTGGGACCTCACCCAGAAGGAAGGCCTCTGTGTCTTTCTCCGCTCCTGGTCTCACCTTCCCCACCACACAGTCCCCTTTGATAGGATAAAGCGACTATCCCTCTAAAGGTCCGCCCCCCGGACCAGGCCGTCGCCTTTTCTGTTCCCCTCCGCTATCCCCCCCCCTTTTTTTAACGCACACCTACATTCTTTTACCTGGAGCTGCCGTCTTTTTGTGATTGAACCATGTTTCCACCCTTTCCTTTCGGTAACACCAACCATTGGGAGTTACTCTTCCCCTCGCTTTTTCTTCCTCCCTTCCCAGGATGCTCGTGTGCAACCTGCGTTCCCTGACTTTTTCCTCCTTTCGGCTCATTTTTGTACCCCTTCCCCCTCATGCGTTCCAACGAGGACCCCCACGCAGATCCCGCCCCCTGACCCCACTGTTTTTCTTTTGGTCTCCCCCCCTGTCCCCCTCTCTTTCCTCACCTTTGGACGTTTCAGTGGTCTGCATTTATCCCTCTTCTTGTTCCCCCCCTCCCCTTCCGATCTGGGTTTTTCTTGAGGGTTGGTGGCCCCGGAGTTCGCTCCGCTTCTTCTTCATTTTTTTGCTTTGTTGTTTAATTGTTAGTTTTTCCGTATCCCAACCGCGCCAGGTTGTCGACCCCCCCCCCCCATTTGAATCGTCTTTTCTTTTTGTTCCCTGTGCCGAAACCAGTTTTTTAGCAGGAACACCAAGCCTTCCATGATTGGCTTTTTTTCTTCTCCCCGGCTCCTCCCCCCCCCCGCTCCCCTCCAGTCCTAAGCCACACGTGTGGTGTTTGGCTTTTTTTTTTTTTTGAATCTCCCCCCCCTCCACCCCCTATTTTCGACACCGATTTTTTTTGAAGCGGGCGGGACCGGGTTACGGGAGATTTTTTTGCTTTTATCTTTCCTCCTTCTTCTGGGGTTCCTCTTCTCGGATGCGTCCTGTAGTCATGAAAGGTTATTCTGGCCGGGCGGGTGCACCCTTTCTTGTTTTTCCACCCAGTACCCCGTTCTCACATTATTCACCACCAAATCCAAGATGGACCGTTGCTTTTCCCATCCTGCCCTCTTTCTTTCTTTGTTCTCCACTGGTTTTGTTCCTGTTCCCCTGGTTTTTTTTCCAGATGGCCCTTGAAGACCTTCTCCCAGTGAGAAAAAGAACGGTCGTCGTCGCCACAACTATTTTCTTTTTTTTTTTTTTTTTTCTACTCCCCCCCTCTTTTTTTTTTTTTTTTTAGAGAGATGGTTCAGCGACAAAGGGATTTTCGTCGAAACTTGTAAGCTTTTGCTCCCCTTTTCTTTCGGCAAACCCCTAAAACGTCCCCTTTTTCCTTCACTCTTCGTCGTTTTGATGATGTTTGAACCGGCCCCATAAATACCCCTTCTTGTGACTTCTTTGGTGTTCCAAGGAAGTGCTCTCTCTCCTCCTTTTTCTCAGGCTTTTCCCCCTGCCCTCCCCTTTCCCCCCCTTAATTTTCAATTTGCGACTCGCTCGCATTCAGTGTCCGGGAGGAGATCTACCAGCTTTCCCGTAGTGTCCCCTTCCCTTTTTTCTTTCTTCCTTTCGTCTGACGCTTGATATTCATTAAACCCCTGCTGAAGTGTTGTATATTGTAGACCCCGCTTACCCCACTGGTTATTTCTTCTTTTTTCCGCCAGAGACCTTCCGCTTTGTCCTCTTTCTTCGTTTCTTCTTACAGGTTGATTCAGAGCCCAGAGCCTCCCCTTTTTGCCCGAACTCTTTGCTTTCTTTTTGTTATGGCCCCACCCCATGAAGGATGGTTCGATACGCTTTATTTTTTTCCACCCTGTCCCCAGTCACCCCCTTTCGCTTTTGCCCCCCCCCAACACAAGCTTCGTTTGCTCTCTCGACGTCCTGAGGGTGTATTGCTGGCGGTGTCCCCCCAGTCTCTTTTGCTTTCCGCCCCCCCCCTCCCCCTTGTATTCTTCCCTGCTGTGGCGGTCTACTCGTGGCTGTCGAGGGGTAATAGAAGCGTTCACCCACCCCCCTCTTGAAGCCCTTGCCCCCCCCGTTTTGCTCTTCCCGTGTCGTCTCCTCCGGTTTCCCATTCACGGCCAGTTTTTTTAGTAATGTTTTCACTTCCACTTCCTGACCCCCACCTTCGGCGGCTTCCTCCTTCGTTCCCCCTGTGATTTTTCCCTGTCCTTTTTGCCCCCAGGCCGACCCTTACTTTCCAAGTCTGACGCCGGATTTTCGATGGAGCTCCCCAAAATGTTGTGAGTTTACTTTGTGACTTTTTCGGGCGTTCTCCCCTTTTCCTGTCTTGTTTTATTCAATCCCCCCTTTCTTTGGTTCGCCACCTTATGCGCCTACCTGACCATCGCCTGATGTCTTGAAATTGGTCGCGCTCCGCGCCCTTTTCGGGGTCCCCCCAGTCCTGTCCCTCCCGTCGCTTTTTCCCTAGAACCCCTGTCTTTTTTTTTCCTATGAATAGCTAAGGAACGTAAGATTCCCTTATTCTGCTTTTGCTCCTTCATAGCTTTTTCTGCTACATAGATCTTCCCCCCCTCATTTAGCTTACGCCCGCTGCTTTCTTTTTCATGCGTGTGTCCTCTCTGTTTTTCAAGGGGCAACTCGGGTCCCTGGAGTGACCGAGGGTCCCCGTTTTACATTCTTACTTTTAAAGTTCCACGTGCGACCTTTCTCGTTTTCTTTCCTTCTTTTCAGACTGTTTGAGAAAAATTCTTCGTGGGATGTACGTTTTCAATCTTCCCGGAGTTTCGCATTATTGTTTTTGCAAAGCGACGTATCCGTGCTTCGGTGAGACCGTGGCGCTTTTGTTGGCGCGTAGTTTGACCTGCAATTTCAGGGAGGGCATGGTTTTCCCCCAGATTCCTGTTAGGCCGTTGTCGTTTTTTTCGACCCCCTGTAACACCTATGAGTGTGCTTTTTGAGTTCCCATCGGTCTCCTTCTGCTCCCATGGCCTCGACCGTTGCCTCGGCCAGATGCCAAATTCCCCCGACTCTTTTTTTTCTACGCATCTTCCCCCCCTGTGTCTTCATTGAAAATAAGACGTTGGGCGTAAGAGCGTTCCCTTCTTTGTACGCTCTACAATAAGGTTTGGGCTTTCCCCTTACGCCATCGGCTTGTCTCTTCCCCTATGCTTTTGTGAAAACAGCGGCATGTGGGAAGGATGGTCGTTTCTTTCCCCTCCTTTTAGCACCACTTTCGATGTCCTCTTCTGTCAGCTTTCATGTCTTGTGAGTCTACCGAGTGCATTGGTTTTTCGTCACTTGAGCTCCCTTTCCTCGTATGACAGTGTTAGTTTTTGCTGCTCGATTGCCGATTTTGCATTGCAGTTCTGCAGTTAGCAGCCTCTTTTTAGGCGTCCTTCTCCCCTCTTGACTAAGAGGTATCGTTCTTTTGGAGTGCCCTCCCCCCCAGGCCCCCTGTATCGCTTACTCTTAACACCCTCATTTCCCTCCTAGTCTGAATTTGTCCGAAGGGCGAATTTTTTCTTCTCTCTTACGATCCCACATACCCCCTCCTTTCGCTGACAAAATCGCAGTGAAGGTCACATTGCTTGATTTCGCAGTCTTCCCCCCCCCTGTCCCCCTCTTTTTTCGCCATGTTTCACCGGTAGTCGGCGTTCCGTTTTTTTTGTGACAAGATCCTGGCCGTTCATCGTCCTCTCTGTGGCATTTCTTGTAGTGATTTCTCTTTTCTTCTTCCCCCCCCTTTTTGCGGGGATTCCCTCGCCCGACTTGAAATCTTGTCTGTCTTTGGCCCCCCCTTTTTTCTGCCGTAATTCCAGTTTGGATGGCGATTGTGACTTTGAACAGTTTACCTCCCACCCCAAACCATGTTTCTTCTTGGCCCGCTTTTTTTCCCCCCCCATTTGCTGTTTCAATGCAGGAGCTCGATTTACTTAGAAACGGACGTTCCGTCGGTGCCTTCCTTGGTCCCTGTTGATGTTACCTTTCGATTTCTTTTTTTTGTTCTTTGATACAGATAATACGTTAAAGCCGAGGGCCGTCGAGCTTCGTTTTGTCTTTCGTGTGACGTTCGCTAAGAATGAGGCCAGGGCGTCCACACCTTGAATCTCTCTTTCTGACCCTTTCCCCAATTTTTTGTTGGTTTATAGATGCAGACTGCGCAGGCGATCCTTTGTTAGCTCATGAACGGTGTTATTTGGAATCAATCGTTCCCGCCTTTTCAGTCGCAATTTACGGCAGATAAGTCCCCCAACTTTTGGTCTCTTTTTATGTTAGTTAATGCAATTTTGTCTGTATACTGATTTTTGTCTGGTCCCCCAATTCTTCTCTTAGTTTTATGTTCTCGCAGATCCCCAGCACTTCCATAATCGCTCCTTTTGCAATCTAGTCCTTTGCCCCCCATTTTGGGCTTGCTCTCTCATCTAGCCACCACGTTCCCATTGTTGCTTCGCCTCCACGTTCGACTAGGGGTGTTGCAAATTTCTCCTTCTCCCCTGCTCTTGTACATATTGGGTTTTTGGGGCCCCACCAGCTCCCTCTGAGTGTCCTCTACTTCCCCTTCTCCTTACCGCTTTTCGGGTCATAAGGCGGCACCGGCCCTTGGAACCTTTTGTCTGTCGAACCAAGGCTTGGATACTCGAATTTTTCGCTCCAGCACTGGTTGTACTGCAAGGAAGACGTTTTCTCCCCCCAAACTTCTTTCTATGTTTTCTTCTTCTGTGACTAGTAGGGGTCGGACGGGTTCTAGCTTCTATTTGATTTTTTTTTTTTTACCGACTGAAGTCGTTTCGTCGGCTCCTGGGAGAAGGCGCAGTCGCCCTTTGCACCATCGGCCTCTTTTCTTGAACGATCTTTGTGTTTGGTTTCCCCAACTTTTTTCGCACCCTCCCCCAATGCGCACTTCGAGCATTGTTCAGAGTGTTTTTTCTCCCTTTTCCTCCTTTGCTGCGCTTTTATCCGGGGATGCTTGTTGTTTTTGCGTTCCCCCCCCCCAGGACTCGTCCACGCGTTTTATATACCCTCTCACTCGAGGGGGTCCTTTGATTTGGTATCGTTTTTCGCTGGATACGGCTCCCCTCGTTGTTTGTTGTCCCTTTCTTGATTGTCGTCCCCCCCGGGACCTCCAGCCGCTCCTGTTTTGTACGCCCGTTCGATTTCCCCCCACACCGAGTAAACCTTCTTCGCCACGCGTAATTTTCTTGTCCCCCCAAATCTTCCTCGAGTTTCATTATGGGGCGCCTCTAGCTTTTTGCTTTTCCACCTTTCTTGTACAAACTTCTTGAGTTTTGAAAAGCCAAGGCGCCGGCTGGTCTACCCGGGCCGGGATTTTGACGATCCTCGAGTTTTCATGCTCCACCGGCGGACCTTATCTTTGCCCCCCCCCCCCCTTCCCCCCTCTTTCTTCGTTACTGCACGCTACCCCCCCACCGGCTTTGCCAACATAAAACCCACTGGTCCAAAGCCCGTCCCCTTTCTTCTGGCCTTACTCCTTTCGTTGTACTTCCCTCCCCCTCCCCGCTTTTACATCTTTGCATTTTTTTTTTTCGGGTCCGCGCAAGAGTTTGTCCTTCTTTTTCCTCTCGTTCCAAGCTTAACTGCCTCGTTGCGGCCGTACTAAAATACTTGTGAGTTTGCTTTCCCCCTCTTTCCTCCTTTGGTCCCCCCCGTTTTTTTTTTCCCCCCTTTATGGATTCTCCCCTCCTGGTTTCCTCTCTTCCGACCCCCCCTAGTGATTCACGAACCCCACTCTTCTGTTCCCTTTAAGTCTCCGTTATCCCCACCCCGGAGTTCGAAACTGAAACGAGGTTGCAGTCTGGCGTGCCCGATGCTAGAAATTTTTGTTTGCGGGTTTACTTTTTCCTTTGACCCTTGTAATCACGAGGTGGTCGGTTTCTTCTTTTTTTTTTTCGCCCTTCCCTTCCGCCTTCTCTCGCCCTTTTGTTTTCCGTTTTCCAAGTGCGTTCTTGGTTAGGTGAAAACTTTTTCGTCCCAAGTCTTCCGTTGTTCTTCCACAATTCGGCTTTGGACCATACCCAACGCGGATGTTTTTTTTTTTTTTTTTTTTTTTTTTCTCGGGCAGGTTTTTCCCCCATTTCCCCCTTCCCCCGTTTTTGAGTCCTCCCGCTAAGATGATACGTGGTGAAAAGGAACTTGTGCCCCCTGTCTTTTTCTTTGGTTTTGGCCCTCCTTCCCTTATCCCGTGACCAGTGCGGTCTTGACTGCTTTTTCTTTTTTTGAGGCAGTGGCCCTTTGCACCTTTTTTCCCTGCCCACTTGCCCACGTTTTGTCCTGACGAGTCTATCCAGACGCCCCGGCAGTTTTTTTTCTACTCGTCCCTCTTTTCACCGCGTGTTTGTACCTGGTCTGACTTTCCCCCGCCGTGATCGGCCGACCCGTCTATCCCACCTCCTTTCTTAGCTTTTCCCCTGCCCAACCTATTGATTTGGTTTCCTCACCCCTCTTCTTTCCCCCTGTTCACTACCCCGCCTTACTCCTGTTGATTTTCGGAGCACAAGAAAGTTTTTGCACAGAACTACTGCTTTGGGTTCTTTCTGGTTTTTTGTAGTCATTACCCCTTTCTGTTTGTCAGGTATTGACTCCACATCACTGAAAGTTTGTTTGGATAAAAAAAGTGTCTGCTCGGTTGTTTTTTTTTTTTATTCTTATCCTCCCCTCGCTAGAGAAGGTAATCCTATACACAAGACGCGGCCTCGCCCGGATCCTTTCAGTTTCCCCCCCGGCGGCCCAACAAGCCCAGTATCCCCCCCGCTTTAGTCGGTGGAGATCTTTGTTGTTTCATCTCCAATTTTCTGACTCTATGAGTCACGAGAGGGCCCAGGGTCCCGTTTTTGAGATGATTTTCTCTTTCTTCCCCCCTGGTCCGGGTCGGGACTTTCTGCTTCGGTCCCGTTCCGTTTCAAGTTCCGGGTTTTTTTGGAAGGCCGTTGGTTTGTACAAAGACGTCAACCCCCCCCACCTTCCTCGCCTCTTCGTTTTTTTTCCATTTTCCCACCACCCCCCCTCCCCCGTGGTCACGGGCCTCTTTGGCATTTTCACGTCACTCATAGATCGTGGCTTTCCAAATGAGTGAAGGTCCGTGTTTTTTCTTCCCTATGTTTCCCAGTGGCACTTATAAGTTTCCCCCCCCCCCCCTTTTTTTCTTGTCGTCTTTTTTAGTCCGTTTTAACCATCTCTCCTACTATAAGTTTTTTTTTTTTCTCTCTCTTTTTTCGTTCACCTCGGTACGTCAATTTCGCTTCCCTGGAATACGTTTTTGCCGGGGGCTTCTTTCTGCATCACCAACACCTCCCCACCATGGGCATCCACGATAGATTGGAGGTATTTGATGTTCCCCAGTCCCATTCCCCTTTTCCCCTTTTGTTTTTGTTGTGCACCTTTTTGCTCTAAATTCCGTTCCCCTTTGTCTACGGACCTGTTCAGTCGCGCCAGCACCTTTGGCTTCCGCTTCCCGGAAATAGCTCGCCCCCCCCGTTTTTTTCCCCTTTTCGATCTCTTCCACTTTTTTCATTCTTTCCTTCTTTCGCTCATTCTTTTTCCCCGCCGTTTTGTTTTTTCCATTCCACAGATAGATTTCTGTCGCCTTTTGACCCCCTGGCTTT
>Ga0179593_1196723_pt1 | contig 17541 bp, 25 predicted proteins | sample CZODoug2_1_08_16_FD_185931 | JGI IMG/M metagenome (GOLD analysis project Ga0179593, IMG submission 185931) | Vadose zone soil fungal communities from Angelo Coast Range Reserve, California, USA - CZODoug2_1_08_16fungal (PacBio error correction) | ecosystem: Environmental > Terrestrial > Soil >... | reverse complement strand
AGCCGTTTTTATCTGCCCCCCCCTTTCCTTTTTCCTTTCAGGCGGTAGTTTTTGACAACGATGGAACACGGTCTTCCGGAGTGTCCGTCCGTCTTTCCCACACACTCGAGTAGCCATCGGTCAACCCAAAGTTCCCACCTTTCCCGGGGTTCCCCTCCCCTGCGTCACGAAATCGGGGCAGTTGATCTTCCCCCCCTTTTTTTCCTCCGGTGTCCTCCAGTGGGTGGGCCCAGTTTCACAACCTTTTCGGCTGTCGCATTCGTTTCTTTTCCTCCTCTGTTGCTTTTTTTTGACTGGTTTTATTCGCCTCCTAAGTGTTTGTCCCCCCTTTGGCCCACCCCCGAACCGAGAACCCGTTTGTCCCTCTCACGGCCGTTCTTTTTTTTCTTGGCCACCTTATTTTCCCCTTGTCCAATTGTAATGGAAAGTTTTTGACTTTTGCTTCCCTCGAGTGTTTGTCCCAGCCGAGGGCGGTTCTGCACTCCAGTCCCAGCCGTTGGGCCACGGTTTCCCCCCTCAATACACTTTTTTTCCCTTTCAGTTGAACCTGGTTTTTTTTCCCAAGCCCTCCCAACCTTCGTGGGGCCCTTGGGCCCCAGTGCCTGTAATTTTTTTTTTGTGCCCCGGGTTGTCCCCCGGCCAAGAAAGGCCTTTGTTGGGTCAACCCGAACGGAGAGATTTGCGCCGTTCTTTTCATGGGTTTCGGTCTGTTCGGGCCGCTTGTTGTCTTCATTGAGAATTTCACTCCCCCCCCCCCGCGTCCCGTTGTGTTTTTTTTTTTTAACGGACACGAAACGTCCGTTCTTGTTGGTGTGGTGGTGTCCTTCTGTCCCCAACCACGCTTCTAGGCGGCGTACGTTCGTGCGTTTTTGTCCCACGCTTAAAGAACCTTCTTAAACCCGTTGCACTGACCCCCCCCCCCCCCATCTTTCCTTTCTTGTCCTGCCAGAAATCACTGTTTTTTTTTTAGCCCCGGCGTTCCTTAGTTTTTTCTTTGTATTGCCGTTCTAGCCCGTTATTTTTTTGTTCACATGCATTGTTGAGAAGCATTTGGTTTTTGGTGATGCCACTGGGGCTCCTTTTTGTCGCTGGCACCCGCCACCGGGTCAACCCCTTTCTTTTACCATTTTCCCACGTCTGCTTTTTGGAAAAGCCCTCTGTTTAAGACCCCCTTGAAATTGTGATGCGACCCAAGGGTTTTGACGAAGGAGTGGGTCCTTTTCTTCGGGTTGGACTCCTTGCCCAACCCCCTTTTCGCCCGTCGCACAGTTTACGCTGTTTTCCCTGAACGTCATGTGTTTGGTTTTTTTTTTCACTCCGTCACCGACCCGGTTGGGCCAGTCCGAGGGTATGAATGGGTCGGAGGCACTGTTTCATTCCCGCCATGCAGGGCCTTTGCTTGTTTTCCATGTTTTGAGGACCCGTAGAGCCAGGGCAGTAACAGAAACTTCCCGCCTTCCTTTCCGGGACCGACACTTTGCCACTATGTTTTGGTTTTCATCACTGGGATACCTGGTTCCTTTTTTGGGGTTTTTTCTGCTCAGTTTTCTCTTGGCCAACATGGTTTGTGAATGGACCCTAACAACGGAGTCTGTTCCTCGTGCCCATTGGGCGTTTATTGCAGTCACTTCTCGATAAGGCCAATTTTCCCTCTCTCCTGTTTTCGCTTTCTTGTTCAACCACTTGTTGAAACACTCAGTGCGGTTTTGTCTAAGGATCCGGTTCCTGCAACGCTCCCTCTGTCGTTCCCCTTTCCCCCCGGGAAAACTTCTGAACCCGCTTCACGGTTACGTTTCCCCGATTTTGTCTTGGTTAGTCCCCCTGACAAGCGATTTTTCCCCCCGTGGCGCATGGCTGCGTCCTCACTGTCCTCCACGGCTTTGACTTTTGCCATTCCGCCCTGCGTTGCATGCACTATCAGGCTTGGGCACCGATTTTCTAGCCGGCGCCCCCCCTGTATGGTGGCGTGTGATTTTCCCACGGGAGGCGTTTTTTGAGGATGATGGAGTTGCCAGGCGTTTTTGATCTTCCTCACCGAAGCCCAGGTGCACCAACGTTGAGCATTCAAGATCTCCCCGCTTCATTCCGCCCTTGCACGTGCCCCACCCCCCCCGTGAGGCTTCACCCCCTAAACATTTTTTTCGTTGACCCCAGCGATATGATCCTTCTGGCCTCTTCGCCGGTTTATTTTTTGTCACTGCGAGAAACCACCTTTTCTGTCATTGGGTTGTTTAGACTTTTTCGGTACCCACCATTAGTGGTTGCTTTCGTCGGAGGCGTGTCTGACCCCGGTGCATTTTTGTCTTTCTTGTAGACTTTCTTGGGCCCTTCCCACCACTTTTGTTCGTCTGGATCCGTTTTGCCCTGGCCCCCCCCCACGGTTTTCGGCTCCGGGCTCCTCACCCACCCGTTTCGATCCACCGGGATCTCAAGCTCCAAGGTTTTTTTTTGAGTCCGAATTAACTCCCCCAAATGCCCCCCCCACAACCCCGTTCTCAGATGTTTTTTCGGTCACCTTCGGTCAGTAATGTCTACCATCCGAGCCCTCATTTCCCGAACCCCTGCGCACTCCCCCCGTCGAACCTATGAGATACTGTGCCGTTTGCCGTCTTGCCAATTTTCCCATTTTGGGTAATTCTTTTTTAGTTGGTCACCTGACCCCATTTGCCAGCGGACGCATTCTAGTTCTTCCTGTCCCTTTTGAAGGTGAAGCACCTCTTCCCTCCTCTCAAAACGGTTGCACATTTTGGGATTGTGCCCCTCTTGCCTGTTCGTTTGTTTATGTCATGATCCCCCCCTTTTTCCCAATACCCATGTGGGCGTCCAGTTCGAGTGAACCGGCCTTCCTTTTCTTTTCCCTGTTCACATTGCCATGATCACCCGCAGAATCTCCTGTCCCTCGAGGGCCCCAGTTTTTTGTCACCTGTTTTCGTTGGGCCTAATTCTCTCCACCGGAGGTTTCCGGGCCGTTGAGACCCCCGTTTTCCTGTCATTGACGGGGCCGTTTTTGCACTGATGATTGTTTTTTTCCCCCACACTTTCCCCCCCGACAATCTGTCTGAATTTTTTTTTTTTTTGGTCCGAACTGCACCCCTTTCTCCCAGCCGATTTCTGTTTTCATTTAGGGGACCCTCGCGCTTTGTCTTTTCGAGCGGCTTAGAAAACGTTGTTTCCGGAGTCCCCAACGGAACCCAGTTTCCCTTGGACCTTTCCCTGGTTCCCCCCCGCTCCACAGAAATTTACTGTGTGAACTGTGTTCCGAGTGGGGATTCCTCTGTGCCCCCCCGACGTGTAGAGTCTGGAATGCGGCACACCCCCCCCCAAACAATACGTTTTGTCGGCCCCGTCCCCCCTGGAGCTTGAGTTTTTCGGTGACGGTCGGTTCAAGGGATTTTTTGAGGTTTTTTGAAGTGCCACGCCCGCTGCCTTTCCTGTTTTCCTTACTTCTTTTTGAACGGGGCCATTTCCCCACATCGATGGTTTGAACATTAATTGGCAGGTCTCCCCAAGAACGAGCGTTGGACACTAGACGTCCCCTTGTTCTTTTTTGGGGTGGCCCTTTTTTGGATAGGTCCGCCTTTTCGAGGTCCCCCCGTGAATCTTTTTTCCTTGTCGATTGTGGCCCCAATTTTTTGTTCCCCCTGAGGGGGAATGGACTGACCCGATCTTTTATTTTCAAGAAACCCCCCCTCCATAGGCTGGTCTTTCAAGCCAATTTCCGATCGCTGGTGCTACCGCCCTCCAGTTTTTTCCAGCCATTGGCTTTGTTCTCTCACAGCGGATCCTCTTGATTAACTAGCCGGCGAAAAGTTCGGGGGTTTGCGAACCGCACCTTTCAGGACCCTTCGTTCCCCCCACAATTTTTTATTTCCTTTTGGAACCTTCCGGTCAGTTATTCCCAACTGGGCAACCTTTTTTTTAAGGCAGTATTTCCAATACCTGGGTTTCACTCCGTATCCGAAACCCTTTTTCCCCGCCCTTGCCATGGGAATATAAGCTCAATGCTGGTTATTAGACATAATTTTTAGTTCCCCTACCTCGTTAAAATTGGTTTGTTTGTTGATAGTCGGACCGTCTCCCGCCTGACGAGCACACCCTTTGTGTATTCCTTTTTTATGGACGATGGTTCGGGACCTTCACCACTTCTCGGTTTCGAGTGGACCCATTATTTTCGATTTTTTCCCATGTTTGCCGCAATGATTTCTCGCGCGGGAACTATCCTGGGTGTGAGCCTCAGGGCTCTGGTTTCCCCTTTTGTTTTGCAATGACGCGAATGTGCTCTGGTCCATTTTCGATTGTTGACGTGCCGAAGGAACCTCTTTTTCCATCCCCTCTCCGCCCCCGTGGCCCATGGCACCAGCAGACACACCAACTCGAACATTTTTCCATCCAGGGCCTTCCCCCCTTTTCCCGATTTGTCGGCTCTTCGGACAGAAGGGTTATAAAGAAGTCTCACGGGAGGGTTCGGGACCGGCGGCGGTATCTCTCTTTTTTTTGAGGTTTGAAATCATTGTTTTTGTTGTGATATGCGATTCGCGTTTTCTTTTTTTTTTTTTTTTCTCCCATTGTGCTCCGGGCGGAGGCCTTTGGGCGTCTGAGGAGTACCTGTTCTTCGGGTCAGGACTCGTCTTGTAGAAGGTGTTGGAGTGGCCTGGGGCCTGGGTGAAAAAGGTGATGAGTTCTCGGTTATCGTGTCTTCGGTTTCACCCCTTTCACCCCTTCTCCCGCCTGATGCACGAGGTCTCTTCTTTTTTGGTTTTTTTTTTTTTTCCAGCTGATGCGAAAAGTCCCCGTTCGGATTTTCACGTGGCCGCGAAAGCCCCTCCTGGACCAGGGGGATTTTTCTTTTCTCCACTCCCTCCCCCCCCGGCTCCTGTCATGGACCTTACCTCGTCCCCAAGTCAGGATGTGCGTTTCCCCACCGGGTGGCGGGTTTTTCTTTCCTTTCCTTTTCTTGGCACATCCGTCGCTGATCCCCACAGTTCTGAGGTCGTGTTCTTCACCGTTTTTCCCCAGTCTTCTTCTCTTTTGAATTGGCCCATGGGTTTGGGGCGGGTTCGAAGACCCGTTTTTCTCCCGGTTCCGTTCACTCGCCCCTTAAGGTCCCACTTTCGGCCTGGCGGGGAAAGGGGGTTTTCCCAAAAGGACTTCCCCCGTTCGAATGTTGCCCTGTCTCGTTTCCATCTGGCCCCCTTTTTCTCCTTGGAGACTTGAGCTGTTATCTCTGGGCGAGTTCCCCAACAGTTCCACCTTGGGCTGGCCCCCCTGGTTTTCCCGAGGGGTTTCCCCCCCCCGTGATTGCTTTGTCTGCTTGAGCCACGCAAGATCTTTTTTGTTTCTTACACATCCCGGGAGCGCTGGGCTCAGTCCTCAGTGGAACAACCTTTTGACAACTTATTGAGCAAGGCTCCGTTGCCGGTGCTCCTGCCCCCCCCCAATGGTCCCTCTCCCGTTCACCCCCCTTTCTGGGCCCTCAGTTTCATGTTTTTGTGAACGTCGGTCGTGGTGAGTGTGGCCCCGGGCCCTCCTTTTTTCGCCCCGAAATTCGGCTCCATTTCCAAACTGGCACCAGGTTCCGGGCCCCTTCCCCAAGACGGCCCCTTTTTCGGCGTGGCCGTTGAAAAACACAAAAAACTCATCTGGGACCTTTGACCGTCGGCCTGTAGTCCATGGGCTTGAACGTTTTGCCGGATGTGGTGTGCCAGTTTTCTGGGGAAGGCTTTTTTCCCCCCCCCCTTGACTATATCCGTTGGGAAAGTAGGTTTTTTTGCACAGATCCACCAGAGCAGTGTCCACACTTTTGTCGCGGACGTTTTTGTATCGGGGGGACCTTTGTTTCCATGGCGTCTTTCTTGTTTTCCTGTTTGGTTTTTTACGCCTGACCCCCCCCCCCCTTTCGAACACAGGATCTCCTAATCCGAGTTTTTATTTAGTGATCCTTTCCCGAGAGGAGGCTGTTTCCCCAAGGTTGAGTGTTTTCCTGCCCCAGTCCCGGCACACTGTCCGAAGATTTTTTCTCCCGTTTTGGTTTGGTGTTTTTGGGTCCCCCTGCCGCCGACCCGAGTGTCCCCCCTCCGTCCCCCCGGGGTTTTTCCGTACATTCTTTTATCTCCTCTTTTCCGGACAAGGGTAAATGTATTCCAGGACTGGGAATGCCTTTAGTTTGGTGTTGCTGATGGTGACTTTTCCATGATTATTTATTTAATTGATCGTACCCTTTTTTTTTTTCACTTTGGTTGAACTCCCTTCGTGCCAACTGGTTCCTTTTTCATCAATTCCCCCCCTCCGCCCTGGCAGCCCGATGTGTCCCCCCCCCCACTGTTTTTTCCCCTTGCCCTTTCGACTAGTTGTCACATACAAACCCATTTTTTTGTCGTCTTTTAGCCTTCAGCCCTCCCGTATGGTTCGTACTGTCCATTCCCCATGTGTGACACTGGAACCCCCGGCGATATTAATATCAGCCTTTTTTCGGTCGCGAGGTTGTCCCCTGGCCTGTTTCACGTCTCGTATTGTAGACCGGATTGTGAGGGAATTTGACGTCTCATTCCTTTTTTCTTACTGGTTGTTGGGGGTCTTTTTTCTTAATCCCCAAAACCACGGATTTCGGTCTCTCCCCGTTTTTGTTTCTTCTCCCCCAACCCTTTTTTCGTTTTGGCCCTTTCCTTTTTACTTTTCCAGGGCGGCTTCTCCAAGTCATTACAAACACTTTGGCCCTTCACCCCCTTGAGGTACAACTTTTTTTTTTTTTTCATCACCCTTCTTTTTTTCTCCCGGCTGGTCCTGTAGCAGTTTGTGTGGTGTCCGATCTTAATGATCGATCCTTTCCTGGAGAGGTGTTCTTCGTCTTTTGGCCCCTTTTTCCGAGATTCGGACTGTTCAGGGCTAATTTTTCCCTTTTCCGCTTGTTGGCTGCGCACATTTTGTTTGTTTTTTTATCCGCACGTTTGGTGGTGCCCTTTTTAGTTGTTCCAATTTCGGCATTTTCACTTTTGTCGACTTTATGCCTCTTTTTTTCCTGGATGGCCCCTTTTTAGGAATACCCCCCGATGTCACCCCTCCTTTTCTTTTCCTTTTCGCCCTTTTCACAGTCCCCCCAAATGTTGCCCCCTCTGGCAAGCCGGGATAGTCATTTTTCCCTGCCTGATAGTTCTATTTGAAGGGCGATTTTGATTGGCCTTCCTGGGGCCTTTGTTGCAGTTCTCTACTGTTGTTCCTGTTTTCTCAGCTTTTTTTCCTTTTCAACCACTCATCGTGTGTCCTTTTTCACCCTTCTTCTTCCATTTTAGTTTTGGCCGTTCATGTTCCCCTTTTCGCAGATTGAAGGAGTGTTCTTTACCGGGTAACTCTTCAGCACCGCCTATGTTTTTCCCACCTCTTTTCTACCATCCCCGCGCCCCCCTCCGCTCCCTTTGGGCCATTTTTTTTCAGTTCTTTCCCGGGACTGAATACGACAAAATGTTTTTTTTTTTTTTTAGTTCACCCCGGAACTTTTCGTTGGGGTCCGTGCCTTGTCCCCTGGTGTTGGCCGCCTCCCTTTTCCCCCCAAACTGAGGCCCCTGATGAACCCCCCCCCCAAAAGGGGAGGTTCAAAAAGTGGATCAACAGGATTTTTTTTCCCCAACATGTTATTTTCTGTCGGTTCCCCTTCCTTTTCCCAGGCGGTTCTGGTTTAAATTTGGGTTCTTGTATATAATGTTTCGTTTCTCCTTTCCAACGGCCTTCTGGCGATCCCCCACCCCCCCCGGCTTTTTTTAGGTCCGCACCCCCTGTCGCGGACGTCCCCCCACCTTTAGTTTTTTTTTCGGTGTTCGAAAAACAAAAACCAACCCACCACAACTTGTTGACGTTCAGGACATATTGGTTTTTGGGCCTGGAACTCTTTGACGTTCCCCCACCAAATTCTTAATTCTGCCCCCGCCTTTCCACCCCCTGGCCCCTTTTCTTTTTCCCCGCAGTCTACCCTGGTGCTTCCCAAGCAGATCTGTTTTTTTTGGGACACTGACACTTCGGGTTCGGTTTTATTGAAGCCCCCCTCCCCCCCCCTTCGTTTCACGTTTGTGGCCTTTTTCCCCCCCCCCCCCCCCAAGGACTTTTTCCCCCTTCAAATTTTTTTTTTTCCCTCCTAAACGGCTCAGCTTCCCCCCCCAGTAACTCCAAAGGGACCCCTCAAGGGGGACTTTTTTGATTGGCATGTTTTTTTTCCATCCTCTTAGGCTTTGTCATTTCCTCTGGTAACTCGCCTTTTTTTGCACCGGTTATCTTGTAGATTTTTTACCCCACATCGGGTGAGGTAACCCCCATAGCCTTTCAGCCACCGATTCGTCGCGTGTTTTCTGAAACTTTACAACCACCCCCACCGTGTTTGTTTGATTGTTAGTCCCGTTTACAGCCCCTGTTTCTGTTTGTTTAGTTTCTTTTTTTTCTGTATTCTTTTTTTTTTTTTGACCCACCCCCAGCGCTGAAGACATGTCCCCAACTTGTTAAACTCCCTGTGGAGCCACCTCAGCCTAGAATTAGGGTCCCACACCCCCCTTGGGAACCTTCTTTCCTTTTTTGACCGGGGTTGAAAGACCTTCTTCAGTTTTCTTTCCCCCAGCCGTAGTCTTCCCGGTTCCCCCCCCTTTTGACCTGGCGTCTTCTTCTTGCACGAATCCTTTTTCTTCCCCCCCTTTTTCTTTCTTCACCCCCCTCGTCCCTGACCCCCCACCACCTCGTATTATCCACGGCGTGTCCCCCCACACTTCCACACCTTCACCCCCTTTTGGCATCCGGTTTGTTTTCCCCCTCCCACCTCTGGCCTTGATCGTTCAACTTTTTCTTCCGGTTTCTTTTTTCTTGGACCCCTTTTTTTTTTGTTTCAATGGCCCATTTCGGAGGCGAATCTCTTCCTTTTTTTTCCCCCTTTCCTCCTCCCAATGTGTTTTTTTTTTTTTTTTTGTCAGGGAGAGATTTCCCATCCGCCCCAGTCCTTGTTTTGTCACCCCACGATTCAACCCCGCTACCCGGGAAGATCCTGTAGCGTTGGCGTTTGTTCCGAACGGTTTACCCCCCCCTTCAAGTTTTTATTTTTTGTGTCCCCACTGTGGTGATTGTCCTCCCTCGTGGTTTTTGAGAATGAATTGAGCCTTTAACGCATTCAAGGGCCGTTTTTCGTCAACTTAACCCTTCCTTCCCCAGGAAGGCCCTTGTTTTTCCGCCTACCCCGGTTTTTTTTTTTTTTTTTTTTGCTGGGGTGTTCCTCCGTCACGTGCCTCACTTTGTTATTGACCCTCCGGCCACGAAACCAAACGTTTTCCAACCCTTTTTTTTTTTGTTAACCCGTTGGGTCCTCTTGTTATATTTATTTCTCCAGTTTGTTCAGGTCGTCCGTGCGGCTTGTGGGTTAGTTTCCTAGTCGTAAATTAAAACAATCGTCCGTTTAGTCCCCTTTTGCCCTTGACCCCCTTTTCAGGTCCGTTTGTTGGTACTTTAGGTCCCACCCCTAGAAGATCTGTGCTCCGCATTGTTTACTTTTTTTTTTTCCCCACGACTGACGAGGAGACCAGTTTTGAACCTACACGGCTTCGCTCTCCTTGACCGCCGCTTGATTTTTTTTGCTTCACCTGCGTGCTGTACCTTTGAGGGCCGGTTTTTTTTGATGGCCGTTTGCCAGATTTTTTTCGTTTTAGCTCATTTGGAAGGGTCTCCTTCTTTTTGATTCCAAACCCCGGGTTTCCTCTTTTTTTTGCCCCCGAACGGTCTTGCCCCCAATTCTTCCCAGGGACCAAAGATCTTGCTTTGTTCCGAACGTCGCTGTCAGCTGAGTCCTTGTTTTTCCCCAGACTTTTGACTTGTTGCTGGGCCTGTGCTCTGTTTTCTGCTTTTTTCCCCTTTTTTTTCACCGGGCAAAGGTCATCTCTTGACTTCCTGGGGTGGTTGCGGACCCATTTTTCCGCCTCTGATTTGGGGGTCATTTCTTTTTATTCGGAAAGTTTTGTGTTGTGATTTCTCACACGCAGGTCCGGGTGCCTTTCCCCTCCGGTTTTATTTGAACCTTTTTTTATCTCCAGCCCTTTACAGTCTTCTTGCCTTTTTTTGGAAGCCCGTCTAACTGGTACCCCCCCCTTCTTTCTACAATTTGAGAATTTTTTGGTTCCCTCCCTGGTTTGGTCGTTGCCCTGCTCCTCCCCACACCCTGGTGGACTTTCCTGTGTTCACAGGGTCCTGTTTTCTCTTTCCCCCTTTTGGGAGTATTTTTTTCTTTGATCTCAGTTGCCCACCCTGGTCCCCCCCTCCTGAAGGTTCCCTTGCTGGTATGGTCACCCGCTGTTTTTTTCCCCCCCTCGGGCTGTGTTTGCTGAAAGGATTCCTTGTTTTTAGCACATAACGTCCTCAAATCTTTTTTGGCGCCCCCCCTGGACCGGTCACGGCCACTCCCATGGACTTTTTGCAAGCCCTTTTTTGGCGTTCCCTCTTTTTTTCTTGGGTTTGTCTCAACTCCCCCTTCTTTCGTGAAGCCCGGGTCCAGAAATGAGACCTCCTACTTTTTTTTTGCCGAAATCCGCCTCCCTTTTTTTCCCTGGCCGTCGCACTCTTCTTTTGTGGCCCCCCTTGGTTCGATCCTGGCTTTTCAGGTCTTTTTCCTTTTTGGTGATTGGGACCCCTTTTTTTTTTTTTGGCGATGCGATTTTTTTTCTTGGTCCCAACGGCCGTCCGGATTTTTTTTTTTTTCACCATCTAGGGCCCCGGCCCAACCCCGAGAATTTTTCGGTTTTTACTCGCCGATCATGCTTTCCCCTCCTGAACTTTCCCCCCCCATCCAAGTGTTTGTTATCCCCCCCCAAACGTTTCAGTCGAGACACTGCTTTCACTAGCATCGGCCTCGCGCTCCTGCCCGGCCGTTTTTTTTTTTTTTTCTTTCCGGACACGTCACCCCTCCCCCCTTTGATCGTAGCAGTGGAATCTTCACCACCCTTTTTCGGGATCTTGACCGAAGGCAGTTTCCGTACGAAGGTGTAATTGTCGTGTACGTCGTTCTTTTCTTCCCCCTTGGTTCTTCGGATTTTTGATATGTTGCCCCCTTTCCGATCGGGGGAGAAAAGACAACCTGACAACCCCCCAGGTGTGAACCACATCCACCCTTGGAGCCCTCCAACGTGGTTTTTTCCTTCCTCCCCGCCCCCCAACACCATTATGTTACTATTTTTTTCCACCGCCCGCCCTAAGGGGGTTCAGTCAATTCGAGGGCCGGACCCTTTTCACGCCTTTTCCCGCGTTTTCCCCCCCCACTTTTTCTTTTGTCTTCAACCTTCCCTTTTGAGTCTTAGGGTGTGGACCTTTCAAGGGTGTGGGAATTTGGGCTTCAGACCCCCCCCATGGTCCTCCTACAGGCGCTTTTCCCCTCCCTTTTTTTTTGTGGTTTGGAGCCCCCTCCGGAGATTCTCCCGTTTTGCACCATTCGGTTTTCTCTTGCTTGTTTTTTTTTTCTCCTCTTTTCTCACACTTTTTTTCCTTTTCCCCTGTCCGGGCGGGCCATGGCGCTCCGAGACCCTTAGCTCCCGTGACCCCTTGGCCATGACCTGATTCCACACTCCTTCCAGCCCGCCGTCTCCCCTTTCCCATTGAGTCTCTCCCCCGGAGGTTCCGTGGGACATTAGACAAAACCCGGTTTACTGGATTTGCGTGTTCTTTTTTGTCTTTTCACCCCACCACGTCGACCTTCTGCCCTCCGGTTTTTCACTGTACCAAGTCGCACCTTCTCATCCCTGAAAAGGTTTTAGGGTCGACCTCCCCCTCGCGTCTTCGAGCAGCGCCAAATGTCGTGTTTTCCCCCCACCAAACGGTCCAAACCATGTTTTTTTTTTTTCGGCCAGGTACTTGGAAACCAAGCTCCCATTTTTTTCCAAAGAATGTTCCATTCCGTTGGTCTTTGTTGCCCCCCCTCCTTCAGGATCTCCTGTTCAGAGGTCCAACCCCCCCCCCCCCCCCAAAAACCAAACCCACCATCACGGACGGCCGCCCCACCTGGCTCTTTTTTCAGTGTCCTCTTTCCGGGGTTAAAGGAGGGAGTTGGGCATTCCCCTGACCTTAGCTGGCAGGCCCCGTCGGCGGGTTTCGGTCCCGGCCTGGGGGTCCACTGGACCTCGATTTCGCGCCCATGTTCCCGACAGGTTCCCCCCCTTTGCCGTGAGGTTCCTTCCCCCCTGTGACTTTTTTTTTACATTTCCTGGGGGTGTCCACCTTTTTTCTTCGTCTTCTCTGTCATGGGTCGCCCCCCCTCCCCCGTTCTCCCGTTTGGATAGCGTTTAATTTGGGGTTCAATTTTTGACTGGGACTGGGCCGCCCCCCCTGCTCGATTTTTTTTTTTTTCCTACCATAACCGACCACCAGCTTTCTGGCCTTTCAAGCAGCCCCAAAGATAGCTTTTGTTTTTTTCCTTCCCTTTTTTTGTTCCGTTCCAGCCCATTTTTTTTGGCTCATCCTATCATTCCTTCCCCTTTTTTTTTCCCCCCGTTTTTTTTTTTTACTCATGGCGCGTGGGTTTTTTTTTTTGTTACGCCCCAAGTGGCCCTGGCACCTTTCTCAAAGGTTATTTCCCTTTTCCCCTCCCGGGCGACTGGACCCTTTTAGTGGTGTTTTTGTATTTCCACCCTTGGACCGGTGATGATTTTTTTTTCGCATCCCCACAAGGACGTCTCCAATTGACTTTTCGACTATAAAGCTTTTTGAATATTTCCCCTCACTGTGCTTCTCCCCCCCCTTCCCTGTTTTTTTTTCTTCGGCTCAACTTCTGTGACGACTCCAGCCGTGTTGGTTCGACACCCGTCTGGTACCCCCTTGAGGTCTTTTAAGGTTTTGACCTCCTTTTTTCGAGGGTTCTGCGCGTGGGAAGAGAAAGGGTCACGACCTGTCTGCTTTCTCCGTTTTACCCCTTGGTGGTCCCATCAGGACCCCCTTTTTTTGCGCCCCCCCGGGCCCCCCTCAGTAACAAGCGTCCCTATTGTAGGGTTCCGATTTTTTTTAGTTTTGAAGAGCCCCCCTCCCCTTTCCCTAGTTGATGAGATGGTGGACCGGTCTTTTCGCCCTCCAGAAAACACCCCAGAAACTGACTCTTTCCCCCCCTGGGGCCTTGTCCCTGCTCCCGGTTTTTCCTTTCGTCGACGCCCCCTTTCTCCCAGAAGGAGAAATTGTCGTCGACCCCGCAGAGAGCGCTCTTCTTATTTCCTCTTCCTTCAGTTGTTTTTTTTTTTGGAGACTTGGGGCTTTGATTTTCTCGCTTGTACGCTATTTGATTCCTTGGCGGAAGAAGGGAGGGGACGCTGCGTCGAGACTTTTCTGCTTTTTTTGAATTTCAGTTTTTCTCGGTTGTAGTCTTTTTTTTTTTCTGGTTGTTTTAGCCTTCCACGTTTCATGTTGACGATATCGTCGGCGTTATCGTCCCCCTTGCCCCTCTCCTCGATAACTTTTAGTTTTTCTGCGCCTTTCTTGGCCGCTCTTATTCCCGACCCAAACGCCTTTTTTGATTGTTCCACCTTTTTTGCGGGTCCCAACGTTTCCTACACACCGCATCCTTGCTTGCAACATTTTGCCTTTTTTTTCCACTGACCCCCGGCTGGAATGTCCTTAAACCGCCCTCTTAACCAGGGTGAGCCCCCCCATTTTGGTGGACGTGTTCAGAAGTTTTTGGACCTTTGTTCTACACCACAGTTGCTTTGTTAGGTGATCCTATTCCATGCCCCGTTTGCTCTTTCTGACAATTTGCATGTTTGCTTTTTTTTTTTTGTCTTCGACGTCTTCCACCGGTTAGTTAATCGACAATGCCCCAGGTTCCAGTTCTCAGGCTGGCCGGGCCCCCTTTTTTTTTTTCCCAATCGCCGAACTTTTGTTTGAAAGGAATTTAGGGCCCGGCGGCAGTGCTAAGGGACGAAGTTTTTTGCAGGGCCTCTTTTCCTCGGCTTCTTCCCAAGCCAATGGGCTTTTTATATGGACTTGACTGTTTCGATTTGCACTCGACGCGGTGATGTTGTTAGACGAGTCTTTTTTTTTTGGGAGGACACCAGAGGAGGTTGAGCACGTACTTCCCCATGACCCCCACAGGTTTCCCACCTCGGGAAGACCCCTTTCGGGACAATACGTTGAATTTCTTTCTTCCAAGTATCTTCCCGGACTAACCCCCGGTCCCCCCCCCAGGAGGCCGTATCCCTGTTTTTCTTTTGCCATCTTTTTTGTTTCCCCCTCTCCCATTTGGATCAGGTCCCCCTCGATGGTCCGTGGAAACCCCCTTAAACCTTTCAGGGTCCTAACCACGACCGGTTCCCTTCCGTTTCTCGTTGTCTTTTTTTTGGCCCGGCAACCCCCCCCTCCTTCATAAAATGGTTTGCCCCGTTCGGAAGGATCTTGATGGTCCTTTGCCGGGTAGGTTTTTTTCCCTACCACCAACTGAGTGTGGGGCCGCTTCCTTATTTTCTTTTTACGAGTTCGTGCACCACTATACAATCTGTGCCAGTTGTTGCACATTCTTCTGTTTTAGTTTTTGAGGTTTGGACAGTTTCCTTTGGCCTTGCTTGTTAAGTGTGGGTTGCCCCGGCCGTACCCGTTTCTCCGGCGTCTAGTTTCCCAACCGACTCCGCTTTCCGGTTCTCAAGTTCCCTTTTTCCTTTCTGAGCAATTTTTTGAATTTTGTTTCTTTTAGGACCTTTCCGGTCCCCTTCCGAACTCTTCGACCCTTGGTGGTGTGTTTTTCTGCCGTCCCCGAGTTTTAAAACGTAAAAGCCAGTTTCCCGGGTTGGCCCTCCCCTACCCTTCACACAGGGTGCTCGAATTTTTCTTCCCTCCCCGTGGTACATTTTTTTTTGGCCTGAGGTCCTGTTTTTGTGTGGATTATTTGTCCTTTTCGGTCTCCCTGCCGTTCGCTCATGGAGACATTTGTTTTTTTCCCCCCCCCCCCAAATGGTCAAACTTTCATCCCTCAAATTACTGAATGGCCCCCCGGGGCACCCGATGTTGAACCCTTTTCGGCCATTCGCCCCCCCCGCTTTGATCCTTCCTGATGATCGACTCTTTCGTCCGGCATTGGTTCCTCGCAAAGTACCCTTTAAACTTTCACCACCCGTTTGATTAATTTAACCTTTGGGTTTTCCTTCAGCCCGGGTTGAGGTTCTTTTTCGACCTTTTCGTCTCGTTCATTGTAGACTGATGGCCTTGCTTTTTGACTAGACCTCGTTCTTTTTTTTTTTTTTTTTTTCTTTCAATTACCCCCCCCACACTTGTGATCGTTTTCTAACCTTTGATCTACCCCCCACTTTTTTTTTAGTGTTTTTTTAACCTTCCTCCCCGTTTCCCCCCGTGGCGGCGGTCTTTAGGGAGCCCAAAAATTTGTCCATACCCCAAGGTTTTTCCGAGTCTACCACCGGAATCCAACCCCTTTTTTTCCCCTGTCTGCGATCTTTCCCGTGGGGCCATCAATGTTTTTTTTTTCCGACTTCCTCCTTTTTTCACCTCATGCGAGGCGGTTTTTTTCTCGCCCTTGCGTTTGGCCTGTCCAGAGGCCTTTTCACCCTTTTGCCGTTTGCCTTTATTTTTCCCCTCTTTCCTCTGAATAGTTTGTTGTTATTCGGCCCCCCCCACACTGTTGTGGGTTTTTCCTTCAGGCGTTCATGGTCCTTCCATTATCGGCTGCACGCTTTCTGAATAGGGTTGTTTTGGGTTCAGTTGTTCTAGGTGGAGAACATTAGAAATTTTAACTACTTACTTTTTTTCTTCCCCGGGCAAGGTTCACTGACACCCCCTGTCCCATACTGCCAGGAACTTTCTTCCCTCTGGGTTCCCCCGCCCCTGTTCAGTGCTCCGCAGTGTTTCTCGATGCGTTCGGTTGATTTCTTGCCTGGTTTTCCCTTTTTTTTTTTCCCCCCGGTCTCTCGCTTTTCGTTCTCCCCCAAATTATAGTTGAAAATCCTTCGGTCCATGGTCGGTGGCCTTTTACTCTTTTTTTCGTCAGAGCCGGGCTTGAGGCTTGTTATGGGACTTTCAATCTTCCCCCCTCCCCAGCCGCTTGGGTCGTTCAGCAAACCAACCCCTTTGGGTTTTTTTTTTTTTTTTTCCTTTCCCTTCGTTTTCAACTCGAGCGGTTTCCTTTTGGCCGTACGTTTCCCCTGACGAAGCCTCCCCCCCCTTGGGGCCGCCGGGTCCCCCCCCCCTTTTTTCGTTTTTTTTGTTTTTGTTTCTGTGTGACCCTTTGTTTCATCCCCTGTTTGAGTCCCCCCCGAAGTCGGGTTTTTTTTACCCCTACGACCACTCCTCCACCTTTCTGGACCACCACAAACTTCTCCTTTGCCCAATTCTTGACAAACGGTTCGTTGTCGTTTTGGCTGAAACAGGCGTTTTTCTTGCTTTACCCCCCCCTGGCTGTCCTCTACGTTCTGATCCGGTCCTTTTTTTGTTCGATCCCCCCCCTTTTCTTTTTCCCCCGCCGACTTTTTTTGCAGCTTCCCCCCCATTCGTTCCGGCTTTTCGTGTCCTACCCACCCCCCAGGAGTTCATGTGCAACGTGCTTTGGGTTCCCCTTGCGACGCTTTTCCGGTCTCACCAACACGCTCCTTTGCGGGTTTTTTTTCATCGTCCACCACTTTGTTACGTCTCCCCCGCTCCGCGGCGCCGTTCTTTTCAACTTGAAGATTTTTTTTTGTTTTGTTTTGGTTTTTTTGTCCTCCCCTTGTCCCCGTTCTGGGTTGTTCCGCCTCCGCGTTTTTTGGCCACAGTTTTCCTCACCCCGTGAACTTTACACTCCCTTTGCCGGGGTATAAACGGTTCTTTTTTTGCAAACCCTTTTTTCCCACCCCTCCCCCCTTTGGAACGCGCCAGGTTTTTCTCTTCTTCGCTTGCCTGCCCTCCTTTGGGGGTTTAACCGAGTCTTCCCCCCCCTTTTTTCGCCTGGTGCCAGTGATGTCCCCACATCGACCCTTTTTAGAACAGCATAGTCTTTTTTTTTTCCAGAATGCCACCCACCACACCTACCCCCTGAAAGTTTTCCTTGAGTCGCCCAGGTGCTCCTTTTTTAGTTTTTGCACTTTCTATGAGAACACACCAGAGCAAGAAGGACATGCCAAACAACGGTCCTGGACCCGGGGGGAGAATCTATTCCCTTTTTTTTTTTTTTTTTAACAACCCCCCCCCCCCCGTTTCCACCCTTCTTTGAATTCCCTTCCAAACCGCAACGTATCCCTCTTTTCCCCCCCTGACCCCAATTGTCCCTGTAGTTTGTGTCCAACACTTCATTTCTTTTGGAAGGTGCTCGGTTGGTCGTGACACCCCGATGTTCACCTTTTTTTGCTTTTTGCGGTCTGGGCCGACATTCCCCTGTTTTCTTGCAACACCCACCCCCTTCTTTTTCCTTCCAAGGTCAGTCAACCCCCCCCTGTGTCCCACCTTGGCCCAAGGGGGTACCTCGGCTTTTCCCCACCTCCCCCACCATTTTGCCGGCCGTCTTCCCGGGATAGTTTGTTGGGTCGGAGGGGGTGTTTTTGCCCTGTGCACACCCCTCATGCTTCATTAGCGGAAGCACCG
>Ga0179593_1723051_pt1 | contig 17543 bp, 27 predicted proteins | sample CZODoug2_1_08_16_FD_185931 | JGI IMG/M metagenome (GOLD analysis project Ga0179593, IMG submission 185931) | Vadose zone soil fungal communities from Angelo Coast Range Reserve, California, USA - CZODoug2_1_08_16fungal (PacBio error correction) | ecosystem: Environmental > Terrestrial > Soil >... | reverse complement strand
CGCTCGTATTGCTTTTCCCCCTTCCCCCTCTGACCCCTTTGCGATACATCGAGGCTTTCTCTATTCCTTCGTCCTGCCATCCCTCCCCTTGGGATTTCCTTTCCTTTTCTTCCGTCTGTGAACAGGTTTTGTCTTGAGGCTACTCTCCTCTTGTTTTCTCCGTTTTTGCGGACAGACTGCGTTATTTTGCGCCGGATCGGTTCGACACTTTTTTTTTTTGAGAGTTTTAGTCCCTCTCCGTCTCTGTTTACGCTGGAACATTGGCATGCCTTGTGCCTCCTCCCCTCTTAGTTTTCTTGGCTCCGGGTGCTCAGCATTTAGGTTCCTTCATCTTCACACCCGGGTTCCCTTTTCAGTCAATTACATCCCAAGTTTTTCTTTTCCCGTTGCTGTTGACGCTCTTCTTTTTCTTTTTTTTTGTTTTTTGTCTGAGTCTTTGTGCCCGGTTTATTGTTTTTCCCCCCTTTCTTATCGGACGACCTTTTTGTGTTGATTTTCCCCTCACAAGTACTGAGGTTTTTTTTGGATTGAGATTCTTTTTTCTTTTCGTTGACCACTTCCGTCGTTTGTTTTGCCTTGTTTGAGCCTTTTCTGCCTTGAGTCGTTTTTTTTAGTATGCTTTGTCCCTCCCTCTTACTGGGACTTTTTGATTAGTCTGCTTGCGCTTGCGGCTGGAGCGCCCCCCTCCTCAAAGGCTTCCCCTTTCCCCCCGGGTGAGGTATCGGTTTTTGGTGGATTGTTTTATTCCCCTTCCTTTTTGTCTTTTGGTACGGATGTGTGATTTCATCCGGGGCCGATTCCTCCTGTCTTGCCTGTCGCTTGTGCGTAGTGTCCTGCCCTCACCTCCCCTTTTCTTTGCTTTATTCAGGGGTGAAACGGCGCGTTTAGTGGGTTTCGGTTCCTTCCCCCGGTCTTTGCCACTGAAGCGTTGAGCTGGCTTTCGGGGGTCGGATTGGTTTCTTTTCCCCCCCTTCATTTGGGTTTTGGCCAGGTTCTTCCTATTTGCTTCAAGACGGGAGAGAGTCCCCGATTTTTTTCGTTCCTTTTTTTTTTCTCCATCTGTTTGGTGGGCCCCGTGGCTGGATGTTTTTCACTGTTTTTGCCTCCTTTTTTGCGGACCTGGGTAAGCATTTGCCCCCCCTTCTGGGTGGCTTCCGAGCATGCGACTTTTTAGACGGTGCTCCCTCTTTTTTGCGTTTTTTGTTCCCCTTTTGCTTTGATTTGTCTTTTTTTCCCCTAAGTTGTTGTTTCACGTCCCCCCTTCTCCTGACTAACATTGTCATTGTTCTTCGTTTTTTTAGGTTACTTTTTTTCCCCCTTCCCCCCTGGGATTACGGAAGTTTACACTTTTTGGGTTTGGACTCTTTTTCTGAGTTTTTTTTCCCTCTGCTGGCTGCATTTCGTCATTGTTGTCTCTCTCTTATTTCCCCTTTCGTCCCTTTTGAATTTGCTCCAGTCGTTGGGGGAAGGGTTTTGAATTGACCTTTCTCCTTCTCTTGTTTGATTTTTTTTAAGTGTGATATGCCACTCCTCCGTAATTTCGATAACTCGATGGGCTTGATATGAATTTGAGGTTTTTGCCCCTTCTCGTTTCGTTTTGGGTATTTCGTGTCGGGATCCTCCTTTCAGGTGCCCCTCTTTGTGACTGGCCTGCGCGATATGTTGTCTTTTTCCTTAGATTTACATCATTTTTTTTTTTTCTGTGTCCGAGTTTTGATCCCTCCCCCCATGAGGTTTCTTTCCCCCCCACAATCAATCCCTTTTTTCCTTTTAACCCATTCTTAAATTCCTCCAGGACACATTTAGCAACGTCCCCAATCCTTTCCCTTCCCCCGTTTTTTCCCCTGCGTCTTTTCTTCCCCACTACGCTGGTTCTAGCCCCCCGCAGGAATCCAGAAAGGCCTTTTCCCTCCCCCGTTACTTCCATTCGTCCGCCGCACACAATTTGTCCCCTTCCTTCACCGTTTTTTTTTTGGAAGTTCCTCCTCTCTTACTGCCAACAATTCCGTCGAGCATTCCCCCGCTTCCCTCCTCTCCCTTCCCCCTTTTTTTCTGCTCCCTCTTTACTAAACTTTTCCCCTTTCCGATTGTGTTCCCCCCACATTCAACGGCCATGACGTGCCCTTCCCCCCTTTGTAAACCCCCCTGTTTCTCTGTTCAATTTTTTTCCTTTCGAGTGTCGTCACCAGGCAACGTCCCCGGCCTTACTTTTCCCTCTTCTCCCGTTGTTCCCCCCCCCTCCCGGCCCCCCCCCGCCCGGCGGCCCATTCTAGTTATCACATTCTCTTGGTCCCCCCATGCTAGAATGCCCCCGTTCCCCGCATTTAAACTCCTTTTCCTCTTGACCCCGGCTAAAACGATAGCCACCCCCCTTTCCCTCAACCACCCCCGGCCACCCCGCCCCTTTGACCCCCCCCCTCGCCCCACCGATTTACTTTTTCTTTCCCTCCTGTCGAACCTACGTTTAAAGTTCGCCGGCCCTGCTTTGGTCCCCTGTTGATAGACCCCCGGCCCGCCCCTCCGCACCCTCCTTTTTTTTCCTCTCCCCCCATAAATGGAGAAAAACCGTCGAACTCACTTCCGTTTTCCACCTGTTTTTCCCAGACTTTCCACCTACCTTTTTATTTTTTTGCCCCATAACGATCCCCCTTGGATGCCTTTCCAGTCGTTAACGGGCACCCTTTGGCATCACTCTTCTTTCTCGGTTTTCCCAGATTCCAAGCCGTCTCACTCCACCAAAGCCACCTTTTTTCCTTTTTGAAATCACTCAAGCATGTTAGATTTCTTCCCCCTTTCCTTTTTTTGCTCCAGTAACGTTCGGCCCTGCATTCACCTTCATTTCCCCCACCCCTTTCATCCCGGTGAATCTGTTTTCGCATATTCCGACCCCTGACACCCACTTGCAGCACTTTCGAACCCTTGCTTCCCCCTGGACTTGCCCCCCACACACTTACTTCTGTCCCCGACCCTCACAAATTAATCCTCCCACCCCAAACCCCCCCCTCCCCAGGCAATGTCAACTCTCCCCTCCCCCCGCCCCACTTTTTATTGTGCACCTTCCTCTGGATCACTCCCCCCCTTGCAGCCTCCACCCACTGGTACTCTCCCATCCCTTCCTTTTATCTGTTTCAAGCCGCGCCATGACCTTTTTTTTGGTATTCTTCTTCCCCTTTTCCCCAGTTCAACTTCCAATGGCAAGATCTTGCACGAACTTCTTTGCTCCGGAATTCCCCCTTTCAATCACGATGCGGATTGGCGGTCCTCTCCCCCCTTGTTGTTTTCCGTCTCCATCGACTCGCCTTTTCCCTCCCCTTTCTGATGACCCTTTGTCTTTCAAGTACACCAGATATCCCCCCCTCCTAAGACCATTCTCCCCCTCCCTTCCCTTTACGACCGCTGCGATTGTTCATCTCCCCCCCCCCAACAACGAACTACGATTTTTCTTTTCTTTCCGCACAAACTTCCCTCCCTAGGCTTTTTTCCATCATGGCAGGGGTTTGTTTAAAAAGTCGTTGCCCCTCCCCCCCCCTCTTCGTCCTCTTACAGTTCGCGGTCCCTTCTTATGCGACTTCCGGCAGGTTCTTCTCTTCTCTTGTTGTGTGTTCCCCCCCTCTGAGTTGCCGATATTCAGAAGTATTTTTTTTGCTGAAATACATTCCGCCCTCCCCCCCTATCTGTTTTTGCGCGCTTTTTCCCAACTTCTACTGAACCCCCCTCTCCTGATCATTCAGAGCAGTTCCCAAACTGTTTCTTTTTTTTCTGGTCATTAGGACTCGACCGCGGGTCTCATCTCTGATTGGCTAGAGGTTGTTCTTTTGATTCGTGTTTCGATTTTGTCACGTCCTTTGATTCTAGTCTTTCCTTTTAACCTGAGTAGATGTTTTTTCCTTTTGAACCCACCCCTGTTGGCTGATTTTCCCGAATGACTTGTTTGTCTTTCATTTGTCTTTTTTCCCCTGTTGGTCCCTTTTCTTTTCCCTTACGCTTTTGACATTCTTTTCACTTACGATGAAAACAACCCCTCTTCTCATGAGTTTCCTAGTACGATTCGGACGGAGTTTTTTGAATTTGAAGGGGCTTGTTTTCTCTACCTCTCATTTTTCCTTTTCTGATTTTTTTGTTGGCTTTCCGGTTCAAATTTAAACTGATTAGTTTTAGGTGGTTTAATCAATTTTTTTTAGTGTTGTTTTTTTTTTTTTCTTCTCTTTTTGATTTTTTTTTTTTTTTTTTTCTTTTTTCGCCCGTAGCACCTAGGTTTTTTCCCTTTGTGAGCCCTTATTGCGCCTGGAGGTTCGGATGGTCTGGTTTTATGCGTTTTAAGTCTCTTCTTTCTCCCTTCTGTTTTGATTTATGCTGTTTTTCGCTTTCCTCTTTTTTTTATCTGCCCAGTCAGAAGGCATGTGCCTTTCTTTTTCTCATTTTCCGGTTATTTTTGGTCTGGCGGGGTGAGCATCTGTGCTTGGCAGTCAAGTGATTTTGATCGTTTTTTTCCTCTGGGGATTCCAATCTTTGGCCTTCCCCTTTCGTGAGTCCTTCTTTTCTTTTACTCCAGGCTGGTTTTTTTATGAACTTTTTATCCCCTCTTTGGCGTCCGGGTGCTGATTTTTTTTCGGGTTCTCTTCTTTTTTTTTTGTTCCTTGCCCTTTTTCTTTTTTGATTCGGGTTTGTTCTTTGGGATAGCTTTTCCACGGCCGGCTCTGGGCTTTCCCCTGATTGGCTGATTGCGATCGAGTGCTTCCGGGTTTTAAGCGTTTCTGTTTCCCTCCTGTGGCCGTGCTGTTCAAGGGTGCTTTTTCTTTTTTTCTTTGGTTCTTTTTTGGCGCTGGGGTCTGACATGCTGCCCCCTTGTAGCCGGGGGAGTAGTTTTTCTGCCGGACTATTTCTCCCGGTCCTTTCGCTCTTCTTGGGCCGTTTCTAACGTCTCTTTTCTTTTTTTTTTTCCCGTCTCACGCCGAGTGTTGACCCTCCCTCTCCCTTTCCAGCTACATGTTTTTGCCCCTTTTTTATGGTTGCGGTTGAGTTACGGTGTTCCAATCGTTGAGTCATCCCTGAATCCTGGGGGCGGCGATTAGGGCCAGCCTCCTGAGGTTTCTTTTTTTTCGATTCTAGTCTGGACTTCTTCCGGTGTCTTTCTGACTTTTCCCTCTTTTCTGATGCCCTTGCTTTTTGAACATGTTTCTTACCTTTTCTTGAATTGATCGACCATTGCGAGGGATTTTTTCCAGGCTCTGGTCTTTCTTCTCCTGACTTTATTGTTTCCCTCGGGTTGCGCTTGGGTTCGCATGTCTTCCTTCTTTTCCTTTGGTGGACTTTTTTTCCTTTTCCTTTTCTATCCCCTCCCCCTCATCCTTGCTTCATGTTGTTTTCTCGCTTTCCCTGCAAACCAGATCGCGTTTTTCCCCCACCATTCCCCACTTTTTTTTTGACCCAAGTGATTTCCAGTTTGTCCCCTGCCCAGATCACTTGCATGACACTGGTTTAAGGGACCCCCTTTCCTCTCCGATTAATCCACTTTTGCAATTTCCACGGTCCTCTCCCTGACACTTGCGAACAGTTCATCTCCACGGCATCCTTCCTTTTCGGCACTTCCCATAAACTTTTGGACCCCCTTCCGTCTCCTACTCTGATACTACCCCCCAAGCAAGCTCTTTTATTCCCCCAGATCGTCCCCCTTTCCCCCCCAGCTTTTTAAAATCGCCCTTCTTTTTCCCAAAATCAACCTGTCTGTTGGCAGTTCCTTCGTCCGGCACTTTATTTGGTTTTCCCCCTTCTCGCAGTTCGTTCAACGGGAGAACTCTATTTTTCCCCCCCGGGCAGATCCGGACTTTCCCCCCCCCCCCTTTCTTGTTATAGGGTATCCCTCCTTGGTATTTATTTTCTCTTTTTTTTTCCTTCCCGTCCCCACGCAGCCCCACCATTTTACCATTTTATGCCTCTTTTTAACAACCTTTCTTCCCCCCCCCGATTCCCTTTCCTCCCCCTGGCCACGTTTCCCTTTCTTGCGAACAAAAGGGCCTACTCTTGATTTTATAGATCTTCCTCCGTCCGTCGCCGCGGTGAGTGATCCTCTTCCCCCCCCCCCCCGTCCCTCAGAATCCCATCCGCTTTTCTGACCCACTCCTTTCGTTAGAGACAGCACCCTACCCTCCTCTTTTTTTATAACCATCAGAGCACACGTGCTGGCTTTCCTACCCCCCCTCCCTTCTCCTTAGATGCGCGCTTAATGGCCCTTTTTTTTTTAGTCCACACGTTTCCCTTTTCTCCAGTCCAAGGCACCTTCCCCTCCCCAATGCAAATACCCACAGTGGGCTTCTCTTTTTTTTTTCCCTTTTTTTTTTTCCTTTTCCTGCCTCTTAATCCCCTCATCCCCCTTCATCCCAGTCCCCTCCTCCCCTTCCCTTCTAGAAAGTCCCGCCGAACTCCCGGCGCAAAGAACCAGTTCACTTTATTCCCCCCCCCAAACCTTCTTTCGTGCTTGTCAACTCCCAATCATCCGTAACCGTTTACCTATTGGAAAATTACGTTTCCACTTGCCTGCGCAATACGCCTTCTTAATCCTCCCCCCCTCCCTTTCCTTACAAGGTTTTTAGATAAACGACGTTTCCTTTCCGCCCCAGCGCGTGGGATGTTCCAACAACCCCCCCCCCCCCCCCCCCCCCCATTGTTTCCACCCGTCCCCTTTTTTTCATCGTTTTGGACTTTTTGCATTCTTGGCCGAATTGGACCCATTCCCTCATTGCTCCACATTCGAAGAAATTACTCACCTTTTTTTTTTTCCCCTTTCTCACCCTTTTCACTCCACTCGCCTTTCTTCCCGACCCTCGGACCCCTTTTTGTCTAATCGACCCCAGGGTCTTCCCTTTCCTCCATAGAAACTACCCTCCTGTAGACCGCCCCCCCCCCCCCACTCCACTGATGATCCATCTTGGTTTTTGTCTCAATTCAATTTTTCCCCCCCTTCCTTCTGTGGTAAATTTTGTTCTTTCCTTCCGGAGTGTTAAAATTAGAGATTGACTTGAGTTTTTCATTTTCCCTTTGGGCTGGTCTGTTTCTCGATTTATTCGATTTTTGCAGTTGAAATCTCTTCTCCCCCCTTTTGTTGGTTGTTTCTTGTGTGCAGAGGCTGGCACTGCCTGATTAGATCCTACCCTCTCTTTCCCCCTTTGTCCCCAACTTCGTTTCCTTTGCCCTATCTCCTTTCAGCAGAATGACCTACCTTTCTTGCTTTAATGTCCGTGCAAGATGATCGTCCAATTTTTCCTTTTTTCGACCCCCGGTGGTCTTTTTTTCTCTCTTTCTTGCTGAAGGCCTTCCTCTTTCTACCCCCCTTTCCCTTCTACACGCAATTGCTTCTTGCCAAGGCGTCCTTCTTTTTTTCTTTACTCTTGAACCCTGGGAGATGCTTTACTTTCCCCTGCGATTCTTTCTTCCGTGGCTTTCCGCATTTTTTCTTTCCTTCTTTTTCAAACCTTCAGTCTGTGTAATGGGTCCTTTTTTGGCGAATTTCCACCACATAATGGGCTTGTTGACGGCGTCTTTGCTTTTTGATGGTATTGTGTCCCTTCTTTGGCCAAGGTTTTGTGGCGACCATCTTTCTCTTGCTAATTATTTGTTGTTGGCCGGTGTCATTTTTGCCCCAAAATTGCCCTGGTTTTTGGGCTGTCCTGTTAGTTGTCCCCCCCCTTTCCTTTTGTCCCCACTGGAAGTCCTTGTTTGATGGAGGTCTGTGTTTTTTTCTCGATATGCGGTGGAATTTCTTTTTTGCTTTCTTTCTCTTTTTATTTGCTCCTCGCGGCAGTGGAGGGCGGTACCTCCATTATGGATACCCTTTCGTTTATTATGTCCTTTGGTTGCGCTGGAGTTCCCTTTTCTTTGAAGGGTCTTTTTTTTCCTTTTTTTCTTCATCCGTGGGTCCTTTGGTGAAGTTTCATGAGATCGGATGTTGCGACAAGTAAAGCTTTTTGAGGGTGCTTGCCTTTTTTTCCCCCTTTTTATCCCTTGGCGTCGCGGTGCTGTTACTTTCTTCTTTTAGACCCCTTATTTTTGCCATTGGAGTTCGTTTTTTTTTTTTTGAGATCTTTTTTCCCTGGTGCTTGCTCCTGGAATCGGCTGGTTTGCTTGTCCCCCCCCCCCCCCCCCCCCCTATTTAGTCACGGCTCCCCTTTTTATGATTTTGGTCCCCCGTTTGTTGAGGCTTTTTTTTTTCGGGTGTCGTTCTTTGTCTTTTAAGTGGCGATCGTGGAGACTTTCTTTTTCATGTTCCCCTTTCGTTGCCCTTGGTCGGTAGTCCCCCGTTCCCCCTAGCGGATTTCTTGTTGTGCTTTGTTAGACCCCTTTCGTGCTGTTCGGGTACTTCACGCGCGTTTTCTTTCACTTCTCGTGCTCCGTTCATTCTACTTCTTCAATGTTTGAACCTGAACATTTTTTTTTTCCATTTACCCCCTTTCCATTGCAGAGGCGCTAGGTCTTCCTTTTTAATTTTTTTTCCCCCCTCAGTTTGCGTATACGTAAGGGAAGTGGTTTCCTTTGAGGGTTGTTCTCTTTAGTATGTGCCGCGATGATTGGATTTTTTTTTTTTCCTTTTTTTTTTTTTTTTTTTTTTTATTTTTTTTTTCTTCTTTTTTTTTTTTCTATCCTGTTGGAGTCCTTTGTACTTTCCTTTCCTGAGTGTGCTGGCGGCGATGAATTTATGCGGTGTGGATCTCCCTTTCTTTGACAACCCTTCATTTAACTAAGTGTTCTTTGGTTGGATCTCCTTTTACCTTGTTTTGGATGAATTTCGTTTTTTGGCTGTCTTCTTTTCCTTTTTCTTTTTCTTCTGGGGAGATTTGGGCGCGTTCCTATTTTTTTTTTTATATTCTTATCTTTTTTCCCCCCCCCTTTTGTTTTTTTTCTTGATCCCAGAAATATTTTATCCTGTCCTGTCCCCCACAAGTCTTCCGGAACTGATTCCCCCCCCCGCTAACCCTCCCCCCCCGCCGACACTTTGCTTTCCCATCCTTTCCATCTCCCCCCCCCCCCCGCCCGCGTCTTTAGACTTGTTTTCCCCATCCCTCTAACCCCTTCCTTTTAACAATTTTTTTAATTCACTCTCTAAAGCTGATGGCCAGCTTTAGCCTTTGTTTTTTTCAATTAACTTTATTCCTTCATCCCCCCGTGACTTTTTGCCATCTCACACATTTTTCACCGCTTTTTGCGCACTTTCAACCTTGATCTTTCTTTTACCCCCTGGTTCGCCAGTCTTCCCCAGGATTAACCTCCCAATTCTTAACCTCTGGGTACCCACATTCACTTCTTTGCCCCCTTTTCCCGACTTCTTCCCAATGTCAGTTGGTTTGGAGATGGCTTGTCTTTCAACCCTGCCCCCGTCTGCGTCCGGCTAACCCCTCATACTCTGAAGTGTTATTGCCAGTCCTCCCAGACCCATCGCGCCGGTCTCAGTCGCATCCTCAGTACTTCCGTTGCCCACGCAATTTGTCCACACTTCCCTTTTCTCTAACAAACGAGACCCGATTCGTCCACTTAATACCAGCAGGAACTCTTGCTCCCACACTTTTCCCCCTGATTTTCTCACCTCCGTTTTGAAGTTTTGTTAACTTTCCCCTGAACTCCCCCTTCCCCCCCTTTCCGCCTTCTGCCGGGCCCTTCAACCCTTTACCCCGCCCCCTCATCATCCCCTTAATCTTTTTTCTTTTCCCTCCCCGTCGATTGATTCACAATTCGTCCCTTAAGTCTGTTTCTCCACCTGATTGACCGACTGATTGTTTCTCCCTCCCCCCCTTACCGGTTATGTTCACGCTCCCTTACTAATCTGGACCCCGGTCTTTCCAACGTTGTCCATCCGCAGCAAGACCTTTCCCCCTGGCCAGTCCCTTTAATCCGGGAAATCATCCCACCGCTTCCCACTTTGTCATTTTCATGTGCTTTTTTAGGCCCCGAGTGCAGCCTTGAATCGTCACGAACGGTGTCCCCTTTTTTCCCTCCCCTATTTTCGCCCCAGCAACTCTTTTTCCTTTGCTCCCCATTTCCTTGGCACAACTAATGCGGTCGAAGAAACTCTTCCAACAACCTCTCCCCTCCCTTGGCACATTATTCCCGTGCTCCACAATGGCTCGCGACCCCCTTCTTCTCCAGATTACCCGAAGACCCCCTTTCCCCTTGACTTATGCCCCGAACAGACGTACAGTTGTTTCTTTACGGATTCCCTGTTCTGGTTGGGTTGTCGTTTTTTCCATACCCCGCACTTCCCCCCCCCTCCCTTCCTGTTCTGCTGTGGGCCATCCCCGGTCCCCTTTTTGAGCCCAATCCCAACGATAAACCCTCCTCCTCCACTTCCCCCTCTTTGCCACCCTTGTTGTTTTCCTCTCCCCTATCACTTGCAACTTTCTCCACATGATCGACCACAAACAACCGCTAGACGTCCCCCCCCCCCCCCCCCCCTCCCCTTTAATCTTAGTTCCAGCTCAACCTCTTCCCCTTGTAGAAAGTTTCCCCCCTCCCATTGATTGGACTAGCCCTCTTGTCCTCCTCCAATCCCTTTTTTGCTTGGTTTTATTGTTTGTCATTTGCGTTTTTTCCCCCCTACGAGTCGAAGTCTTTCCTAGTTTACCGTCTGTGTCAGGCTTCTTCTCTTTCTTCCTCCGCCCCCCTTCCCCCTAGCCTTCCTTCCCCGTTGGTTTGTTCATCTCTTTCCTGTTGAATCTATGACGCTTTCCCTAGCGCTCTCCTCGAGGCAGGGGGTAAAAGATGCCTCCTCCCCCCCTGCCCCCCCCCTTCTCATCGCTGCACACGATGATCAATCTTTTTGTTCTTCCTTTCCGAGCCCCGGGAGCTTCTGCTTTTTTCTTTTTTTTTTTTTGAAACTTCGTGGGCGAGGGAAAGGATGACGAATTGCTCTCTTTTCCCGGTTCTCTTTTTTGGTCCCGCTGAAAACATGTTGTCTCCCTTCCTTCGACCTTCTTCTTGCTGCGTCCCTTTTAAGTTGGTCAGACCTTTTTTTTTTTTTTTCCCCCTTCCTTGCATTCCGCCTTGTGTTGAATGTTTTTTCCCCCCTTTCAGCCTTCAAACTTTTCCCCCTCCTGCTTGGTCGCGCTGGATTCCCCTTTGATTTGAATTTTGAGGGCTTAGGGCGATTCTCCGTCTCTTCTTTCCCCTTCCCACTTTCCCTTTGGACTGTCGAATGTGTTCCTTCTTTCCCCCCCTGGTTTATATGGTTGGTCCTTTTTCCAGACCTGCTCGGTGGAACTTCATTGCCTGGAGTTCCTTTGTGTGTTCTTTTCCTTTCTTTCACCCCTTTTTTCCCTTTTTGTATTGCGGATTTGATACCTGTTGGTGACTTCCTTTTGTCTGCTCCCCATGCGTCTTTTTTTTGCGGTGTTTCTCATTTGGGGCTGTTTTTTTTTTCCATCTGTGGACACCCCCCCCTTTTCCCTCTTTTTTTTCTTTTGTCTAGGTTTGTCCCCGGTGGCTCCCCCCTGCGGTTGACCTTTGCTTTCGTTGCTTGGGCTGTACTCCTTGGTGATTTGCTTTTTTTTGGAGGGAATGGCGTTTGCCTTGGTTACCGTCTCTGGCATGTCGAGTTCTTGCTGATTCGGGGCGGGTGATCGCCCTTTCTTTTTTTTTTAGTTTTATGTGTATCTTTTGACATCTGATCCCTTTCTTGTTGGGAGTGTTGGCCGTGATTGCGTGCCTTGGGGTTTTTCCCCTTTCCCTTTGGTACATGCTGTCATTTTTCTGTTACATCCATTTCAGATGTTTTTCATTTGTATTTCCGTTCTGGTGAGTTTTCACGTTTCCTTCTCCTGTGATGCCTCCATTTTTCCCACGTCCGCCGGCCCGATTTTTTCCCTCTTTTGACCCCCTCACCTTTTTTGAGCTGAGTGGCCTGAAGGTAATTCCCCCCTCTTCCCCCCGATTCCAGTTCCCCCCCCTTTTGGTTTGAAGATCGGCCCCGGGCTTCGGTCTTTTTTCCTGGACGGATTGGCCTCTATGGGGTTTTCCCCTTGTCATTGAGGCGCGGCGTGTTGTTTTTGCTTGCCTCTCCACCTTTTTCGCTCGGCTGTCTGCACGTTTTTTTTTTTTTTCTTGATTTGGATTTGCCCCAAAGCGTCCTGGCATTTTTCATTCTTTTCTTCCAGTCGGGCCCTTCCTGTTTGCTGGATCCTTTCTTCTTTTCCTTCTTTTTTCGCGCGCGGCGTTGCTGGACTCTCTTCATCATACCCCCGTGAGAGTGATCTTTTGCAAAATCCTGTCCGGGACAACATCCTCCCCCCTCATTTAATCCCCCCTGTCCTCCCCAGGTCCCCTCCTCACCCCTCCTTTAATTTTAAATGCATATTGTCAGCGCTTACCCATTTACTACAATTTTTTGCCTCACCTGTTTCTCACTTCACTGCTGCCACCACAGGTCCACCCGGTCGAAAGCCCGAAGGCGATTCCATCCCATCACTTACTTTTTTTATCGTCACCCGCCGATGCCCAGACGCCCACTTTTATAGATCTTTGGTATCTTCCTTCCCAAGGCAAATCCCCCTTTTAGTACTAATCCATCTGGCGTAACCTTTTTTCCTTAGAACAGGCTTTCCCTTTCTGGCCCTTTTAGGTAGTAGTTTTTTCCCCCCCAGGTTTTTTGTTTTTCTGAGGTCGTACTTTTTTTCTTCAATTTGCTTAGCCCTCAGATTACGAACCGGCCGTAAGAAACAAGTTGTCCTACACCTCTCTCTTTCCTTAATGCTAGAACTGGATCTTTCCCCCTTGCCCAACGATGAAACCCCCCCCGACAAAATTCTTCCCCAAGTAACCCCCAGTCCACGGCCGTCCCTCGATACCAGGTTACAAGATCGACGACTTGAACTTAACTCTTGCAAAGCCATGAGTACCTTCAAGTCGAGATGCCGGTCGCCTTAAATTTCCCCTTCCCCTTTTAATACCTCCACGGCTTTCCATCCCTAGTTGTACTAAGCAACCTTTACTACCATGATTTCAAAAACCGTTTCTTTGGACGTTTATACCCCCGAGCTTCCCTTCCACGATTCTTTTCCCCATCCAGGACAAGGCTGTTTTTTTTGTAATCTTCCCAGGGCTCCCCCCTTTACGTTTACCTCTCTCCATGGCCGTCCAACTTCCCTCCCTTAACCCCCCTTTTTTTGGCCATGGGCGCCATGCCCTTTGGCGCTGCTTTTTTTTTTTTTTTTTCTCTACATTCAAATTCCTCTCCCGAAATCCCTTCCCTTGACTTTTCTACCCTTTGGCTGAACCCCCTCCCCCAAATCCCCTCCCCCGCAACACGCACAGTCCCCCCCATCAGACCCCACCCCAGCCATTTCCACTTCTACCTTTTTCCACCCGTGAGCCCAATGAATCCCCCTGTTTTCCCAGCCCTTCCAACTTCCCCGTCCCATGGAATCGTCCTTCGGCGTACCTCCATCTTTTTTTTTTTCGAGTTTTCCTGGCGCCCCTCCCCCCGCTTTTCCCCATGTTGAGACAAATGTCCCTTTCCCATGCTCAACCGACGCCTGGACGTCCTCCCCCTGCCAAACTTTGCTTATTACACCCCCCCTCTTAGAATGACCCTCGGAGGCTTTAGCAATTTTCCCCAACCGTATCCCCCGCTTATCCTCCCTTTTCGTTTCATGCCTCGAGACCACCAACTTGATGTCCGATCTTTCGCAATGCCAAGTTTCCTACACTTGCTTTTTCTCAAATTTTTCGATTAATCGCTTCCAGCCGGTCCCAGATCCGATTTTCCTACCCTTCCCCTTTTTGGAGGTGTGTTCCTAGTTGCGGATAGGCTAACGATCTTTCTGATTTTTTTTTAAGATATTTCCCCAAGCTTGGACTAACAGACCTTTTGAGTGCCCCTTTCCAAAATAGTTTTTCGACGCGCAGTTGGTTGAGCTTCGATCTTTCTTTCCCTCGTTTTGCCCTTACGTTTCTACTAATGATTCCAACTGCGATTTTTTTTCTACCTCTTACGGGTGGCGATGCCGAATGCCCTCGGGCTTGGCTTTGTTTAAGTTATTGGGCACTCATTTTTCCCCTGTTCGGGAGCATCCCAAAGTCTATTTTTTTTTTGAGGACTATGGGATTTGGCTGGAGGTCTTTCTTTGGATGTTGCTTTTTTTTTGTCTCTATAGGAACTTGGAACTCCCTGTTTCGTCTCTTTCCCATTGAGGTGTTTCTTCCCTTTGATCCGTTTCGTGTTTGAAGATCTTTTTTTTCCCGCTTGTGAAGTCGGGGATTCATCTGTCAGGTTGATCGAGGTGTCTCATCCGCCATCGATGCTTGTCTCAGTGTGTATCTCCCCCCCAAGACCTTTCCCTTTTAGTACATTTGGCTGATATTCCACCCTTTTTTTTTTTTGGATGTTTGCATGGCGATTAATCTCCTTCCGGGGGCTTTTGATGGGTGACAGCCTAGTTTATTAGGAGAACGACCCTGTTGTTCTTATCATGAGCGTGCTGCTGCTTCGTGCGGCCGTTTGATCGATTCCGGCCTCGTTCCGGCGCTTAGATTCCCAGACCCGAGTCTGTGTTGTTGGGTGTGGCTTTGGTCCCGGGTTGCTGCCCTATCCCCCTCTTGTTGACTGAGGGTGGCTTCGAAGCTCTTTGTGTGGAAGGGACGCGGTATCGGCGCCTTCGTTTTATTCGATTTTATGGCCGAATTAGCCGTCGCACAGCCCCTCCCTCGTGTCCCACTATTGTTCACTTGGCGCTAGCGGTGTGGAGTTTCCTTTAATTCGGGTCTATGAGTTCCCCCCTTTTGTAGATGTGAGCGTTTCGATGATTGCGGTCATTCGCTCCTTAATTTTGGTATCGCGTGCCCCCGCGACTTCTGCAGCTGCTTGATCTCCACACTCGAGACTTTTCGTGCGGGGTTTTTGCCCTTGGCCGATTTTGTTCTTTTGGCCCCTCCCTCTTGCTGATGATAATTCAGTTTGTTGTTGAGGATAACCCCTGTATCAGGCGGCCTCCACCAATAAAATTGACAACCCAATCCCCTAGTCGAGCTTCACCGGAACGATTTCGAAGCCTTAGTCTTTTTTCATCAAATGTACAATCCTCCAGATTGCGCTCCCACGGCCCTTGTGCATACGGGATTCATGCCCATGGCATCGACTCCCAGCATCGTCGATCGCCGCCCCCCTCCACCCCCAGGTCATGGCCCCTTTTCCTATGACGACACCTTACTAGACCACGGCGCGTCCAAATGATTTTGTAGCTGACCGGTTTCGCCCCTCCCGTTAACCTCGTATCGCTCCCCCCGCTATCCCCCCCGGCGCCCCCTCAATCGCGCCTTTTTCTTTCAATATTTCGTTTCATTTTGCCCCCTCTCCGGCGCCATGCCTATTTTCCCCCAGGGGGATTCGCACCACTTTGCCTTCCCACCAATTCAACCCCGACTCGCGCCTCCTTTCCTCGGCCCCACCCATCTCCCAAAAGGGCCTTCGCCTCCCATGGATCTGCCTCGAATCCCGATCCCATTTCCTCACTCGGACGAGCCCTCCCACCGGGTCTTTCTCACTGTTCAGACCACCGTCCATACGCTGGATCCTTTCCTTCCCGGCACACATCGCCGCCCTTTTCCCCCTGCTCCAAGTGCCGCCAGGAAATAATCCCCCGGCCTGCTGGCTTCACTCCTTTCCACGTTCTATAATCACCTCCCGAGCTTCCAGGCTATCTCCAGCACCTTTGGTTGCCAGGGGCATCCCCTTCCCTTGCCACCCCCTAAGGCGTTTTCCCCACAACTTCCCCACCCCGCCCCCACCCACCAGTCCCCAGTGCAACATTCCCGTCAGGCGACACAAAGGTCATTGGCGCACCCCTCTAATCCTTCATTTAAGCCCAATGCCCCTTTCCCACCTTACACCTCTTTTCCTCAGGGATCGTGATAACCGTCCCCTTCCAACCATAATAGGTGACACGAAACCCCTTCTGAGTCCTTGAAGCCGCATTCCCTCCGACTTTCATCGCACCTTATTACCAGACTCAACAGCGATCTCCCCGACAGCTCGAGTTTCCCCCCCCCCTCTGTCTTGAAATCCGGGCTTCCCCCCCTACGTTTTCCGTTATCGCTAACGTCGCCCTCAAAAACAACGATGACGATCATCTGTTCCATCTCCAATGGGCCCCCGGGGGTTTAAACTTGTCTTTCCTTTCCCCCCTCCCTGTTTGAAAATCCGGTTCCGCTCGATTTTTTCTTTCGCTCAGTTTTGGTTTCCGAGACTTGGGGGGCACTCTCATTCGTTTTTTGTTTTGTTGTGATTTCTTTGTCGCGAGAGGCTGGGCCGCGCTGTGATTTCGAAATACTCGTCTTGGTGCACCAAGGACACTCCCGAAATGTTGATTCTTATTTTTCTCCGGTCACTCGGTTCGCTTCGGGATGCTGCATGGGGGTCGGCATTACGGTTCCCGCAGGCTCCGGCTCATTCGTCGTGTTTTTTTTTTGCACGGGTCCTGTTTTTGTTCCTCCTTCCGGGTTTCAATTTTGTCATGTTGTCATGGGGCTCCGCTCCGCATTTCCCATCTGCACATTTTGTAATGCTTGATTGAACATAAACCCGCACAACCTTTTTCCTTTTTTCTGGCCCTTTCGTCCTTGGAATCGGGTGGTTTCTCGCTTATTGCGATACCCCTTGTTGGATTCGGAATGGCCATGGCTCCTGTGTTTGGTTTTGTTTTCCGCTGGTTTTGCCTTTAAACTGGAGCATCTTCTGGTAGGTTCGGTGCGTCTATAATTTCCTGGCTCTTTTGTGATGTTGATTTTTTTTTTTTTAGCGACAGCATCATGCTTGTTTCCCTTCCTGTATTTTTGGTGTGATGGACGCGGCCGATGGATCTCTTCTATCCGGGCCGATAATCCGCGGGCTTTTCTCTTTTCGGATGCCTCCCTGGGTGATTTCTTCCAATTTCCTTTTTTTACAACTTTTTTTTAGTTACCCGGATGGCGTTTTTCCGGAATTCTTGGCATTGACTTGCTGGTTGAGTTCCCTCTCCCTGGTAGCTCCCGGTATTGCTGATTCACTTTTTTCACTTGGTCTCTGTGATCCTGCTTACACGGGGTTGCGCTCTTTGGGATGGCGTGTATGGTGTCCTTTTGATTCCTCTTTTTTGTTCCCTTCCTGTGCACTTGGGGGGGATTTTTTGTTCATCTTTCCCCCTTTACGGATTGAGAGCGCGATGCTGCGGCGTCGTTTGGTTATGTCTGTTCATCAAGTCTTTCCCTTTATAGGCCTGGTCCCCTTTCCCCGCCCATTTTTTTCCCCCCCGTTTGCGCCGGCGCTTTCGAGTGTTCCTCCCCATCCCTTTCCCCTGCCTTCCGCACTGGTGTCGGCAGGAGGGCGGCGATTCGATGGATGATCTGTGGATAGTTTCTCCTTTTTTGGTGAGGGACTTGCGTGATTTCTATGGCCCCCACGGCGCATTTTTTCTTGCTCTCAGGTGATCCAATTGGACGGGCGCATTGAGGTTCTCCTTAGTGTTGGTGTTTTGATTCCTTTGTTCCTCCTCAGTGATTTTTTGTTGCGTTTTCGTTCCTTTGCTGTA
>Ga0179593_1667808_pt1 | contig 17545 bp, 15 predicted proteins | sample CZODoug2_1_08_16_FD_185931 | JGI IMG/M metagenome (GOLD analysis project Ga0179593, IMG submission 185931) | Vadose zone soil fungal communities from Angelo Coast Range Reserve, California, USA - CZODoug2_1_08_16fungal (PacBio error correction) | ecosystem: Environmental > Terrestrial > Soil >... | reverse complement strand
CCGCCGGTGTCCTTTCCTCTCGCCTCCTGATCATCTCTTGGAGGCTGGCTTTTTCAAGCAGCTTAGTTATCGGTTGAAGTTTTTTATCCCTTCCCAGACTATGGACGGCAGTTCCGGTCCTCACCGGCGGGTATCGGAGAGTCTTCGGTGCCCTTCGTGTTTCGATTTGAACGCCCACTGTCAGAGGCCGGTTCCGGCGAACTTTGACCCACCCCTAGACCCCGTTGCCCAATCCCCCCTCTGGCGAAGGATGGTGGGGGGGCAAAAAGCTTGGCCTCTGGTGTTGCACAACCCTCGAGGTTTTCGTCTCCCGCCTCTTGCCGGTTCCTTATGTCCCTAAAATCGCGACATCTTTCTGCGCCGGCGAGAGCCGCTTCGCCTCTCCTGCTCGCGCAGGGTGTCCATGTCGGTCAACCTGGCTTTGATCGACCCCCCGCGATGCTGTTCCCTTCGACCGCTTAGGGACACCCTGAATGGATTTTTGCGTGACGGATCTTAGTGAACACCAATTCGGCCGGGTCTCCCCTCCTTTCGCTCGATTACCACGCTGTCCCCGTAGTAGAAGATCTACCCTCAGACGCTATTGCGGAGTTCAGTTTGTGCACTGACTTTGTTTACCCTTCTTATTCTGCCAGCGCGATTTTTTTCTTCGGCTGCTGCCCGCATTTTAGGGCTTCTTGCATTATCTTCCTTAGTGAGCCATTAATGGAAACCCTCTTCGTTGAAACGGGGAGGCGTTTTTGAGTGTTTTTCCAAGACTGTATTCTCTTTCCTCCTGCGACAAAATGGAGGATGAAGCCCAAGATGCCCTGCCTCCCCCTTTTAGGCGCGGATTGCTATAGGAGTCTTTGCCGAAGAAGCAGCGGTTATTCCCGGTCTGGATTCGCTCTAGTTGACGGTCCAGTCCCCCTTGCCTTCCCCCCCCCTCCTGCGCGCTACTCAGGCGCAAAGCGCGCTGCGTTCCCCCCCAAGTCTTACCGCTAAAAGGCGGTCCGGCTTTTTTTTAACATACTCCGCATCGTCCCCTTTGGAGGAGACGGTTCCGCACTCACTTCAACGCGGTCTCCCACTTCCTTTTCCTTTTGCTGCCCAATCCTTTCCGGTCAAGACATCGGCTTTTTGCCTTTCCCCGGTGATGCCAGTCACGGGCGAGGAGAAGCTTACACAAGCACACCCTTTCGTGGTGCTCTGCTTCAGCACTGCGGTCCCCGCCACTTCGTTGTTGTAGCAGTCCCCCCCCCCGAAACTGACGATTCAGATCCGAGGTCCGAAACCCCTATAACCAATTTCGATGTTTTCCCCCCCCATGTGCTTTTCCACGCGATCCCCCCCTTCGGGCCGGGCAAGCTTCCCCGCCCGATTCCGTTGTATTCTCGCTCCCCCGTCCTCGGACGGAGCCTTTTTCTTTTTTTCTTATGTTTCCGGCCTCATTGAGGCGACCGCTTCTTTGCTGCACGCCACCCTGGAACTGTACTGGGATGGACTCTATGACGTGACTTCAGAACTTTTTTTTGAACGTTTCTTCGGCTCTGCGAGCTTTTCCCGCAGGTGCACCTATACTTGCGCTTTTAACCCTGACGGACACTCGATTTTTGCCCTCGCAGACAGCCGCTGACTTCTGAAGTTTCGGCTGTAACACCGGCCTTAAATAACTAAGGATGAACATATTTCCAGTCCCGACGGCCCCCTTCCCCCAGTCCTTCGCGGTGATCTCCTGCATTCTCCCAGAGGAAAAGGGGACGGCCACGGTACCCTTGCATCTCCCCACGGGCACCCGATCGCCGGAACTTAACCTTTCTTGACCTTCTTTGGACCACTTATCAGAGTTCCTGGTCACCTGTGGATCCCCGCAAATCTTTTAAGTATGTCTCCTCCGGGAGACCTTTCGGGCTCTTCCGTTCTCCCCCCCAAGTTCCTGCAGTATGCAGTCTTTTGAGACCCACCTTTCAATGTCTGTTCAACGGCGTGCCTTAACTTCCAGGAAGAGCTTTTTCCTTGCTTTTGATCCTCCCCTCCTCTATGATTCCGCTTTTTTGTGGACCTCCATCTCTTATCAACCCCCCTCGCGCGGCGTTTTCTATTAACGTTCCCCCAAAGTCAAGCTGCACTCAGCTTTGCTCCTTTCTTCTCAACGGTCAACTTGGCCACGATCTCAAGGTTGGAAGTTTGGATCTCCTCTCTCCCTGACGCCTTTCCGTTCAAAAGAACCTTTTTCCTGCGTTGAGCTCAGATGCGCCATTGCGGTCTTTGTCCCTTATGAATAGCAAGATGCAATCTTTTACTCTCAATTCTGTATCACATCTTTCCTTCATGAGATTAAGATAGCCGTCTTCGGGTCAGGCGCCCTTGTGATATTTTTTAACTTTTGAGCGAACAGGTTCCACTGTCTCCCCCGGTTTTGCTGACTCCTTCCATTTGCCGACATTCGCTACCTCTCTGCCGGTTAGGCCATTCTCAGACGGGTTTTCCGTTGAAGGCTTTCTCATCCCCCCGACGGCGACCAAACTGACTGACAGCTCCAAGGCCGCATTCTCGTTTTTCAGCCGCTGAAGGACGTCCCCGCTTCGTCTACTTTGTCCCTACTTAAGCGAAAATCTTCCAGAGACTACCGGATTGCTCACCGGCTGGTTTGAAGTTCCCTCCGATAGCGGCGCAATAATTTCCCCCTAATCCTTTTTTGTTGTGAGAGAGATCTTGGTTTTTCTTCTTAGGAAGTTTATTCCCCCCACCCCCCCTTCCTGTTTGCATAGGTCTTCTTTCCTAGTTCCCCTCTCCTTTTCTCAGATCGTCGATCTCACGCGATCAAAACCCGATCCCCCTTGTCCTTTTCCTCTGTTCGGTGTCTCGCGCGTCCTCCTTGATCTCTTGAGAATAACACCCCCTTGGATATTCCACGGCAGATAGCGGAGTTTTTTTTCCATGACCAGGTGCCAGCAAAATTGGTCATGTTCCTCTCATGCACGTCAGCACCGAGATCGGGCCTTGTACCCCCGAAATTCACTCTAGTCTCAGCCGGCTCGGCGCCTTGGTTTACTTCATTTGCGCGTTATACAGCTGTTCCTCTGGAGATTCAGCTTTCCCCGCTTTTTTTGAGCCAGCGCTCCCTCGAGCTTTTAGATTTTTTTCACCTCGGGAGGGCCGGCCGCTTACGTCCCCCCCAAACAGTCCCAGAAGGTCACCCCGATCTGATCGAGGGCCCGGGGTTGACCTCCGAACTTGCTCCTTCTGGACGCAGTCTCAAGTGTCGGATCTTGTACACGCGAGTAGTTTGATGAGTTGAGTCCTTTTCCACAGTATAGGCACATCCCTTAGCGTTGATTTCGGAGAACCACACCGGATTTTCAGTTTTGAAAACCCTTTTGCACGACAGCGGGTTTTTCTCTAAGCCTCAGCTTTTTCGAATCCTTTTTCTTTCTCTGGAGGATTTCCATAAAGTCCCTCCTAAAAATGATACGGGTTTTTCGTATCCCGGAGCTCCTCCGACCGCCCTTCCTTTCCCCCATCAGGGTCAACGGTATTTCCCCAATTTTTCCTTTTTCAAGTCCTCAAGTAGATGGTTTTTTTTTGGGCGTCGTTTTTTTGGCCGTCTGACGGTCCTTTTTTCGATTCCGCGAGTCTTTTTCAGAAGCGCTTTTTTGCAGTTCAGGATTGTTACACGGATTTCTAGAAGTGCTTGATGTATTTCGTTCCCCCTCTTCTTAATTGTCATTCCCCAGGCTCCCCCCCTCCGGTTTTTACCGTCGTTTTTCCCCCCAATGTACCTATTTTTCCCGCTGTTACTGACTGATTTCGACTCCCTGCAAATGTAGACAACGTTTGGCCCCAACCCTTCAATCTCCTCCTATTATGTTCCCTTTAGGCTTGAGGTGAGGTCCACTCGGTAGACCGGCGGGCCTGGACCAATGAGTTGGCGGACCGAGTCCCTGTCGAGCGTGAGACCTCTTAGCGAGCCTCTTTTTCCCCTATCTCTTCCGGGACTTTGACCGTCTTTTGTCAACCGGACTGTGGTGCCCCGTTGGCAGAAATTAGAGAGAAGTAGGGCCAGTTCTTTCCACCCATTCACGCCTGGCTCCTAGGCTCCTCGTCCCCAGTTGGTCTTGGTGTTCTTTGCTCTTTCCTCGACTGTGTCGCGTCTTACTGGACGCTTTCCCCCCCTACGTCCCTAACGCCGCATTTTTCTTGGTCATTTGCCAGTTGGGTCGTCCCCAGTTCCCAGGCCCCCAAATTGTCGTAGTTCTTTGGTTTTTCTTTTTTTTTTTTTTGGTTTCTGACGATGACCCTCGATAGCTCAAAGGTGATGTTTTGGTGCATGACTTCTCAGAGGTGATCCCCGCCTCCCTCCTTGAATAGGTGATTTGACGACACGCTGTTTCATGTTGGCGCCGTCCTTGAGTGACTCAGCTTCTCGCGGCGATGGACCCCCGTCAACACGGCCTTTCGACCTCCCGCGAAAGTCTTTTCCCGCTGGGCACCCGTTCGCCCGCCGGCGATCGCCCCCCCTGGCCCCCCTCCCTAATTCGCCGGGGAATCGCCTCCCGAACTGGGCCTAAGATCCCCTTCCCCTATCGGCGAACAACCTCACCTCGATCCAGCGTTACATTAGCCCGAGGACTTCGTGTCACTATAGGCACTTTAAGACCCCCAAATAAAGAAGAAAAAAGGGTTCAATCTTAACATAGGGAGCAGCAGCCCCAGCGCAATCCGGTTGCATAGCTAGAATACCAGACCGTTTTGCAGACGAGCGCCCTTCAGTCCCCTCTCGGCACCAGCGGTTAGAACGATGATTGTTACGCCCTCCGACAGAGCTAGAAAAACTCGTGTCCCTTCCATTCCGTAGTCTTTGGTAAAATTTTAACCCCCCGCTTGATAAGTTCGGACGCCACCATGGGCGGTCTCCGCCAGGATCATTTCCCCCTCCGATCCAGATGAGGTTGACGACTTTCCCCCCCGCTGGCGCGCCCCCCTCTGAAGCTGCATCTCTTCTCCAACTACAAGGATTACGTCAGCTCGACGATTTTCGCATCCCATCGCTTATGGAGAACAACCCCTGTTCTTTTGTCGTCTCATTTTCCCCTCCGTCGTCGAGCCACAATAGTGTTCGCGCCCACCGTAGAAGATCCCTTCGGGCTCGGAATCCTTGTTTTTCCCGTCCTTCCATAACTTCGATCTCCCTGGGCCCGGAAGCACCTCTCTTGCGGGCCAGCGCCTTTCCTAGGCCTCAGGGCAATGCCTTTACAATAGTCTGTTGGGGCGCGATCGGAATCGGCCGGCCACGGCTTTGAATATGTTCCAGACCGCGTCGACGTCTGCTTCAAAATTTTGGGAGGCTGAGAAATTTATCTATTCCTCTGTTGTTTTGTGAAGATGTTCGGTCAGCGGAAAGTCCAGACGCTGGGTGCACTCGAGAAGGCCCGGATTTTCTTATTTCGTCGTTCTTCAAGCTCCTCTTTTCTCTTTTTTCCGGAGAAGCAAGTCTTCCCGCCGATAATACACGGACTTCTTTTTTTCTGTAGTTCACGGGGCATCGCATGGTGGTTTCACGTGTTCGGATTTCACAGCACATATGGGCCGTCCTGTGATTCGTGAGACAGGGATTTGCCCCAACGGCGCTGGAATTCCAGCCAGCGCGGTGTGGCCGCGAACCGCTTTTCGACGACTTGCGTGATGCCCGTTCTGACCAAGATGTACGATTCGGTCAGTCCCCCGTCAGCTTTTGTAAGCTGGGCGAAATTCGTAGGCTCTTTTTTTCTTTCCCTGGAGAAGTTTAGCCGAGGCCTCAGTTTTCTTCGGCCGGTTTTCGGTCGCTCCATGTGGCACCGACTTTGGTCCCCCGCTGTAAGCTTTAGGTCTCCCTGTTGTGGAGAGTCTGGGGCTGAACTGAATGATTGTGGATTGTGCCTTCTTTCTTACACCCCACGATCTTGAATGGCTTTTTCATTCTTCGATTGGCGAATCCCTCGCTTTTCAACTCGGTCGGACTCATTTCTGGTACCTCCTCTATTGGCTGGGTCTCTGGGGGTCTGGGGCTGCTCTGCACACTTAAGGGAAGCCGCGGGTTTTTCTTCCCTTCATCATGTAAGAGTGCTGCTCCTCCCTTATGCCCAGAGCACAATACTGCCCGCTCCCGAGGACGGAAGATGGATTTCTGATGTTTGTGTGGTTGTTCCGATCCTCCCTTCTTTCCCTTTAGCGGGCGACCTTTCGGATGACCGATGAAACCATCTGAACGTTCCGGCCCCTCCTTGTTCGCCGGTCTTGCCTCATTTGCGCCGACGCCCCCGCCGGTGTTAGCGGCCGGGCTCGATCCTGCGTCTGAAGCAGGGAAGGGTGCCTGGTAAATTAGCGATATGCCGCCTCACCAAGTCCTGATAGAAACCGTGATTTTCGTCGTTGTCTCACGATTTCAATGGGGTCTCTGTGGTACCTTGTTTATCAGCCGGACACCGGGGGCCAGTTCAGTCCACCTTTCTTCCCTAAGGACGAAGCTCGCAATTTTTCCCTTTCCTTGGTTCCTTACCCAAGGGGAAGGTTGCAGCACCCTTCGGTGGCGTGTCTCAGGTTTGACGGCCCCCATTTCCCAGAAATTTTGTGCAACCTATCCACGGTAAAGCCGCCCGCCCCCCTCCAGCTGCGGAGGATGACGCCGAAGTGTTTTTTTCCCCCCGAACCCCCGGGATCGAGGTTCTCCACATATAATAAGACCCAGGAACACCCCGCACGATGTTGACTTTACTTTTTCCCGCGAATCTTGAATGATATTCTTTCTTACGCTTACAGTCGAGCATCACTTCTCTCCCCAGTTCCATAGGAAGGCAGCCTTTTCCCGAGGAGACCCCTAGCAGTCTTCTTGCGCAGCCTCCCTCTTTTGGAACATCTCGGAGGACTTTCCCCCGGATTGGTCCTCTTGGTTCATCGTTTTTTGCCGAATTTGGTTCTTCTTTAGCAGTCCCAGCAGCACGAACTTAATCCCCTCGAATTCGACGGCAACCCTTAGGTGAATTTGTTCCGAGCCTACCAGTGAGATATGACAAGGCTATTCCCCCCAAGGCCTCGCTGGACCCTTCCTTCTCACGGAAGATCGGCCCGCCCCCGACCCCCCCTAAACTTCGAGGTGTTCGCCTTCTAATTCCTCCCCCTTTGAACGGCTTCGGGCCACCGACGGTCCGGGCCTTGCCCAAAGGAAAAACTTTACGGTACACTGTAACACTACCCCCCCCATGATGAGTACGCCCGGAGGCAGCATCTGGCAAAGCCTTTTCCATCGTTTCATATAAGGCGCGATCAGTCAAGCGGGCGCCATGCGACAGAAGCCGTAGACCGTTCGCAGTTCTCCTCTGATCACGGTCTGTGGTCAGACTGCCAACTGAGTCTGCGGTCAAGGATTTGTGACCTTTTTTCCCCTCGGGCGGATTTTGTTCGCCGGTTCCGGTTGCCTCTCAATTCTCATCAAAAGAAAGCGTTCTTTGTTTGATCCACGGACCAATTCAATCTGAGCCCTGGCAAGTTAATCCTCTGCCTTGCCCCCAGGGACACCGCTCAGTGCAATTTTTCCAGCGTCTTTCGCTATCCCGGCCGGCCCTCAAGTAACCCAGAAAAATTGCGGAGCCTGGACCGACCCTTTCCGCGGGTAATTAGATGCGGACTCTCTAAACCAGACCGGAATCCTCCAGGTTCTTTGATCGTCTTTAGCCTCAGTGCCATTTTTAATGAGCCCCGTTCATCGGCCCTAGGGACAAAGGGTTCCCCCCTTTGGGTTGATGGGAAGCCTTTTTTCAATCGTTCCCGCCTTGATATGCCCCGGTATCCAGGGACTCCCGACTCTCCTTTGAATTCTCCTCCTCTAAGTAAGTTTACCATAATTGACCGATGCCATTTGCGCCCTAAAGCATAGCGCGGGAAGGAGCTCTTCCGCGTCTTCTCCCCCTCTTGGAGCCTTTCAGCCGAAGATTCCCGCTGACTACCGGCCTCCTTTGTTTTCCCTTAAGCTCTATAGAGGCTGAGACCATATATATATACTCCATTTAGAGAGATTTTCTGGAGAGAGAATAGAGTGCGCTCTATCCTCTTTTGACCCCGAGTCTCTTCCCGTCGAGGAATATTTTCGTCTGAACCGTTCGAGCGCCTGTATTCTGTCAGATAATTCCCCTCCCTCCTTCCCTTTTTTATTTCAAAAAAGATCCATGCGACTTGCCTCTAAAGGAATAGTGGTAGTGGGGTCGGCATTCATTCTTTCAACCTTCTAAACGTCGGGAAATTGATAACCGGTTTGATATTTAGCCGATCGTCGCTGCCATGAGGCCCCGCCAACCCCGTTTTCTTTGACCGTCCATTTTAGAATCTCATGCCAATAGAGTACCTCTATAGCACCTGGAGAATCCACCTCCCCTATATTTCAATGGCTATGAAATGAGATCTTTGGTGTTTCGCCCCGATTCCGCCTTGCAATGGCCTTCATGACCAGGAATTCGCAGCGTTCCGAATTTTGCCCTCATGCTCGCTTCTCACCCCGCTCAGTACCTTCCCCCCCCACACCCTTGCTGCTCCCCCTCTTTTGCGGTTTGACAGTGCTCGACAACCAATTCTTCAGCCATTTTTTTTAAAGCGTGCACTTTGTTTGCACGCCTCGCTTGCTGTGACGCTTCGATTTCCCCCCCTTTGCACAACTCGCTTCTGGGCGGCGCCCCAACCTCAAGTCAGTTCGTGAGAACCAAGAGTTGATGCCTTACCTTGCTAACTTGCCCCTGGCTTCTGAGCGCATGGATGCTGATGCTTCCCTGATTGTCTCGTCCTCCCTTGACTGGCGGAGTGACTTACCCTTCGCTTTTTCGCCCCCTGACTTCCCCCTCAGGGTTCCGTTTTCCTTTTTTTTTGGTAATCACTTTTTTTCTCATGTTTTTTGTTCCTCCTTCCGGGCAAGTCGTACTTCCTTTCCCGCGTTTGCTGATTTCCTAAGATTACCCGACCTTGCTTTGGTTCGTCGTGGCACGGCGCCGTTGCCCCCAATCCCCCCTTCTTCTCCACTGCCCTCCTACCCTACCCTCCCCCCCCCCTCCTCGCCCCTTCCCCCCCCCCTCCCCCCAACCCCTTCTCCATATTCCGCCCTTCTCCTCTCTTCTTTCTCTTCCACCTCTCTTCCTCCCCCCACCCACCCCTCTCCCCCCTGTAGCCGCTTGATGTAGGCCGAGCTCTTCCTTTTGGACGCCACGATAAGCGCCTTTCCTCCCAGCGGCACCTCCGGGTTTTTCCCTCATGGTGCTTAGACTTCTCGATGTTATGATTTGCGGATGATGAGTTAAGCCGAATACAACCGCGGCCCACGCGCGAGATACCCCTGTTTTCCTATTGACCTCCCTTTCTTTTCGCAGGTTTTTTTCAATGCCTGCATTCGGGCCCCAAGCAATGTAAAACGGTGACCGAGCGAGTGAGAATACCTCGACCCGCCTCTCAGCGATCTCCCTTTCCGCGATGTAGGGCTACCCTTTTTCCCAATCACTAGGCGGTTTGTGGTGACGTACTCTTTGGGACCGCGAGAGATGTCGGTTCCGGCGACAAAAATTAAAGCTGGGCTCTGTCGGCCTCATTGCCACGATGGTGTTGTTTTATGTTTTCTGACCTTTTTTCCCTTTCTTTGTACTGGATTTTCAGCCAGGGTCGTCCCTCAAGCAACATCGGTGCAAATGTCATGACCCAAGTATTTCCCTCCCCTCAAAGTGCGCCTTGCCTCTGGCCGGCCGATGCCCTCTCTTTCCCTCCCTAAAAGTTTCCGTCTGCCTGCGAGTGATAAAAAAAGCACGTACTCCTTTCTCGCTCTTCGGGAACGTACATTTGCCGAGTCATTGAGATGAGCTTTCTGCTCTCTGCCTATGAATTGCCCGTCTCCTGAGACCCCTCTGCCTAAAGAATGCCCTTCCGGGCTCCGCCTTTATCCGGCGAACATAGGCCATCACGTCTTTCCCTCCGTGCGACTTTATATTTCCTCTCAAGTCAAGGGTTAGCCTTTTTAGCATCCGGCGATCGGCGAAAAACAAATACCACCCTCTCTTTCCGCTGGGTTTGCCCGTCCTGTCCCAAGTGGTCAATTTTCACCCTGCCCCTCCCCCCCCTCAGATCCGCCAACAGGGGTGCCGAGAAACGTCGGGCGTCTACTTGATGGTCCCCTTTTCTCCTCCCCCTTCCCGCTGTGACCGTGAGTTTCAGTCGAGCATGCTAAGACAAGTTCCGAGGCCCCGCTCTACGAGGTCGGCTAAGGGTCCGTTCCTGGCAATCGATCTGTTTATTCCGGCTCTTTTGGTTGTGTCCCCCCCCCCTCCCAATAATGACCCGCTTTCCTTCCCAGGCTGGACGCACAAATACCCCCTTGCATCCTGTGCCGATACCCCGGGCCTTGACCCGCCTGCGCGGCTGGACTCCTTCCCTAGAGCGTCCCTCCGGTTCCAGGAAGACGGACGCTCGCCCATAAAAGGAACAGCTGGCCCGCCGAATAATCACTCGCAGGCCGTCGTCAGACCAGGCACTCTTCCTCTGTCAGGCTTGTCCATTCCCCGATATCCTTTTTTTTCTTCTTACTCCACACCTTCTCGCGGCAGATGGATCTCCCCGCAACCATTCCTCCCTTGTTCCCAGACTTTTTCGTAAGCGTTCCGGGAGTAACAACCCTTTCCATAGTAGGTTTCTTCGGCCGACGGCCCCCCCAACTCTCCTTAAAATCCAGGTTTCACCCTATTAGCCGTCCCTTGCTTTGCTTCAACCAGGTGTCACGGTCCCGTTTTCGTTTGCTTCAATCCTCCCCGTTGGTTGTTGATTGCGATTCGACAGGCCCGGCAGCTGGTGAATTTATTTTTCCGGTTCGTTTCCCCATGGATTTAACCGGATGCGGACGTTCCGTTTCGCGGCACCCCCTTCCCGCTTTTAACACTCCTGTGATCCATCCCTCCCGGCGCGCGCGATTGCCGCCCGGCTTTTTTGAGGGATTTAAGCGTCCCATCGTTATGTTGAGCGACGTTAACTTTGCCCACAAGTCGGCCCAAGCCGACGAGGGAGCCGGACGCTCTAACCCCCGATTGAGACGCCCGGGAGGTGCCTTGTCCAATCAAGCTGGGTGATTCGTCTATACCCGATGACCCTTTTCTGGGATGGCGCTGTAGACTGTCTCGCAGCGAGCTACGGCCTCGCGCAGTCGTGCTCCCTTTTTTTTTTCAAATGCCCGCGACCGCGATGAAGTAGCATGACGCGTTGGAGTAAAGCTTGCTAACCCCTGCGGTGCCTGAGATGCACCCCCTTCCTTCATGGCCTGAAAATGGGAGAGGCCGAGTGGATCCGATGGTCTGTTTAGTCTGCCTCCTCGGCCCGCTGGTGACGCCGCTATTGGCGGAGGGCCTGTTGTCGACGTTCGACGGTTCCCCGGGCTGGTGATGCTGATTGCACCGGACGTTGGATTTCCCTTCCTTTTCTTAGGCCTTTCCCGCACGAAGTTCAGCAGGGATGCGCAACCTGTGCTGCCAGTGTTGCCGATAAATTACTTTCTTCCTTGATACGCCGACATCCCTTTGTAGTGGAGCGCTTTCTTTCGTTTGTTAGTCCTGGGATGCTAGAGCGGAGACCTTCGGGATTCGACTCTGACACGTTTCCCGTTCGGGACTTCCCGGATTCCTTTCTGGATCCGGCCTTGGCCAGCCTGGTCTTTCGCGGCCCCCCTTGAAGGTGTACTTTCCTGCGAAAGGTTACGGTCACTTAGACGGCGTTGCGTCCCTTTCACTTTGCGCCCCGTGCGTGGCGTTCCCGCTACCGTCCTCCCTGGGTCCGGAAGGTGGGGCTTTTTTCTCCCGAGGCAGAAGGAACCTTCCCGGCTTTCCCCGAGTTCAAATATTACGTTCATTCACGTTCCGTTGCGCACTTTGTTTGTCGCCAATTGACCCGGGATTTTCAGGTGTGGAGTTAGACCATTCCCCATCCCAGACCCCTCCCGGAGCATTTCAGAAGCAGACCAGTACCAAAGACCACCCTCTTCTATTTTCCCTCCCCGGAGGGCTTCGGGGTATTGAATTTGTCGCCGGTCTCCCAGAAACTCTTCTCTTTCGAACAATCCTACGGCGGCCATTAGTTCCAACTTCCTGGCCCCCGGCCGAAATAGTTACGGATATCGGAGTTCCCTATTTTCTTCTTTGCGTTGTATTCACGGCGCGTCCCCCCTTTTTTTTTCCCCTCGTTAGATGGCTTGTCCCTCCTCCTTGGCGCCCCTGGAATGCTGCATACATGTCCCCTCGGGTCGGGAAGCCTTCCCCCTCGGAATATGGAATAGTTTTGCGGTTTTCGTCGGTCGCGGCAGCCTCCTCGAAGTCTCCCTGCAACACACCACGGTACCGAAGTCGGGTTTTGACGGTGAGAATGTTCTCGTTCTCGTGGTCACCAGCCTTATACGACATACAATCTTCCAATCGGAATCGGTATCAGTACGCAGCCCGGCCCCCCGAAAAGTTATCCTGCGGATCGCCCCGAGCGGCACCCCGCCTTACTCGGATGCACGGGCGTTTTTGATGAACATCGTAACTTTTTTCCCTTCTTGCCAAGGTCCCAAGGTGTACGATTTCCTTTCAAACACTTGGCTCCTCTTCTTTCCGTTTGGCTCTAGTCACCGCCGAGCAGTTTCACCTTTTCGCCGCTTAGCGATAAACCTCGACGCATCATCATCAGGCCTTTCTATTAGCACGTTTCCAACAAATTTTCTAGCGTTTTTTTTTCAGTGGTTCCCCGGCAGCCCCGGATTGTCTCCACGGCTCGAGGAGGAATTTGCGAGCGGTGGACAGTTTTTCGCCTTTTAATAACCCCCCTCCAAGAGCGTGAGCCCCCGTTGACGCAAAAGTCCTCACCCTGGAGTCGTCGGTTTTTTTTTCCAGGGCCCCATCGCATCCTCGCACTTTTTCAGATGGTCATTTCTGTTTTCCGGCATTTCCCTATTACCCCCTTCCCATTTTAGCGGAGCGAGGCGCTTCATCGGTCTCCCTCATGAAGCTCGTGGCTGAACCGGGCCTGGCCCCACCAAGAGCGGAGGGCATCCTCCTTCCTTTTTTTTTTTATTCGTTAAGGCGCCTTTTGTGTCATCGGTTTGTGCCCAGTTCTACGGAGTTTTGCCACTGATGCTTTCATCTTTTGGATCCGCTCTCAAGCCGATCTGCCGGGGTATCCTGACTTCCGACGTTTGAGCTCCGAGCATTAACTACCCTGCCTATTTTTTCCTTCCCTTTCCTCATGCGCCATTTATCGGGTTTGAAACGCGAGTGGGAAGGATTAAAGTCACCGTTTCCCCTGGCTCCCCTTTCTTTCCTTCCTTATTGTCTTGCATTTTTTTGAGCTGGCCTTGGTTGCCTCCCGTTTAAATGCTCTCTATTTCATCCCTCTATCTCTTTTCCTCTCTTATAATTTGTGGTTTGAGTTTTTCGCCGCTAATGCTTGAACGTTTCTTCACCCCAGTTTGTCGTTCTATTTCGGCTTCCTCAAGAGGTCCCTTTAGGTTTTGATTCACTAGCTCCTGCCCCTTTTTTAAAAACCTCTCAATTTTGCCTCCTTCTGATCGTGGGGGTCGCCGCGTACTGACTTTAACCCGGCGGGATCCCTTGTCGGCAGATTTGTGAGCTCTTGCAGGACCAGGCTACTCCACCTTGTCTTCCCGTGGTCACTTCTTTGTTTGCTCTACCGATGATAGCCAGGTCGTAACTCCCTGCTAGTCAGAGGTTTAGCTGTGTTGGTTGTTCTTGGCCTTTCCTATTCCCCCTCGTAGGGAGATCTGCCAAGACCCGTCCCTTTTCCGACCAATGTCCGAAATTTGCTTTTTGGCCAATGGATTTCCTTTTTTTACAGGGAACCCCGGGAGCGATTACGCAAACACGCCCACTGAAATTGCGAAGGGGTTCAGGTGTTCTCCGAAATGCTCATCGGGTACTCCTTTCAAGCGGTTGGGCGTCTGGGATCTCGGTAACCAGTTTGTTGATATTGCGATGGTGCCACTTATTTCCACAAATCCGCCTTTTTGAGTTCTGTTCAAACACTCTTCCCTCAGTTCGGCAGTTCTGAACCAAGACTTTAGCCTCATGGATTTTTTTTTCTCCGGTTATTGGTCTTCAGTGATGTTGAGGCGCACTTTTCTTCGCGTTTCCAATGCTACTGAACGCTTCTGCTCGTTTCTTTTTTCTGCGCTTGAATCAGGGTTTTCCACTTTGCGTTACGTTTCAGGGACTCCCCCTTTAGTACTTTTTTGGGCAGCCGTTCCCTATGGGTGCCTTTTTTTCTTTTCCTGATATTTTCGCGTCAGATGTTCAACTATCCCTGCTTTTTTTTCCTTCTCGGCAGGCTCCGATTGGAGCTGTATGTCGGCGTTGCTGCCTTGTTTTTTTTTTTCGCACGATCCTCTCCCCTTTTTTCCTCACGGAGACGCTTTGCCCCCTCCAGTTTTTCCCGTCAGGGTTTTTTAGTTTGGAGATGCGGCGGCTGCCGCATCCTCCCTTTCTCCCCAAAGGCGTCCCACGATTTTGCTCTTCTTAAAATCCTTTTTCTTCGTGTTTACATGTTCCCTTTTTAGGATTGCGCCTTCTTTTTTCCAGCGAGAAAGGGAGGGCCTTCCCGACACCGACTTTCCGGAGGACTGTCGGCTAAAAAACGTTGTTCGCTTCGTAATTTTTCTATTTTAAGATTTCTCCCCCCCCCGAGGTGCTCTTTTAACGGCACCCTTGAGACTTCGTTGGTGCCGATCTTAAGTAGGAGATGTTGTGGCTCACTTGAGTCTTTTTAGTCTCTCCTGCCCAAACCCTAACCTTGAGTACGCCTTGGCGTTCTCTCTTTTGTCTTTTTCTTGTCCTGTCGACCTTTTTCTCCTTGTCCTTTTCTCCTTTTTCGCCCCCCCCTCCCGACCCTCGCCCCCGTGTCATTCATATGTTTTGAGAAAAGTTCCCTTTTTTCAAAGTCGTTTGAAGTTCTGTTCCCGTTTTTTCCTGTCCTGTCTGACAAGGTGCATTTCTTTTTTGATTTCCTTCTTTCCCCCCCCAACCGCCCCCAGCCTTGATAGGTTATTTATTTTCTTTCTCGCAGGTGTCTGTTCTTTCGCTTTTTTTCCCCCAGTTTTGCGTTCCGTTCCAATTAGAAGCCGACGTCCTTTTTCAAGAGTGCTTCTTCCCCTGGATTTTTTCCTTCCCGTGCGCCCTCCCTTGCAAATCTCTGTCTTCGCGTTCTGTTCATCATCCCCGCCAGTGGGTCTCCCTCCGACCCCCCCCTTTTTTTTTTTTTTTCCGGCGCACAACCCATCCCATTCCAAGGGATGGGCGATTGTTTTTTCTTTTTCTTCTTCACTCTTCGAATAAGCCTACAGGGCGACCCCTCCCTGTTCACATTTTCTAAGGCAGCAGCTTTCGCACCCGGACCCTCAAGTGAACTCCCTTCGCGCTCTGTTACATCTTTGCAGCGGAGCCTGACGATTCTGGTCTCCTACTTCTTTCCTTCTCGGCGCCGCGATCTCCATGGCTGGATTTTTCCTTTTTTTTTGGTTGTTCCAGCAATCCGGCACCTCCCCGTGGATCTGCGGGACGCACGCTGTCCGACCGGACGCTTGCATCGCTTGGCCCTTACCAAGCCTTTTTTTTTGACGCATTGCGACCCCCAGCCCCCTCGGCCGAAACTCACGTCGTGTCATGAGACCGATTTTCTCCACGTTACTAAAGAGTTTCCCGATTTTTCGTACCTCCCTTCCGGTTATAGAGGATGGCGCTTTCCCTGAACTCAGCCCTTGGTCGCCTTCTCCAACGTATACAAACTTTTTCCCTGCCCCCCCTCCTTCGAAAGCTCTTAGGGATTCAATTGCAAGATCGGCTACCTTGGTGGCCCGTCCACGGTCGTAACCCACGGAGATCTTTCCTGTTGCTGAAATCCCTGCCACCAATATTTTGCGGAACCGACTCGCCGGTCTCTCGCGTAACTCTCCCGACCGCCGGATCCCCATAGTGTTTTCTCCCGGCGCGAGGGACGGACCACACCACCTTTCCTTCCCCACTTTGCCCGCAACGTGCACATCTACTCTCTCCAGAAGGCGCTATCCCGTGTTCTTCCGAAATCTGTTGCCCAGATATTCGTAACGACTTAGCGGTTCCGGACGCACTCGACGGGACCACTTTCTTTCTAAGGGACCCGGCGTGTGCGCCCTCTCATAGAGTTCAAGCCTCCCACGTTGTGGTCGGGTTCCCCCCCCCCCCCCCCCCCCCCCTCCCCCCCACCCCCCCCCCCCCCCCCCTGCCCCCACCCCCCCCCCCTCCCCCCCCCCCACCCCCCCCCCCCACCGCGACCACCGCCACCCCCCCCCCCCCCCCCCCCCCGCCGACCCCCCTTTTCCCCCCCCCCCCCCCCCCCCCCCCCCTACCCCGCCCCCCCCCCCTTGCCAGACACCTCCCCAACCCCCCCCCCCGACACCCCCCCCCCCCCCCCCTCCCCCCCGCCCCCCCCAACCCTTCCCACCCCCCCCCCCCCCCCACACCCATGCCCACACCACCCCCCCCCCCCCCCCCCCCCCCCCCCCCCACCCCCCAGGCCCCCCCCCCCCCCCTCCCCTTCCCTCCCCCCCCGACCCCCTGCCCCCGTCAGGCAGCCAGACTTCCTCCGCTCTGCTTCTTTTTCTTTTCCTTTGCCCCGCGGTTAATTTCCCACGCTTGATTGACCCGGTGTCTGACTCTGGACCTCTATGGTGGACTCCAGAATTTCAATCTGACGATTCGTCCAGCGTTTTGCCACCTCGGACAGGTTCTAGATGGGCTACCCCTCATTAAAGTTAGGCACCCCATGATTGTTTTTTTGGGTTCAAGCGCTCCCTTACCGTCCAAAGAGAGAGAAGGAGGCTCATGTTCAGGTCAACATACACTAGAGGACAAAGCCTAATGCACCGAGCTGGAGTGTTTTTGAAACCCTGTCCCCAAAGAACCCCTCCTGCCTTAGTAGTTTTTTGGGACTCTAGAAGCAGTTATCCGATCCTCCCCCTCGATAACCTGACCTTGTGGCATGAATAACGTGCAGCCTATCGGCAAGAGAGTCTTCTTTTTCCCCATTGCCAAAGGCAAGGTTGTATTTCGCTGTGATTAGTGCCAGCATTTTTATTCGGTTTTGATGTTTGAATCCTACCACTCTCCCTTTAGAAGTTATGTTTTTTCGCGCGCCCCTCTGGGACCCCCGATTTTTGCACACTTGTGCTTATTTTAGACGCGTGCTTTTGATTGTTTTCCCCTGAGCAGACTCCTCTTCACAGGCCTTTTATGTGGGGTTTGCAAAGACGCTGGCTGTCCTTGAACCCCCCGGCCGCTGCGCCGTCGAATCCTTCCCCCTGTAGCGTTTTGTCGCGCGGTATGGTCGTGGGAGACGTTTCTTCTGACAGCCCCCCCTTTCGGCGACGGTTTGTTCTGTCGTTTCAGGCACACCGGTAGACTATCTCATGCCCCCTGCCCGTGATCGCACCGTCATTCGTTCGTTTTTTGATGGGCTTGATGAACCGCTCTAATCGGTTAGCTTCGAGTTTTGAACT